>ERZ890510.8-NODE-8-length-162441-cov-10.437488_pt1 | contig 162441 bp, 143 predicted proteins | sample MGYA00521265_ERZ890510 | MGnify/ENA primary metagenome ERZ890510 (study PRJEB32303, sample SAMEA104408624) | aquatic metagenome | biome: Brackish water; feature: Chemocline; material: water | place: Baltic Sea | collected 2014-10-26T21:54:00 | depth 110 m ... | reverse complement strand
CAGGCAGCGATTCCACTTATCCCACTGTGCAGATTTCCGGGACCACCTCTCATCAACTAAATCTCATGCGAAGTTCACGCAGTTTTGCTTATTATCACGGCGAAGTTTGACGTTTATTAAGAGAATCACTATTACGCACAAGTGAATCTTTGGATTGATTCAGGAGTAGACCAAGCGGCTGGGCAGGTTTTCTACGACCACCGTCATGTGTCGATATTTGGGCGTGGCCAGAGCATGGGCTGGTGTATCGAAAGTGGCTGGAACAATAACGGTGGGCAGGTAGCAGTGGCTAAGAACAATAAAGCGACGTTGGGAATATCGGCATTACTTGCTGCATTTATGCCGTTTGTTCTGGTTGGTTGCTCAGGCGGTGACAATGCTGTTGCTGAAACAACCGATTTCTCGAATTCCAGCAATCCCGTAATTTCTGACTCTGCCCAGAACGCCGTATCCGATCTTTTTGGAGATATTGGTTCCGACCTTGATCAGGCAGCGGTAACGGCGGAACGAGTTGCCGGAGTTGCCTACAACGATGGCGAAGTTGGTGTTTTAGAGTCGAGTGTTGATCTCGAACAAAACATGCTTCAAGTAAAGGTTCAGGGAACCGAAGGCCGCCGTGTTTCGATGAAGAATGGGGGATCAATTCGTCTGCGTGACGGGTTCGTTGCCGAAATATTTATCGATCCTTACCCAACCCACACCCTGACTGCCTGGGTTGATCTTTATTTGCACGATGGAAATGACTCCGTGTTCAAAGATGTCAAAGTCCAGATCGACTACGACATGTACTCAATGGGACATGGCCCGTTCTTCACGGTTACCGATAAGAGCCCAAATGGGCACTACACGTTCCGGTTGGACTACGTGATGTTCGGACCTTGGATGCAGTTTTTCTCCATTCCTGATCCCGAAATTCCGGGGAAGGAATACACGATGGAAGTTGTGATAGTTGCGGTTCCCTAAGGCACTAAATTGAAACTTCGTATTCGACATATTCGTTATGCGCTGATTCTCTCGATTCTTGTGTCGAGTCTTTTCGGGCTGACACGCGCCGACTCAGTAGAAGCGCATGGCAAAGAACTGACATTGACAGTTTCGTCACTGATTCCAGATCACTCTGAGCCGTTGCGAAGAATGTATCGAGTTCGTGTAGCGTATAGCGGTGACCAGGACATGGTCGAAGGCGCTGAGGTTGTACTGACTGGAACGAGGCGTGAAGGTGGCGAACTGCTTGCCACACAGAGGTTGATTGAACTACCCGGTGAGCCGGGAATTTATGTTGCAGAAGTTGTATATGACCGGTTTGGTGAATGGGAGTTGGAGATTGAGGTTCAGGCAGCGCTCGGACAGGGTGATGGCGCAGCGAATCTTGTCGAATCGGTGACACCGGTCGTTCTTTCAGCCGCAGATAAGACGTCGCTTTTGACTGAAGCAGACAGGGTTCAGAGACTTCAGGTTTTCTTCGCCTTCGAGTGGTGGCCAGATATTGCGACTATCGCTATTCGAATACTTCATTCGATGTCGGGAGTCATTTATGCAGGTGTGGTTGGAGTAGTTCTGCTGGCAGCGTGGATCGGCGGTACTGGCAGCCGAATTCTTACCGGCCGAATTGGCGAAAATTTCCTGCTGTTAACCACACTAGGGCTTACAGGAATCTTGCTGAGCGGGTTGTACGGCGCTGCATTCGATGCACCAAATGCCGCCCCAGGTATTTACGACTATCGAGATTTGTTAGCACTCCCATACGGAGATGCTTATTTCATCGCATTCATTCTGAAACCAATCGGATGGGTGGCGATGGTGATTTTTGCTTTGAGGATCGACGCAGTAGTTGTAAAGCCGGCTTTTGACGCCCTAGACGAGCCAGATATCGTTGCGGTTGGTGTTCCTTCTGGGGCTGCCGACGACACAGCGCAACACGGCGATGTTGGTGCTTCACCCTCAACGGATATTCAATTGAAGCGGCTAATAGGGGTTGGCACAGCCCTTGCCGCAATCGCGGTTGCAGATTTGGCGATTGTTATTTATCTGCATTACTTGAGTCATCTCGGCGTGTTTTTACCCGAGACATAGGAACGTAGGTTCGTAGAACCGTAAAGAAAGTTTGAAATGTCGAATCAATCTGCAATAAAGAACCCAAAACAACCGGGGGCACTCCGGTCAGTATGGCGCCGGATTAATCCGGGTCGGCTCAACTTGATGTTGGTGCTGGGCACATTGGTTGTCGCCGGACTAATTATTGCTGCGTTGATGTACGTGGTGCAGCCGGGCGGAACAACGACTCGGCAGTCGGAAACGACCGGCACCATCATCGATTCAGTGGAGACTCCGAAGGATTTTGAATCCAGTGGGGCACCGGCGGTCATTGATGACACGTACGTTCGTGGGTTGATATCTGACCTCACTAGAATTGGGTATACCCCTAATGAAATTGAAGTCAACGCCGTGTTCGGACACCCACTGTTGCTAGAGGTTGCCGGAGGTGCGGATAGTGTTGAGGATCTGATTGTTTTCTTCGTTACAGAAAATATCGGAGAAGACCAAATCGCAGGAGAAATTCCCGAAGTTTGGCTTTCCATCGACGGCGCCGATCCGCTCATGGCTGTTTCTTCACGAGTGACCAAAAACGTGCTCGAACAGAGAACAACCCGATTCGATTTCTCTCTTCCGTTCGGTTACGCACCAGAAAATTTTGTTCAGGTAGACCACTCTTTGAGTCTGACGGTTGGATCCACGCCAGGAGATTCGACCGGCCAAAATATCTTTGAATGGGCAATGCCTGTTGACCTTGGTGCTGTAGTTGGATTGGCCGCTGATAACTCAGGGTCGACTACAACAGATGGCTCAGCCCTGCCAATGCGGAGCTTGACTGATGCGTTGCGAAAAGAGCTCGTTTCGGTGGCGTACGAAGGCATATCGGGTGCTGAAATGACTGCGACTTACGCCACTCCGGAGTATTTCGTAGCCTCGTTCCCAGACGGAGCCGCTGAGCTGTATTCACCTCAGGGTGAGCCAGTGTTCGTGGTTTCTGAAAGCACCCACACTGAGAGTCTTTCGGATGAATTACCAAACTTGGTATTGGCGGTAGACGGTAAAACTTACATAAGCGATTTCACCGAGGTGAAGGTAACTTCTGCTCACCACAGGGTGACTCTTGTGCGGTTCGACGTGAGTCAAGCAGAGATGGACAACGCTTCGGCGATGACACTGACTATGCCTGATGGACAGGCGATGGCATGGGATCTGCCGATCGAATATGACGTTGCTGATACTCCATTTGGTATCGGTTGGGCCACTGTGATGGCTCTGCTGGCAGGAATGCTGGCTTCGATGTGGCCGTGCTTGTTCCAGCTAACTGCTTACTTCATTCCTGCGCTTGCGGGTATGAACATGCAGGATGCGTCGGGACAGGTTGCACTTGGTCAGCGAGTACGAGTGTTCAGGGCAGCATTGTACTTCGTACTTGGTTTCACAATTGTTTATACAACAGCTGGAGCGATTATCGGCTTCGCAGCGGGTCAACTCGGCGAGACTGCCTTCTTTGGCTCTCTACAGCGATGGGTAGCGTTTGGTGCAGGCATCATCGTTATCGGTTTGGGCTTGCGGGTCGCAGCGAAAGCACGGGCGCCGCTGGTGTGCAAGATGCCGGTGCTTTCCAAGATGGCTCACGAGAGCAACGGTAGCGCTCGACCGTGGGAGATGATGGTCGCAGGTATTGCGTTCGCTACTGGCTGTATGACTTGCTTCGGTTCCGCTTTGGTTATCGGCATGGTTGTATATGTCGGCATGGCTCAATCGGCTCTCTATGGTGCGGCGATTCTGTTCCTGTTCTCACTTGGAATGGGTATTCCGCTAGTAATTGCTGGGGTGATGATGGCGAAGGTACTGCCGTTGCTTTTCAAGCTCGAGAAGATGGTTCGCTGGATGGGCATCGCAAGTGCGCTTCTGATGCTTTCGTTCGGTGTACTTCTTCTCAGCGGAAACTACATGGCATTCGCCGAGTTCATCTATGGGCTGACCGGAGCGCCGGCTCCGTACTAACGTTCGCTCCCGGTACGTAAGTGCCGGTCGCAATCTCCCCTCCAACTCCCTCCCAATCGGGGAGGGAGAAAAGTTGGATAGGTACTAATTAGGAATGATCATCGGCGGTTTATCGTTTTGGTAAACCGCCGATTCGCGTCTTATCTATATTTGCCACGATGAGCATCCCCAACGGGGAAGCCCCTCTCGGAAAACCCATGCGCCGCGCTTGGCTTGATAGCGATGAGCGTTCAACGGACATCCGGTTGGCCCAATCGACTGGGAGTACGCCGTGCCAATCGATCCAATCGTTGAATTGGCTCAGGTGTGCTGGCTGAACGTCCGGCTTTTCAGCGACGATGTAGCCGGGCTTGAAGGGCTGCTGACGTTGCGCGAGAGCACGTCAACTTGGGGCAATACTTGATGCTTACGGTCTCGCTAAAACTCAAAGATCGCGGCTCTTTGATCGAATGATCGGGTTCGTTACGCACGACACTGCATACCAAGCAGATGAAGCGAGTGTTACGCCCAGCTCGAAAGGCAGCGAGGCACTGTAGTGCTTGGCATGGCGAGCCAGATAGGCATCATGGATGCTGCGAAATCGCCGCGAGTTAGAACGTGCTATTCTCGGATAGTCGATCAGCTATTTGCGAGGACTGCTTCCATGCCGCGTTCTATTTGAGAGGGGCGCGGTTCGCCGATCGTTCGGTAACGAAGTACCCAGTTGCTGTCGATGAAGTAGGTCGTCGGTAAGAACAATACTTCGAACCGATTCATCACTGTGCCGTCCGTGTCGATCACGACCGGGAGATCGACCGATATTTCCTCAAGGAAATCTGTGATTTCTTGAGACGTCTCGCCGGTGTTGATTGCTAGAACCGTTAGGTTTTGATCCGAGTAGTCTTTCGCCAGCTGCTCGAGCATCGGTAGTTCTCTACGACAAGGTGCACAGGTTGTTGCCCAGAATGTGAGAATGACTGGGCCATCGCCCAAAGATGCGCTGCTCACGTGCTCATCCGTCAATGTGACCCCTTCAAGCAAGGGTGCAGGTGAGTTGTACTTCACTGACTCACCCACTTCGACGCTGGCTTGTGAACAAGCCACGAGAAGCATCGGTATTAGCAGCAGTATTGCTAGGCGGGACAGCACAGAGCGCCACCCAACCAGAACAGAGTATCCAAGGTTGTATTGAAATTTTCACCTCGAACTTCAACCAAGACGTTTTCGTTGGTGCCTACGCCTATGAAGTCGGAATCTGAGGTTTTGAACATGTAGTACAAGCCATACACTTCTCCACCCTCATCTTCCTTGCCGAGGTTTGTCCATCCGCTTTCTTCGAGGCTGCTCATACGCTCATTAAAATACCGTTTGGTCGGAATCTTGCCAGCGAAGTTATGTACCGATTGTACGGTTATGCCTTCGTCGAGTTCCCAGTCTTCCCAGAAGTAGGATGTGGCATCGGACAGCAGTGCAGCTGCCTCAACGCTTAGTCCAGCTAATGGGCTTGCATCCGAGTCATTAAGGCTGACGTTGCCTGCTGTCACTTCTGGCACTAGGTTATTCAGAGTTTCGATCATATCTTCTGACCAACCACCACCGTAATAGTGGTATCGCTCTACGCCTCCTGGATCGATCAGGATCGTTAGGGCAGTGTGATCGAACATGGCAACGCCCATCATTGCTTCAGCCGGCGTGTAGCTGACACCGTACGCCTGAGCGACGGAGTCGGTTTCGGCTTGGGATCCAGTGAGCCACGACCATGAATTGGTGTTGGCACTGACGTTTTCAGCGTACTTACGCATCACTTCGACGCTATCTCGATCTGGATCAAATGTGATGCTCAAGAACTGAACCTGCTTACCAAATCGATCGCCTAAAGCGTCTCGCACATGGATCATTTCTCCTGTGAGCGCAGGGCAGACGGTCATGCAACTGGTATAAATCCAGTCGACCACCACCCACTTCCCGCGGAATTCGTTCAGGCTGACTGAATCACCATTCTGGTCGGTCAATTTGAATCCGGCGGCCTGACGGTCCATTGGTCGACGCACGAATGGGTCGCGAGTTTCCGTGGCGGTTTTGGTGTCGTCAACAGAGCTCATGTCCATGTCCATGTCCATGTCCATCGAGCCATCATCAGACATCGCCATGTCGTCAGCATCTTTAACTTCAGTGGCGGCTGAGACCGCGCTTGAACCAGACCCGCTCGAATTGGAATCGATCGGATCGACTGAATCTTGTCCACCACATGCCACAGCGAAGGCAACGACAAGGAGTGCTGTTAGGAAAAGCAGCGCGACGCGACTAACATTCCGGCCACCTTCAGGTTCATTTTTCACGATACTTCTCCCATCCCGGACCGGTATTTCCTCCGTGCAGAGTGCTTTTACTATTCGGCGGCTAACGGTTGAGTTCCGAGCCAGCCAATGTACTCGACTACGGCTTGTTTATCCGCTTTTGTGAGCATGGTCTGAAGGAACTCCATTGCACCGGTTGATCCTTCGGTTAACCCAGCTTCGAATCTAGCCATATCAAGACCACGGTTAGGTGGCGCACCGATACCTGCCGGACCGTCACCATTTCCGTCAAGACCGTGGCAGAAAGCGCAGCCGAGTCCACCAGCGCTCACTTCAAAAATTTCTTTGCCAATAGCCAACAATTCCTGATCGAATTGACCTGCTGGGTCTTCGAAAGCGAGATCGCCCCCGCCTGATGGGCTTTCAGTCGACGGGGCAGATGTCGCCGTGGGCTGAGCGGCCTGTGTTGCAGTAGCAACTGGTGCTTGAGTTGCGGTTGGATCCGGCTTAGCTGTCGGCTGCGCTGCGACCTGGGTTGCAGTCGGAACAGAAGTGATTGTCGCCACTGGTGAACTGCTGACATCAGAGCCACCACATGCAGTAACAATGGCGAGTGCAGCTCCCAACATCAATACAGTGATAACGTTCTTTTGAAATTTGTGTATTTGTCTCATCGTGATGTCTCCCATCTGCCGATATTTCGGCCAATGTGTTTATCGAGCCTAGTTTCCAATTTGTTTATGCTTGGCCCATAGATCAGAGCATGCCGAAACATGACTGATTGATGCCCGGTGTTTGCATTTAGTAGACGGTCAATCGAGCCGAAATCTCTGAGTGCAGAGGATCGACGACGTCGAACGTTCCGAGAGTTCCAGTGCTGAATCGAATTACATCAATCTCACCTGCGGTCGTATAGCCGTGAACCTCTTCGCCTGACGGCTGGATACCTGACAGAGACTTCTTTCGCCAAGGCACGAAATCTCTTTCATGATGTGCCTCATGATCTTCATCTGAAACCCCAACTTCTCTATCAACTGCATCTTCAGGGACTGAAATCCAATTGATTTCGTCTGGTTTCAAACCGAGCACCTCATAGTGCATTTCAACGACGGTACGACCTCGGAGAACAATTTGGACATCTCGAAAAGATGGTACAAACAGGTGTTCAGGCTTTGGCCCTTCTGCTGTTAGTTCAACGTTAAAAATGACCGGTAACTGGCTTCTTTGAACTTCCTGAACTTCACCAATAACATCGGCTAGTTTTTGTAACGGGTCGGCATCAGCTTCAATGGGTGTTGTTGTTGATTGAACTGTTTTGGCTAGCGTGCCGATCTTCGCAGTGTCGCTTGAACAAGCGCCAGCCAAAATGACCAACGAAATGAGTAGCCCTCCGAGAACCAGATTCACTTTGTGGTCTCGTCTATTTTGTATTTGCATGTCACTTTTCATGTTCGAAGCCCTCTACTTTTCGGTCGAGAAGAGACCCAAATAAGCCTCGATAGCCGTTAGGTCGGCGGAAGAGAGTTTGATGCCATTCATATCAAAAGCGCCATCGATTGCACTACGAATTTTATTTCGAGTTGTTCCTCTGATACTCGGAGCATTTGCTGATCCGGGGCCACCGCCCTCGGCCTCGAAACCATGACATTCTGCACAACCCTTTACCCCGGCTGTCTCTTCGTAGAGAAGCTTACCGGCGGCGAGCAACTCACCATCTCCACCTGAAGCAACCGTGGCTTCGGGGGTGGGAGCTACTGTCGGATCTGCCCCGGGCGCTACCGTCGGTGTTGGTGCGGCTACTAATGTCGGAGTTGGTGCTGGTGTTGATGTGGGCGCTGGTGTTGGAGTTGGTGTTGGTGGCGGACCGCCGATCTCAATAAGGTAGGCGGCGAGCACAGCGATGTGCTCATCCGTTAGATCCATCTCACCGAACGCTGGCATACCGTCAGCGCCGAATCGAATCTTGTCAGCGAAGTCGTCACGCACCAACTCTTGTAGGTTTGGGCCGACTTCCCCTCCAAAACCGTCGATGCCATGACAACTTGCACAGCCGAAACCGACCCAAGCAGCCAATGTGTCATCTGATTGAATTTCTGAGGTTGGCCTCCAACCGTCTGGCGAGCCAGAGCTATCTCCAACTCGCCCTACATTCGAACGTGAGTAGTCGTCGCTCACGGTGGAGTAGTTCAAGTGTGTATCGAAGCCGTTATCTGTACCTGCCCACGGTCTTAGGGTGATCTGGCCAACAAGAATTACCATTGCAGCAATCACCCCGAAGGTTATTGCTGCAGGAACGATAGAAAATCCGAGACCTTTGGAAGATTTGAAGTTAGGCATCTAAGTTGCCTTCCTCTCGTTCGCCAATTCTCGATATTTGCCATATACGCAGCGCTATCAGTACAAACACGCTCCACACCGCAATAAGGACTGCGGAGGTCATCCATACGTTTGCGCCGGGCACTCGTATCGGACTGAGTTCCCGGTAGAGCTGTGGACCTGACGTAACGGTCATTTCCATTTCTGAAAATGCGCTGACTTCTGAATTTTCAGAGCTACTGGCTGTCAGGTAGTGATCGCCTTCCGCTTTTGGTATGTATTCAAGTCGTGCAATACCCGATGCGTCGGTGGTTGCGCTCCCGATATGAATCTCACCTGAGTTGCTCATGAACTCGACTGACAAGGCGAAGTCGATCACCTCTCCAGCTATTGGCGTTCCGTCGAGTTCAGTAAGAGTCGCAACGATTTCCATTGCGGTACCCGCCTGAGTACTCTCACTGGCTGAAACTTCGAGCGTTGCCCTACGTTCCTGTGCGCTGACTATCGAAGTCATCGTCAGCCATACCAATACAGCCATCAATGGAAGAACTTTGATTACTTGCCTTGTTGTGAGGATGGTCATACCGAACCCTCCGTCACTCTTGCACTGGTATTTGGTTTAGATTCTTCAAGCTCATGCTCGTGTTCTCTGAGTTCCCAGATCGCAACGATCGGCAGTGCCTTTGCAAGTGCCGTAATAATCAGTGCGAATATGGCAACCCCAGCGAGCATTAGTGACCATTCGATCCATGTCGGGAAGTAGCTGGCAGGTTCATACGGATTTAGCGGTACTGTGAGTCCACCAATTACGATGAAATATCGTTCAAGAAGCATTCCGACGTTCGCCGCAATGCTGGCAATGACAATTCCCTTCGTATTTCGTGTCTTCGGCACTGCTATAAGGATGATCGGAAGAATTAGTCCGCCCCAGATGTAGATCCAGAAGATAGGAGCCATGCTCCCACGGGTCATTTGGCTGATGTAGAACGACGCGTCAACCGATGTCTTGTAGCCCAGCGTTACGAATTCACTGACATTGAAGAACACCATTAGTGCTGCGAACGTGGCGAGCAAGTACCCCAATTTGAGGAAATGGTTATCGGTGATTAAATCATTGAGTCGGTAGACCTTTTTCACGATCAGCATCATGATTGCGATGAGGCCGATGCCTGAGTAAATGGCACCACCGACGAAGAAGATTCCAAACATCGGCGAGTTCCACGGTTCTCGTAGGGTCATACCGAAGATCCAAGATGTGACGGTGTGCATCATCACCGCGACCGGAACCATGATGATTGCCATTAGACCGAGTGTTGAAAGCAACACACGGCGTTGCTCTGGAGTTCCAACCCAGTTGACCGCATACGCCTTGTATGCTGCCGACCTAATCCTTTGGGAGGCTGGAACAAGATCACGGATCATTGCGATATCGGGTATCGCTGCGAGGTACAGGTAAAGCAAGCTACCTGCGAGGTAAGTTGCGAGACCGTATACGTCCCAGACGAGTGGAGATTCCCACCTTCCAAACAGCACTATGTTTAAGGCACGTTCAGGGCGCCCCATGTCGAAGAAGATGAAAAGTGCCGCCACTACCAGTGCAGCTACGGTAACCATCTCAGCACTTCTAACGATGGGACCTCGCCAAGAAGCTCCGGTTAATCTGAGCACTGCCGAAACGAACGTGCCTGCCATGCTGGCTCCGATGAACATGACGAACAGCGTCACGTAGAGACCCCACATGATGCGATCTCGCATACCAGTTGCTACCAGGCCTTCACGAGCCTGAATTGAGTAGGCGACCCCACCCCAAGCAACAATTGCTAGCAGAACTCCCACCCATATCCAAAATGGGCGGGAACTGCCCGTTAGTGGAGCAAGGATGCGATCTTCAACACTTTCTGTGTAGCTGCTCATCGCCCGTCCCTCGCCCACGTCTTAGTCGCTGGATTCTCATCGCCCAGCCAGGTCACTGGCATTCGACCGGGTGTTTTGGGGTCTCGTCCAGCTAGTTCGCCGTGTCCGGGGATGTAATAAACCCTTGGGCGTGTACCGAGATCTTCCTTGAGGCGTGTAGCTGAGTTCGCTGCGAGGAATTCGCTGATACTCACGATGTCTTCGCCATTCGAGGCAAGGTCTTCTTCGAAATCGCCATAGTAGATTGCGTTCTGTGGGCATGCTTGCGCACAGAACGGTAGTTTGCCTTCACGTGCCATTTCAGGGCAGAAATCGCATTTTGCGACTACACCCTTCTTCAATGGAATCTGATGCTCTGAAGAATGGGTTACATGATGTGCAGCTGGCGGAATAGATGGTTCACCCCAAGTGAAGAATCGACGCTCGTAAGGACAGGCGGCCATACACATGCGGCAACCGATACACCTATCTTGATCGATAAGTGTGATGCCTTCAGGGGTTGTCCATGTTGCGCCGACTGGGCACACATTCACACATGGTGCGTTCTGGCACTGCTGGCACATTGTTGGTGTGAACTGGGTGCCTTCGAACGGCATTGAGGGCTGCTGACCGGCGTAGGCTTCTTTCTCTGGACTTAGCTCGTGCTCGTAAACCTCGATCCATTCCATTGGTTCGGGTACGTAATGCCCATCGTTACAGGCCTGAGTGCACTGAGGAGCGGTGCCTTGAGATTGGCATCCATCGCAGTAACGTTGGTCGATGATCATCATCCAACGACGTACACGCTCTGAAACGGAGTTTTCTGCCTGGGTAATGCTGTCGGCTTCAGGTGATCCGGAGATCGCACCAACTGCGTTCGCAACTGCATTTGGGATCAGTGGTATGGCGGCTCCAGCAACCGCTGTTGCGCCCATAAGCTTGAGCAAATTTCGCCGACTGAGTTGAAATTTCTTCTCATTTTCGGCTACTGTCTGTTTTAGGCTTTCATCATTTGATGGCCGTTGAACAGTCATTTTTATACCAGCCCTCATCAACTTTCTAAATGAGCCGTGCCCCCGAATTTTCATCGGGGGCACGACCGGATTTCTGTGGACGCTTACTAAGCTCTATTGAGCAGCAGCGACTTTTGCTTCGACGTTTGCCCACATCTCTGCGGATTTTGGTCCGCCCATGTCGGATTCAAGTTGCCCAACCCAAGAACTCGTGTAGGTCACGAATGCCCCGGCGTGAGTGTTTCCACCTGCGGCCGTAGGAATCCAGTCAGTTGCTGTGTACGTTGCAATGTCCACAACAATGGTTTCCCAACCGTTCATGTTGGAGACCCAAAGCTCATTGATTGCTGGATCTGGGTGCAAAACGGCGTGGTCAACACTAGATGCTGATCCACCAAGCCAGAGTGGGTACGTGTGTAAGTCACGTGCTGCCCTGAAACTAGTGAGGTCAACTACACCAAGTACTCCACCCAAGTTGTGGGTTCCTTCACCCTTTGCAACGATGAACGCTCGTGTTTCGTCCCAGTTAAGGGCGATACCGTAAGGTCCTGCTACACCAGAGTTGGTATCGGCCACAACTTCATCGATTTCGTTGTCAATCTTGTAAACATGGCCTGAGTGACCATCAACGACGTATGTCCACCGACCGTCTGCAGTATGGGTAATACCGATTGGGTGGTGTCCAACACCTTCGATAACTACATGCTTACCAGTTTCGATGTCGAACTTCGCGACGGCTGCTGCCGGCGAATGGTTGTCTCGAATCCAGTTAGAGGTCATTGATACGTAGATGTACTGACCATTTGGTGACGGTGTAGTGAACGGGTGCCCCATAGGCTTGATGTCATCGTAAGTGATCGACTTCGAGACCCTGTTATCGTCGTTCGGGTCAAGAATGTGATGAGGTCCACCGTTGGCGCCAAAGCCCCACTGGAGGATGACCTTATCTTTACCGGTGCTGTCGACCCAACCCTGAATGTGGTGCAACCTCTGGCTGCGCATTCCACCTTCGAAGTAGCTCTCTTGTTTGATTAGCTTGTCGATTTTGAGCGTACGTGCATTGACAATAGCGACGTAGCCTTCGCGTGCATCACCCATGCCAAATCCTACGTATACCCATTTGCCGTCAGGTGATACACCGACACCGTGTGGGAATGACGCCACTGCCATACCTTCAAGTTCGGTAAAGATTACGGATTCAATTACCTCTTTGGTGTAGCCGTCGACCATGTCGAATCCCGCAAAGTAAGCGGCATCCTTGTCGTACGTCGGGCTTGAGCTCTCTGTCCCATCACTGGTGAAGTACACCAATGGGTGATCGGCTGCACTCCAGGCATCAGGGCCACTGGAGTCGTACTGGGCGATCAAATATAGACCACCCCGCTCGGACTCTGCGTTTGCCCAACCTGTCGGAGCTGATCCAACAGCGGCAGGAACTGAAGCTCCGGTCTGGATCACAGTGATCGCTGGTGGCACTTGCCCCATCGAAGTTACTTGAGACTGAAGATCGCTTACCTGAGATTTCGCTGTGCTCAATTCTGATGTGGCAGAGCTTAAGTCTGCTTTCACAGAGTTCAATTCACTCTGCGCAACAGCCAAATTCTTAGCAGCGTCTAGATCCTCTTGGGATATATCACTACTGCTACATGCCACTCCAAAAACCAGCCCGACCAACGCTGAAACGAGCAATGCTCGTACCAACCCTAGTCTTAATAGAGATTTCCAACTTTTCAGCATTGGATTGTCCTCGTGTTTTACCCGGTCGCTTTCAATGATCTTCCGAGTATTAGTTGTTCAACTTCCCCATGTGCCCACAGTTGTGGGCGGAAATGACCTTCTGGACCAGAAAGCGCAGGCAGTCGATTCCCATGCTCCAAGAGTGACAGTCAAGCCGTGAATCGTTTGTGAAGCGTTTCACACTAAAAGTGAGGAGTTTGTGAGATACCCTCTCGCGAGATTCTCAGAGGACCAATTCACCCGAGAGCAGTTCGAGCCGTGGCTGGAGCTTTTATGGTCGGTGAGATGAAGACTATGCCGCCACGAATTACAGATATTCCGACTGCTATTCCTACAATTCGCTCAGATCGCTTGCGTACGCCCTGAGCGGTAATTATCAGAGTTTTCTGAGATCGCGAGAGGTGAGTACTAGCCCGAAGTTCACGAGAAAGTAGATGCCAGATCCGATAAGGATCATTTGGGCATTACCAATGATCGTGCCGATCCATGCTCCCAAAAACCATCCGAACATCATTGATTGGAGCGAAAGGCTGAATACCGACATCACACGACCAATCATCTTGGGGTCAGACTGTGTCTGGAGCAGAGTGATCGTGGATGATGCCCAGATGGGAATAGCGGCCCCAACGATCGATAGTGCAACGAGGGTGAGCGGAAAGTTAGTCGATAGTGCGAACGTGGCGTTCGCCCCGACGAACATGATTGTGCTGATTAGAATCGGGGGAGTTTTTCGATCCCAGTTCCGCTTTGATGCAACCCATAGAGCCGACACGCCTTGCCCGACCGCCCACGCAGCGAGCATGACCCCGAACCCTGTTTCACCAACATCGAACCTGTCGCGTGCATATACCGGGATGATCGGAACCATAACGGCACTAAATATCACTGAGAATGCGAGAAGCATTACTCGAAACAGCACCGGATTCGATTTTATGTATTTAAGGCCATCGGAAATTTCGCGAACTGCTGAAGTTTTCGATGGTTCCTTTGGCTCTGTCTTCGGGAGTCGAAGAGTGAAAAACACCGATAACACGTACAGCCCTATTAGTGCCAAGAACGGAGAGCCTAGCCCGAATCCAGCTATGAGGAATCCGCCAGAAAGTGGTCCGAGCGCACGAGCCAAACTGGCTGCCGCCATGTTTAGCGAGTTGCCAGCCTGAAGTGACTCTTTGGAAACGTAGGTCACTACCAAAGTTTGTGTCGCTGGCATACCGATTGCCAAAACTGCACTCGATACGACTGACAGCACAACGATTTGCCAGAGATTGACAACACCCGTTATCACGACTGAGGCTGTGACAATCGCTAACAGCAGTAGCAGTAATCGTTCAGTGATCAACACAGAACGTCCGCCAAGGCGATCCACCATCACTCCAGCGAAAAGGCCGATGATAATGGCTGGAATAACGCGAAGGCCAGTTGCCGCCCCGACCCAGACTTGGGAGGCGCCAAGTTCGAGAATTAACCATGACTGAGCCATGATCCGCAGTTCAACACCCATCATGTTGGTGAAGTTACTTGCTACGAGCGCTCTGAACGGTGCCTTAGTTAGAAGTTGAGCAGCCGGAAGTTGGCGAATGTTTATCAAATGTTGTGCGGGCTAAGCTCGTCTAGCTAGTAACGATCCTATGATCTGTGGCGCGGCTTCGATAGCTCGCTCCCTGATCTGATCAGGATTGAGGCTGCCGATAGGGTGCTGAATTAGCGCGAATGGGTAGCTGGGCATTCCACCGAGATTTGCCATTGCCTGAGCGCCTGATTGGAATGGCTCTGTACATATTGCGATAGCTGGTACACCGAGGGCTTCGAGCTTGAGCGAGTCATACACACTGGACGACGAGCAGCTCCCTCAGTCGCCGTTTGCCAGAATTGCCACATCGACTTCGTTTGAAAAATCTCTGAGGAAGTCGGGATCGGCGGGTCGTGATGCGTCACCTTTGTTGACCCTGTAGGCACCGCTGACTTCGAATCGATCAGCTAGAACATCGTAAATGGCATTGAGGAGTGGTTCTGAATTCAACTTATCGTTACGTAGAAGACCCACGCGTATGCCAGCAAGGGACTCGGGTCGTTCGGCCATGCCGTCGGTTGCTACCGACTGCGGTGCCGTAGGGTCTAAAACTCGAAAAGATTGATCGTTTAGTTTTGGTGCCATTGGAGTCTCCTGTGGTGACATATTACCCGTTTGCAATGATTCGGCGAGTAACAGCTTTTGATCGTGAACCCAGTGACCATGTAGGAATTACTGCGCTCCAAGCTCCTCCATCTCCACCGACCACTACCGGAATCACAGATTCTGGAGACTGCAATGAGCTAACTCGGCCATCGTCAGAATCGTGGCCGCTTGGAGGAAGCCCGTTCGATACCCATTCGGACGCGGGTTTTCGAACTGTGTCGAACAGATACTCTCCGATTTGTTTCTTATTCCATCCAGCATTTTTAAAATGCGCCGCATGCTCAGGGCAGATCACCAAAACGACTTCGTGGATTCCCAACCCGAGCGGATAGATGCGTTCAGCGAACGAATCGAGAATTCCCTCTGGAGTATTCGAGGCGTGATCACCGAATTGAGCGCCGCTGAGACCAGAAAAAACAGTCACAGCGCTTTCACTTTGATTTAGACCACGTGTGACATGCATCGGCTCCCAAGGCAGTCGATCTTCGTTTTCAGCTACACACCATGTGTATTTGCCGGGGTGTCCGAGTGTTGTTTTATCAAATCCGTCGTTACTGTGCGTGCCGAGTACATTCATGACGATGAGTCGGATTGAACGCCCAATAGTTGCGTTTGCACGATAGCCGGGTCCGAATGCCGATACACCTGAGTTAATCTCCAATGTTTTTGCGATTGGCCCGTTTACTATCAGCATGATCGCTGCGCCCATAGTGGAAACTGTGATTCCGTGGAGATTAAATTCGGGCTGGGTAATAGCTTCAATCGCTGCTGCGACAACTGGCATGTATTCGGATTTACACCCCGCCATTACGGCGTTGATAGCTGTTTTTTCGGCGGTGATTACCGCACCTTTTACCGGCTCGATGCCAAGTATGGCATCGGGGCTTAGATTCGCTGCTTTCAACATTGCAGTGACCGTTTCAGGCGTAGGCGGAACGATGGGCAGACCATCGGTCCAGCCATTCTCGAAGTAGAGTTCAATGGCTTCGAGTGCGCCAGGGACTTCTATAGAGGCGGATGTGAGGCGGGTTTGGTTAGTCATGGTGGTGCTTGATTGCCAGATCACTTAGGGCGGTTCCTCATAATGACAGGGCTTTACAACCCTGATCGAGAGCCCGCAGCTAAGAGGTTTTCGCTCTGGTCAGGAGTGCTAATCAGCGTGGAAGACTTCTCGCCATTGGATCATGTTTTGGTCGGCATGGGCGCCTTCGGGGAGTTGGAAGAAGGGTGACATGTCGTCTTGCCACCTCTGGTTTACCTCTTCTTTGGACATTCCGGCGACAGATGCCTCATGTGAATCTTCACACTCGACGTAGCCAAAAAGCGTGCCGTCGTCTTTAAAGAAGATCGTGTAGTTGCGCCATCCTGTTCGAACGAGGGCTGCTGACATTTCAGGCCAGATGTCGTCGTGTCGCTGCTTGTACTCGTCGACCATTTCTGGGTGGATTTTCATTTCGAATCCGACTCGTTGCACTGCATTACTCCTCTGTATGCTCTCATTTGCTTGATAATTCAGATGCCGGAGAGTGTAGGCTATGCGCCCATCGAAAGCACTGTTTTTGGTCATAGCGCGCCTTTGAGTTGGAGAGAAAACGAATGTCGAAGTCGATTGCACAGGTTTTGGATCTGAAGGACGATCCTAAGATCATTGCCGAATACGAGGAATACCACCGAAATGTGTGGCCCGAGGTGCTTGTGGCACTCAAAGGCATCGGGATCGAACGAATGGAGATTTTCCGAAGCGGAAATCATTTGTTTATGTACTGCACAGTTCCGGACGATTTTGATCCCCGCAGAGATTTCCAAAGCTACACAGCTTCGAAGCGCGCAGAAGAGTGGAACGATCTAATGTCGGCATACCAGCAGAAGGTTCCACAGGCTGCTGAAGACGACTGGTGGTATCCGATGAGTTTGGCATTCGACTCAGAGTGGTTCAAGTAGTGCGAAGTGAGAAAGGTGGATAAGTGCTTCTCGTCAAGAAGATTGATCGGGTGTGGTTTTGGGCAGTACTGGCCATTCTATGGATGGGCGTGATTTACGCGCTTTCTGATCGTCCTGCTGGCTATTATGACGACGCAAATGACGTAGTTGCGTGGTTGCCGTTTGCCAGTTCCGTGGTTCATGTCGGCTTGTACTTCGTGTTGAGCTCCTTTGTGTTGAGGTTTCTTATTCTGCTGCGAACGGTTGAGGAAGGTCTTATCGCCTATTCGACCATATTCGTGGCCCTCGTTTACGGCATATTGGACGAAATCCACCAATCGAACGTCGACGGACGTGCATCCGAGATGATTGATGTGGTTGCGGATGTTTTCGGTGCGGTACTAATAGTGGTATTTTGGTTCTTTCTCAAAAGATATCGAGCCAAGTTCGACGATAAATCGGGCAAATAGAAAAATATGTCGATTAGGGAACCTGAAGAACTTTGGCCTACGGGGCCGGAAGTTATAAACACACTCGAAGAAGCGGTGCAGATGGCTGAAGAAGTTGCTGCGCCTCCTGCCGAGCGCTGGGTCGCGAGGGTGATCAGTGACAAGCTGATCCCGAGCTTATACAACGCTCGAACGTACCTCGAAGTGGGCAAGGTTTCTTCTCCAGAAGTGAGATTAGGAATACAGAGCGCACGGCTGGAAGCTGGCGAGTTGGCAGATGCCGATCCTCGTTACGCTGCGCTCTATTCGAAAATCAGGGTGCTTGCCGAAGAAGCCGATATCGCTTCCAAAATGAGCTGATTTTTTAGGTGGCGCTGGTCTCAGATTTGCGGACAGACATGCTAGGATGGGGGCACTTTGATCTCCCCAGCCGATACCGATTCGTTTTTGTCTGATGATGGGCGTGTCGAGGTCGTTTTCGATCTCGAAGAGCTGTCAGAAACCGATATTTCGCTTGTGATACGAGCGGCTGTAGCAGCTCTTGATTCTGAGCAATTCGATGGGCCAGATCACCTTACAGTGATGATCACTGATGATGAACGCATCAGGGCGTTGAACAGGGAGTTCAAGGGTGAGGACGAAATTACTGATGTACTTTCGTTTAACGCTGACGGCGAAGTAAGCAGCACCGTTGACGATTCAGGTGATGATGAATGGCCTGACTTCACATCGTCTGACGAAGTAGAATCGAATCGCCTTGGCGATATTGCGATTTCGCTTCCTCAGGTATTGAGACAGGCTGCAGAAAACGGCAAACAGGCGGATCGAGAGTTGGCAATGCTTACGATCCATGGTGTTTTTCACTTGCTAGGGTACGATCATGCAGAGCTTGATGAAGAAAAGGTAATGTTCGGGAAAACCGACGCTGTATTGGCTAAGATATTCGAGGATTAGCTCCACGTTTTTTGTTGGGGCAACTAGACTGGTTCTGATGTGACGAATAGCCAGGTTTTTTATAGGAAATGGCGTCCTACTCGTTTTGACGAAGTAGCCGGGCAGCAGCACGTCACAAAAACTCTCAAGCGTGCAATCACGACCAATCACGTTTCACATGCCTATTTATTCACGGGTCCGCGCGGTGTCGGTAAAACTTCGACTGCTCGTATTCTTGCCAAGGCACTGAATTCAGAATTGACTCCAGATGGTGAGCCAGTAGCTGATTCCGAGGTATCTATTGCGATTGATGAAGGTCGATATATGGACCTCATCGAGATTGATGGCGCTTCAAATCGTGGTATCAACGATATCCGCGATCTTCGAGAGAACGTGCAGTTTTTGCCAGCCGAAGGCAAGTACAAGGTGTACATCATCGATGAAGTACACATGCTTACAACGGCAGCGTTCAACGCTCTATTGAAAACGCTGGAAGAACCGCCTCCAAGAATAGTGATAATCCTCGCAACTACAGAGGCTTCGGCTCTTCCAGCAACAATTATCAGCAGATGCCAACGTTTTGATTTCAAGCGACTTTCGAACGACGATGTGATCGAGAGGCTCATAGAGGTTTGCGAGGCCGAGGAAATCGAAGCAGAACCAGCGGTTCTAGAGATGATTGCCCGAACTGCATGGGGCAGCTTGCGAGACGCAGAGAATCTCCTTGAGCAGTTATATGTTTCGTACGGTCAAACAGGCGAAGATGGTCTGCCATCGGAGATAACTGAGGCTCAGGCACGTGAGTTGCTTGGCTTAGGCGATATAGCCACTAGCACCGAGCTTGCTACCGCCTTGCTAAACAAAGATGCGACACTGGCTTTGACCATTATCAATCGTGAGGCGCAGCGCGGTGCTGATCTTCGTGCATTACGATCGGGTGCGGTTGATGCGCTTCGAGTTGCGTTGCTTATTAAGGCAGGTGTTGAGGATTCGATTACTAAGGGTTCAGAATTCTCGGAAACCATGGCCTCGGCGGCACGCCCAGCGCGCCTAAATCAAATTTTGCACATTCTGACGGTGTTGGGTCAGGCCGATATGAAGGCGAACTCATCGTCGCCTCTTCCACTCGAACTTGCAGTGTTGAAGGCGACCACGAAGCCGGTGGCCGAATCTGCGGCTCCGACATCACCAGCATCTTCTGGTGCTGCTCCTTCAAGACCTGCCGCAACTTCACAGCCGACTTACCAGCAGCCGACTTCAAGTGGGAGCTCTGACGACGAAAAACCCGCTCCACGTCGCGATCGAACTCCAGTTGAGGCACAGTGGGACAAGGTTATTTGGGCGATGCGTCGCACAAAAAACCGCAAGTTTGTGGTTGGTTCATTGCTTCGTAATATCGAAATGCCTGAACCGGTTGACGGCAAGATATCACTTCGATTCAAGAGCAACGCTATGAAAAACAACTTCATGGAAGAGATGCAGGATCAACGATCCAAAGATGCACTAAAGACGGCGATCACCGAGGCGTACGGCTCGGAGCTAGAGCTTCAGGTTCGATCTCCTCACGAGGCCGCTGAGGAAGCCGCAAATGGTCGATCCGACAATCGCGGAGGAAGTGGTGGGCAGGGAACATCGGCGGCTCAGGAGAGCGCTATGGTTCGTGCAGCGATGGCGATGGGTGCAACGGTTGTCGCTGAAGAAGCGGCAGGCGCCGATAGTTATTCAGATAAGGAAGCCTAGTTACCACCCTCGGTCGACGAGCGAGAGTCGAGATTACGTCGACTACCCCGACAATAATGTTGCGCCGCTACGATTTCTCGTAATTGTTGGTAACGACGTATAATTATCGGATTCAAATTTCGTTGTCTCACAGTCACAATTTTCCAGATGGAGCGAGGCTGTGGCTATTTTGATGATTAGGATCCATTTCGATGATGAACAAAAACATGCTCAAGCAGGCACAGCAGATGCAGACTCGACTTGCTGCTGTGCAGGAAGAGATCGCAGTCGCACGAACTGAGGCAACAGTTGGCGGCGGGATGATCAAAGTGGTGGTAATCGGCGGATCGAAGGTCGAATCGATTGAGATCGACCCTCAAGTTGTCGACCCAGATGATGTTGAAATGCTTCAGGATCTAATTCTTGCTGCAATCAACGAGGCGATGGATAACGCACAGAAGCTTGCTTCTGACAAGATGAGTGCGATTACCGGTGGATTCAACATTCCTGGCCTGATGTAACCAGCCAGCTTCAGCCAGAATCTTCAGAAACACACGCATGCCTTCATACGACATTGCAACATCCGCTGCTCCGCCAGTCGCTCGTTTGATCGAAGCGTTCCATAGGCTGCCCGGTATTGGTCCGAAAAGCGCGCAACGGCTCACATATCACTTAATCCGGATGCCGAAAGAAGAGGCTGAAGAGTTTGCAGCGGCAATACTTGGTGTAAAAGAGCGAGTTGTTCTCTGCGAAACGTGTGCCAACATCGCTGAGTCACCAGAGTGCAACATTTGTGGAGATCTACAACGCGACGGCACGCGAATCTGCGTGGTGGAGGAACCTCTGGATGTCCTCGCAGTCGAACGTGCGCGGGTTTTCTCAGGTAGGTACCACGTTCTCCACGGCGTAATCTCACCGGTGAACGGGATCGGGCCGAACGACCTGAAGTTACGAGAGTTGCTGGAACGCCTACGTGATGGAACTGTGACCGAGGTGATCGTAGCCACCAACCCAAATCTGGAGGGCGAGGCAACGGCTATGTATATTCAGCAGTTGATCGGTCCACTGGGAGTTAAGGTCACTCGCTTGGCACGAGGGTTACCTAGCGGGTCAGATATCGAGTACGCCGATGATTCGACACTAGCCCACGCGCTGGAAAGCCGGACAGAGATACCTCAACGTCGCACCGACCCCGCTAAGTAGGCCTACACGGTAGCGGGATCAGTGTTTCTCGATGGAATTGGTGTGGTGTTACACGGTTTCCGTGGTGTTTAAGGATTAAGTCATTATTTCACTGCGCCCTGAATCTCGTTTCCGTGTAGGTATACGATTCTAGTCGTGGCGCTCGATCGGTCATGGTAGTGGTCTCAGATTCGGCTACGTTCAGAATAGGATCATCGAATTTCTCGTAATGACCGTAAGATGGCGGCAGATGAGGTAATCAGAGTAGCGATCATCACGATTACCGTAGTGCGGTGACAGATTGTGTACTGACGTTTACTGTGTAGACGACTAATCTGTCCAATCTATTTCAGATCGACTGCCGTATCGGGGCTTATGACCTTCGTCCTAAACAAACATCATCGCGCCTTGAGCGTTGTACTTTCACTGGCGTTCGGAATGACGTTGCTTGTGGCGTGTGGCTCGGAACCTTTTCCCGCTGCGGGTCGACCGGAATTTGCTCAGCCGACTTTCGTCTCGTTCGCCGTGACGCCGGCGCCAATCTCGCCGACCGCGACGCCATGGCCAAATCTTGCAGATGATGATGTGAGGGTTTTGCCCGAAGGTCTCGATCCTGAGTACTACTCACGAGCGACCCCTGACGAAGTTGTGGCACTTTGGACACAGTTGCTCACTGGGACGGTTTCGAACGCTACTTCGGGTCAATTCTATTTCCGAAATCGAAGGCAGTTCGAAGGTGATCTTCACTTGTGCCCCGGTGGAGCTGGGTATCTAGCAGGCGACCCTGAAGGCACTCTGAAATGGAAGGTAAATCCCTCAGCCGGTCAGTGGTATGAGGTCACACTTTCACACGAGATTCCGTTTACGGGCGATTCCGTGACGTACTCGATTGGCATACACAACGGAAAACCAGTTCGGTCTGGCAGCACAACATCAATCGAGTACAGAGCAAGCGACTGGTGTACATTGGCGGAGGCGAGCATTCAATATGCGTTCACAGCCGAAGATCGAAAACTCGCTGATCGCGCAGATATCACTACGATAGAGATTGAAGAGATTCCGTGGATAGACGGAAGCAGAGAATTCCCTACGCAAATAACCGTCGAGGGATCAATAGGGCTAGATCGCAATGTCGGAGCCAATTATTGGAGCGCTTATTTATCGGGGGGTGTTCTCGATGCGGTTGCTTACAACTACACTGCCTACGCAGTAACTCAGGCATTTTCAGGAGCCTTGCACTTGTGCGGCGAGCGGGTTGCGGTACTCGACGGTGAGCCTTCAGGTATTGGCGAGTGGGCGATTCAGAGCACAGGTTCGAATCCGTATGACGCCAAGATTGTTTTTACACTACCGGGTGACCCGACGTTCAGGACAATCGTTCTTGGAGTCGATGGCGATGCCCCTATACGGATGGGGCAAAATGCTGAAACGGGCCTTATCGGACCCAGCCCGTTACTGCTGAGCGAATCGAGCGAGTGTGAGAACTGAGTATCCGGTGAAATCCGTGAATTGTCTGGAAACCCACTCACTTCTTACACCATCGAATACTGAACTTGACAACTGGTTTGTCTAACATTGTGTTAAGTAAAGCATCCTTGACATTTCCGCACGTTGCAAGATAGAATGTAAAGGAAACTTTACAAAGGGTTTACATGTGACGCTGGCAAATCGATTACGAGAGCTTCGGCAACGAAACGATCTGACGCAAGAAGCTCTTGGACGATCGGTACACGTTACTCGGCAAACTGTAATTGCGATTGAGAAGGGTGGCTATGTTCCATCCGTCAAACTCGCTCTTGAATTGGCCATGGTGCTGGGAGTACCGCTAGAGGAATTGTTCTGGGTAGACCGCATCTAAGGAGAAACGCAATGACTTCTATGACGAAATATTACGTCAGTCGTTCAGTACTCTCGATAGGATTCGCAGGGTTGTTCTTACTGGCAGGCGTGCCATGGTGGACTACGGTGATAATTACGGCTTTTTCACTAATATTTTTTGCATGGGTTCCTCGCAGTGGAAGATACGTTTTACAGACAGGGTCAAATTTCACTCCATTTCGTAGTGATGAAATGTCGCTTCACATCAGAGCAAGGTCGGCTGGGCTTTCCTTGACTGTAACGCTCACTGTGCTCGGTTCGGTGGTTCTGCACTACTCGTTCCTTGCAGATTCCGATGTGCCAACCTCAGTGCTTTCTCTTGTCATCGCGCTCAGCACTATTACTTACGTTGGTGCTGGTTTTGTCCAGAAGTGATCAAATAAGAAAACTTAACTATAAAACTGATTATTTGAAGACAAACGGATTAGTCACTACTCGGCTTATCTTCTCACTGACGGCGTTTGTCACTTTCGAAGTGCTGCTTCCACTTGAAGTTGCGAAGTGTTGACAGTTTGGAGCTATCATCGCTCCACTTTCGCGATCATACGGCTTCAAAATAACGTTCATGGATCGGCCGTGCCCCTGTCTCCACAACGATCTTCCACTGGGAGGATGAGTTGTTCTCGTTCGGAAATACCTTACCGATATGATTAACGGGTTATGACTTCAAAGCAGCGGCCAGTTATATATACGACGGATGGCGTGGTGGTGCGTACAAGCAACCTGGGCGAGGCAGACAGGATTATTACGTTGGTTACTCCCGTTCATGGATTGATTCGCGGAGTTGCCAAGGCAGCCCGTAAACCAGGTTCGAAAATTGGCGGACATCTTGATTTGCTCAAGCACGTAAGTGTTTCTGTTCGAGAGACCAGAACATTGCACGGGTTGAGTCAGGCATCGACCATTAACGGATTTCGCGGGATCAGAGATGATCTCGAACGATTCTCAAGGGCATCATACGTATCCGAGATGTCTGAACGATTCTCAGTTGAGAACGGCGCGAATCAACCGTTATTCAGGTTGCTGACTGATGTTCTTGCATCGCTAGAAGTTACTGGAAATCCTGAGATGGCGATGCATTTTTTCGAGATGAGATTGCTGCAGTTGAGTGGATTTGCTCCTGAGTTGTCACGGTGCGTCGAAACTGGAATTGAACTGGAGCCAGCCAACCACTTGTACTCAGCGAATCTAGGCGGGCTTGTTAGCAACGAGTCACGACCAATTGGCGAATCGGCACTGCTTCCTGCCAGTTTGAACACGATAAAACTGCTTCGATTTTTATCACGAACCGATATTTATCAGGCCGACGTGATGAAAGCCGGGGAGGATGAAAACCGGCAACTTACAAGAATATTGAGAGCCCAAATTCATCATGTTCTCGACCGTGGATTACGTTCGGAACCGTTCATGGACGAAGTTCGCTCGCGACCGAGCCATCGTGATGTCTCAAAGCTGTCCCAATCTCCTGCTGCTACCGAGTGACATCGGTCGCTGATTACCTACATAGGATTGCTACACTCGGTTGATATGGTTTTAGACTCGCGTTATTGTGTTCATCACCCGCGTGGAATCGCTTACCAATCACCTGCCCTCTACTCGTACCTACACCTCGTCCGACATTCTGAAATATGGCCGACTCCCACATCGTCATCCGTGGCGCCCGTGAACATAATCTAAAGAACTTTAACATCAGCATCCCGCGCGACACGTTGACCGTGATTACGGGTGTGTCTGGATCAGGTAAGAGCAGTCTTGCATTCGACACGATCTTCGCCGAAGGGCAGAGGCGCTATGTTGAATCACTCTCGGCGTATGCTCGCCAATTTCTTGGTCGAATGGAGAAACCCGATGTTGATCACATTGAGGGGTTAAGTCCGTCGATTTCGATTGACCAAAAGGGTGTTTCTCGAAACCCACGCTCAACAGTCGGAACTGTGACCGAGATCTATGACTATCTTCGATTGCTGTTCTCTCGGGCGGGCCGACCACATTGTCACAATTGCGGACGCCCGGTACAGCGACAAACTGTTCAGCAGATCGTCGATTCGATTCTGAAGTGGGATGAAGGGACTCGATTGCAAGTACTTGCTCCAATGGTTACCCACATGAAAGGTGAGCATGTTCAGATTTTCGAATCGGCGCGTAGAGACGGCTTCGTTCGAGTACGAGTTGATGGCGAGACGCGAGAGTTATCGGAAGAACTAAAACTTGCGAAAACAAAGTGGCACGATATCGAAGTTGTTGTCGACCGAATCATTGTTCGAGCAGACACCGAGCGAGGTCGATTAACCGAATCGGTCGAGACTGCATTACGGCTCACTGGCGGAAATCTGATTGCATCGAAATTGGGGACCAGCGACAAGGGCAAGGACGAGGATGTTGTCTATTCAGAGCATTTTGCCTGTGTACATTGTGATATATCCATAGCCGAACTCGAACCACGCAACTTCTCGTTCAATACTCCGTTTGGGGCTTGCCCAACCTGCACCGGGCTCGGATTCAAACTCGAGGTTGATCCTGATCTTGTAATTCAGGACAAGTCACTGAGTTTAAACGATGGAGCGATTACGCCATGGGCAAGATCGGGTTCGACCTCTCCTTGGTATCACTCAACACTTGATTCGCTGTCGCAGCACTTCGGTTTTTCGATGGATACTCCAGTGCGTGAAATGGATCTAGATCACTTAAGTGTGATTCTGTATGGCACCGCGGGCAAAAAACTCGAAGTTTCACACCAAACTCAAAAGGGGCGCGTGTACAGCTGGAATACTGCTTTTGATGGTGTGATTCCCAACATGGAACGACGGTACGTCGATACTGAATCGGATTCAGTTCGTGAAGATATCACTCGATATATGACCCAACGAGCCTGCGCGACTTGCGGTGGTGCCAGATTGAAACCTGAAGTTCTGGCAGTAACCGTGCTCGGAATGAACGTAATGGAAGTCACTTCTCAGTCGGTTGAAAATGCACTGCGCTGGATCGAGGCGTGCAGAACTGGCGTGTGGCCGGGCAAGGGCGAGCATAACGGTGAAGCTGAAAACCCGCTGAGCAATCGCGAGCAGTCGATTGCAATGCAGATTCTGAAAGAAGTAGAAGCCCGACTTGGATTCCTTTCGAGAGTCGGACTCGATTACCTGACGCTGGACCGCGCAGCGGCAACACTTTCGGGTGGTGAGGGACAGCGAATAAGGCTTGCTACCCAGATCGGGTCTGGCCTGATGGGCGTTCTATACGTATGTGACGAGCCATCAGTGGGGCTCCACCCTGCCGATAATGATCGACTGATTCAGACGCTCCAAAACCTTCGTGACGTCGGAAATACGGTATTGATCGTTGAACACGATGAATCCGTCATGCGCGCTGCCGACCACATTGTCGATATGGGACCTGGTGCTGGTCAGTTCGGCGGACACGTTGTTGTTGAAGGTTCTATCGATGCCGTGCTCAAAAGCGAAGAATCGCTTACGGGTGCCTACCTCAGCGGTCGCAAATCGATTCCAGTTCCGAAAAAACGCCGCAAAGGCAATGGGCACGAGATCGCGGTTCTCGGAGCAAGAGCCAACAATCTGAAAAATATATCCGTCGGAATCCCCCTCGGGACATTGACCTGTGTAACGGGAGTTTCGGGATCGGGCAAGAGCACGCTCATCAATGAAATTCTGTCGAAAAAGCTTTCACAGCACTTCTATCGTTCAAAGGATCGTCCAGGCGAGCACGATGAGGTGACAGGTCTTGAGCACGTCGACAAGGTGATCAATATTGATCAGTCGCCTATTGGCCGGACACCTCGTTCAAACCCAGCGACCTACACAGGCGTCTTCACGAATATTCGAGATATTTTTGCTTCTATGCCAGAGGCAAAGGCGCGTGGATACAAACCCGGTCGATTTTCGTTCAATGTAAAGGGTGGTCGCTGCGAGGCTTGCAGTGGTGCCGGTTACGTTCAAATTGAAATGCAGTTCCTGCCCGACGTGACTGTGCCGTGTGAGATATGTCTCGGTGCTCGATACAACCGAGAAGCACTTGAAATTAAGTTCAAGGGCAGGTCGATCGCAGATATTTTGGACATGACTGTTTCTGAAGCAGCTGTGGTGTTTGAGAACATCCCATCGATAGCGAACAAGATGACAACGTTGACAGATGTTGGTATCGGCTATGTTCATCTGGGTCAACCAGCGACAACGCTATCGGGTGGTGAGGCGCAGCGAATCAAGCTGGCCTCTGAACTTTCAAAGCGTTCAACCGGCAAGACTGTCTACATCCTCGATGAACCTACGACTGGCCTTTCGTTCGATGACGCCGCGAAGTTGATGATCGTGCTTCATCGCTTAGTAGATGCGGGTAATTCGATAATTTTGATCGAACACCATCTAGATTTGATTAAAAACGCCGATTGGATCCTCGATATGGGTCCATTGGCTGGCGAACGTGGCGGCCAGCTCATTGCCGAAGGGACGCCCGAGTTCGTCGCATCCGTCAAAAATTCGTCAACAGGTCGGTATCTTGCCGATATAGACGGCATCAAGGCTGATACGAAGGCTCCAGGTACGACTAAGGCTCGTAAGTTTCAGTCGTCAGTGAGCGGAATTTATACCGACGATATATCGCTGCCGGATCGACCAGACACCTCTGCCAATGGAGCAAGTAAGTCGCGTAGAAAGACAGGCAGGTTTAGCAGACGTCGCCGTGGGGCCACAGCCGCCCGTTAGTCAATTTTGAACTTATATCGCTGATTTCGAGCCCTTTATGGATCACAACGGCGAGCCATGAGGCTCATTCCAGTGGGGGGTTACTCACAATCGCGTTGTGTAGCTAGCTCGGAGCCGTCCACCTGTCAGAAGTCTAAAGTTGTGGGCATCAGACGAATACGCACTGACAGGGACTCACGGGCAAATAAGGGTCTCAGGGCAAAAAGGGCGAAACAATGACACTCATCAGTATCAAGAATATTTCAGCAGGCAACACGATCATTCCAGCACGGGGTGGATTGGGACTAGTACTCGGAGCTGGCGAAGAGGGCACTGTATGCCCTGAAGGCTTACGAGCTCAGGGTGCATTCTTTGACATGGTTTCACGAGGCTACATCAGTGAACAGGCTCGATTGGGCCGATCAGCCCGAGTAGTGAACTTCTCTCACTCGAACGACGATCACAACCAGGCAGCTTAATTACGATCAGCTAGCCCGCCCGCCAGTACGAGCCTTTATGGTTCGCATATTAGAAGAGACCCGCAATGGTGCGGGTCTCTTTATGTTTGAGAAGATTCCAATCTGCCTTCTGGCCAATATTTGATCGCGTTCGATACAGTTGTCGTATGAGCAAGAAAAAGAAAATTCTGATTTTAGGTGCCGGTTTTGGAGGGCTTGAGCTTTCAAGCAGACTTTCGGAGGCATTGGCTGATCAGGTGGAAATCACCCTGATCGACAAGAATGAGGGCTTTATTTTCGGATTCTCCAAATTCGACCTCATGTTAGGGCACTCGACGAGACCCGAAGTCACTTATTTCTATCGTGATATTTCAAAGCCTTCAGTCGATTTCCGTCAGGAAACTATTCTCTCGATCGATCCAGAGCGGCGGCGGGTTATAACCGACAAGCAAGCGTACGAGACTGACGTGCTAGTTGTTGCTCTAGGCGCCGAGTACAGCATCGATGCGACTCCAGGATTCGCCGAGGACGGACATGAGTTTTACTCTTTTGAGGGAGCAATTGCCCTTCACGATGTACTAAAAAAGTTCAAATCTGGAAAACTCGTAATTGGAATCATCGGTCAGCCGTTTAAGTGTCCTCCAGCACCCTGTGAAGCTGCAATATTGCTTGATGAGTGGTTCGACAAGCGTGGAATTAGAGGTGATATCGACATATCGGTCGTTTCGCAATGGGGAGTACCCATTCCGCCTTCTCCTGATGGCACAAAGACCATTCTTAAGACATTCAACGAACGCGGTCTCAAGTTCATAGCCGAACATGTGATTACAAGCCTTGACCCCGCTAGGAAAGTTGCAATTTGTTCGGATGGGCAGGAAATTTCTTACGATTTATTCTTAGGAATTCCTGTTCATCGTGTCCCGGCAGTTGTCGAAGAAGCAGGGCTTTCTGAAGATGACTGGATTCCCGTAAACGATAAGAACCTTGCAACAAAATTCCCTGGCGTTTACGCCGTTGGCGACGTTACGAGTGCACCTGTTCCGAAATCTGGCGTATTCGCGGAGAGTGCTGCTCGAGCTGTTGCAAATCATTTGATTTGGGAGATAACGGGCGAAGGCAAACCTGCGCCATTCGATGGAAAAGGATCGTGCTACGTCGAGTTCGGTAACGGGCTAGTCGGTCGAATGGATGCCGACTTCTTCCCTGGTACAAGACCTACTGCTCCGTTCGCTGCTCCGTCGGTTTTGGTTGCAGACGAGAAGATAGAGTTCACCGCAATTCGCCGCAAACGCTGGATTGACGGTTGATACGAATCTAACCGCCGCTTTGAGTCGCTTCGACTAGGTCTTCACAAACTGAAATATCAGTCTGGCACAGTAAAACCATATTTCCGGCTACCAAATACGCGTGGTAGCTGGTTCGGTTGCCTCCCGACGTAATGATTCCGCCACCTGAATTTGAATTAGGGGAGCGCCCAAGCACCGTCAGCGCCGACTCGACGCCTGCCGACATAGCATCTGCGTGCGAGCCGTATTTGCGAATCTCGATATCGCGGCGATCGGCAAATCCGTAGTACACATTTGTCGCGAGCGGTACAGTATCGGTGTCGAACTCTTTACTCAGCTTGAATCCTGCTACTTCAAAGTTTTCAATGGTGAAGGTTTCATCGATGCGAAGAACGGGTGCAGTCTCTTCGCCATTGTTGAACGTGGAGATGGAGTCATTGGTGTCGCCGGAGCCGCAAGAGGCTACGATCAACACAGCGATCGATAAAACCGGAATGGTGAGTAATTTTCTTGGCTGCACGAAATGTTCCTGATAATCGTGATTTCGACGTCGTCTAATTCTCGGCAATGACAGGTTTGGTAGCAGAATACGCACCTGAAATCCTTCAATAGCTTCAGGATGGCATCTGTTTTACAACCGGTGCCAACGGAGATTCACTTGCTAGCGAACCATAGCAAATTGCTAACGTTTTCCGGCAGCGAGGTTTAAGGCTTCTGGAAGGGAACGCAGGCGAAGCATGGCTACTGTACCAACAACTGGTCCCAAGGCGAGCATTGCGAACGCCCAACCCCAGCCAGAGGAGTCTTTGACGATCGGAAGCAGCCAAATCGAAACTGCCGTTAGCGCGAAGCCTATTCCCGTCTGAAAAGTCAACATCGTTCCACGGTAGGCAGGATCACTTAGCTCTGTCATCGCTGTCGAGAACTGCGCTGAATCGGCAATCACCGACGCTCCCCAGATCATCGCAAGAACGACGATCAGGACAGTCATCTCAGGAGGAAGAAAACCGATAAACGCCGCAATTCCCCCACTGATAATCATTGCGATGCTCGTCACGGCTGTTCGCCCGATTTTTTCCGACCATGCCCCGGCATACGAGCTTGCCACTGCCCCAACTGCGAATACGAGAAATGTCAGCGCACTCGCGAGATCAAGACTTTCGCCTATAAGCGATTTGTCTCCAACGACGTAGAGCAAATAGCTCCCGATCCACGCCCACATTGCGTATAGCTCCCACTGGTGCCCAAGGTAACCGGTAAGGGCGAGCCGTGGTGCGCGCTGTGTTAGTGCTCCGATGAGGTAACGGGGATTGAATTTGGCGCCATTTACTTCGTAAGGCCCATCAGTGACGAGAATCTTGAGAATCAACGCCCCCACGATTGCCAGCAATGAACTGCCAACAATAACTGCCTGCCAATTCTCAGAAAATACGGATCGCAACAGGTGTGGAGAGCCTGATCCGATCGTGAGTGCTCCGACCATCGTCCCTAGCGCGAACCCTCTGCCTTTTGTGTACCAACCAGAAATGATTTTCATTGCTGGAGGGTAGACACCGCCCAAGCACGCACCAGTGACGAAACGAGTTGCGATTAGGAGCGGTGTAGATTCGATCGGAATAACTAGTATGTTCGCCGCAGCGGCAAGAACCGCGGAAACTGCGAACAAGGTTCGTGCGTTAACAAGGTCAGACAAGTTCGTAATCGCAATAAGTAACGTGCCGAACACAAAGCCAAGTTGCACGGCGATTGTGAGTAGAGCCATTGATGACTCATCGATCGATTTTTCGACTTCGAGAGCACCAGAGATAGCGTTCGTCGAAAACCACACTGATAACGAAAAGAATGTGGCTACAGATACGAAAAAGAGTGCTTGCGATCGAGATTCAGTTTTGAGCATGGATGTTTGATGTGTTGAAGGTCATCTGGAATTCGGTTCTGGAAGCACTAGGTGTCGGAATCGCTTCCACGCTGTGCTACCAAGCGGTATTGTTTGGCGGGTCGATAGAGAACTCACTAAAAAAATTCGGTTTCGGGGAGCAGTATGAGCCAGAGCGAAGTTGAGCGTACTTATTTTCAAGACGGTCTTCACGGCAATCATTGTTATGGATGCGGGGCATGGAACGATAAAGGTTTACAAATAAAATCGTTTTGGGAGGGTGATGAATCGGTTTGCATCTATCAGCCACAGCCGTTTCATGCTGCCATGCCACCTGATGTAATGAACGGTGGAACGATCGCCGCAATCATTGATTGCCATGGAGTGTGTTCCGCTATTGCTGATGCCTATCGAACAGAGGAAAGAGAGGTGGGCGAAGGCGAGAAGATTTGGTACGCAACAGCATCGCTGACCGTGAACTACCGCAAACCCACTCGAATCGATGGTCCGGTTACTGCACGAGCCCGACTCGCGGAAAAAACCGCTAAGAAAACTCTTTTCAATGTCGATTTGTACTCACACGATGGTGTGTTGACATGCGATGCGACTGTGCTGTCACTTCGGGTTCCGGATGAATGGGCAGATCCTACTGGACTATTCCAGCATTTATAGAACTCACTTAGAGCTTCTGTTGAGTGACAAAAACAGCTTGTATGAACATACGAAAGAGACGAGGGTGGCCAGAAATGAAGTTAGCTGTTGGCGGAGATCATGCAGGCTTTTCGATGAAAGGTCCGGTTGTTGAATACCTCAAGTCGCTGGGGCATGAAGTTACCGATTACGGAACACATTCCGAGGACCCAGTTGACTTCCCTGATATTGCGCAATTGGTGACTTCGGCAATATTGTCTGGAGATGCCGACCGGGGGATTCTCGTGTGCGGCACTGGTGTAGGTGCCGCAATCGCGGCGAACAAGGTTCCGGGTATTAGAGCAGCACTTACCCATGACACGCACTGTGCCCACCAGGGCGTTGAGCACGATGATGTGAATCTAATTTGCATGGGTGCTTGGATAATCGGAATCGCCGTTGCTAAGGAAGTTCTCGATGCGTTCTTGAAAGCAGAGTTTTCTACTGATCCCGACTTCAGGCGTCGAGTAGAAAAGCTGACGGAGATGGAGATCAAGTACGCGAAGAAGCTACTTATGTAACACATGCCGACACGTGGTCAGTTGAACGGTCGTGTAGAACTGATGCTGCCCCACATCCGTATTAGCGGTGAAGCAGGTCAGGAAAAAACCATTTCATTATCACCAGAACACGTAAACAATAGGGCTGTGCCTTCCAACGAGACCAAACCGACGTGACTGAATCCACACGAACTACTAACCCTGACCCAGAGAATCAGGAACGTATTATCGATGAGCAAAGACGAATCGCGGAAATCGGGCGCATCGTCGGGTCGACTTTCGATATCGCTAATGTCTACCCGAAATTTGCTGAACTAGCGCTTTCCCTTATATCAGCAGACCGCGTAATCATTGCAATTCTTTCTGAAGATCGCACTGAACTCATCGACCAGTACGTCGCTGGTATTGAAATTCCTGATGACCCAAGTGGAGGTCGGCGTGTGTACCGCGGCACCGACGCGTATACAACTCTATTCGTCGACAACGTTCCCGCTGTTTACAACCGTGCCGATTTAGATACTTACAACAGCGATTCTCCCGAAGAAATTTCGCGCCGAAAAGTCGACCTTAATTCACTAATGCTGATTCCGCTCATCTGGCAAGGCAGTTCATTCGGTGTGCTCTCGTTTAGGGCATTTGATCCTAGTGCATTCGGACAACATCAGATTGAAATTGGGAAACAGATTGCAGGCCAGATTGCAGGTGGAATCGCTTCAGCGCACCAGTATTCCAAACTAGAACGAGAATCACGTGAGCGCAAACAGATTGCTGAGATCAGCAGAATTGTCAACTCGACGCTGGATTTCGATAGCGTATTCACGGCATTCGCTGAGGCAGCACGAGAACTTGTCCCGTTCGATCGGCTGGCAATTTCAATGATAAATGCGCAGAATCGTAAAATTTACGATGCCTACGTTGCGGGCAAAATGATCCCACATGGAAACAGTACTGGGCCGTTATCACTTGAAGAAAGCGTCTTACCCACAACGGTGTACGAAGACCACGAGGTACTTGTCGCCAATGCCGAGGAGTTAGCCGAGAGAGCCAAGACAGATGTTACAGACGGCAATAGAACGAGGATTGCAGCAGGATTGATATCGACAATGTTCGTTCCGGTAGTTCTACAGGGAACAATCGTCGGAGCGTTGGTGTTTAGGTCATTCCAACCCGATCCCTATCACGAAGTCGAGGTCGACCTAGCGAAACAAATTGCAGTGCAAATCGCCGGAGTTATTGCCTCGACCCAACAGAGATCACTACTGCAAACGGAATCGGCGGGACGGCGCAAGTTGGCAGAAGAACAGAGCCGAATTGCCGAGATCGGCAGGATCGTCAGCTCGACACTAGATCTTGACGAGGTGTTTTCACTCGTTGTCGAACAGGTGCGCGAACTCGTACCGTTCGATCGACTAGTAATTATCTTGCTCAGTAAAGACCGCCAAACACTGATTGATGAATTTGTTGATGGACTCGGTACGAAGGCCGGAATCCGACATGATGTTGGATACAACCCGCTTCAACTGAACGTCATAGAAAGTGGAACGTCATTCGTATCCAATAGCGACGATCATAGGGATTTTGGATCCAGAGAATTCGACAAACATCTTCTCGCGCTCGGACTGAAATCTGTTCTGGTTAGCTCTCTCAAATGGCAGAAAAATGTTGTTGGGCTCTTATCGTTCCGTTCGAAAGAAGTTCATCCCTATAACGATCATGAGATCGAGTTGGCGAACCAAATTGGTGCACAAATAGCTGGTGCCGTTTCAACATCAAAGCAATATCAACTACTTGCAACAAGCGAGGCAAGTTACCGGGATATCGTTGAAAGCGGACATATTCTGGTTTGGAGAATGGACGCCGAAGGTCGATTTTCGTATGTGAACAAAACTGTTGAAGATATTCTCGGATACTCGTCCGGCGAATTAATCGGAGCCTTCTTTTGGGATCTTCAGCCAAGCCAGTCACGCGATTTATCGGAAAAGCACTACAAGCTACGCGCCAGTAACAGTGAGCGCAATTCTGGCGAAACGATCTATGTAACTAAAAGTGGAAGTGAAGTTCACCTTAGTTTCAGCTCATTTCCAGAATTTGATGCTGACGGTAATTTCCTCAGTAGTCGCGAAATCGCTCTCGACGTTACTGCAGAACGCGCAGCTCTGAACGATTTAAAAATACAAAATGCCGCCCTTGAGGAAGCAGGCGACGCGGTGGTCATATTGCTGCCGGACACCACTATTGGCTATGTGAATAGCGCGTTTGTGAAACAAATGGGTTACTCAAAAGCCGAAGTGATTGGCCAGCCCTCGAGCATATTGAGGTCGAGTTCCAGTTCCGATACAACCTACGAAAATATCTGGGAAGTAGCCAGACAAGGAAATATCTGGCGGGGGACGATTTTCAGTCAAAGAAAAGACGGAACGATATTTACCATAGATGCATCACTAAGTCCGGTACTTGCTGAAGATGGAAGTATCACTAGTTACGTTTCAATACGCCGTGATGTGACTGAACGCATTCAGGCTGAGCGAGATCGCCAAGTACGCGCCGAGCTGGATGCACAAAACCAACAACTACAAGAGATGAATACGCAGCGCGAAGAGTTTTTTACAACCGTCTCACACGAACTGCGCACGCCATTGACCGCGGTTACTGCTTTTTCTGACATTTTAAGCAGAAACCGCGCCGGCAATCTAACTGACGGTCAATTAGAACAACTCAATGTAATTAGGCGCAACAGTCGCAGTTTGATAAACCTTGTCGAAGACGTGTTAGACATGTCACGCCTCAATAGCAGGTCGATACGAATCGACCTAGCAGCACTCGATGTCGACGCAATGGTCAGATCAATCGGCGAATCGCTCGGCCCAACGGCAAGAGAGCGTGAACAAACGATAACCATTGAGTCGAACACGAAAGATGTGTGGATGAACGCGGACAAGAGCAGACTGATTCAGGTTTTTTCTAACTTGATCACCAATGCCTGTAAGTACTCCCCTAAGGGTTCGCGAATCAACATCCTTACGACCACCGACGGCAAATCGGTTGAGTTTTGTGTGGTTGATTCGGGGTACGGAATGTCTGCAGCAGATTTGCGATCTGCATTTTCGCCGTTTTATCGATCTGAACGCGATGAGATACGGGCACAATCGGGAACGGGTCTAGGGATGTCGATCTCCAAAACTCTAGTCGAACTGCACGACGGGCAGATCGATGTTCAGAGTGAGATCAATGTTGGAACCACCGTCACTGTTAAAATTCCGGGCGTCATCCCTCCTCCGTCGCCCCAAAACTAACCTCTACCCCTTGGTAGTTAGTTCGATATGTACCAAGCTTTCTTGCAGCTTGTCCTTCGCTTATATGGTGGTTCGAGATCAGTTCATAATCCCGCAACCGTTCTACTCTGCTCTCCGGTGGCGTACACCCGCCGCCATCTTTAGCAATTTGCCGATTCGACTACAGGCCGACAGGGAAAGATGACTAAACAGGAATTGAATAAGCTGCGCTCTGCATCATGTTAAACAGCTAAACTGCATAATCAGCGGACTTCAAACCGAATCGATATTCAAACTCCGTAGAGAGTCGTTCTTAGGGCAGTTCTATACCTAACACCAACGCACCAAATAGCGAATTTGAGTTTTCCGCTGAAGAATATCGGCGAATAGCTGAAATCGGCCGGATTATAAGCTCATCACTACACATTAATGATGTGTTTTCGGCGTTTGCAGACCAAGCCAAAATGCTTGTTCCGTTTGACCGCCTCGTGATCTCGACAATTGATCCAGAATCAGGTCTTCTCTCAGATGCACATATCAGCGGACAACGATTAGACGAAGGAAACCTGACGGGGGCGCCCCCTTATTCACTCGAAGACAGTGCCCTCCCTGCTTCGGTATACGAAAAGCACGAACCGGTTGTGGCTGATGCCACCTCGCTCAGTAGTATTTCGAGGGCTTATGGCGCAGCAAACAATAGTGTTCGAATTGCTGCCGGCCTGCAGTCTGCTATGTTCGTTCCAATTGTGTTGCAGGGGAATCTAGTTGGATCACTTGTATTTCGATCCATACAAAAGAACCCGTACGGCAATCATGAGGTTCGGTTGGGAACCCAAATTGCTGCTCAAATTGCAGGTGTTATTGCTACCAGTCAGCAGTTCGTTTTGCTCGAGCGAGAATCCGCTATTCGCCAGAAACTTGCTGACGAGCAAGCCCGCATTGCTGAGATCGGCCGAATAGTCAGTTCGAGCCTTGAACTCGACGAAGTGCTATCGGCATTCGTTGAGCAGGCCCAATCATTGGTGCCTTTTGATCGCCTCGTCGTTGCATTGGTGAACCAAAAAATTACCGAAATTACTGACGTTTTGGTAAGCGGTATTTTGGTGGAGGAAGACAATCACCCCAAAACTCTTCCCGTGCGTGGAGATTGGCTTATGCATGGGCCTTTAACCGATCACAAGACGCTCATAGCAAACGGTGCTGATTATGTGAATTACGCGAAAAGTCGACCTCAAGAACTAATTCGCCAGCAAGCCGGAGTGAATTCACTAGTGATTACCCCGCTTCAATGGCAGGGTCATGTTGTTGGAACATTGAACCTTCGTTCGAAAACGCCGAATGCTTATGGACCGCACCAAGTTGATCTAATTGAACAGATTGGAGATCAAATTGCCGGGGCTATTGCCACCTCAAATCACTACAACCAACTTGAAGCTGCCCTTAGAGATGTACAGCTGCAAGCGACTGCTCTAGAAGCGGCCGAAGACGCGATTATTATTCGAAACGCAGATACAACTGTTGCCTACGTAAACGCTGCATTTGAAAAACAAACCGGATTCTCCAAGGAAGAAGTTTTTGCTCCTGATTTCAAGTATCCAGAACAGGCAATCTTAACGTCTGATGAAATTGATGAGCATTGGAAACAGCTACGCCAAGGAAACACCTGGCGTAGGACACTTCCCAGCACACACAAAGATGGTTCTAAGTACATTGTCGACGCCACTCTGAGTCCGATATTCAACGAAACAGGTGAAGTGGACAAATTTCTTGGAGTTAGGAGAGACGTTACTGAACGGGTAAAAGCAGAAGAGGCGAATAAGACTCTGGCAACTGCAATCGAAGCTGCTTACGACGCGGTAATTATCATAAATACTGATACTTCGATCGAATGGGTTAACCAAGCTTTCGTTCGCGATACCGGTTATTCGAAAGAAGAGGCCTTCGGCCACCCATCGCCCTTCTTAGGTTCGAGTAAAAACACGTCTGGCATATCAGTTGCTGCATGGGAGCAAGTAGGAAGTGGGCAACCTTGGATAGGGCGACTCTGGACCAAACGTAAAGATGGTTCTGAGTACCTTTCAGAGACCTCACTAACACCGGTATTCGGAGACGATGGCACTGTCACCAAATACATCAGTACGAAGCGTGACATTACGAATCTGGTTCAGGCCGAATTAGATCGTGAGGCAAGGCGTGACCTTGATGCACAAAATAAACAGCTACTGGAACTGAATGAACAGCGAGAAGAATTTTTCTCAATTGTCTCTCACGAATTGCGAACACCGCTCACTGCGATCATGGCTTTCGCCGACATCTTGGGGAGGGATCGAGATGGCGCGCTGGCGAATATTCAGAAAGAGCATATTGATGTAATTAAGCGAAACAGCAAGAATCTCAACGGACTTATAGAGGACATGTTGGATTTCTCACGAATGAGCACTGACCAGCTCAAATTAGAGAAATCAGAATTTGAGATTCACTCGCTTCTCGACTTGGTTGTCGAATCGTTAGAACCGACCGCAAGGCAGCGCAACCAAACGCTGACAATCGAGCCACATACAAAACCAGTGTGGGTTAGTGCCGATCACGGAAGAATCGTACAGGTTGTTTCTAACTTGATTACAAATTCCTGCAAATATTCACCGCCGGAAACTCGAATCACTGTGAGAGTCGGATCGAACGCAAGCCGAGTTTCCATCGCTGTCTCCGATGAGGGCATCGGGATACCAGAGGAAGATCTTACGAGTATTTTCTTGCCGTTCTTCAGATCGAATCAACTCAATGTACGGAATGAAACCGGCACAGGCCTAGGGTTGGCGATCGCAAAAACGCTGGTTGATTTACATCACGGCAAGATCGAAGCAAATAGCAAAATTGACAAGGGCACGGATATCACCATGACTCTCCCCGTGGCGTCTTCAACGCCCACCGGGAATGCCCAAAGTCAGAGCCTAGGTCATTAGCGCTGCTTGGAGTGCTTTCTCATTGACCGTTAACCCTAAGCCGGGTTTGTCTGGAATGGTCATTTCACCGTTCTTGAACTCCCAAGGATCCTCAAAGAGCTCGTCCAGATCGTCTCGCTGCCCGGAGTACTCGTGTGGCCTTCCTGATAGTGGAAGAGTGGCGCACAAGGCCAGTGAGGCAGCGTTTCCGATCGTAGGCTGAGTCATGTGAGGCACCACTGACATATCGTGTGTCTCTGCCAGCACGGCGATTCGCTTACCCTCGGTGAGGCCACAGCATTTGACGACATCGGGTTGAAGAAGGTCGGGTTTCGCTATGTTGATAAGATCGCGGAATTGCCAGCGTGTGTACTCGTGCTCTCCAGCAGAAACAGGAACATCAAGGGCATCAGCAACTTCTCGAATGCCTTCATAATTTGTTGGCGATACAGGCTCTTCGAAATGATAAATGCCCAAATCTTCAAACCTTTTGCCCTGCTGAATAGCCGTCGACACCGAATAGCCGTTGTTGGCGTCAAAGCTGAGCGGAAAATCGGTAGGCAGAAATTCACGGCAGAGTCGGAACATTTCGAGATCTTTTGCCGGGTCAACGTCCTGCCGATACTTCCAGTCCATACGAATTTTTATTGCCTTGAATCCCTCTCCGTATGCTTCCTCGACTCTGGCAAGCATCTCTTTGGGAGTGTTCGCACTTCCTCCGCCCATGCTTTTGTACATTGTGAATGTGGTGCGAACCGCTCCACCCAACAACTGATATAAGGGCATTCCCGCGACTTTCGCTTTGATGTCCCACAGAGCTATATCTATGCCGCTGATACAACTGGGCTGGGTTCCCGAAGTACCCAGCTTGTATGTTCCGAAGAACATGTCGTCCCAGAGTCGCTCAACATCAAGTGGGTTTTTGCCCATGATTAATGGCTTGAGAGCGTTTTCGACGAAATAGCACATCACCGGCACGTTCATAGGGGAACATTCACCTATGCCTTCAACGCCCTCGTCGGTAAACACTCTCACTAACGCTGTGCGTGTTCTCAGAGGGTATGCCTTGACGTCGATGATCTTCATTGAGGAGGGTCCTTTCACTTCGCTTAGTCGGGTTACGGCAAATGAGGCCTCGCGTAAGGATATGAATGATCCTCAGCGTTGTGGGTGTCATTATGACTAAGCCCACGCTTAAGCGCGCTTAACGCACGCGAAGTGATGGCCCCTGAAGTTGACCACAAGAACTCAAATGATCAATTTGAGATTAGCTCGCGATTGGCAGAGTGAAACAAAATGTGGTGCCATGCTGTTGACCATCGGAAGCTAATCGAACTTCACCGCCATGATCTTCGACTATTCGCTTAACTATAGTTAAGCCCAAGCCTGCACTGCGATTTCGTCTGTTGATTTCAGTATCGGCCTTGTAAAAAGCTGAAAACACATGTGGTTGATCAGCGGCTGGAATTCCAGGACCGAAGTCTCAGACACAGGTTACGACATTGTTTTCGATTCGTTCAGTCGAAATGAAAACGATCGCGCCATCTAGTGAGTTTTGACCTGCATTAACAACTAGATTAGAAACAACCTGAGTTATTCGATCGGAGTCTATATTTACGCAATCCGTCGATGTCATGACAGACCACTGGATGGTGACGCCTTGCAGATCAAGATTAGCCTTAATGGATTCAAGGGCACCTTCAATGAACTCTGAATATTGGACATTCTCAGAGCGCATTCCTCGATCTACTCCAGTATCTGTGGTCTGAATCATCATGTCGACCATGTCTTGCAAATGCCTATTGTTACGTTGTATCGCCGCAAGTTGTTCCAACTGTCGATCGGTCAGGTTACCTTGACGATTTCGCGCCAAAACATCAGTCAGAGCCGTGGTTACAGTCAACGGCGTATTTAACTCATGCGTTGCCGATGTCAGAAACTGCTCTCGGAGAAGTTTAGTGTCGCGGAGGTCTGCATTCTGATTTTCGAGTTTGTGTTTAGCACGGACGAGATTTGCATTCAAATAAACGACTACTCCGACGGCGATAATCGTGATCAGGGCAACCGCCATTATCAGAGTGTTTACAGCCTGATGCGCTGACTCAAGCCCAGTTTGCAGAGCAACCTGTTTCGCCTGTGTTCCCAATTGTGAGAATTGCAGCAATACGAACTTGCTGCCCACCGCGAAATGAGACGGGCCGCCATCGGCAATCAGATGATCTGCTCGGATGATCGAAATCGTCGCTAAGACAAACACAAGAATCGCAAGACATATCGCGGGACTGTAACCGGCGACAGTTGTCTTAATACCCACAGACGGCGTGCTGCCATCCAACCAAAATGAACTATTCACTACACATCAATCCGCCCCGCAATTCCCTCAGCCCAGCGTCACCCGAAACAACGCTTGCAGTTGATACCAATTATGGTGAATCAATCATAACAATTGCCGCATTTCGGGACGCGGCATATCGCATGTTTGACCAATTCTTATATGGCATGCATTGTGCGTAATTCCTTTAATGGCAATATGGATGCTAGCACCCATATTGGGGTATTTCGACGGTGATCTTTAGCGGAGTATCGAACGGTAATTCTCGACTTACTCCAAACGCTCCAACGCTGAGGAAGACCATGTCCGTTTCAAGATAGGCTTAATACTGGATTTCAGATTGTGACTCGACTTTGGACTCATCAATATCGAATCCAAAACCAGGATGTTGGCTGACTGATAGATCTCCATTTACGAAGTTTGGTCCGCCGTTAACGTCGAAGTAGTAGCTCATGGCTGCGTGCTTCACGAGCATTTCAACATAAGGAGTGTGAATCGGCGATTGAGCCGACGACCATGCCATGCCGGGAGGCGTCACCCCTTGATGGCAGATAGTGATTAGATCGTAAGTCGTAGCTAGCGCACTAATCTTCATTACTTCCGACAACCCTCCAGCCCAGTTAAGGTCAGGTTGGATGATGTCGACTGCTTCGGCATCGATAAATCGCTTGAAACCCCAACGGGTGTACTCGTGTTCGGCTCCAGATATCGGGATGTTCGTAGCTTCACGAATTTTTCGGTATGAATCAATTCGATCAGGCATTGCGACTTCTTCGAGCCAACGAGGGTGGGTGTCTTCTATAGCAGATGCGAGTTTGACCACGTAGTTCACATCCATCGACTGCCAGCAATCGAGCATGATGTCGTCATCGTCTCCGAGAGTGTCACGCAGCGTTTCGGCAAGCTCGACGTTCTTTTTGAAACCAGATGGACCTGACATCGGACCGTGACGAAAGAACCATTTTTGGGCCTTGTAACCCCGGCTTTGCATTTCGAGAGCCCGTTCTTTTACGAGTCCCATATCTTGAGTCGCGTATCCGAGCATCGAAGCGTACGCAGGCATTGAGCCCCTTCCAGCACCCCCGATGAGTTTCCATACCGGCTGCTTGAACCACTTACCCTTGAGATCCCACAGGGCGTTATCGATCAGGCTGATCGCCATCATAGGTTCGCCCTGCCTACCATGAACCGACTTGCGGTGCATGATGTCCCAAAGGAACTCCGTTGCAAGCGGGTCACGACCGATCAAGAAATCCCGCATCTGCCATACGTGGAACGCTGTGCCACCGGGCATGGTGGGCCCAGAGATTCCGCTAACGCCTTCATCGGTATCAATTTGAACGAAGACTTGGTTTAACTCGTAGTGCGAATCGTCGACCTGAGTTCCGGCTTCGGGTGGACCCTGCACTCGAAATTCTTCGTAGATATCAAGCGGCATGGCGAGCCGTTCTTCCATGAACGGACCGTCAACCTCGAGGGTTCCGGTTAGCTTGCGAAGTCTGATGTCGGTGATTTTCATGATGAGTCTTTCGCTCCGGGTGCCACTTACGTGACTTGGTCGCCACTGCAATCTCATTACGGTCCGAGCGTGCATTCGCACTTGGAGCCGCGTCATAAACTAGCGGTCTCTTAACCCTTGCCTTAGCGGCAAGGGTTAAGAGACCGCTAGTGCCATTTACGAACCGAAGTTTGGTTCTTCCTCGCGTTCGATCTTATCGGGGTCAAGGTCCATGCTCATACCGACGCCTGATGGGACGTAAATAGAGCCGTTTTCAGGGGTTACGGCGTCTTTTAGGAAGTGTTGATGGATGGTATTCCACTTGACCAGATATTCCTGATACGGCGTGTGAATAGGTGATTGGCTGACCGAGAAGTGGATTCCAGCGTTGGTCGAGTGGCCGTGTGGAATCGTGATCAGGTCGGCAGTTGTGGCAACAGCGGCAATTTTTAGAACCTCTGACAGTCCTCCCGCCCAGTAGATATCCGGTTGAAGAATATCTAGTGCCTCAGCATCGATGAACTGCTTCATGCCCCAACGGGTGTAGTGGTGCTCCGCTCCCGAAAGCGGGATGTTGGTTGCCTCACGAATCTTGCGGTATGAATCTATTCGATCTGGCATTGCACACTCTTCGAGCCAGCGAGGGTGAAACTCTTCGATCTGCTCAGCAAGCCTGATGACGTAGTTCACGTCCATCGACTGCCAGCAATCGAGCATAATGTCGTCGTCGTCCCCAAGGGTTTCTCGAAGAGTTCGCACCATTTCGACATTCTTCTGAAGACCCTCCGCCCCGGACATTGGACCGTGGCGGAAGAACCACTTTTGTGCCGTGTACCCGAGCTCTTGGTACTGTTTTGCACGCTCGGCGACGCGTCCGTTGTCGAGCACGTCGAAGCCGAGCATTGATGCATATGCAGGGACTTTCGTTCGAGTTGGCCCACCGATGATCGAATACACCGGAACGTTCAGGAAGCGCCCCTTTAGATCCCAAAGGGCGTTGTCGATCGCGCTGATGGCAATCATCGTATTGCCCTGACGGCCGTGAACCGATCCGCGGTGCATGATGTCCCAAAGGAACTCTGTCGCGAGTGGGTCTCGACCTACCAGATATCGAGTCAGTTCGTTTTCGATTATGAAGGCGACGGCTTTGTCCATCGGCCCTCCGATTCCGATCACTCCGTCATCGGTTTCGATCTGGACGAAATAGGCATCGTGAGCGAGTTCATTTTTCGATTTCTCGGAGCTCCACTCAACACGTTTAGTGACGTCACGAAACTCTGCATAAACGTCGAGCGGCTGAACAAGTCGCTCTTCCCAGAACAACCCATCGGTTTCAATGGTTCCATATACGTGACGAAGTCTGACGTTCTCGATTTTCATTCGTTACTTCTTCCCAAAACTCTTTTAGCAAACTGATGACAAATTTTCTGAGCCTGACTTTACCGCACTGATGACCTAGTCGGAATAAGTTGGCAATAAAGAAAGCGCGCCCATGAGGGCGCGCTTTTCACCGTATTCGAGTTCCACTCATTGATCATCGGACAAAGCGATTAGTGCTGTGGAGCCGCCGCAGGCTCGCGAATGTAAGGGATCAGTCGAGGAGCCTCGAACTGTTCTTCGCCCTTGATGCCTTCGAGCAGTTCGAACGCCTCTCGGACTACAGTTTCTTCGCCTGATAGCGAAAGGATCACTGCGCCTTCTGCTCCCGCAACACCACCCGACGCGACATGAACCGCGGTAACCCCGGTAAGAATGTTTAGTGCCTGAATTTCAGTAACGACCTGTGCGTTCACTATCGGCATTAGTCCCGCTGCTTGGCCCATCGTTAGATCCCAAAGATGATTCCCGCAAACACGAGCTGCCTCGATCACATCTGGAATTAGACGCTCAAGGCTGACCGGTGCGACCCAGTGGGCACCACGCGCGGTAATGGTGCCCCAGATTCCTCCAACTGTCCCACCACCACCGTCGGCTGCAAGCACGCCAATATTTCCGTTCGGGTCGACAGCGTTCGCACCCTTGATCGAAACGTCGCGAGCCCTGAACTGTGCTAGTGCCTTCGGTGCAGGGGTTTCGGACAGCTTGCCATTCTCGAAAACCCAAGGTCCAAGACGGTCTTCTTCGATAACGCTAGCGAGTCGACCACTCGTGACGATGCCAGCGGTGCTGTTGCCCTTATCACCGGGCTGTCCAGTCAGCTCCTCAAGAATGTATGCGGGTGTTACGCCGCGGGAAACTACAAACCAGCCGTCTTCGAGAGCTCGCTTTACCTCCGGTATTTGGAGAACGGCCCGTGCGAGCAGGCGTTTCGACTCACGAGGGAGAAGCATCACAAGTGCGTGGAATCGGTCATCACGTAGATGCGGGGCAGGTTTAATGAAGCTAGATGTGTCGTAGAACATTTTTTGTTTACTCCGCTTAGGCTCGGCTAGTTTGTCGGCTATTCGTTGGGCGCGAACCCACGGCTAGACAGTCGTATTTCACGTATCAAAGTGAAAAGTAGCGGTTAAACGGGCTGCCACTCGCAAAGCAGCGTGGATGTTGTGTGAGGATTGCGCCAAAACGAAGATGAATTAGCGTGGTGCCTTTACAACGACGTTATAAGATCACGGGCCTTCGCTGGCCAATCAACCGTCGTACCGACCGCGCCTGAACGATACGCCCGCTTGAGAGCGGCTTTCGAATCAGCAATGCCCCACGTTCTTACTACCAGACCAGCGTTGTTTGCGTCGGCGATCTGCTTTTCGGTCACCTTGCTTGCATTCGGGTAGATACCCGAAAGCCCAAGTTCAACAGAAACCTTTAAGGATGCTTTGTCGATTTTTTGCAGTAGCCAACCATGCGCAATGTTTGGCATCAGAGCTATCGAGCGTTCAAGTTGCTCAAAATGAAACGACGAAATCGTTAGTCCTGGGGCGATGTTATCGCCGGTGTGCCGGTCAAGCCACCCCCACTGATTCAACGACTTCATAGAAATTGCAGCAAGTTCAGGCTGGCTTGATTTAAGTTCGAGGTGAACGTGCGCTTTGCCAGCGTATCGTTCAAGGAATTCGTCGAGCGTTGGTACGAATGCCTCTGGGTATGCGAGTGGGCCGCGGACTCCGGCGCCGTCTTCAGGACCTTCGAACCAAAGCCCCGCATTTAGTGACTTGACCTTCGCTATGCCGGTTTCAGCGACGAGTCCCGTTGTATCGGTTGTTCGATCAAGAGTGTCGTCGTGAATTAGTACAGCTTTGCCATCACTAGTTAACTGGACATCGGTTTCGAAATTATTGAAGCCGAGATCGAGAGCTAGATCGAACGCCTCAAACGTGTTTTCGGGCGCGTCATACGATGACCCTCGATGGGCAATTAGGGTGAAAACGTTACCTTTGGGCTTTCGGTTGGTGGAGGACATCTTCAAAGGGAATAATTGTTCGACAGATAGGCGATACCGTCCTAAATTCGAACATATGCGAGTAAAAACTCAACGAAGTGTAAGCGACATCCATCGAAAAGACCGTACAATCTGGCTCGCCGTGCCAATTAATAAGATTTCCAACTCATTTGCCGATGCCGTAGCCGATATTCCTTCGGGTGCTTCGATCATGATTGGCGGATTCGGTGGTGCTGGAGGGCAGCCAACTCGCCTAATGATGGCTCTTCGCGAACTCGGAGTTGGTGATCTGACGATCATCGGCAACGTCGCTGGGATTTCGAAAACGACCGGGTACGGATGGCCAGATCATCTTTATCCGATAGATCAAGGCATGTTTTTCGAGAGTGGTCAGGCGACAAAAATCATCTGCTCGTTTCCTGTACCGGGAACAACCAATCCCTTGAGTGAAATCGAAAAAGCCTGGCGAGAAGGAAATGCGCAGGTCGATATTGTTCCGCAGGGCACGCTGATCGAACGTATCAGGGCGGCCGGAGCTGGAATTCCAGCTTTTTACACTCCGACAGGGGTCGGCACACCGGTAGCTGAAGGCAAAGAACACCGCGAATTCAACGGCCGTACTTACTTGCTCGAACAGGCGCTCACGGCCGACTTCGCTTTGATTCGTGCACAAAAGGCTGATGCTCGGGGCAATTTGCAATACATCGGGACTTCTCGTGCGTTCAATCCGGCAATGGCGACGGCAGCGAAGGTAACGATTGTTGAAGTGGACGAAATTGTCGAAATTGGTGGAATAGACCCGGAGAGAGTCGGGACATTGAGCACCTATGTAAATCGAATTGTTCAGCGAGAAGCAGGAGATCCACTTCCGTGAACGTCACACCAGCAATAGTTGGAAACGACCCTGCACCTCGGCTCAATCGAGCGGCGATAGCTAAGCGCGCGGCTCGTGATCTTGTTGATGGATCTACCGTCAACCTCGGTATCGGCATCCCAGCGCTGTGTGCTGACTTTCTGCCGAACGGGGTTGAACTGCTGTATCACGCTGAGAACGGCATCCTCGGTTTCAAAGAACTCTCGGCGCCCGGTGAAGGTGATCCGAATCTCATGGACGCAGGTGGCAAATTTCCTAAGCTTGTACCGGGAATGGCGTTCTTCGATTCGGTCGAGTCGTTCAATCTGATTCGCGGCGGTCACATCGATGTCACTGTGCTTGGTGCTCTTCAGGTGTCACGAAATGGTGATCTGGCGAACTGGATGATTCCAAAACGTGGAATTGGCAGCATAGGCGGCGCAATGGATCTCGCGGCGAATGCCAAGCGAGTGGTGATCGCGATGGAGCACACCGCACGAGGCGACATAACGAAGATCGTCAACGAGTGTACGTTTCCACTGACTGCACCGGGCTGTGTGGATGAGATCATTACCGACATTGCGGTCATCAAAATTGATCGCGAAAACGGTCGAATGATTTTACGAGAAACAGCGCCGGGTTGGTCGTTCGCCGATGTGCAAGCTCGGACAGAAGTAACGTTGGATACAGTTGGCGAAGTTGGCTTGATGGCGTAGGTCGAGCGATTAGACTTCGGACAAATCTTTTCTGAAAGTCTCAGGGTTGCATGCAACTCTGAGACTTGTGTATCACGTACCAGTCGAACATGTTGCCAATGCATTCGATGAGGCGGGCATCTCGACCGTTGTAATCATGTCAACACTGTTTAAACATCAAACTGCTGTGATTAGTCGTGCTCGAATACTATTAACACCACATCTGACGGGTCGGCCATGATCTGCACCGTTCGATGTTGAGAAACATTGGGACATTCTTATGCCCAGATTATCCTTACTAGAGACTGCGACCGACGGTGACACGGTCGTTGAGCATGATTGGCCGTACCGAACCGAATCGTTTGATAGCTGAGAGTGAAATGAACGAAGAGCCAAGAAGGGTCCAACCCAGACGAAACATAATCGATAGCGGCAATCGTTCGCTTTTGAAGCGTTACGAGGGTCTCGGGTATTGGGTTGGACTTGCGATAGTTCTAATGCTTGTGATCTGGTTCATTGCAAGTTCGGCTGCTGATAGCGGAAACTCTGAGGATGCCGAAGCAACAGTAATCGCAACTCTGTTTGTACCTGAGACCGCTACCGCCGAAGCAGAGTCGTTACTTGGTGCCAAATAGGACCGTGGATAACTGTCCGGTTTTGTAGGATGCACTGCTAGCTTCATGATTTCCGGTCGAATTACTATGATTGCCGTGTCACCGGACTCAACGCAATGACATTCAGAAGGTTGGGCATGTAAACTCGAACTATGTTTGAGTCACTTTCCGACAAGCTTGGCGGAGTCTTCGGCAAGCTAACCAATAGCGGCAAGCTATCTGAAAAAGATATTGACGCGGCCCTGCGCGAAGTTCGGCTCGCCCTTCTTGAGGCCGATGTCGACTTCAAGGTAGCGCGCCAGTTCGTGGCAAACGTTAAAGAACGTGCCAATGGCGACAAGGTGTACACGTCGCTCACTCCAGGACAATCAGTAATTCGTATTGTTCGAGATGAGCTAACGCAAATTCTCGGTGGAGAAGCGGTTGAGCTAGCAAGAGCCGAGAGACCACCTAGCGTCATCATGCTCGTCGGATTGCAGGGTGCGGGTAAGACAACCCTCGCTGCCAAGCTCGCTCTGTGGTTACGAAAGCAGAAGCAGTCCGTAATGATGGCGGCCTGTGACCTGCAGCGTCCTGCAGCCATCGACCAACTTAAACAACTTGGAAAGCAGCTTGATCTCACCGTTTACTCAGAAGAGCCGTCTAGTTCGACTCCGGTAAAAGTCGCGAAAGCTGCGTACAAAAAAGCAGCCGACGAAAATATTCACTACCTCATTCTCGATACTGCAGGTCGGCTCGCAATAGACGATGCCCTAATGGGCGAGCTTGAGGAGATTCGTGACGCGACCTCTCCGGTAGAAACTCTGCTTGTTCTAGACGCCATGACAGGTCAAGACGCAGTCCGTTCCGGTGGTGAGTTCAATGATCGTATCGGTATCACCGGAATGGTTCTCACCAAAATGGACGGTGACGCTCGTGGTGGTGCTGCTCTCTCTATGCGATCGGCGACTGGGGTTCCAATCAAGTACATCAGTGTCGGGGAACGGCCCGACCAATTTGAGGTGTATCACCCAGATCGAATTGCTTCTCGAATTTTGGGTATGGGTGACATCGAGTCGCTGATCGAGAAGGCTGAAGTTCAGTTTGATACTGAGCAGACCGAAGCTCTCCAACAGAAAATTAGAAAAAACCAGTTCGATCTGAACGACATGTTGCAGCAGTTCCAAACCATCAAGAAGATGGGATCATTGACCGACATTATCGGCATGATTCCCGGGATGGGTTCGCTACGAGGCAAGTTCAACGCTAAAGATATTGATGAACGACAAATGGCACGGGTCGAAGCAATCATTCACTCGATGACTATGATCGAACGTGAAAATCCGACGATCATAAATGGGTCGCGACGACTACGAATTGCGAATGGATCGGGAACGACTACAACTCAGGTCAACCAACTTCTAAATCAGTTCAAACAGATGCAGAAGATGATGAAGAAGATCTCAGGTCCCGGGGGCAAGCGCGCACTCATGGGAATGCTCAAAGGTTCGTAGAATTCAGGGCTATGACTGGATTTATTTCTGACGGTAACAACCTACTGACAGCGCCACAGGTTTTCTCAGCATATGGTTAGAATCAACTTCTTGATTTTTACTGACATCAAAAGCCGGATCGGCTTGCGGAGATTTTACGAACGATGACTATTGCTCACCTGCGCACTTACACCATTAACAAAGGAATGCTCGACAGTTGGCTTGAAACATTTCCAAAACTGATTCCTGCTATGACAGAGGCCGGAATCAAGGTCGAAAGCAGCTGGGTCAACGACGCTCGTACACAATTCATCTGGATTCGATCGTACGGTAACGACGCGGCCAATATCGCATCTGCTGAAGCTAAGTTCTATAGCAGCGACTACTGGTTAGATAACGTCGATTTTGTTCGCAGCCATCTCGCTCACCGAGATATCGTTCAGATCGAAACAGCGTAACGAATTACAAACCTAACGTTGCTCCGTCGATGCCTGGATAACCCCGGAGGAAATCGGCGGCGGCAACGACTTGGCGCCCTTCGAGCTGAATAAGCTTAAGCTCGATTGTTAGCGCGCCAGCACCAACTAGCAGCCGGTTTTCATTGATCGCAACAACCCCTGCTCCAATCGTCGCTTCGTTGCTTATAACGACGTCTAGGATTTTAAGCCCTTTTCCGTTCCAGCTGGTGAACGTACCCGGCCAAGGATCATATGCTCGCACCATACGATCAATTTGCTCAGCCGTGGCCGACCAATCGATCTCCCCGTCTGATCTTTCAATCAGCCTAGTGCCGGTAGCTTTGCTATGATCCTGCAGTTGTGGAATCAACGATCCATCCTGCAATCTCTGGAGAACTTCTGGGAGCATCAATGCCCCCTCTCGAAAGAGGAAATCCTGAAGCTGTGCGCCTCGCTCGCGTCCAGTGAGTTGCACAGGTTTCGATTGGGCGAGTACCGGCCCAGTATCCATCCCTTCGTCCAATAGCATGACCGTAACACCCACAGACCCCTGCCCGTCGAGGATCGCTGTCACTACTGGACTTGGCCCTCGATACAGTGGTAAGAGCGATGGATGAATATTTACGACTCCAATTGGCGGGATTTGCAGAATTTCTTGGGGCAGGATTCTCCCGTAAGAAACAACGACGAACACATCGGCCTGAAACATCGAGAGCCGTTTCAATTCCTCTTCGTTGTTTCTTAGGGTCTTCGGAGTAAAGACGGGAATGTCGTTCTGTGTGGCAAACATTTTGACAGGTGTAGCCGTTACGGTTTGCCCTCGACCTGACTTACGGTCGGGTTGACTGTATGCAGCTGCGACCTCGTGCCCTGCCGCGATTAGCGAGCCAAGCGAGTCGGCAGCTTCTGTCGGAGATCCAAAAAAAACGATTCTCATGCAGTTACTTTACAAGCGTCGCGCCGGGCGTGGAGCGACGAAAATGTCGGTGCGTTCAAGGGTGCATTGATAGAGAAAAGTGAATTTTTGTAGTCTCTCAAACTGGGCCATGATATTTGTAACAAAATTGCTGGGAAATTCGTCAATAATTTGAGTCAATTGACCCATTGAAGGGGTTGCCTACACCAACCTAACGCATGGTACGGTTGCCGTCAGGCCAGCACCACCTCAGGCAACGTCCGGTTGCCGAATTTGTCGGTCTCGGTTCTCCATAAATTGGTCGATCGTTTTATAAGCCAGCGCTTCTGGCTCAGGGTTTTTGCGCCCAAAAAAAGTGAGGGTTCGGCGACGGATAACGCACGGCAGATCTGGTCAGCATCACTAGGGCAGCTCCAGTTGGAAATCCCTAGGCCAAACTACGAAACGTGGTTAAAACCTACTTCAACGGTAAGTTTGATTGATGACGTCCTGACGATTTCCACGCCCAGCCCATTTGCAGCAGAAATGCTCGAAAAGCGTCTTTCTGGAACAATCCATCGAACCGTTTCTCGAGTCGCCGGAAGGAAGCTCGAAGTACAGTTTAAGGTTCATGGTTCACCGAACGAAAACCATGCCAAAAATATAGTTTTTGAAAGTACAGAAACATCCGATTCTATGTCGCCCAAATACGTTGGGAAAATCGACTACGCTAAATCGTATGCACTCAAGCCTTCGTTCAACTTTGGCAGCTTCGTTGTAGGACCCTCTAATCGGCTCGCCCACGCGGCAGCGGCTAAAGTTGCTGAGGCCCCTGGCACTGTCTACAACCCTCTTTATATTTATTCTGAAGTTGGGCTAGGAAAAACTCATCTCCTGCATGCGATTGGGCATGTCCTCGAAAAGAGGGGACTTACAGTGATGTATGTCAGTAGTGAGCGATTCACCAACGAATACATCACTTCGATACGCGAGGGTTCCGCTGACAAATTCCGAGAATGCTACCGAAGTGCCGACGTGCTTCTGGTGGACGATATTCAGTTCATTGCCTCGAAGCCACAGACCCAAGAGGGCTTCTTTCACACATTTAACGAACTTCATATGGCTGGCAAACAGATTGTTATCACGGGCGACGAGCCCGCGAGTAAAAGTTTGTTGCAGGAGCGCATTCAGTCACGTCTCGCCGGTGGCCTAGAAGTTGATCTGCAGCCACCAGACTATGAGTCTCGCTACGCAATCTTACAGAGCAAGGCTCCCGATCTTGAACCAGCAGTACTCGATCAGATCGCCCAGCGTGCGCATCAAAACGTGCGAGAACTCGAAGGAGCTCTAAACAGAGTGATTGCATACTCGCAATTGGTTGGCGCCAAGGTTACAACCGAGCTCGCGGATCAGGCGTTAAAGAGCCTACTTTCGGAGATTCCTAAAGATGTGATATCTGTCGACGAAATCCTGAATGCAATTTCAGACTTTACCGGTATCGCACAAGACGATATAACAGGTAAACGTAGAGACAAAGCCACCGCAGAGGCTCGTCGAATGGCTATGTACATGCTCCGTGAAGACGCACACCTGACTTCGTCTAGAGTAGGTCAAGCCCTCGGAGGCAAGGATCATTCGACGGTTCTGTATGCTCAGAAACGATTCGAACAGCTAATGGAAACCGACAGTTCGGTGCGTCAGCACCTTGCGACTGTGCGGGACATTATTATTCGCTCTCGCAGATCTAAAGTTTCAGCTAAATAAGCTTCGAACCTTTTCGGTTCCGACACAAGAATCTGCTGTATCAGCAAGCTCTTTATGGTTTTAGATCTGAAACTTGTGACTGTGAAAGAAGCTTTCTTGTGTTCATCGATGCCATAAATCGTCTGTATACCTATCAACGTGAGTCGAATCGCCACTTACTCGTTATTGGAGGCGAATTACCAGTTGCCCAGTTAACTGAGATAGTTGTTGATGGTCAACCATCGATTCGAGACACAACTGTTCACATGATTGAGGTAATTGAGAGCCATGTTGCATGATGGAATTTCAGTAAAGACAACCTAGTTCCATCTATTCCTAATCGCCAGCCAGCATATTACTCAGATGTGACAGCAATCGAGGATTATAGGATTTCGGTTGACACACACGTTACTAAATGCCTTGAAACACCTCAATTCGGATGAGCAACTGGAAACGCCCTACGAACGCCTTGTTAGCGACGGCAGCAGACGTAAAAGAGTTCTTTGGGAGATGATGTTGCATGTGATAAATCACGGTACGCAACATCGAAGCGAAATTGCAATGATGCTTACAAGTTTTGGACATTCACCTGGAGACATGGAAATTCTCTGACTTTTGGTATGCCACCCTGTGAATCGTTTGTCGATTCAGCCTTTGTTACGCTTACATTTTTGTGGAAAGTATCTGATTACTTGAGTAGAAAAGTGAATTCACATCTGAACAACGTTTACTTCAAGTATTTCGGTGAATTAGTAAAAACTATTCCTCAACCGATGAACTATTTTCAACCACTATTTCTTCCTACGCCGTCTCATTACCAACCGTTTCTCAACAGTACCTCTATACTCAAACTAAGAGCGTTATTCACATATCAACATTGCTTACTGATATGAATATTAAATAACTACAAATATTTATTGATTAAGATTTTCACATGTTAGATTCTGCAGTAATAGAAGTGCGCGCCGGCAACGGTGGAAATGGACAGGTGGCTTTCATTAGAGAGGCGCTTCTACCGCGTGGTGGGCCTGGTGGAGGAGATGGTGGCCATGGTGGCGACGTAGTTTTTATTGCCGATTCGTCAGTAAATACCCTCACAAAGTTTCGTTGGCAACGACATTTCTTTGCAAAAAACGGTAACAATGGCGAAGGACATCATAGATCTGGTGCTAAAGGTTCATCAATGGAAGTTTCAGTCCCGATTGGAACGGAAGTATGGATTTCGGAAGACGGCGAAGATAAAGAGCTAATAGGCGACTTAACTCAGCATGGTCAACGAATGATTGTTGCTGAAGGTGGTCGTGGTGGATGGGGTAACACACATTTTGTGACTCCAACTCATCAAGAACCGCTTCTTGCTGAAGCTGGCGGTGACGGTGAAATACGACGTGTTCGTCTAAATTTGAAACTTCTTGCTGATGTTGGGCTCATTGGAATGCCGAACGCTGGTAAATCAAGCATATTGACCGCCATAAGTGCAGCTCGACCAAAAGTGGCCAATTACCCGTTCACTACCCTTGAGCCTGTTCTTGGTGTAGTTGAGTTTGGTCCGCAGGCTTTTGTTGCGGTCGACATTCCTGGTCTGATTGAAGGAGCCCATACTGGGATCGGACTTGGTGACGAATTCCTTAAGCACGTTCAACGAACTCGAGTGCTTGTTCACGTTGTCGACGGCAGTGAAGATGATGTGCCAGCCCGAATCAAAGCCATTAACGAGGAAATTACTCAGTTCGACGCAAATCTGGCTAAAAAGCCCCAGATCCTTGCGATAAATAAACTCGACCTCGATGAAGTTGCAGTGCTTATTGACGAAATCAAAGAAAGTCTAAAGACGGTTGACGGTCTTCATTCGGAAACACTTTTTGTTTCGGCTGCCACGTACGAGGGCATTGAAGAGTTGAAACAAGCGATGTTCAATTTACTGCGATCATCGTATGAAAATGAACCTCATGCTGAGGCTATAGCGGAAGAAGAGATTCCTATCATTCGGCCAAATATCAGGAAATCTTCCGACGTCGTAATTCGAGATCCGGAAGGCCAACTTCGTATCGTCCATCCGAAGGCTGTGCGACTCGCTAAAGGCAGTAATTTGGAATCACATGAAGCGCGGTTACAGTTTCACCGACGTCTTGAACAGTTGAAAGTTACAAAAGCGCTTAATAGTGCCGGTTTATTGATAGGCGACACAGTGCTTGTCGGCGATTGGGAGTTTGATTGGGAATAATGTCTCCTTCGCGCATCACTAAGAAAGTGGGAGTGTTTGGCGGCACGTTCGATCCGATTCATATTGGCCACGTCTCTGTGGCTCGGGCCGTTTTCGACGCGTTCGATCTTGATCAAGTGTTGTTTGTAGTTACGGCCGACCAGTGGCTTCGAGAAAACCCGCCTCTGGCGAGTGCCAGCGATCGATTCAAAATGGTCGAACTTGCTTTGGGCAACATTCCTGAATTCGTTGCTTCCAATATCGACATCGTTCGTGATGGATCGACTTACACGGTCGATACGCTGCGCGATTTACATGAGTTGTTTGGCGATTCGGTCGAATTCTTTTTGATCGTTGGTGCTGATTCGGCAGCATCGATGGATAGGTGGAAGAGTGCCGGCCAGATTGCTCGTTTAGCAATGATCATTGCGGTCGGTCGCCCTGGTCAGAGATTTGACGCTGAATTGTTTGACGAGTCACACCCAGCGAGCGGGGCAGCGTATTTTGAAGGACCGATGATTGACGTATCAGCGACGCTGGTCCGAAGCCGTTTGCGGGCAGGACGATCAGTCAGCGATCTGATATCCGAAACCGTTGCTCAGTACATTGAAACCACTGCTCTTTATCGCTAATAGGAGAACACGCACAGATGCCATTGGCCGAAGGATCTAACCTGAACAGCATCGCTACACGCCTGTACGATCGTGCTATGGAGCTTGATTCGCTCCGGTTCGGTGATTTCACGTTGTCATCTGGCCAGAAAAGCAACTACTACTTCGACGGCCGGATGCTTTCTACCGACCCTGAAGGCGCAGACCTGATTTCGAAGGCGTTTAGCATTGCGATTGATGGCTCGGGTGCCGAGGCATTCGGTGGTCCGACGGTGGCTGCCGTTCCGATTGTAGGGTCTCTGGCGCTTAGATCACGCCTCGAAGGCAAGAATTGGACAGGATTTTTTGTTAGACCCGAACAAAAAGAGCACGGGGCCGGAAAACAGATCGAGGGCAATCTTCAACCCGGAATGAAAGTCGCTGCGTTCGACGATACTGTATCGACCGGCGGAGCCTTGCTTGCGGCGATTGACGCCGTAGAGGCATTTGGTTGCCAGGTCGTATTAGTGATGGCGATTCTAGATCGTCATCAGGGCGGAGGCGACGAACTAGAGCGTCGCGGCGTACCGTTCTTCAAGTTGTGGGAATCGACGCCTGAAGGCAAAATTACTATCACTGTGTAGGTTGGCTGGCGTATTACGTAATCGGATCGCTGCTGAGTGACCGAAATTCCATCCAAAATGTCGAGGTTTTTGGACGTTCGAGAGCCCACTATGGAAGGCGTGTTTCAGACGCGAAACAGCGCCTCTTGTCATCAGAGGCGCTGTTTCGAATTAGCTGTTATCACACATGAAGCACCTAAATATCGAGGTTTTTCACTTCTAGTGCGTTTGCTCGGATGAAGTTTCGACGGGGTTCTACGTCGTCACCCATCAAAGTCCTAAACATGTCATCTGCCACCATTACGTCTTCGGCAGTAACCCGGAGCATTAACCGTTCGGTCGGATCCATTGTGGTTTCCCACAACTGCTCAGGATTCATTTCACCTAAACCTTTGTAGCGTTGGATATTCACGCCAGATCGATCAGAGCTGCTATCGAGTGTGATAGGCAGTTCGTTCCATGGAACGTTCTTTGCGATCACGTTGTCAGCTTTTGACACAGTGAATAATCCAGCTTCCACAACCTCTTTGATCGCTGGGTAGATCAGACGCAGACGCACAACGGCGGGATTCTGAAAGATGTCCTTGGTTAGCGTGTAACCGTCGATGTCGAACGTTCGATCCGGCAAAATTTCCGGTTCTACATCTTCTTCAATTGTAGCTTCTGAAGACTCAATTTCAGGATCATCAAACAGCGATGGCTGTTCAATTTCTACTGGTTTTGCTGGCTCATCCCTACGTTCAGGCCGGAAATCGAGCGAAGCATACTCAGGATCAGTAGCTAACTTTGTGATGACATTTTCAGGAATGTTCAAAAGTCGGGCTACCTCGAGCGAGTCGATGTAGTCGCGGATTGGAGTCAAAACCCGGCCGATCTTCGTGCTTTTCAGCTCAAGTTCAGGGTTCGATTCCGCGGTGACGGAAATCCCCCCGTATAGACGATTTGCGGTCCATTCGTCCAACTCTGTATCGGAATACAGCCATTTTGCAGACCTACCACGTGAAGCTCGGTACAGCGGCGGTTGTGCGATGTAGAGGTGACCGTTACCGATGAGTTGCGGCATGTTACGGAAAAAGAACGTTAGTAACAGTGTTCGAATGTGTGCGCCGTCAACGTCGGCGTCTGTCATGATGATCACACGGTGGTATCGAAGTTTAGCTTCGTCGTAATCCTCACCTATACCTGCCCCAAGAGCGGTAATCAGCGCGGCGATTTCTTCGTGAGCAAGCATTCGCTCCGGTCTTGCTTTCTCAACGTTCAGAATCTTGCCACGAAGCGGCAGAATTGCTTGGAACTGGCGATCACGTCCTTGTTTTGCCGATCCCCCAGCCGATTCACCCTCAACGATGTAAATCTCTGATGCAGCAGGGTTTTTCTCTGTGCAGTCGGCTAGCTTGCCTGGCAACGAGCCTCCGTCCATTGCGTTCTTACGAATGACGAGGTCACGAGCCTTTTTTGCCGCCGCCCGAGCTCGGGCAGCCGTGGTCGACTTATTAATTATCAGTGCGCCATCACCAGGGTTGTCTTCGAGGAATTCAGCTAGTTTTCGACCTACAACCTGCTCTACAGCAGACTTTACCTCAGGGTTACCGAGGCGACCTTTAGTCTGGCCTTCGAATTGAGGGTCTTTGACCTTGACGCTGATTACTGCCATTAGGCCTTCACGAGTGTCCTCTCCAGAGAGCGCCTTGATGTCGTCTTTACCTGCACCGAACATGTTGTTTTTCTTTGCGAAATCGTTCAGTACTCGGGTCAATGCTGATCGGAATCCTGTGACGTGTGCACCACCGTCTCCTGTACGGATGACGTTTGCGAACGAAAGGCAGTTTTCGATGAACGACTCGTTGTACTGCATTGCAACTTCGACCATGACCTCATCGACAGTTTCCTGTGCGTACATGACGGTCGGGTGTACAGCGCCTCGTCGTCTGTTGAGTGATCGTACAAAGCTGCGAACGCCGCCATCAAACATGTAAGTCACGTCGTTGAACGGCCAAACGCTGTCGTGCCATTCCGAACGAAGATGGATCGTAAGGCCCTGATTCAGGTACGCCATTTCCTTGAATCGGGCAGAAATGATGTCCCAGTCGTAGCTGATTTCAGGAAAGATTGTTGAATCAGGCATCCACGTGACGGTTGTGCCGGTGCCTGGTAGGTCGGATTCAGTTTGCTTGCGAACTTCCATTTCGCCGACCGACTTACCACGTTCGTATCGCTGAACATTGACAGTATTATCGCGACGCACCGTGACTTCGGTCTTCTCTGAGAGGGCGTTCACAACGGAGGCACCAACTCCGTGCAGCCCACCGGAGACCTGATAACCCTTGCCACCGAATTTTCCTCCGGCGTGCAGTGTTGTCATTACCGTTTCGAGGGCAGATAGGCCGGTCTTCTGGTGCTTGTCCACCGGAATTCCGCGGCCATCGTCTATGACGGTAACAGAACCATCTTTGTGGATTGTTATATCGATTCGACTTGCGAAACCCGCCATAGCTTCGTCAACGCTGTTATCGACGATTTCTCGGATGAGGTGGAATACACCTTCGGCGCCCGTTGTACCGATGTACATGCCCGGTCGTTTCCGTACGGCCTCGAGCCCCTCCATGACGGTGATATCGTCTGCTGTGTACTCGGCTGAGCCACCAGTGATATCGGCGTTATCGTTATTTCGCTTTGCCATTCGTGATCCTTACCGTGTGGTGCGGTCCGCTTTTGATCCGATTCTCCACCGTGAGTGACCACTGATACATGCACAGATAGAGCTTTTGTTGTGCGTGTGCGAATAGTGGGAAAACAGGGTTGAATCAGGCTTGATTCGCGTGCGTCTACCTAATGTGTAAACGAGAACTAGATTCTAACATTTTCAGACGGTCTTCGCCCAGTTTGAGCGCAGTATAAAATTGGCTCAGATTTCGGTCGGACACAACCGGTTTTTTGCGCATCGGATAGATAGTGGAAATATCAACCCAACAAATTACACTTTTCATCGTCGCCATCTTGGTTGCAATTAATCTTGGATCGATGATTGCGATTTGGCTGGACAAGCACCGTGCCAAGAAGGGTCAATGGCGAATAAAAGAGGAAACCCTTCTAGTTTGGGCACTAATTGGAGGGTGGCCCGGCGGGATTTGGGCTATGCGTAGGTTTAGGCACAAAACGTCCAAAGGATCGTTCATTGCGAAGTACGTGCTGGCGGTTGTGTTGAATATTGGAGCTGTTGCGGTCATCGTATTTGTCACTATCGCGTGATCGATCTAGCTTCAACTTGCCACACATTGTTATCTGTCGGGGATATAATCTCGCAATTCCAGTGGGTCTACTAGTTCCCCTGAACTCGTTGTTTCCCCGGAAATTGTGTTGATATATGTACGAAGCAGTTGTCGCCTAGATTCATGCATGCGGCTTGCTTTGCCTGAGATACCCGAGGGTTAACCGTGGAAATCGACCGCGATACGTTGTTGCTAATACTTCGCCGAATGTGGATGATCCGAAACTTTGAACTGAAAGTTATGGAAGTTCATTCGGCTGGTGAGTTCTCTGGAGCCGCCCACCCGTATATCGGTGAAGAAGCTGTAGCCGTGGGAGCGTGTGCCGCGCTCGAAGATACCGATTACATTACTGGTAATCACCGCTCACATGGTCACCCAATTGCTAAAGGCGGGCGCGTCGATAAGGCGATGGCTGAGCTTTACGGCCGGGTTGATGGGTATTGCAAAGGTAAAGGCGGATCGATGCACCTTGCCGACTATTCGATAGGAATTCTCGGGGAATCTGGAATTCTTGGGTCATCGGTTCCTGTTGCTGTCGGAGCCGCTCTCGCTGCCTATATTAGGGGCGACAAGTTCGTTTCGATGGCGTTCTTTGGTGATGGAGCTTCAAATCAGGGTGCGCTTCACGAATCGATGAACCTGGCTTCAGTGTGGAAATTGCCCGTTATCTTCCTTTGCGAGAACAACCAGTACGCAGTGACGACTTCATATGCCGACACCGTGGCTGTTGATCACGTTTCCGACAGAGCATCTGCCTACAACATGCCGGGAATACTGGTTGACGGACAGGACGCTATCGCTATGTACGAGGCAACCTCTGCGGCTGTTGCGAGAGCTCGTGCCGGAGAAGGGCCAACCCTCATTGAGGGCCTCACCTACCGATTCGAGGAGCACTCGTTGGGTCTTGGGCGGGTGGCCCGGGGTGAGTACCGATCAAAGGAAGAAATTGCCATGTGGCGCCAGCGTGACCCGCTCGACATTCATGAGGCCAAGTTGATCTCGCAGGGAATCGCTACTCGTGAAGAGTGTGACGCGATAAATGCTGAGACCGTTGCGGAGGTTGAACGAGCGACCGACTTCGCTAGAAACAGTCCATTCCCTGAAGAAGCTGATCTGTTTGAGGATATGTGGGCAAACCCAATTCCATTGCCATAAATCAACTTTTCAATCATTCTTCAAGATATTTCTCAGTTCACAGGTAATAGATAAACATGGCGCAGACCGTATTTTTAGAAGCAATCAACCAGGCCATCCAAGAAGAGATGAGACGCGACGAAAGTGTTTTCATCTTAGGTGAAGACATTCGCCGGGCCATTTATGGTGCGACAGCCGACTTGCTAAGCGAGTTTGGCGAGAAGCGAGTGCTCGACACCCCACTTTCCGAAAACGGCTTCTTTGGAGCCGCCATTGGCTCATCGCTTGTTGGAATGCGGCCGATTGTGGAGACATTGACCAGTTTTATGTGGGTCGCAATGGACCAGCTCATCAGCCAGGCCGCAAAAATGCGATACATGTTCGGCGGGCAAGCTACTCTGCCAGTAGTGTTTCGGGCTTCAATGTTTTACGGCGCTGGTTCGGCTGCTCACCACTCAGATCGTTCGTACCCAATGTTCATGAACATGCCTGGCCTCAAGATAGTTGTTCCATCGAACCCGGCTGACATGAAGGGATTGCTCAAAACAGCGATCCGTGACGACGACCCAACGATTGTGTTCGAAGATGGCACGCTTTTCGGTATGAGAGGTGAAGTTCCAGATAATGCTGATCTTCCAGGTGAGGAACTATTGGTTCCTTTTGGCGTTGCAAAGGTAGTACGCGAGGGAACCGATTGCACGATCGTAGCTATTGGTGGGTCGGTCAATCACGCTATCTCCGCTGCCAATCAGCTCGCAGCAGAAGGCGTTTCTGTTGAGATAATTGACCCACGAACATTGGTTCCGCTTGACAAGAAATCAATTCTCGAATCTGTTGAGAAGACTGGTCGATTGGTAATTGCAGATCCTGCTCACAAGGTTTGTAGCGCCGCTTCCGAGATAGCATCTATTGTTGCTGAAGAGGGTTTCTGGTCACTACAGGCTCCGATCCAGAAGGTAGCTTCGGAACAAGTTCACATTCCTTATACGCCATCGCTCGAAAAGCACGTGTACCCGGATGCACCTAAAATCATGGCAGCCGTGAAGCGCACACTGGAATCGTAATAGCTGATCGCACATTTTCTGAGTAATCAGTAACCATTGGCCCTGGGTAACCGGGGCTTTTGTTTTTGTTCCCTTCTTCAGGGGCGTACCAAGAGAAACCTAAATTTGAATACGCACCAAACATCGTGGGGCCTCCGTTGAATCCTGTTTTCGAGAATTGCAAAGCGCTTACATTTGATCTGTTTGGAACCGTTCTCGATCTGGGCGGTTCACTCACACCGCACCTTAAAATTTTCCTCGATAGTCGCGGGGCGTCTGAAGGATCAAGTGGTATCGACCCAGCGGCGATGTGGCAGCAGTTGCGGTATAGGCAACGCATTGAGCAGTACCAAGACACGCTGGTTGAGCTAGGTCACTCTGGCTATCTCGAAACTGTGCAAAAGGCATTCGACTACGTTGCACGTCTCAACAAGCTTGACCCGACGCCCGAACAGACCGATACGTTCATGGCGGGCTGGCAAGAGCTTTCGCCATTCCCCGAGTGCGTAGCTGGCTTGGATCGACTTTGTGAGCGATACAAGTTGATAGCACTTTCAAATGGGAATCCCTGGTTCCTCGATCACTTGGTCAAAAACCGTATTAAGTACGACTTCGATGATGTTATGTCGGTAGAACAGGCCGGATACTTCAAACCGAAGCCGGGTGTATACCGTCGAGCTGCACGAAACCTTGGCATGGAGCCTAATGAATTGATTATGGTTTCTGCGAACTCGTTTGATGTGATGGGCGCACGAACGTGTGGCCTTCGTGGTGCGTATGTCAATCGTTACGATCTGCCGTTCGAGGATACCCACGAGATGTACAAGCCCGATGTCACAGTGCTCAACTTCACTGAGCTAGCCGATGCCATCCTCTAAGGTTTTGGGGAGCATTTTTTTTCCGACGGTTTTTGCCAGACGTTCGTTAATCGCGACAGTTGTTTTTGTGACAGTAATTGGTTGTTCTGGCGGATCTAATTCGGAACCAACTATCACGGCTGCGCCGGTCGATCCAACCTCAACAGCGTTTTCTACAACTGAATCTGGCCCATCCGATCTCACGGTGGAAGATCTGCTCGCATCGATTGAACGGAGCATCGAAGAAATTCGCGGCATCGATACACCACCACCTGTTGAACATAAATTCGTCGATAAGGCTGGCATGCAAGAGCGCCTTGCAGAAGAGTTAACTGATCCCGAAGTGCTCGATCAAATCGTTCATGAGTCGGCTTTATTTAAACTACTCGGAGTTATCCCACAGGACGCTGATCTGGGAGCCATTTACGACAGCATGTTCGGTAGTCAAGTGCTGGGACTCTACGATCCTGAAAAGGAAAAATTCTTCGTTCTGGGTGATGATAAATCGGGTGCTGAATCCATCGATACGGAAGCACAGCTTACTTACGCCCACGAGTACGTCCACCGACTTCAGGATGCTAAGTTCGATCTTGAGGTGATAAAAGACCTCGCGACTGGTGACGATATGTCGCTCGCTATTTCGGCATTGGTCGAAGGCGACGCCATATCGGTGCAAACTCAGTACATGCTTGCTAACTACGATTTTGCCGAGTTGAGCGCGCTGCTTGAGTCGACGCTCGCGAGTCAGGATGAGCTTCCGGATTCGCCATATTTCCTTCAAAAAAGTCTCGAGTTTCCGTACACGGAAGGGGCGACTTTCGTTTCGATACTGATTCAGTTGGGCGGGTTTGCAGCGGTTGATGCCGTATTTGTCGATCCACCAAAAAGTACCGAACAAGTTCTTCATGCCGAAAAATACCTCGATGGTGAACTGCCGGTAGAAGTCGACATACCAGACGATGCGATGGGCGATGGCTGGTCAGTTCAGGCAGAAAACGTCATGGGTGAGTTCTTCATGCGTACGTGGTTGGAGTCCCTTGGTGCGACCAGCGCAGGCGAGGCGGCCGAAGGTTGGGACGGAGATGCTTATGCAGTGTTTGAAAACGGCTCCGATGATTTCGCGTTGGGCATGTTGATCGATTGGGACGCGAACGAAGATGCCCGAGAATTCATTGCTGCCTTATCTAAATCTATGTCTGTCAATGAAGATTATTCACCGCGCGGTAACGGTCTACAGGGCGTGTTTGAGGCATGGGAAGGCCCTGGTGGATATCTCGTAATCAGTAGATGGGATGCCGGTGACGGATCTGATCGCGTCGGAATTGCAATAACGCCAAGTGGTGCAGAATCTCATGAGCTAAACCATGCACTTACGACTGCTGATGGGCTTTCTCGCTAAGGATTGTTGAATTCGAAGTTACGAACTCCCCTGCATCTGCGCTAAACTAGCCGCCGGCGCGTTATTCCTGATCCCATATCCAGAGTCTCGCTTGCAGTCGTAATTTCGAGTGCGACGAGACATTGTTGATTGGCGTTGCGTCCGCGAATCGACCCGAGAACGGTATTTATGTCTGCACCAATCACCCTGCCACAGTGGGGTATGGGGATGAACGACGGCCAAGTGATGAAGTGGCTGAAAGCTATCGGTGACCCGATCACTAAAGGCGATCAGCTCGTTGAAATTGAGTCTTCTAAGGTAAATGCTGAAGTCGAGGCGACCATCGATGGTACGCTCGGTAGAATCGACGTTGAAGAAGGTCGGGTAGTAGACGTTGGAACTGTTCTTGGTCACGTTCTTGCAGTGGGTGAATCCGCGGCCGACCTTCCAGATGTTATTCAGGCACGGGGATCATCATCGGATCCGGCCTACGTAGCGGTGGTCGCTAAGCCGGCGGCCGCGGCTGGCGTAGCACCAGCAGGCGGCAAGCAGATTGTTACACCACGAGCCCGCCGACTCGCTACCGAAATGGGCGTCGATCTTACTGGTGTCTTAGGAACCGGCCCAAGCGGTCGAGTTACCGAAGATGATGTGAAAGCTGTCGCCGCTGCTCCTGCAAGTGGCTCGACAACCGGTGCAGCTGCACCGCTGCCCGCTTCGACTGTTCCTGTGAAGGAAACGATCAAGCTGTCGGGTTTGCGTGGCACAATCGCTCGCCGGATGACCGAAAGCTCTGCGATTCCAAGTGTGACGCTTTCGACCACTGCCGACGTAACCGACGCGATTGCGTTCCAACGTGAATTAGTTGGTGAATGGCGGCAAAGCAAAATTCGACCTCAGTATCAGGATCTGGTGATAGCGGCTGTTGCGAGGGCGCTTAAAGAGTCGCCGATCGCTAACGCACACCTCGTCGGTGATGAGGTACGAATTTTGGCTGATGTGAACGTCGGTGTTGCCATGGCGATTCCTGGCGGGCTTCTGGTTCCAGTTATAAAAAATGCCGATCAGAAATCTTTGCTCGAAATCGCACTAGAGGTTCGCGATCTTGCTAGGAAGGCAAAATCAAATAGCTTGTCGATCAGCGAAATGACCGATAGCACGTTCTCGATCACAAATTTGAGCTCGTACAATATCGACACTTTTAACCCACTGTTGAACCCACCGGAGATCGGAATTCTAGGAGTCGGCACTGTTGAAGAACGTCCTACCGTCATCGATGGCGAAGTCGTAATTCGATCGATTGCCAACCTGAATCTGGCGTTCGACCACAGAGCATGGGACGGAGCACCGGCCGCTGAGTTTGTTCGATCGATTGCCAAATTACTCAGTGACCCAAGTTGGATGAAGGCGTAAGCGTCTAAATATGACAGTGGAGAAACTGATCAAATGAGTACCGTCGGAATAATTGCAAACCCGGCGGCAGGTAAAGATATTCGCCGACTTGTAGCGCACGGGCGCGTAGTGTCGAATCAGGAGAAGGCAAACATTCTTCGTAGGGTGTTTGCGGGCATCGTTTCTACAGGCGCAGATCGAATTCTGGTCATGCCCGATCACTCGGGATTAGCTCGACCTGGGGCACATGACGTAGATGGGCAGATCAAAATCGACTATGTCGAAATGCCTGTTGCCGATCATCAAGGCGCATCTACCAATGCTGCTAGGGCGATGGCTGAACAGGGTGCCGATTGTATTGTGACCCTCGGTGGTGACGGCACAAATCGCGTCGTTGCAAAAGGCTGTGGTGAGGTACCTCTCGTACCAATTTCAACCGGAACGAACAATGTGTTTCCTGCGAATACAGAGGGCACTCTTGCCGGAATTGCGGCTGGATCCATGGCGATCGGTGCATTGTCGATTGAAGAAGCATGCAGACGTTCAAAGCGGATAGATATTTACGTTGGCGGCGAACGGCGGGACGATGCACTTGTAGACGCTGCAGTTTCGACGCAGATGTTCGTTGGGGCAAGGGCTGTTTGGGATACAAAAACACTTCACGCTATGTTCCTAACAAGGGCTGAACCGGCAAGCATTGGTCTTTCCTCGATCGGATCAAGGATCATGCCGATTTCTATCGATGAAGGACATGGACTTTACATTCGACTGGCAGGAGAGCCTGGTCCGAATGCGACCACGGTTCGAGCTCCGATCGCTCCGGGAATGATTTCCGATGTGGAAATTCTTGAATGGCGTAAATTTTTTCCCGGAGAGAAGATCAAGATCGATATCCACCCTGGTACGATCGCTCTCGACGGTGAGCGTGAGGTGGAACTTCTGCCGAATCAAGATGTTTATGCGACGCTGAGTATGGATGGTCCGTGGGTTGTTGATGTTCCAAAAGCACTGATGTTATTGGCAACGCGATAATCCTGCGGGGCAGATCACAGAGGTGGTAGCTGTTGGCTTATGAACGTCTAAACGTTGCGGTAATCGGCGCGATCGGTAAAGTGGCCGCCCCAGCACATCTCAATGGTCTTGCGCTGGCTAAGAACGCGAATCTTTACGCCGTTTGCGATATCGCCGCCGATAAAATTGGCGAGCTGGCCGAGGCTACCGGCGCCAAGGCGTTCACCTCGCTCGAAGCCGTGCTCGCAGATCCGAACGTCGATGCGGTCGATCTTGTAACCCCGCCGTTTGTTCATGCCGAGCAAACTATCGTTGCAGCCCTCGCCGGCAAGCATGTCTACTGCGAGAAGCCAATGACGCATTCGCTCGGTGAGGCAAGTGCGATGGTTTCGGCGCACCGGCAGTCTGGCACGACCCTGATGGTCGGCGAGAGCTATGTGTTCCATCACACAAACGTCGCAGCGCGTTCGGTCATCGACAATGGCGACATTGGTGACGTGCTGCATATTCGCGAGACAAAGGGTCCGTGGGTGATGAAATCCGAGGAAGCACAGCGGCTTTCTGGACTGAGTCATGAAGCGAGCGCACCGTGGCGAATTGACCCAAGGCTATCGGGCGGCGGCAAGTTCCCGTGGATCATGGATCACGCGCCGCACTTCTTCGCTACCGCTCGCTATTTAGTGTCTGGCGCCGTCGTGACCTCAATTACATCTCATGCGAAAGCCGGACAAACGGCAAGCGAACGCGTTTCGGGAACCGGAGCACCGACAGGGCAGGCGATTACATCTGTCGTTTGGAGTTTCGCTAACGGAATCGATTGTGCATGGAACCAGATCGAAGCAGCTGGCAATGCGGTCGGTGAAGTTGGATTCGTAACCACAGTCTACGGAACCAAGGGAATGCTGGTCGTTTACGGCGAGGGTGGAGGCGCAGCACCGGGATTTTTACAGCCTCCTGCGGTTGTGTTGCATAGAGACGGTAAGTCGAGGGTAATCGATGAGGGCAACTCTGACGATCGGGTTTGGCAATCGAACAACAACTACTACGACGCCTCACATCTGGCTGCCCTTGAGCACTGGGTTGACTCGATATTAAACGGACGACCAGTTCGGTATTCCGGTGAGGATGGTCGAATGGAGCTAGCATCGACGTTGGCGACAATTAAAAGTGCGGAAGAGGGTAGATCGATCGCACCTGTTGATGTGTCAGAGGACTGGACCGCATACTGACGTCGCCGGTGATTCGTTTTGCCCGTAGCCTGTGGATCGTGATTCTCTGTGACATGGTTGAGCCTATCAGAGTGGATTTCTAACCTATTTTGACCACTGATACTGAATCAAATTCAAGATGGCAGTTCGAGCGCGTTAATTAACAAGAGAAGTAATTGAAGATGACTGGTCCGATCTCGGGTTCTAGCTCAGAAAAGTACACACACGGGCATCACAGTTCTGTAGTCGCCGCTCACGCTGTAAGGCGTGCAACCGAGGCGGCAGCGTTTGTGTTGCCTCGGCTGAAATCTCCGATGCGATTGCTGGATTTCGGATGTGGTCCGGGGACTATATCCAACGACCTCGCAGAGCATTTGCTTCCAGATGGATCGCTAGTTGGAATCGACAGCTCAGAGGTGGTGATCGAACAGGCTCGCGAAGCCGCGGTTGAAAAAGGCATCACAAACGTAAAGTTCGAGGTAAACAGTATCTACGAAACAGGCTATGAAGCCGAAAGTTTCGATGCTGCGTACGCTCATCAGGTTTTACAGCACCTATCGGAACCAGTGCGAGCACTAACAGAAACCCGTCGCGTGCTAAAACCGGGTGGAATTTGCGCGGTTCGTGAAGTCGATTGGGGTGCATCTGCTTTGTGGCCGCCAGACGACAGGCTTATCGCGTTCCTCGACGTTTATCGACGTGTGGCTGAGCTCAACGGCGGCGATGCCTACGCGGGTCGTCGGCTAAAACAGTGGTTCATTGAAGCTCGTTTCAGCGATCTGACCGTCACTACTTCGACATGGACATTTTCAGATGAGAATGGCCTTAAGTGGTGGGGTGAGCAGTGGGCGGAGCGCATACTGCACTCTGATCTCGCGAAACGGGCTGTTGAGTACGGAATCGCCACTGAGAACGATCTTGCGGATATTTCTTACGGTTGGCTCGATTGGGTTCAAGCAGAAGGCGCGTTCTTCGCGTTCATGCAGGTCGAGATCGTTGGTGTGAAGGCATAATGATCTCGAAAATTTTACTGTCGAGATAGACCCTGTAATCAGTTGGATCGGACGTATCACGGATTGATTCTAGTTCGCCGAAATCCGCTGGTTGATATCACTCAGGTTTTCACGCTTGCGGTCAGCGTGCTGTTCCTGACGACAATTCTTGCCGGAGCACCTATTTACCTCAACACTATTGAATCGTTGGGGTTGCGTTCGGTACTTACCACGATCTCACTATCGAACAGAAACCTTCAAATTTCAGTCGATAATTTTCCTCTTACATCGCGCTCGATTTCAGCTGCTACCGATCGAATTAATATCTCGCTTGAGGAACTCGGAAGCCTGCCGATTGCGGTCACTCAGGAGTCTCATACTCGACTTCACTATTGGGGACTTGATCGTGACTCAATAATCCCCGGTCGTTCTTCTGATAGCGCTGTTCTTCAACGATTCGAGGGATTTTCGGATCATGTTGATTTCGTAGAAGGACGAGTACCTGTATCGGATACACAAATCGAAAATGGAATTGTGGTTGGTGAAACGGCAGTTCCATATAAAAGAGCTGAAATCCTCGGAGTAAATGTAGGCGACGATATTTGGTTGGCATCAAACCCCGCCGACCCAGCATATTTGAGGCTAAAAGTTGTCGGGAGGTTCAACCCGATTGATTTGACTGATGAGTTTTGGTTCGATTTAGGATTTGAGGCGACAGAGCCCCCTGCGCCATCACTGATTGCCAGACACCCGCTGCCATTGTTTGTAGCTGGTGAGAGTCAGTTCGATCTGGTGACCGGCGGGCCTGCATCAATCGGATCTGCCAGATGGCTAGTAGAGCTAGACTTCAACCAAATCAATGATCAGGGTCCAGCTGCGACCGAGTGGCAAATTGAAGCTGTGGCAAGGAGCTTGCGATCGGAGTTCCCAGAGTCGGACGTGATTTCGCCTATCCCGAACCGTTTCAGTGCATTACGTGAGCAAATCACTTTCGCTCGTATTCCGACGTTGATGATGGGCGGAGTGGTGTTGGTTGCTGCGGGATTTTTTTCGATTACGTCTGTTGGTGCGTTGATAGCGCGACGGCGTGTCGACATGGGGCGATTGCGGGCACGCGGCTCGGACCGTTCGCATATAGCGGTAGCTTACCTGTACGAAACAGCTCCAATAGTGTTGATCCCAGCTTTGTTGTCCCCTTTTGTGGCAGCAGGCATCATTTTGTCGATAGGGCATCTTTCTGAATACGAGGCGATCACGCTAGGAATGGGGATGCCGGTTCGAATAGTCTGGCAGTCGTTTGCATTGTCGCTGACCGGCGGATTTGCTGTTCTATTGTTCATTCAGTGGATGGCAAACTCTGGTGCACTACTAGCGATTGATTCTGGGCGCTTGAATGGGACTCGCGTTGAAGGACAACCCGGGTATCAACGACACTATCTCGATCTGATCCTCTTGTTGTTTGGCGGGATTGTTCTTTGGGATCTAACTACCGAGGAGTCAGTTGTCGTAGGTGGTGCAACTCATCTCGCAGATATTAGTCCTCTGTTGGTGTTCTCCCCTGCCATATTTCTCGGAGTGACCATATTGGTTTCTCTGCGAGTGATGCCTTTGATTGCTCGATTAATTTCGAGCGGTCTCTCAAAGCGCGGTCCTGCGGGGGTACATATTTTGTCGGCCACACTCGCGAGATTGCGGGTCAGTTATGCATGGCCTATAGCGATCGTTGCTACGGCAACTGGAGCGCTAATTCTTTCGAGTACTGTGGCCGGGACCTTGGAGCAAAGTGCCGTCGATCAATCCGGGTATCAATCCGGCTCCGACATTCGAGCGGTTCCAGTCGATTTCTACAGTGGGACCAGAACCGAAGTTATCGAGAACGTCCGAAACATTGAAGGTGTCAGTGGAGCATCTCTTGGCCTCAGGGCCATCGGTTCGATGCGCGACGGTGGGGAAGGCCCTCCATTCGATTTCCTTGCGGTCGAACCGGCCGAATTCGCAGGTATTGGAATATTTCGTAATGATTACTCCACAGAACCACTCAAGGAACTTCTACTCGTCTTAGAGCCAGAATCTGATCTGGATTCTAGCTTGCTTCCGATGCCGCTCGCCATCAATTCGACTCATGTTGGATTGAGAGTAAAAGCGAGCTCAAGTCAGGAATATGTTCGAGCGAGCTTGCGATTGATGGACGCAGCGGGTCGTTCTTGGTCTGTCAATCTCGGACGAATGGACTCCACTGAATGGGAGCTTCGGATGAACGATGTGCCGGAACAGGCTACCAAACCGGTGGATGTCGTCGGGATTATATTTTTTGAACAGACGAACGACGAACTCGGCATCCCGATGAGCATCTATGTCGATGCGATAGTTTCCGGCAACGCAAAAGTTGATGGGGAAGTAGCTTCCGGCGTAGTAACAACTGTCGATTCACTCGATATCGTCGAAAATTGGCTACCCCTGGCGTCCGTTAAGGGCATCGATACGGCGGTCGAAGGATTCGAGGAACTTCGAGGTTCACAAATCAGTCAGGGTTTATTGATCGATCTAGGCGTAGGAACTAATAAAGGGTTTCGCGGTGTAATTCGGACTTCTACCGATGCCGTTCCAGTTTTGTTTAGCCGTGAAGCTTTGATCGTAAACGGAAGTTCGGTGGGAGATCGAACTGTGTTGAACGTTTTTGAGCAGTCTATTCCTGCCCGCATCGTCGGCGAGCTTGAGTATTTTCCGACGATTGATCCCGGCAAGGGTGGGTTCGTTGTGGCAGATGCGAATCAGCTTTGGACCTATTTGTCGATGAGTAGCGCTAACTCAGCGGGATTTTTATCCGAACTATTCATTGGGCTTGACGATCCGAATGATCAATCTGTGATCTCTGAAGTGTCCGAGGAAATTGCCGGGATCCACAATTTGATTAGTCGACAAGAATTACTTGATTCTTCACTCGTGTCTCCATTGGCGGTGTCAGGTTGGCGCGGTTCAGCGATAGTGACAACAGTGGTTGCGATGTTGCTCGGGACGTTTGGATTTCTTGCTTTTAGTGCAATCAGACCAACCGGAGATCGGTACAATCTGGCGGTGTTGAGCTGTCTAGGAATGAGTCGTCTCGAGTTAACAGTCGTCAGTATTGGTGAGCAACTTGTTGTTTTGTTCACAGGTGTTGTGGGCGGAGTGATCGTAGGCCTGTTAATGGCCCGGCTCTCAGTAGATGCGACCACTCAGACATTTGCTGAAGGTCGTGTATTGCCGACCATTGTTAGTTCGACGGATTGGACTTACTTGATCGGTTTCGTAGGCTTGCTAATCGTCTCAGTTATCTGGATAACATCTTCTTACGCGATTACTGTCAGGCGAACCGAATTGGCGGTTGCCGTTAGGTCGCCCTAACTCTTGAACGGATCGCTTATGAGGTTATTTCGAAGATTTCTGTGGTGTGGGTTTCTGCAAGTAACGGGTAGATCTGATCGAATATCGAAGTAATGCCGGGCGTTTTACGAACTGCACTGCGCGACGCTTCGTAGTCGGCGATTGAGTCCCAGAGCTGTTCGGTTTGCAGCATTCCGTGTGATCCGTGCCAGCCTTTGTACACAGTAGGCTTCCTGAATCCAGCAACCTCCATTGCAGCGCTTGCCTTTTGCACGAAAGTGGCCAACTGACCGCCAGTTCCGGGTTTGGGAAGGTATGTGCGTCGTACTGCGATCATCGATATTTCCTACTTGGTGTACGTGGTTATGCATATCAGGCGTAATTGCATGATTATTAGATCCTGAAGTTGCGCCAGTCTCGCTCGAATCGATCTTTGCTCTTCATTCCCGAGACAGTCGGTTCGCTCAAGATGGTTTGTGGGCCGCCCTCCGCGAGGAATTCTCCACCAACCGTAGCTGATCGTCCACCAGAGTACGCCATGAAGCAGTAGCCGACGCCATCGTACGGCTCTGGTTCACCAGACTCATTTACTCGGCTGGCGATTACTTCGCCGACTTTGGTGCCCTGTCCGGCGGCGAAAACCCCAGCTTTCGGAATCGCAAAATCTCCAGAAGGAACGACATTAACATCACCGATGGCGAAAACGTTCGAGGTGGATGTTTCGAGAGTTGCCTTGTTCACAGGAACCCACGGCTTACTATTTGAAACCCCGGATGCTGCAACGATGTCTGGCATTTTGTGAACTGGAATTGTGGCGATGATATCTGCGGTCGTCATCGAGCCATCGGCAAAAGACGCCTCACGACCGTTCGCCGAGACCTCAGTAACCCCTGCCCCTGTGACAAGTTCGATTCCTCGCTGATCTAGTGCGTTTCTAACTCGCATCGACGCCTCTTTACCAGCGACTCCTAGTGGCCCGGGTTCTGGAATGTATACGGAGATATCAAGATCTTTACGTATTCCCTTATTTCGTGCCCACCAATTGATGATCATGGCGGTCTCGAACGGAGCAGGCGGGCATTTGTACGGTGGCTTTGACGCCGCCAGGACGATCTTGCCGCGTTTTAGTCGGCTTAGTCTTCGGCGAAGTTGACGTGCGTAGTCGAAATCGTAGAACGAATAGGCGTCTTTGGCTCCGGGAACGGCATCCCAGTCGTAAGCAGCACCGAGGGCGATGACGAGGTAGTCGTAATCTAGGGTGCCGGCTGAGGTTTCGACCCTTTGACCAGTCGTGTCGATGGAGTTGATGTTCGCTTCGACGAACTTGATTCCTCGATTGGCGAGGCGACCTAGCGACCTGCCTGTTTTATCGGTGTCTCGTTCGCCAACAATAAGTAGCGGGTTCATTCCACACAAGTGAGGGACCCGATTTCGATCGACGATTGTTACTTCATGAGAAGCGTCCAGAGAAGCACGTGCGCTGATTGCCGCTTGCACGCCTCCGAAACCGCCGCCCAGAACGAGAACCTTGCTACCGGCCATAATTATCTGCCCCCGACATCCGTGCGCAGTCGCGCCAAAAATACAACTGCGGGCGAAAGCTTACCGGTTTTTCAAAGCCCTCGTGAGGTCTGGTTTTACTCTGGAAGACTATTTGCAACCCGAATTAATCGCTCTTTTGCGTCGCAAGCGACATCGTACACTTCGGAATTGTGTGTCACGAGCTGGATCACTTCAGGATCCATAAATGCAATTTGGGTTCCGCCGTCGATTTCTTGCACAACAACGTTGCAGGGCAGCAGCAAACCAGCCCATGGCTCGGCATTGAGCACGATATTGGCGAGGTTTGGATTGCAAGCACCGAGTATCAAATACTTTGGTCGATCGATATCGAGCTTTTTCTTGAGCGTGGCCTGCACGTCGATCTGGGTCAGAATCCCAAAACCCTCTTCAGCCAGAGATGCAGTTACTGCTTCCACAGCCTCATCAAAACTTAGGCTGGTACTTCGCAAGATACCGTAGTTAATCGTTTCTGGAGACATCGGGGTGTCCTATGTGCTGATTCATCATCTGATCATCGACGTTTGAATCGATAGGTTCAAGATAGCCACCAATTTGTGTGAAAGCAGTGATTCTTCGTGAAGAGGGCATGTAAGATTCCGCTGAGTAGAACCTGTGAAAAATGAGGTATTACGAAAATGAGAACCTGATGCCACGCTTGCCAGGAGGGAATAACTTTAATATGCGAACGAAGGAAGCACCGTGCAGCGTACTTTGGGATGAATCGTGCGACACGATGGTCGCTTTAGGCGGTTCCACGAGAAGCAGAAACACCGTATTCGCAAAGAACAGCGATCGACCTCACAACGAAGCACAGCCTCTGGTCCAGATTCCCGCATCTGGACATTCTGTCGGATTTTCTGGAACTCAATTTGTCGATGTGCCGCAGATCAATCACACGTACCGACACATTGGATCGAAGCCGTACTGGTGTGCTGGATACGAACATGGGTTCAACGAGCATCAAGTCGTAATCGGCAATGAGGCGTTGCCATCGTTATTGCCAGAAGTAAGTGAACCCAAATTGATCGGAATGGAAATTCTTCGATTAGGGCTAGAGCGGTCGAAATCGGCCGAAAAGGCAGTCGACGTTATTACCGGCCTTGTATCTGAATTTGGACAGGGCAAATTTGCTAATAATGCCGGAGTGCGTACTTACGACAACATATTCCTGATCGCCGATCCAATCTCGGCGTATGTGGTTGAGTGTGTTGGGCATGATTGGGCGGTAAAGCAGGTCGACAGTGTTACGTCGATCTCCAATGTTGGTCAAATTGGTAAAGACGCCGATCACGTCTCGCCCGGTGCGAAATCACAGGCGACTCGATTAGGCTTGTTTGAGATGGGTTTTGGTGAGAGTTTTGCATTTAATAACGCGTTTGCCGATCCTGCGAATTCGTCGAGTGGACTGGCAAGACAGTGCCGCTCTGACGCGATGATGAGTAACGGTGCTGGAAAGCTGGACGTTCGTTCAATGATGCAGGTGCTAACCGATCACTCCGACGGAGTAAATCCGAACGAGACTCAGGTTGTCGATGTTGCTGGCAATGTTTCGATCTGTTTACACCGTACTACGGGCGATTCTATGGGTGCGTCGACTGCCAGCCTTGTCGCTGACCTGTGTGCGACCGACGAACGATTACCTGTTTACTGGACCGGTCTTTATTCGCCGTGTATGACGGTGTTCTTGCCGAATTTCATCGAAGGCGAACTGCCAATCTCACTCGGAATCGGTGGTGAGTCGGAGAGCAGTGATAGCCCATGGTGGGATTTTTACCGACTCACACACCACGGATTGCAGGCGGGTGCTGAGGTTCGGTCGGAGATCAGATCGGAACTGGGTATGCTGCAGAACGAGCTATTTGAATCGGCTTACGATATCGCTGAAAGAGCTCGTAATATCATTGGAAACGGTGATAGTGCCGTTGCATCTGATTTGCTAACGAACTACATGGCCGAGAACTCCCTCCGCGTGATTTCGAAAGTAAAATCTATCGTTCCTGCATCCACTTCAGTCAGGTAACCGCAGAAAACATGGACTGCATTAGTTGAATAGCCAAAATCAAAGTGATCTTGATCTTCAGCAGATTCTTAGATCTGCTGACAGTGCAGCCGCGGCCGCTAGCGATGTTTTACTTGTGAGATTCAGACCTGACACTTCTCAGGCACTTGATTCGTTCTATAAATCGCCAAATGCGCTTGTGACAGACGCCGACCTTGCCAGCGATAAGGCTATAACCGAGGCCCTCAGAGTTGCGGGTGCGCCGGGGCGAATACTTTCTGAGGAGAGTAAAACAGATCTTTCGGATGACGATTCGCTGACGTGGTTGGTTGATCCACTTTGTGGAACTGTCCCGTTCAGCACAGGTATGGATCACTGGGGCGTAAATATCGCCCTTCGACGTAGTGGCGATCTGATCGTTGCCTCACTTTCGCTTCCTTCGTTAGGTGAACGACTTTCCGCGATTAAAGGCGGCGGAGTCATTAGAAATGGAAAGCCATTTACTTCGTCTTCACCGAGAGAGAAGCTTTCTGAATCAACTGTGGGCTTGGAGGTTGATGGACCTGAGGAATGGCGACGAAAGTTGGCGAGCGGGCTGGAATGGATTCCCTCCACCAGCCAGATCAACACATTTGCATCTGCGGCGTATCCGATTGCGTTGGTCTGCCTAGGGCGATTGCCGGCAGCAGTGTTCTACGGGATTGAGCCGATGCACTTTGCTGCAGGCGCTTTGATCGCCAGTGAGCTCGGAGTGCTAGTTACGGACGATACCGGAGAACCTATCGACTGGTCGAAGGACGAAGAACTTCCAGCGGTCGTGATCGGTTGGCCAGAAATACACAGACAACTACTGGCCGTGATGTGATGGGCATATCGTTTTGTGAATGACCGTTAACGTCCACGCTAGGTTGCGTCGCTCTATCGAAATAGTTAGGCGGCTAAATGTGTTTGACGTAGACCTTAATATGCGACGGACTGAACCCGGCAGATTCTAGGAATAGAGCATCTCGATCATCTTCAGCCAATAGAACTGAATATATCTGCTTAATGCCGTCACTTTGAGCCTGTTTTTCTAGTTCGTTCAAAAGCAATTTTCCGATCCCGATGCGTCTTTTTGAAGGCTCGACAGCCATAGCTACGATTCGCGCACCAGGTGGGAGTCCGTAAGCCTCGGTCTGTCGTTCAGAAAGAAGGAATCCAACTAGCCCCGATTCGTCTTCAGCAACGTAACAGCCCCACGGCGGGTATTGCAGCCAGTCGAGTTAGATAATCGCTAGCAGCCGCTTAACGTAGGTGTCCCACGTGGTGGATCGATCGGCCCCTTGAATGCGCGAATCAAGGGAACGAACGTTATTTGAGTCGGTCTGCCGAATCGGACGTGCAGCAATTAATGGCAATGGCTATCGAGTCTCCGAGTGCTAGAAGGGCATTATTGGTCGAAGTATAGCTGCACCAATTATTCTGATCCTCAAAGAGTATTTACGACATCATTCGATTATTTTCATTATTCGATTGACGGACGAGTTCTTTGAACGTAGCCTCGGCATGCGATTTTCCATTATTTGATTCGCTAGTAACTTCCACGTATCTCAGGATAGAGAAATAGTATGCCGTTTAACGTAAATCACATTCACCTGAAGTCCAGCGACCCAAAGAAGACCGCCGATTGGTTCGTTGAGGCGTTTAACGTCGAGATCAAGTCGGACAATGTTCGACCTGTTGGCGACCGGTTCATCACGACCATGACCGAAGGTGGTCTTGCGATCAACATTTCGTCTGAACGAACAGACGAGACCCTCGGCCCCGCTGATGCTGACCCACACTACGGTCTCGAGCACTTCGGCTTCGACACTGATGACATGGACTCCGATATTGCTCGACTTGTTGGTCTCGGTGCCGTGCTAAAAGAGGGACCGATTAACAATGGCGGTGGTGTATCGATTGCGTTCGTTGCGGCTCCTGGTGATATTCGAATCGAACTGATTCACCGAGCGTAAAGTGCCAGAGGCGCGTCTATTGCGAGATCGGATCAGGTTGGTAATGGTGGAATGATTGTTCTGCTGAGGGCCGTCGCGCGGCGCATGCCATTCTGAACATATGTTCACAGTAGACCTATTTAGGTTCTGTCAGAACTCAGTGCTCAACCTCAATTTTGGCCATTGAGTCAGTGAAAATCGTCTGCTCGCTGAATATGAAATCGAGCCTCCTATCGACGTCTACGACGCTGTCACATGGAGCAGTATTTTTCCGATTTCAATAGAGAACGTAAAACGAAATGGAGAACCGCTCGATATTCCTGATTTTCGGAGTCGCTAACAACACGGCGATTGGTGCGGTTGCGTACATCAAATTGCAGTTAAAGAGACGGGCGGATGTCAATCGGCATCCGCCCCAGGGCATGGGGGCATGAGGCTGCCGCGTGCCTTTAAATCTGCGAACTATTGGCTAATTACCGGTTTAGATTGCGGCATTAGCGCGCTCTGCCCAGATCGTTCGGAGTCGCAGTAGCAACTCGTGGAGTCGATCACGCAGGCCCGAAACATGTTCGGTTAGTCGTTCTTCTGTGCGGCCGATCACGTTTTCAGCTCGCTCAGTTGCTTTCTCGACGCGTTCCCTTGCCTTTTCTTCAGCTTTGTCGACTCTTGCGTCCGTTTGCTCTTTAGAGTTTTCAAGGCGATTGTCGACTTTTTTACTGGCTTTCTCTAACGTTTTAGTAGAGCGCTCTCGTAGCTGTTCGTAGCGCTCAGTTCCAATTGCTCGTTCTAACTTCTCAGCAAGCTGTGTTTGCAGATGGTCATACCAGGTGCGGGCTTTGTTTGCCTCGTGCTCATTTCGCCTGTCGGCAATCTCTCGGGTCTTCTCGACGAACTCATGAGCTCGGTCGGTCTCTTCATCGAGATGAGTTTTAGCTCTGTCTCTCGTTGTGTCGAGGTTTTCGAGGGCTCGCTTTTCGGCATCTTTGAATCGCTGCCGTGCTTCAGCCGCCTTCTCACGGAGATGCCTGTGCAGGCGTCGTAACTCGTCATCATCGAGATTGTCATTGGCAGATGGAGTAACTGCGTTAGAAACGTCAGACGGATCACTGCGACCGTTCTCGTTGAATGCCACGACAGTAAAGGTGTATTCGACACCGTTCTCGAGCCCGGGTACACGAACGAGGAATTCGTTCTCACCCACTTCGACGGCGATGTTCGCGGGGTCGGAAGTCACAATATAACCGTAAGCACTGACACTGTTTGCGGCGGGAAGCCACGAAACTGCAGCGACTTCATCGCCAGCGTGTGCCGTGACGTCGGTTGGTGCTCCTGGAACTGGATCCGAACCGGGGGCGGGAGACGTGGTTCCAGAATCTGCGCTAGCCCATTGGGCAGAGCCAAATACTGAAATGATCAGGGCTGCGAATGTCGCCAACATTGCGGCGGCGAATCGATTCGAAACGGGATTGGCTGTGCCAATGATTGCGCTTCTATCGTGGATCTTGGAATTCGTTCGCGAGAAGTTCATAGTCAAAAATATCTCCTCCGCCTCGGTCTCCTCAATACCGGACGGTGGTTGCCTATTGACTATGATCTTTAGTGTGCGATTACATGAGTGTTACTCGCGTAGGTACGATAGTCCTACGCGAGGTTTGCGTTTCGTGTGGGCGGGTGGTTTCGCTAATAGCTACGGAATTGCGTAGCCTGCCATCACGCCGGTCACAGCTTCGTTTTCTACGACTAGTCTGCCGTTTATAAGCACGTATGGGATGCCTTCGGGATGCACTTTGGGATCTTCGAAGGATGATCGGTCGGTTATCTTTTGTTCGTCGAATATAACCAGATCGGCGAATTTTCCTTCTTTGATTACCCCTCGGTCTGTAAGCCCGAATCGCTCGGCAGGGTTCTGGGTCATGCGTTGTACAACTTGCTCGAGCGGGTAGTTGTACCTTCGACGTAGTCGGCCGACCATTCGGACGAAGCAGCCGTAGGCGCGTGGATGCGGCATGCCACCAACTGGAATGGAGTCTGATCCGACCATGTAGTCGGGTCGAGCCATCAACTGCATGATGTCTTCTTCTACCTGTCGCCACTTTTGAACATTACCGGGAGGGGCGACCCGCATTCCGCAGGCTAGCGATGTCTCGACCATCATTCGGCACATCATCTCTTCGATGCTCACGCCCCACTCTTCAGCAACGTCTTCAAACAGCCAACCTTCGAAATTCTTGTTTCCGCCTTCACCGATGTGTGTCCAAACATTTCCTTTAACAGACGTGTACGAAATTTCACCCATTCGCGCGATGAGCTCAGTGCGCTTACCTTCATCAGTGAGGATGTTGAGCATATGTTCGGGGCCCCCCTCGTGGAAGTAGCCGGGGAAGAATGCCTGCGGGAACGACGATCCGACCGGGTACGGATACGTTTCGAGAGTGATATCGACACCTTCCGACTGCGCCTTGTCGATTGGCTCCATTAGTCGATCTAGTTGCCCTGCTGTTTTGGGGAACGTTCGGTAGTGCTCGAAGTGGAGTTTGGTTCCTGTACGGCGTGCGACTTCTATTGCTTCAGGAACTCCACCATCGCCAAAGGCACGTTCTTTGTGGTGGTTTCGCAGGTGGATCGACATTGGTCGGTCAAACTCTTTTGCCACTTCCATGAGGGCGCATAGTTCGTCGGTGTCCGACCAACTATGTGGGTAATACGAAAGACCAGTGGCGAATCCGACTGCACCCTGTTCGAACGACTCTCTTAATAAGTTCTGGGCAGTTTTAAGCGTCTTGCCAGTCAGTGGTACATCGTTCATGCCAGCGGCTTCGAGTCTGATGGGACCATGTCCGGCAAACGTCGCAACATTGCACGCGGTTTTGAGGTGATAGTTCTTGCGTGATGCCTCAATTGAAGACATATCGAGACCTTCAGGCGCAAAACCAAGAATGCCCGATAGGTACCAGCGATACAACTTGTAGTTCTCAGCCGAAAGCGGGGCGAGAGTGAGTCCGTCGGGAGAAATGATCTCGGTTGTCACTCCCTGTCGTATTCCGCTGGCGTGTTGACCGTCGTTTAGGAGCGCAGCATCAGCGTGAGAATGAACATCTATGAATCCCGGCGAGATGTGCAGGCCGGTGGAGTCGATAGTTTTGGTGGATTCGCTAGCCGACATCGGTATGTTGCCAACGGTAGTGATGCGATCGCCAGTAATGCCGACATCGGCACGAACTGGCGATGCGCCTGTGCCATCAACAACTGTTCCGCCACGAATTATTACATCGAATGCCACGAATTTTCTCCTGTGAATCGGCTAGAGAGTCGAATTCAGGTAGATTACGCCGTCCAATGGCGCAGGTCGATGGTTTTGACTTCCGATCTGGATGAGGTCATTCTCATGTGATCTATTTATTACACAGCTAAATATTGCGAGGTTGAGAATGTCGTATCGGCGAGCCGCTCAGTACACGTGGAAGGCTTTTCTGACTTTCCTGATGATCGGAATTCCTGGCATCTTGATACAGATGGGGTCAAGCTGGTTCTTGAGTTCACAGGCGTGGCGTAATGCAGACGGGGATCCGAACTATTCGCTGATGGGTGCGATCTCAGCGGCCCAAGTCGTTACGGGGCTTTGGGTGCAGTTCGCAGTCATATTCGTAATATTCAAGTACGCCCCGAGCGCAATCGTTGAAGTTCTGGAGAATCGTGAGATCGCCCGTGCTCGCCAATCTTCCGAAGTAGCTACAAATCTGGAACAATGACCTCGATCGGTGTAGACACACTTCCAGGCGAACTACAGAGGAGGAATTAATGGGCAGATTTGACGGTCGGGGCGCAATTGTTACTGGTGGAGCGCTCGGTATTGGTGGTGGGTGCGCTCGACGAATAGCAGCCGATGGCGGCAGCGTTTTGATCGTCGACGTGAACGAATCCGCAGGGGCGAACACCGTCAAGGAAATTCGTGCGGCCGGAGGCATTGCCGAGTTTATGGCTGGCGACGTCTCAAAGCAATCTACTGCCGAAGAAATGGTCGAAACTGCCGTTTCATCGTTCGGTCGTCTCGATCTTCTCGTTCAAAACGCCTACGCAGGAGCAGCCAACGCTGGTAGCGCGGTAGAAGTAGAACCTGAGAACTGGCACAACGGGATGGATTTGCTCGTTGGAGCCCTATATTTGGGAGCCAAGTGCGCCGTTCCAGCCATGGAAGAATCGGGCACCGATCCAAACTTCGAACAGAAGCCTTGGACTGGTGCTGGTCGACGACACGGCAATCCGCCAGCGCAAAACGTTGGTCGAATAGTGAACATGGCGTCGGTTCACGGGCTTCATCAGGCTCCCCGTTCATTGATATACAACACCGGTAAAGCGGCAGTGATTGGTCTCACGAAGCAGATGGCTATCGACTTTGGACCACTAGGGATCACGGTGAATGCAATCGCTCCTGGTCACATCGTGACCGAGCGCGGTAACGAAGGGTGGAACGAGGTCGGAAACGATGCCGGATTCCGATTGTTCGAACTGCACTATCCCGTTCGTCGAACGGGTGAGCCTGAGGATATTGCGAATGCAGTCGGATTTCTGTGTTCGAACGAGGCATCGTTTATCACGGGTCACGTTCTGGCTGTTGACGGCGGCATGACGATTCAGCTTCAGGAAAACTTGGTGATGGATTCAAAGGACTACATCGTCGCCAACCCCGATCTAAAGACGCACTTTGACACAGGTCGTGGCTCGTCGCGCTTTTAGGTGCTATTGAGGTGATTATTCGAGGGTTTATCGAATCTGACAGAGCAGACGTAATAGCGCTTTGGCGACGATGCGATCTTGTCCGCCCTCAAAATGATCCAAATCGGGATATCGATCTTAAAATGTCATTCCAGCCCGATTTGTTTTTAGTCGGAATCGATGATGAATCGATCGTTGCATCCGTTATGACTGGATACGAAGGTCATCGTGGTTGGATCAACTATTTGGCGGTTGACCCTACCAATCAACTGAGCGGATTCGGTAAGAAGATGATGGATCGCGCAGAAAATATCCTCAGAGCGCTGGGCTGTGTAAAGATCAATTTGCAGGTTCGTTCTACGAACTCAAGCGTATTGGGTTTCTACGATTCGATTGGTTACGTTACAGATAATGTTGTTTCAATGGGAAAGCGCCTCTTATGAAAGTGGTTGAGCTATATCGACACCCGGTGAAATCGTTCACCCCCGAGCGACGCGACCAATTGCACGTAATTGGTGGCAAGGTTCAAGGCGATCGTGTGCTCGGGTTTAGATTCGCCGATCAAGGCGCACCCGACGATTGGGGTTGGCGTAGAAAGATCAACTTTGTTGCGCTATCGAACACACCCGGGATGTCACTTCTTGAACTCAACTTCAATGACGAATCTAGGATTTTGTCGCTGAACTACGGTGGGGAGTTGTTCGCCGAGGGATCCATTGATTCGGAAGAAGACCGGTTTGATCTGAGCGATGCCGTCGGCGAGTACGTAACATCGCTAGATATTAACCCGCTAGTTAATCACCCAGAACGAATTCCGTTGAACTTGATTGGTGATGGTCGGCAGGGACTATTCCATGATTCGGAAGTGGGTGGTGTAACCCTTTTCAGTCGAGAATCTCTACGCGCGCTGGAATCATACATGGGTGCGTCAGTTGATGGCCGAAGGTTCAGAGCGAACGTTGTAATCGTGGGCGCAACTGCATGGGAAGAGATTTCGTGGAGTGGTCGAGTGAATATCGGTGGTCACGTGTACGAAGTAGAAAAAACCATTCCTCGCTGCCTTGCCACACATGCCAACCCCAGAAGTGGTGAGCAAGACCAAAACATTATGAAAAGCCTCATTGCAGCGAACGGGCATCAAACGCCCACGTTCGCGGTTCGGCTGATCCCGGTCGAAGCTCAAAGCTCGATTCGTGTTGGCGATTCTGTAGAGGTCGGATAGCCTGAACTGCCATGAGTACTAGCGTTCGCGACCTAATCATCACCGGCTGGGCGATCATTTTCGTTGTCACGCTCGGAGTTATTGCGTTCCATCCTTCTTTCAAGGACGAGGAACTGCTCGTGGTATTGCGTACCGGAGGCTTCGCTTTGATCTCTACATCTGCTGGAATCGGCCTGGTGAGGTTTACCGAGTTTCTGGGTCGCTCAACTTCTCTTACAAGAAAAATAGTGCTTGGTGTTTTCGTTGTTTCCATGCTGCCGCTGATACCGGTGGCAGTTGTGACTTTTGGTATGCCATGGGGAGCATTGATCCTCATCACGCTCGTCTACGTTCGCTGGAAATGGGCCCTCGTGAGTTCGACGAAATAGCGCTCGGTCTCCGTTGACCCTCAACCATTGATAAAATTCACCACTCGCTACGTGTGACGCGCGCACGCAAGCACGCTAAGTTGGTTTGATCGCTTACAAATGCTGCAACGATCATGAACAAGTTCGGATACGAATTTTGACTACAACGGGTACGAATCGACCAGGTTCAGAAGGCGGAGAATCTGACAACGATTTTGATCGTTACACGCCTGCTAACATCGAGAAGAAATGGCAAGCGAAGTGGGAAGCCGACGGCATATACGAAGCTGCCGACAGTGTTGAAGGCAAAGAAAACTACTTTGCGCTAACGATGTTTCCGTACCCATCTGGTGAACTTCACATGGGCCACTGGTACGCCTACGCCCCCGCCGATACATACGCTCGTTTCAAACGAATGCAGGGCTACAACGTAATGCAGCCGCAGGGCTTCGACTCGTTCGGACTTCCAGCCGAAAACGCAGCTATCGAACGCGGCGAAGATCCTCGTGAATGGACCTACAAGAACATCGAGAACTCGCGCCGACAATTCCGAGAGATGGGTTCCGGGTACGACTGGTCACGTGAGCTCGCAACTTCCGATCCTGAGTACTACAAGTGGAACCAATATTGGTTCTTGAAGTTCTACGAAAACGGACTCGCCTACCGGAAGCACGGTCAGGCGAACTGGTGCCCGCAAGACCAAACAACTCTTGCCAATGAGCAAGTAAAAGACGGTGCATGCGAACGTTGCGGAACTCCTGTGATCAAGCGCGCTTTGCCACAGTGGTACTTCGCTATTACGAAATATGCAGATGAACTTCTCGAAATGGACCAGATCGATTGGCCTGAGAAGATCAAGACGATGCAGCGGAACTGGATCGGTCGGTCAACTGGAACGACCATCGGTTTCGATGTAAGTGAATTCGCCGCTGGTGAGAAGATCGAAACATTCACCACCCGTATCGATACCGTTTACGGCGTCACGTTTGTGGTGCTTGCGCCTGAACACCCACTTGTCGAAAAGTTGACACAGCCTTCGCACAAAGCGGCGGTGGAAGAATACGTAGCGCAGGCAGGTCGACAGACCGAAATCGATCGAACTTCGACAGAGCGCGAGAAAACAGGCGTCGAAACCGGTGCTTACTGCATCAATCCACTGAACGGCGAACGAGTTCCTGTTTTGGTGGGTGATTATGTACTGGCAACCTACGGCACCGGAGCCGTGATGGGCGTTCCGGCTCACGACACTCGTGATTTCGTATTTGCTAAGAAATACGGTCTCGAAATTCGAGTAGTTGTCGCACCACCGAACTGGGATGGCGGCGAGTTGGAAGAGGCTTGGATCCCTGCTGGAACTCAGGTTAATTCGGGCGAGTTTGATGGACTGTCGAGTACCGATGGCAAGGAAGCTATCGCCGATAAGATCGAAAGTGAAAATATCGGTACTCGAACCATCACGTATCACCTTCGTGACTGGCTGATTTCGCGTCAACGTTACTGGGGAACGCCCATCCCGATCATCTACTGCGATGATTGCGGAACTGTGCCGGTTCCAGAGCAAGATTTGCCCGTAATTCTGCCTGAAAACGTGACATTTGAAGCCGATGGCAAATCACCGCTTGCGAAGCACCCTGACTTCATGCACGTTCCGTGTCCTGACTGTGGCAAGGACGCCAAACGCGAAACCGACACTCTCGACACGTTCGTGTGTTCATCGTGGTACCAGTTGCGGTTCGCAAGTCGGAATCCGCTTGAAGAACCTATCGACGCCGAGAAGGTGAAGCAGTGGATGCCGGTAAGCCAGTACATGGGCGGAGCCGAGCACGCGGTGATGCACCTGCTCTACTCACGTTTCTTCAATAAGGCATTGCGTGATCTTGGGTACCTCGACTTCGACGAGCCCTATACCAAGCTGATGAACCAGGGGATGCTCGTCAAAGATCACAAGAAGATTTCAAAGCGATCAAACCCTTTGACTCCGGATCCGGTGGTCGAAAGGCACGGTGCCGACACGCTTCGCTGCTACCTCATGTTCTTGGGGCCGTGGGATCAAGGCGGCGACTGGTCGGACTCCGGAATCAATGGCATCCGTCGTTGGCTGGGTCGAGTTTGGGATGTAGCTCAACGTGACGAGTCGTCATTTGGCGAAACAGGCGACGAAGATGCGGCACGAGACTTTGATCGAGCAGCGAACTCGGCGACCCAACGGGTGCTTACAGATATGGAGGGGTTCAAATTCAACACGTCTATCGCAGCACTGATGGAACTCACTACCGCACTCGTGCGTAGCTTTGATGCAGGAAAAGTCTCAGCATCGCAGTGGCGAAAAGGTGTAGATCGACTGTTACTGCACATCGCCCCATTGGCACCGCATATCACGGAAGAACTATGGCAACGCACGGGCCACACAGGGTCTATTCATCTCGAGTTGAGTCCGAAGTTCGATGAGACACTGACTGTTATTGACACCATCACCATCGCGGTACAAATAAACGGCAAGCTGCGTGATCAGATCGAAGTCGCTGCCGATATCGATCAAGATGAAGCTATCGCAGCCGCTAAGTCAGCCGAGAACGTTGTGCGCCACTTAGAAGGCATGGCAATCGTCAAAGAAATATACGTACCGTGCAGACTCGTAAATATAGTTGTAAGGCCTGCGAATTGAACGCTGCAACCGGAGGCAGCGAGGCTCAGAGCGAACGTTCTCGAATCAAACGTAATCCGAATCGCGCTGCGTACGATCGTGAAACAGTAAACGCTATTCTTGACGCCGGGTACATGTGCCACGTTGGGTTCGAAACCGATCATGGGATAGTTGTAATTCCGACGCTCTACGTTCGAGACGGTGATTCGGTCATTCTGCATGGCTCGACAGGGGCTGGCATGACTCGTGCGGTTAGAGCTGGTAACCCACTCACGATTGAAGTAACCCATATCGACGGTATTGTTGCCGCTAGATCGCATTTTCATCACTCGATCAACTATCGATCAGCAGTAGTGTTTGGTGAATCCAAAGAAATTACCGATGTGGTCGAGAAGCTCCGCGGTATGGAACTTCTCGTCGAACACATCACACCGGGTCGATGGGAAGAGGCTCGTAAACCAAATGATTCCGAGTTTGTGCAAACTTCGGTAATTCGAATGAAAATCGAGGAAGCCTCAGCGAAAATTCGCGCAGAAGGACCCGGTGAAGAGCCAGAAGATCTCAAACTGGATTACTGGGGTGGCGTTATTCCTGTAAGAACTGTCCTTGGTACTCCCGAGCCAGATGCAGTGAACGAACCCAACATTGGCGTGCCACAGTCAATACGCGCATCGATAGCCAAATGGAACGAATCAGAATAGGGGTACGAGTTCATTCGCAGTTCTGACGAGTGACCCCACGTGAGTTCTTCTTGTTCGTAAATGATCGCAACAAACTTTTGTGTCACAATCGACATCAGGCAATATTTGGGCTGATAGTTCGTAAATCGAGGATACTGTGAATCGCAGCTCATTTCTGATCTCATTCGTTCTACTAATGGCCGTCGTGTTCGGCGCGTGCGAGAGTGCTGTGGCAGAGCCGACTGCTGTGCCGCCAACATCCACTCCGGCTCCGACTCCCACGCCTGCTATTGCGATAATCACGGAGTCGCCCGTGCTGAATTTCGACGCATTCGTCGCCCAAATGCCTGATGCAGATATTGAATGTCTGACAAGAGAGCTTGGCGAGGGGCGACTTAAAGAACTCGCTACCGGTGAGATCGAGTTGAGTGTTGCCGAGAACGACATCATGTCAGGATGCTTCTCGAACGAATTTGTAGTTGGCTTTCTGGCGGGTCAAATTCAAGGCGAACTGGGTACGTTTAGCGGATCATCGATGGCATGTGCGGCCTCACTGATAGGTGATCTACCGGCGGGAGTGCTTGCTGATCTTGTTATTGGTGACGACGATGAACAAAGTCAGCCCGCGCAGCTGGCGATCCAGGAATTTGTGCTTTGCCTGACTCAAGACGAGTTGGCTGCACTCTCAAGAGTAAATTCAGGTGACGATAGCGGCGATGCCGAATATTCAGGTAGCCGTTCGTCTCAAAACGAGCAATGCATGGTCAAAGAGTTAGGAGAGTCGTTCGCCGATGGCTATGGCGAGTTTCTTGGCGGCGAGATACTAGTGGAATTTTCTAGCGCGGTTGATGCTTGCGGTATTGGAATGTCGGTCGATGGCATGATCGCCAGAATTGAAGACACAGAACGGAAGTACACTATTTCTGATCTCGAATCTGCCGGTTTCAAAAAGTCAAAGACCTACGACGTGCAAGACCTTGATGAGGCAAGTGCAGCTCACTACGGTTTCTACGGTGCCGATCCATACAGACGACTCGAATATGAAGCGCGGTTCTACTTTTCTCATGATTCGGCGATAACAGCAGGTGTTGAATTTGCGAACGAAGCCACGGGGACTGGCGTTTCGTTATACCCAGATGATCAACGCTGGCAAGAAGGCCTTGCTGAGAGACGTCGTTGCGATTCCAACGGTGATCATCCTGTCGGTCGGTGCGGATTCCCGAAATATTACGACTACGTTGTCGCTGGGAACATGGTGCTGATGTGTCAGGGCAAGGAGACTCTCGAATCTCTCGAAGCCTGTGCCGATTTACTCAACGTACTTCAATGAGAAAATCGTATCTTCACATTTCCTAAACACCTAACGATTAGCATGTTCAAAATGATCCTTCCGTGATTATCAATGTACTTAGTTCACGCGAACCTACGGCGCACCGTTGTCGGATCGATATTTGTTTCTTGGAACCCGAATAGTCACCATGCCTAGAATTTCACGAACCACAATCCTGGTCTCGTTCGCTCTCATGATTGCCATTGTCGCTGCAGCGTGTGACACCGCTGCTACGAAGCCAACTGCTGAGCCACCAACACCTGTGCCTACAGTCGCCTCTCAGATAGCTGGTGATGAATCGTCATCAGGGTTGGGCATCAGAGAAGCACTAGCTGACCCCGAGGTGCTGAAATGTCTGACCGAGCAACTAGGTGGCGACTTCGACCCCGAATCAGGTGCGATCGGCCCTGAATTATTCGGGCGATTAGGACCACAAGAACTCGCTATGCTCGACTCTTGCGGAGTTGATGCAGGTGATGCTGTTTCAGGCTTTGCTCCTCGTACCGACTTCACGGACCCTGCTGTTCAGGCTTGTTTGGCAGGCGAACTTGGGATGGACGTGACCTTAGAGTCAGGTGAGTTTGATCGAGGTATTCTTCGAACCACCAACATTGACGACTTGACCGCCGCGTACGCTGCGTGTGGCATCGAACAGGCTCGCCGACCAGACGGTGGTGGATTCGGTGGCGGCGGCTTTGTTGGTAGCGGAATCGCTGACCCTGAGATTCGCCAATGCATAACCGATGAACTCGGAGCAGATGCGTTGAGCCAGCTAGGCAGAGGCAGCGGGCTTGGACTTACCGAGGAATCGACCGCTGCATTCGAAAAATGTGGATTTACAGTTGGAGACGCGGGTGGATTCGGCGGTGGTGGAATCTTTGGTGGTGGTCAACGCGGCGGTGCACGTGGTGGATTAACAGGCGGTATCGGAGATTTCCGCGAGTGTATAACCGCCGAACTGGGAGAAGGCGCACTGACACTGCTTGGCGACCCAACAGGTGCCCCCCAAGCCGAGTTCCAAGCTGCTCTTGAAAAATGTGGTGGTGGAATCTCGATTCCAGTTGAGCCAAATGGTGGAATTGGAGATGGTGCCGTGCCAATTCCGGTCGAACCTGCGGCAGAACCTACTGCTACCGCGATCCCTGTTAGCGATCTAACTATCGAACAACTCACCTGCCTTTCAACCGAACTTGATTCGTCTGCTCTCGCAAGTGCCGTGATCGCAACAAGCTCAGGTGATCTTTCTAAGATATCTGACCAAGTTCTTGCTGCACTACAAACGTGCGGAGTCGGATCGTAACCAGAGATCGTTACAGAATAATTGGGTTCAAATACGTTGAACTGGCGGCTTGTTGCGCCTACTATCCGCTGCATATCCAATGAGCAGCGAATAGAGTGAGGCGATTCCGATGATGCGACTAATGACCTGGCACGGTGGCGGTAAGTTCACTCTAGATCAGGTGCCCGATCCCGTAGCGCGACCCGGGCGAGTCGTTGTGAAGGTCGATACCATCGGCGTCTGTGGTACTGATGTGCACATCACGCAGGGTTTGTTCCCTTCTACGCCACCGAAGGTGCTTGGTCATGAAGGCTCGGGCGTGATCGTGGACGTCGGTGAAGGTGTCGACAAGAGCCGAATTGGCGAACGTGTCGTTATGAACACCACGAGTCACTGCGGTGTTTGTTCGGCATGCACAACTTGGTCGGAATCACGTTGCGAAAACGCCGATCTCACTTCTGGGATGTTCGCTGAATACGCAACGGCTCCATCACAATCGGCAGTGAAAATTCCAGATACTCTCGACCTTGAGCAAGCAGCTTTGACCGAACCGGCATCGTGTTGTCTTTCTGGCTCTGAAATGATGCGTATTGACGACAACGGCATCGGAGTAGTGATTGGTGGCGGCATCATGGGACTGTTCACTCTGGCGTTTCTCAAACGTCGGGGTGTCGAGCGCATGGTCATGTCGGAACCGGTAGCCGCTCGACGTGAGATGGCTACTCAGTTCGGAGCCGATCTACTTCACGATCCTACCGAGAGCGATCTCACTGAGTTCATCAAGGATCACAACGGCGGATACGGTGCGAACATCGCTGCGGAAGTCGTTGGACAGCCGAAGCTAGTCGCCAAATGTGTTGAAGTCGTTCGTCCACGTGGTCAGGTGCTGATGGTTGGGGTGGTTCCACAAGGAGCACCGCTGCCGGTCGATATGTACGACCTTCACTATCGAGAAGTCACCCTAAAAGGCGCATTTGGGCGCGGTGACGTATTTGCTCGAACTCCTGTTGAGATCGACAAGTTGAACCTTGATGGCGTGATCTCGGGTCGCTACGAATTGCAGGACGTTCCACAGGCGATCATCGATTCAGGCGAAGGCAAAGGCGTGAAGTTCGTCATCAAGCCCAACGGTTAGAGAGGCTACGTTTTTTGAGACAGGATTGACGTTAGCTGAGTCTTGTTGCTGGTGGTTCAGATCACCATATCGAACCATTCATGCCGTAATTTAGCGCGGCGTGCGGTCTCTACCCAGTGAACGCAGCGCTGGCATCGGCTATCGAATTAAACGAGCCGTCGGCGACGGCTGCACATAGCGCGGCTCCGATTGCCGCCTCTTCGTTGTGTCGACCAAGCTGGAGCGACATACCAAGTTCGGATTCGAGTGATTCTCTGAGAACCGGGTTTAGTTTGAGGCCGTTTCCGGAACCGACGAGCATCGAACGTTCGCCTGCTCCAAGTTTCGCCGCCTCGCGATACGAATCGGCAAGCTGGGCCGCCATAGCCTCAAAGAGCGCACGTGCAATGTGTCCGGGCGTGAATGTACCGGGAGTGAGTTCCCGTATCGCTGCTTTCGCTCGAGGGTTGCTACGGGATCCTGTGAATAACGGATCGACCACGACACCCTCAGCACCGGCAGGAACTACGGCAGCAAGTTCAACCAATTTTTCGTACAGCACGTCTGGATCTAGTTCGTACCCGGCGATTACTCGGCTGGCGTTGTTGAAGAAATCTCTCAGAGTGCGGAAAGTGCGACCGCCGACTACGCCTACGCCAGCAAGCAGGTATCCGCTTTGAATAAATGGTCGAAGTTCGAGCCATCCACGGGGGGTAGGATTTTCGACGTAGACCGATGCTTGCCCCCCTGTGCCGATGTTGATAGCTACTGTGTTTTCGTAGTCGGCTACCGTTCCGGCGAAGCTGCATTGGTGATCACCCGAAGCTACGGAAACTGGAATCCCCGCTTTGATGCCGAGTTTGCTTGCTTTGGCTTCGGTTAGTTGACCTGCAGGGGTGCAAGATTCGGCGAGGTTAGAAAACAGAGAGCGGCTTAGGCCAAGCGAGTCGATGAGGTCGTAATTCCAACCCATCTTGTTTAGGTCGTAAACACCCCAACTCACGGCGTCAGTCGGGTCACTGACGGGTCGGGTGTCCGTTAGTCGCGCTACGACGAATTCAGGAGCGGTTGTTCCGTGAATATTAGCGACATTCGATGGGAGTTCATCGTTGGCTTTGAGCCAGTAGAGATTGGGAGCCGTGTAGCCGGTAACAATCGGACATCCTGTGTTTTCAAACGCCGGAAGTCCGTTTTCTTCTGTCACAGCACCGCCTAGTTCGCCCATAACGTCGAGATAGGTGCGGAGTTCGCCAGAGAGAAGATCTTTCGACCGCTGATCCTGCCACGAAATGAAGCTGCCTACTGTGTTGAGATCGCTATCGAGCAGTTGCAACCCTTGTTGCTGACCGGTGATTCCGATTGCGGTTGGCTGCGCTTTTGTGCGTTCGATGAGGCTTGCGGCGTTGCCGATAGCAAGATCGGCCATGCGCTCAAGATCCCACTCAGACCGGCCGATCTTCTTGTCTTGGGCTGAGGTGGTTTCGGCTGTGTTGGCAATCGTTGACGATCCTACAACCGACTTCGACTCGATATCGATAATCACGGCAGTAACCGAGGTCGAGCCGACATCGATGGAGAGGTAGTGAGTGGGCATTCTGCGATATCGAGCGGGTGGCTACTTAATTGAGCGTGAGAAGGTGCAGGCGACTGTTTTGGTGAAGCCTATAAGCGCGAGGGCGATTGTTGTGAGCTTTTGGATCACTATCAGTTACCTTCAGGCACGTTTGGCGAGAAGAAGTTGGCTACTTTTTGGCCGGGGTCATTGAATCCGACCGGCTCCCATACTCGGGCCTCGGTGGTTTCTTCTACGTGAATGTCGGAGCGGTTGAAGACGTCGGCCTTCAGGCGTGTTCCCAGACCGGGTCCTTCGGGCGCAAGTAAATAGCCGTCCTTGATCACGATATTCGGCTCAATGAACTTGTCGTACCAACCCCGGTAGTAGGCACGATTGGTTTCCTGAATCATCACGTTCGGGACGTTCATCGAGATGTGAGCGCAGGCGAATACGTTGATCGGACCCGTCCAGTCATGTGGAGCGATTGGAGTCTGATAGGTATCGGCCATCGTTGCGATCTTCTTCGTCTCCGAAATTCCGCCAGTCCATATCAGATCAGGCATCACGATTTCGGCTGCACCTTTTTCGATGTATTCACGGAATTCGTATCGAGTCATGAGTCGTTCGGCAGCGCAGATTGGTGTTTTCGTTTCCTGTGCAAGTTTTAGATGCGTCTCGACGTTCACAGGATGAATCATCTCTTCCTGCCACATCAGGTCGTACTCGTCCATCGCTTGCGTGATGCGAATTGCTGGAGCCAACGCCCACTGTCCACCACCGTCATGGGCGATTTCGATCTGATCGCCCAATGCCTTGCGTTGCTTAGCGAGGGGGGCGAGTCCTTCTTTGATCTGCTTTGCTGAAACGAAATTTCCGCCCGATTCGGCGGCGTAGGGAGCCATGTAGTACGCCTTTGCGGCGGTAATTCCTTCGTCGATCAGGCTTTGAAGAAATCCCACGGGGTCGCGCTGCTCGAACTCGTTGTCCTGCCAGTCGCCATAACTGCCGATTGTGTTGTAGATGCGTATTTTGTCGCGAGATTTACCACCCAACAGGTTGTAGATCGGCTGATCGAGTGCTTGGCCCACGACGTCCCAGAGTGCGATGTCGATTGCCGATAACGCTCGTAGTTCGGCTCCTGAGTACGTGAAAATCCCGGAGAGCTTGAATAGTTCGTCCCAGATGCCTTCGCGATCCATGGGGTCTCGACCTATCAGTGTTGGGCCAAATATTTCGTGAACTACCGCTGCTACCGATTTGGGCAAATACCACGTTTCACCAAGTCCGATCTCGCCCGAATCAGTGTGTACACGAACCCAGCACATCTGCCAGAACTCGTCGACGTGGATAGTTTCAACTTTGGTGATTTTCATGCGTCATTACTCCGGGCGCCACTAGCGTGACTTGGTCACAACTGTAGTCTACCCAATAGCCTCCTCCGTAAGGAAGAGGGGCCGAAAACTAAAGAAGTGGATCGTGTTCTTATTGGACGCGAAAAGCCCTCTCCAATCAGGAGAGGGCTTTTCGTTGTTATCGGTCGTGTTAGACCTATCGAACGCTGTCGAGAACGATGTCGAATACGAGATCGGCGTTTGGTGGAATTGCCCCGCCAGCGCCCTGAGCTCCGTAGCCCTGATCTGCTGGAATGTATACACGTCGCTGTCCGCCAACGTTCATGCCGAGAATAGCGTTACGGAATCCAGGGATTACGCCGCCAACAGGGAACGAAACTGACGCCCCACGTGAGTACGAAGAGTCGAATACACATCCGTCAGCAACAAGCCAGCCGGTGTAGTGCACGTCGACCGTGTTGCTTGGGTCAACAGTGCCGCCGTCGCCGACCTTCAAGTCGAATACACGAATGCCAGATGGCTCGGCAGAGTACTGGTCGTCAGTTACAGCATCGTATTGTGGAGCAGATTCTGGGTAACCAGGGTTGTCACAAGACACTATTGGCCCTCCTTCGGGCGTTGCTGTAGGGACTGGAGTCGCTGTGGCATTGGCTGCTATAGCAGTAGCAGTTGCAATGGCCTGTCTGGGTGTTAAGACGTCTACAAGTTCAATCTGAAAGGTCAAAGTGGCGTTTGCTGGAATAACAGGGGGCGAACCAAGCTCTTTGTAGGCAAGGGGCGCCGGAATTTCGACTCGGCGAACACCGCCGGGCTTCATCGTGGCCATCGCCTGTCGCCACCCTGGAATCAGAGTGACAAGCAAAAGATTGGCATCTTCACCACGTGCGTAGGTAGAGTCAAAAACACAACCTCCATCGAGCCAGCCAGTGTATTTCACGGTTACTTTGTCTTCGATGTTGGGTGAATCACCCTCACCGACCACAAGGTCAAGAATTTTGATCTCATCCGCGGATCCGAAGAGTTGATCGTGTGAAACATCTTCAAAAACCGGTGATCCCACTGGATAGAATTCGTTTTGGCACAAGGAAATGTCAACGGTTGGTGGAATTACCGGAATTGCTATGTTTTCAGGATTCTTTCCAGCTGCTTGGCACGCGCTCAGAACTATCAGAGCGAGCATTCCCGCCACAACCAGCATCCGTTTGGGCATCACACTTTTCAATTCGAAGATTCTCGTTTCTTGGTTTTGGTCTGAGCTCTGACATAGCTTATGGCCGCTCGCCGCGATTACCGCTGAGTAACTACTAATATTCTACTTTTTTGCAGCGTTTGCGTTGGCAACGAACTGATTGAAGCCGCTTGTGATCCATGGTCCGGCTCCTGTCATGAAGAACCTGACGCCCAATTTTACGTAAGCTGCAACGTTTTCGTTTGTCGCAAGAGCACCTGCGTTTCGTCCCGCGGCGACGATTCGAGAGAGAGCGTCATTGATTTTCGCGACTACATCAGGATGCTGCAGGTCGCCCATGTGACCCATTGAAGCTGCGAAATCGGAAGGAGCGACAAAGAACACGTCGATATCGTCGACAGCAATGATCTCGTCGAGGTTCTCCCACGCAATGATGTCTTCGATCAGAACAATGAGCATTGTTTCGTCGTTGGCTTTGTGGAGGTAGTTATCGACGCCGAGCCCCTGTCGACTGGTGAACATTCCTCGCTTGCCTTTAGGAGTGAACTTGCCACCTTCGACAACATTTCGTGCTTCGGCAGCGTTGTTCACGTGCGGAACTACGATTGCTTGGGCTCCACGATCGAGCGTTCGGTAGATGAGCCCCTGTTCGTTCAGGTTGATTCGAGCGACCGAAGTCATGCCCCATATATCACACGCTCTAGTCAGGTTTCCGAGCTCGGCGGCTTCGGTTGCACCGTGCTCTCCTTCGAGCCAGATTCCATCGAAACCGATTGGGCCAACCGCATCGATATCATCTGGGTGTGTAATTCCGCTGACGATTGTTACGATTTCGCCTTTAGCTAGTTTCTGCTTGGCGCGGTTGGTTCTGAGTTCCATTGGAGTTGCTTCCCAAAAGTGATGAATAGTAATCGGGCAATTTGAATTAACCCGTGGAATTCTAACCTGCTAGGCGACCTTGGGGTTAAGGCTTTGAATTAACGATTCGCTCCGTGGCAGCGTTTGAACTTTTTGCCGGAGTCACAGGGGCACATGTCGTTTCGACCTACTCCTGCATAGGGATCGTCTGACATCGCAGGAATAGCTCCTGCTTTTGCCATTATGTTTGACGCTGGCTGACCACTGCGCAGCTCGCTGGCCATGGCGTTCATATACGGCCGTGTGTGCCCGAAAAATTTCTTGTAACCGGCGCACAAGTAGTTCAGACCATCTTCGCCGTCTGGCGTCTTGATGAACCGCTGTTTCGGGCAACCGCCATTGCAGACTTGTTTGAATTCACAGCTTCGGCAGTAGTCAGGAAGGGTGTCTCGCTTATCGGTTCCAAACTTTCGCTGCTCAGGACTTTCTGCCATTTCTCGGATGGTCGTGTCGGCGACGTTGCCGAGGTTGTACTCGGGGTAAACGAAGTGGTCGCACGAGTAAACATCGCCGTTGTGCTCGATGATCATGGCGTCGCCACACGTCTCAGCGAAAATACACAGGCCGGGGTTTTGATTCATCCATCCGGCTAGAGTCGTGTCGAAAACCTGAATGAAGTATTGGCCGATATCTTTTCGAACCCATTGATCAAAAATGCCATTCAAGAAATTACCGTACTGTTCAGATCCGACCGACCACTCGGTAACGGTCGCACCATCACGGAATTCTGGTCCTACGAGTTGCAGGAAGTGGGCAGGAAGCTTATCGGCAACTCGCTCTACGATAGGAATGAACTGTAAGAAGTGGCTGCCGACTTCTCGAGTTAGGAATTCGTAAAGCTCTTTCGGGTGATCGGCGTTGTGCTTGTGCAACACAGTCAGGGTATTAAATTCGACCTTGTGCTTCTTCAGCACCTCGATCCCAGCCATCACTTTGTGCCAGGTCGGTTCGCCGCCTCGACCCACACGGTATCGATTGTGAATACTTTCAGGTCCGTCGATAGAAACACCGACTAAGAATTTATTCTCGGCGAGAAACTCACCCCATTCGTCGTCGATGAGAATTGCGTTCGTTTGAAATGCGTTCGTGATCTGCTTTCGACCAGCGTACTGCTTTTGAAGTTCAACGGCTTTGCGATAGAAATCGATTCCTAGAAGCGTCGGTTCACCGCCCTGCCAGGCGAAATTCACAACTGGAATATCGTTCGCTTCGATGTACTGCTTTACGTACGCCTCAAGCTCGGTATCCCCCATCTTCCAAGAACCACGTGCTTTATCTGGGTACAGCTTCTCTTTTTCAAGATAGAAGCAGTATGTACAGTCGATATTGCAAATAGCACCGCTGGGTTTTGCCATTACGTGAATGGCAAGAGGGCGCTTGAATATAGGGCGTTGCTGAGGTTGGGTCGTAGTCATGTGTGGCGTCAAAGTTTACTTGGCGCTAATGGCGGTCGGTGATGCGGAATTGCGATTACGAAAACCAGAGTCGTTCGGCGGTTCCGCCCAAGATCGCCTCTCGGTCGGAAATCGAAAGTCCGATTTCACTAGTGAAAAGCGCCAAATTTTGAGCGTAACTGGTGCCTTTCGACCACAGGGCATTCGGAAAGTTCGATCCCCACACGCATCGTTGCGGTGTGAACGCCTCGATCACTCGTTTCAGCGGGGCATGCATATCTTCATGCGGATAGACACGCGCCGAACCGTGCGTACCGCTGGTGAGTTTGGCGTGCACGTTAGGGAGTTTTGTGAGACGTTCAAGTGCCTGCAGCGAATCTTCGGTTTTGCGAACTGTGTTGAGCATAAAGCAGTGGTCTATCACGATGTTCAGATCGTCTAGTTCACGTGCTAATCCTTCGATTTCTGGAACTCGGTCAAGATCATCCATGACCATGCAATTCACGACGATGCCGAGATCACGTGCTTTCGACCAAAGCCGTTTTACATTTACCGAACTGATCTTGCCGTTTCGGTCGTTAGTGCCTCGCAGGCCGCGAACCGAGTAGTTTTGGACTGCGTCTTCGAGAACTTCGAGATGCTGCGGATCGTCGGGGCTCAGAGTTACGACTCCAGTCGCCCATTCAGAGTATTGGCGTGTCGAATCCATCACGTAGCGATTGTCGTGGCCGTAGAACGTGCTGGTCTGGATGAAAACGGCTTTGGCAACGCCCGCCTCGTTCATCTTCGACTTCAGATCTTCAGCAGTTGCCGGCTCACCGGGATTCCACGGATCGTCGATGGTCGGGTATTTTTGGCGATCGTCAGCGTAAATATGTGGATGTGCGTCGATGATGTTCATGGCGTTACTAACTCATGGCTCTGGTGTTGACTGGCGGGAGTTTAGTTCAGAACGGAGTTATTTCAAGTAGCAGAGACGGATTTTGCACCGATCAACGAAATTGTCAGTCATTATTCTTCGATGACTGTTCATCGGCAAGTTTTCACGAGACGAGATAAACACCGCACCAACTAAGGCGCGTCGTACACCGCTCGTTTCTGGTCTGCGTAGTCCCACGGTACGATCCAATCTTCGGGGATTTCTAGTCCGAAACCCGGCGCGTTAGAAGGCACTACCTTGCCATCCACTGGTGCCGGTACACCCGGCATTAGTTTGTCGGCTAAAGGCTGTCCAACGTCTGTATCCATGAACCACTCGGCGAGCGTGGTTTCCGGCATGGCGTAGGCAAAGTGCTGGCCCCAAGCCGTGTTGGCGCCCATGTGAGTGATCGTTTCGATTCCGGCAGCTTCGGCGTACGTGTAGATTTTGAGGACTTCAGAAAGCCCACCCGCCCACTCAATATCTGGCTGAACAATATCGACCGCACGTGCGGCGACTAGCTGCTGGAACTGCTTTCGACCGTAGTGGTGCTCGCCTGTTGCAAGCGCCGTCCATGTCATTGCGCGCTTGAGTTCTTTGTGACCCTCAAGATCCCACGGTGACAGCGGTTCTTCGAACCAACGGAGGTTGTAAGGCCTGAGTCGCTCGGCGACCCTGAGAGCGATATCGGCATTAAACGACATAACCGGATTAAACGTGAGTTCAGCATCGTCACCGGCGATTTCACGCTTGCTTGCGATGTGGTCTTCTAGCTTGGAAAGTCCTTCAGAGCCCTCCTCGTAGAAAAACGGATTGCTGATTTTGAACCGACTGAAGCCTAATTCGCGCATCCATTCGATGTCGTCACCCGTTGCGTATAGCTCTACGTGTTCGCGTGAAGGCCCGCCGATTAGTTCGTAGACGGGTCGACCCAATAGCTTGCCTTTGAGGTCCCACAAAGCAAGATCGACTCCGCTTTGTGCGGCTGTTGCAATTCCCCCTTGGAAACCTTCGTTCATTCGCCAGATTTGATCGTTAATTAGTTCTGTCGCAAGTACGTCTTTTCCTTCGATTAGAGGCGCAATCAAATAATCAACCACAGAAGCACCCATAGATCCGTGGGCAAATGAGCCGAGTCCGAACGTTCCGTCTTCAGCAGTGATCTGAACCCATGCTGTTCCAGACTGCCCCGGCTTGTTGCCATCGACCCTTATGTACTCGGAGTAGCGAGCTATCGGCTGCGATCGAATCGCGTAGGTGTTCCAGCCTGGCTTGGTGTTGGGTCGGATGGGAGGTGCAGGTTTGTTGATCTGCACGCATCGAACGCTTTTGATCTTCATGCTAGTTCGACCCCCAATCTGAAATATCGCTCGGCTCGAACTCCATACCGAATCCAGGTTGGCTTGAAGGCACAATTTTGCCGTTCACGGGAATGGCTGTGCCGGGAATTCGTATTGTTTCTTCGAGTGGAACGCCCGGATCGGTGCCCATCCAGTATTCGGCCATTGGCGATTCAGTGGCTGCCATGGCGAAGTGCTGTCCGAATGGATTGTTCGCTCCACCGTGTGGAATCGTTGCGATTCCGGCGGCTTCACCGATGGTGTGAATTTTCATAACCTCGGTCATGCCGCCGCCCCATGTGAGATCGGGTTGCAAGATATCTACAGCACGCTTCTCGACGAGATCGAGGAACGCATGCCGACCGTGATGGTCTTCACCCGTTGCGATGGCAACCCACGGAGCCGATCTTCGCAAATGGGCAAGCCCGTCGGTGTCGGTCGGTACGAGCGGCTCTTCGAACCAGCGCAGGTTGTATGGCTTGAGCTGCTCAAGAAGTCTGAGCGCGAATTCGACGTTGTACGACATCACCGGATTAATCATGAGATCGTGTTCAGCACCAACTTTTTCGCGAGCCTGTGCCACATCCTCGACAACCGCCCTTATTCCCGCATCACCTTCAGAGTAGTGAGATGGATTGGTGATCTTGAATTTGGTGAATCCGAGTTCTTGTGACCAATCGAGATCATCCGAAGTCGCGTAACAGGTGATCGAATCTCGAACAGGTCCACCGAGCAGCGAGTACACGGGAAGCCCGTAGATTTTACCTTTGAGATCCCAAAGCCCGAGATCAACTCCGCTCATGGCTGTTGAGGCAGTTCCCGACGTTCCGAATCGCTTTGAAACACGAAGAATTAAGTCGTTCAGGTGCTCGATAGCAAGGCAATTTCGCCCCTCCAAAATAGGAGCAATTACATTATTTACGAACGCTGCCACTGGTTCGCCGAATGCGGCTTGTCCGAGTCCCCAAGTTCCATCTTCGGCAACTACTTGCACCCAAACAGAATCAAGTCCTCCACCCGGCATTTCGCCCGGCATGCCTGAAAATTCCGGGTACATGTTCGCTGGCATTGCCCGTTTCGCAGACTTGTTCCAAGAGTCTCGACGTGACGGCGTGATTTGCGATGGCTGAGGCAGTTTTACGTGAACTGCTTTGATGGACTTGATTTTCACGAGAGTTCCTTGTGATTGCGGATCGCACGGATGCACGAGCGCGTCATACGATTTATGCTTGGGCGGCGCAAGTTTAGCAACGCTACGGAGAACCGACACGAATGCAACCGAGAACAGTCGATTTGGAGCAGCTCGCATGGTCTTGGTCACCTGACCCTGGCCTCGAAGAGCTGACCGTCACACGTACTCACTCTTCGGGTGAGACTATCGAGATACCAGTGGCGCGCATTAAAGGCACCAAACCCGGACCACAAATGACTGTGATGTCGGGCATGCACGCTGGTGAGTACTCGGGAATTCTTGCTGCCCAAAAACTCATTTCAGATGTGAAGGCTGACGAATTATCAGGGACATTACTGGTGATTCCGGTGATCTCGACTCGAGCGTTCATGGATCGCAACATGCAGCTAAGTCCGGTCGATCAGAAGGAAGTCCACTTCATCAGACCCGGAAATCCCGGCGGTACCTACAGCGATATGCTGATCGACACGCTGTTCGATGTAGTGAAGGATTCTGAATACTTAATAGACTCTCATGCTGGCGAAATGGCGCAGTCGCTCATGTCGTGGGTTCCGGTACCAATGCGAGGTGCTAATGAATTGAGTAGTCGATCTCTTGAGCTGGCACGTGGGTTCGAAGTCGAATACGTCGAACCTCGACATGAACTGTCTTCCATTCCGCCTTTCTGTGTAGCTTTGCTCAACGCTGGAATCGCTAACATATGGGTGGAGTGTGGTAAGAACGGTGTGCCGACCGAAGCAGACACTGCAACTCACTTCGATGGCTATATCGCCGCCCTCCAAACAATGAAAATGCTCGATGGCAGCCCTGCACGACCTCGCCAAAAACTACTGAAGGGCAATCGTTCGCAGATAAATTCCGAACAATCTGGAGTTTGGCATCCCGCCATAAAAGAAGGCGAAATGGTCGAGTCGGGTCAGTATCTTGGGCGCCTCACCGATTATTTTGGTAACACGTTGGAGGAATTCCACTCCCCAGCTCGTTCGCTTGTGCTGTATTACTGGTCTAGCCCGGCAATTAACGCCGAACGTCGACCCCACGGCTACGACTGGCATAACGGTCTTGTAAGCCTATTGGATCTTGAGGAATAACTAGTGCCAGACTTCCCGGTTTATCTCGCCCACGATCACATGCAGCGAGCAGAAGATTTTCAACGTGATCTCGCTGGTGGCGTGAGTGGCAAGATCGTCCACCTAACGGTCGATTCATGGATCGATGCTCCGACGAAAGAAGAGTACGACCACGCCTACGATAGCTACGACGGTTTCCGCGATCGTGGTCTTGGTGCGTTAACTAATTTGCACGCGGTTGCGAGCGAGCCTGAAAATAACGTTCGTATTGTCAGGGAATTTCGTGACCTCGAAACCGCTCGTCACATGGGGCAGCTGGCAGTTATCGCGGGCAACGAAGGCGGAAAGATACTTGGTTCTGATCCAGATCTACTTGATGCTTGGTTTCAGCTTGGATTGCGACACGTTCAATTCAACTGGGCGATGCCGAACAAGTTGAGCGCATCTCAGGATCAGGAACACGATCCTACGCAGCCGGGTCTTACGAATTTTGGGCGTACGACGATCGAAAATATGAATGAACGCGGGATGATTGTCGATGTTTCACACTCGGCTCCACAGACTATTCTGGATGCCCTTGAAGCGACTTCAAAGCCGATATTGAACTCACATTCTGGCGGTCGTGCGATTGCTGATAAATCACAAAATTTGTGGGACGACCAGATTCGTGCGATGGCAGAAAATGGTGGTGTGATTGGGATGCACTTCTGTTCGCGGTTGGTCTTGGGAGCAAACGGCCCCCAAGCTGAAATATCTGATGTTGTAAGGCAAATCAGGTACGTTGCCGATGTTGGCGGAATCGATGTTGTCGGGCTAGGTCCAGATTGGGTGCTTGGTGATCCGACGCGTGACGTTCCGTATTTGCGAAACACCAATCAGGAAGACCTGACGTGGACGAAGGGACTCGAAGATTCGAGCGAACTACCGAACCTGTGGGATCCGCTGGTCGGGGCAGGTTTCACTGCTGCGGAGATCGAAATGATAGCTGGAGGCAACATGCTCAGGCTGTTCAAGGATGTTCTGCCTGGGTAGGAGGATCGGTTGGTATCGGGATTCAATCACACCGGGATCGTAGTTAGCGATCTCGAAAAGATGGTCAGGTTTTACTGTGACGATCTTGGCTTAAGTGAATTTAATCGGGTTGAATCGAATGCTCCACCTGAAGGTAATCACACCGGAATTGCCGGTTCACGTCGAACGTTGGTGTTCGTTGGATTTAAAGATGGTTACCGCATCGAACTTGTGAAGTACCACGAGCCCGAGTCTGTAGAGCGCGACAACAACATGACCCGAGTAGGCACAAACCACATCTGCTTCAACGTCGAGAACATCGAGAAGACGCACCACGATCTTTCAGCAAAGGGAATCGAATTCGTGACAAACCCGATCATTCGCCAGAATGAAGATGGGTCAAGACACGGAATAGTCTACGCGCGTGATCCCGAAGGCAACTGGCTCGAATTCATCGAGTGAGGTGGTGGTTTACGAGTGGTGAGTATGACCAGTTCAGCCCGATCCAGATTTAGAACTATGTGAGCGCAAGCGCACATATTTTGTATTTTTTACCGCTTCCACAGGGGCAAGGTTGGTTCCTGCCGACCTTTGTAACACTGGGATGGCCATTGCCAGGCTTGCCATCACTAACAGTCAATTGCATGCCAATCGCCTGAAACCCACCTTCAGGCTTAGCCGGGATTGTCGGTGGCATTCCTGGATCGATAGTCCGCAGGATCTCATGAGCGATCTGTCTCATCGCATGTAAATGAGGTCGCTCAATTGTCTTAGTTGTAGATTCAATTTTCTATGTCCATCCGAGGGAATTGCCCCTTGATAGATCAGCGTAAATTTCTTGGAGAAGCGGATCGACATGGGCCCCGCCATCTTTGTTGGCAATGAACCGTACAAGTTCACTACGTGTAACTGTTCGGCGTTCCCGATCAACGAAAATTACTTCGTTCCACGACTCGTCAAATTTAATCCAACGATGTTCGATACTAGGGATTTCCTCATCGAGAGGAGCGAAAAATTCGGCGGACTGCCCTAGAACCATCGAAATTCCGATTAGTCCGTTATGGCTGATCGGGTTGTTGTGATTCCAGGGAATTGAAGCACTGAAAAAATCATTTTGCTTCATCCCTAGCAACCCGAACAGAGACTGAGAAGATCCGGTGTCGTGAACTAGGACACGCACAGACTCGCCAGCCTCTTCGCCTCGCTGCGAGTGCCACGGTCAAAGGCCTCAATGGACACGTTCAATCCAGCGATCTGGTCGGCCAGCTGATCGACAAGCTCACTTTTGGTCTGTATGTACTTCGGTGACAACCAGTTCTCACTCCACCTAAATATTAGCGGTGTCGTACGCCCATGCTTTGATCAGGTGGTGGGCGATGGCGATTGGTCCGGGAATGTTCACTCCTTCGAGCTTGTCTTCGAGCGTGAGCTTCACCTCGTCCTTTGTGAACCAGCGAACATCGGCCATTTCACCCGGATCAACAACGATCTCGTCGGATATTGCTTCTGCATGGCATCCGATCATCAGTGACGACGGGAATGGCCAGGGTTGCGACGAGTGGTAGGTGACCTTGCCGACCTTGAGTCCGGCTTCTTCCATCACCTCGCGCCGAACACCCTCTTCGATCGCTTCGCCTTGGTCCATAAACCCAGCGAGACATGAGTAGAACGTTGAGTTCTGGCGAGCGAGCGTTTGTCCCATCACACACTTGTCGCCCTTGTAGACGAGCATGATTGCGACAGGGTCGGTTCGAGGGAAGTGCTGTGACTTGCAGTTAGGGCATTGCCGCATAAGTCCACCCCTGAAACTCTGCGATTCGTTGCCACATACCGAACAAAAGCGGTGTTGGGCGTGCCAATTAAGATTTGATCGTGCCTGGGCCAGAATTCCGGACTGTTCTTGCGAAATATCCGTTGCTGCGGCACGGCCGTCCTCGAACGATGCACCGGGTGAAATCGCAGCGATTGACGAAGGGTCTTCAACCTTCGAGATATCTACGGCAAAGTAAGGGTTTCGCTCGGCATCGAACCCAAGGAATTTTGGGCCGCCTGCTTCTTCCGGCAGATCATCGAGGAATTCGTGTCCGATCCACGCCAACTCTGCCTGCTGTTCACGGCGTACGAGCGGCATCAGTTTGTGGAACGGTAGCAACTTCGTGTTCTCTTGCCGGATCATCTTCTTGAGCATCTCCTCGTCACGACGTTCGTGGTCGCCTCTATCGAAGGTGTTTCCGGCGAAGATGTGGGTGTACGACAAGGCTTATGTTCTCGGGATTGGTAACGAAGGTTCCATAGCACGACACTTTACCAGCGACGGTGCCAGTTAGAACCTCCAATTGTCATGCAGAACTTAATTCAGCATCGCTGACTCACCGGAACGAATTGTCGAGTTAGGCAGAATCTTGTTTTGTTGATCAGTGTAGCTAGTTGCTCGTGATTCCGAATCAAGTCAAGCATGACATGTATCTAGATCGTAGAAATGCGTAAAAATTGTTTCGCTTTCTTGCTGCAACGCAGACTGAACATCAAAGAAGATCGAATTACATCATTGATCGTGCGTGATCTCGCACGTTTCAAAAATTCTGGAGGATAAACATTATGGGATTCGAATGGGGCTGGGCTGATCTTAATTGGATCGCGGTTATTGTCGCCTTTGCAGCAAACATGGCGCTCGGATTCGTCTGGTACAGCCCGAAAGGACTCCTTCCAATGTGGAAAGAGGACATGGGAATGACCGATGAGACGATCAAGTCGGCCAACATGGTGAAAACCTTTGGCGGCATGGTCGTTTTGTTGATTATTGCCACGATCTCTCTGGCGTTGATAATCGGCAACATTGGCGGCGGCCTCGAAGAAGGCCTCGTAGTCGGTGCAGTAATCGGGTTCGGCATCGCTGCCGGGAATGCCGTTCCGCACTATCTATTCGGTCAACAACCGATTCGCCTGGCGGTTATCAATGAACTGAACACCGCTATTGGAATAACTCTCAGCGGATTAATAATCGGCGCGTTCAACGCGTAAGTTTCGAGTTTGAACATTCCAGCAAGTAAAAAAGGGGTCGATAATTATCGACCCCTTTTCATATTCAGTTGCAAAAACCTGAACTTGGATTTCTAACCCATCTGTGGAACTGACTTCATTGCCTCGGCAATTGCTTCCTCAGGCAGCGCGTAATCGACCATGGTGCCTGCGAAGTAACTGTCGTACGCCGAAAGATCCAAATGGCCATGCCCGCACAAATGGAACAGGATGTTCTTCTCTTCGCCAGTTTCTTTCGCCACCAGAGCTTCGTCTATCGCGGCTTTTATAGCATGTGTTGGTTCTGGAGCAGGGATGATTCCCTCAGTGCTTGCGAACAAGACGGCCGCTTCGAAACAGGCATTCTGGTGGTAGGCACGAGCTTCATAGACACCTGCGTCAAACAGCGCGCTCACAAGCGGAGCCATACCGTGATATCGCAAACCACCTGCGTGAATCGGGTTCGGCACAAACGTATGGCCCAGAGTGTGCATCTTGAGTAGAGGGGTCATACCAATGGCATCGCCGAAATCGTAGGCGAACTGGCCCTTTGTAAGGGAAGGCGAGGCTTCCGGTTCGACTGCGATAAATCGAGTATTCGACTTTCCAGCTAGCTTATCGGCGATGAACGGGAACGAGATTCCTGCGAGGTTTGATCCACCACCCGCACAGCCGATAACAATGTCAGGGTAGGCACCTGCCATTTCCATCTGCATGACGGCTTCTTGCCCGATAACTGTCTGGTGCATTAGAACGTGATTCAGTACGGAACCAAGCGAGTACTTGGTTGAATCGTCGCCTGCAGCGACTTCAACAGCCTCTGAGATAGCAATACCAAGTGATCCGGGTGAGTCAGGATTTCCGGCCAGAATCGTTCGACCTGCCTGAGTCTCTTCACTAGGGCTGGCAGTTACGGTTCCACCCCACGTCTGCATCATCGATTTGCGATACGGCTTCTGATTGAAGCTCGCTTTCACCATATAAATCTTGGATTCGAGACCAAATTGCTGACATGCAAATGCCAGAGCGCTCCCCCATTGACCAGCACCCGTTTCAGTGACGATTCGCTTCGTGCCTTCGATCTTGTTGTAATACGCCTGAGCAATCGCCGTGTTGGGTTTGTGGCTACCAACTGGGCTGACGCCTTCGTACTTATAGAAGATTTTTGCTGGAGTCCCCAAAGCTTTTTCGAGACCGGTTGCTCGAATAAGCGGCGTAGGTCGCCACATTCTGTACATCTCTCGCACAGGATCTGGAATGTCGATCCATCGATCCTGACTGACCTCCTGCATGATGAGTTCCATTGGGAACAGCGGTGCGAAATCTTCAGGCCCTGCAGGCTGTCCGGTTCCAGGGTGCAGCGCGGGAGCTACCGGGTTCGGCAGGTCGGCTTGAATGTTGTACCACTGCTTAGGAATATCGTTTTCAGATAACAGGAATTTTTTCTGGTCAGCCACTTCGTTCTCCGATCTCTAGGTAGCGCGTCGCGTCGATTAGCGGGGCGCAAGAGTAAATCTGTTCGAAAGTTTATGTCCAGCGAGCGTATCTCGCCGTGAAATCGTTGTGAGGGTGTTCTCAGAGGAATCACACCGATATTTACGGTCTCGACCGATGCACGTTGGCTGCGACCTTACGCCGTTGAGCACCACCTACCTACCGTGGCGAGGCAAGAGAATTAGAAACTGACATCACCGCCAAAGAGCATGTAGTTGTATCTACTCGTCTGTATTAACCCACCCTCCAGTTGCATTATTTGCGTTGTTTAGCCATCCGGGTTGCACCTCGGGTGAGTCGACATCGACCCTGAACTCGTCAATCGCCCCGGGGATTAACTCAATACCCAGTCCGGGTCGGCCATTCGGATAGATAGAGCCATCTCGGACATCGAACGATGGGGTGATTATCTTTTCAAATGCCGGAAACCATGTGTGTAAGCACTCTTCGCGGTACAGGTTCGGAATGGCCATGGATGACTGGAACGACGCTGCTATTGCGATCGGTCCCAGAGCATCGTGTGGGCTAACGGGTATGTACTGAATTTCGGCCATGGCAGCGATTCTCCGAAACTCACTAATGCCGCCACACCAGGCAACGTCCGGCATGATGTAGTCGACCAGCCGATCTCGCAAAATGTCGTCATAATCCCAGCGGGTGAAATGTCGTTCGCCAACGCAAAGCGGAACATTCGTGTTTTCTCGTATCTGGCGCAAGGCATTGTGGTTTTCGACATGAGTCGGCTCTTCGAACCAGACCAGATCGATGTGTTCGATTGCGTTAGCAGCTTTTATCGCGGAAGCGACATCCATTCGAGCGTGGGCGTCTACGAGGATTTCGTAGTTTGGACCAACAGTCTCTCGAAGTGCCTCCATCCACTCGACCGCCTCAGCAATTGCCTTTGGTTCCATGCGTTCGACCATATTTGCGCCATAGAATCTCTCGCCCATCGTACGGCGACTCGGGAACGGATCGGTCTTTATAGCTTGATACCCAGCGGCGACAGTGAGTTTTGCTTCTTCGATTAATGTGTCAATTCCCTGACCTGAGCTGATGTCTCGAACGTGTGTGTACAACGGAACACTTTCTCGAACTGGGCCGCCAAGAAGGTCGTAAATCGGTACGCCGAGAACTTTGCCCTTGATGTCCCAGAGAGCGATGTCGATGGCACTGATAAGGTGCGATATGTAGCCACGACCGTTTAGATCGGAGTTCACGTGGAAGATTCGCTGCCAGATCTCCTCGATGTTCTTGGGGTCGGAACCAACAACGAGCGGCTTAATTGCCTCAAGCCCGCGGACTAGGTGACTGTTTACCGCGTAATCAGTGCATTCACCGAGCCCGGTAACACCCTCATCGGTTTCAACCTCAACAAACAGCCATGCCAGCCCAGGAATTGGCATAACAACGTGGGTTTTGATGTCGGTGATTTTCAACGGAACGATTCCTATTCAGATACTACTCAGTTCAATGCGGCAGATTGTAGACCTCACAGCGGTCAGCGTGTTCCTTTCCAGACACAATTGCCGGTCATCGTCTTTCAGGTCGCACCGATAACGAACCTGAAGGATTTGGGATGTACTTGTCGGTCACTTCGATCGAGTTAGAGCCTCTGGCTTCTCAGCGTTGTTAGAGAAATTCATCTTGGGTTCCTCCAGAAAGACTGGGACGAATGTGAGTGCCCTAGGAACGCGCCTGTACCAGCAGAGCCAAGAGTCGCCTGACTGATGCGGGCGAACTTAGTGAAGATGTTGCGAGCGATCCACCCTGACCGATGTGAATAGAAAACGCGTCGTCGGGTAGTTGTGCGAACAGATCTTCATCGGTTCGATCATCTCCGGTCGCCATCACGAAATCGAACGGACCCTGTTCTGCCTCTACGATGCTGTATGCCCGACCCTTGTCGAGCCCTTGCTGTCTGATCTCGACGATTTTTGACCCTGTGAGAATCTCGACAGGTGCGCCTACTAGGGTGTTTTCAAGATGGGTTGTGAGGTCGAGTGACTGCCATTTACCGATGTCGTTTTCCGCCTCTCGAAAGTGCCAGACCAAAGCGGAAGATTTCTCTTCGATGCGGGCACCCGGAGTGCGCGACACGAAGTCACTAAGAATTGAGCGAACTTCTGTTTTCCAACTGAGATCGGGTGGAGGCCCGAGCCGTTTCCACTCTGATTGTTCTTTATTTCTAGCCCACGATCCGTGCTCCGCAATGAGCGAAATGTTCAGGCCCTTGAACCACTCACCGAGCGTGTGACGATCTCGTCCGCTATTGATGTATATCTCAGCGCCGTTAAGAGAACCTAGGTCCTTCAATAGTTTGAGGATTTCGTCGGTTGGTTTGGCATCTTCGTAGCGGGGAGTGAACTCACGAAGCGAGCCATCATAATCGAGCATGATCAACGGCTTGCTCGCAGATGCAAAAGAACCAGCAAGTGTTTCTGCGAGAACATTCGAATGAAGCATTGGTGGTGTGGATGATATTTCGGCTCCAGCCGAACCTAACGACCTAATGAAGCGATCGACCCACCGGTGAACATCGTTTTCGACGACTCGGCGATGCATTGGCGCCATTCGCTCATTGCGCTCGTCAAAGCTCATGTCGAGCGCACGTTCTATTTGATCAGCGGTGCCTTGCACATCCCATGGGTTGATGCGAAGTGCTTCACCGAGTTCGGTCGCCGCACCTGCGAACTCGCTCAATACCAACACGCCAGCGCCATCATCACGAATTGCCACGTATTCCTTCGCAACTAGATTTAAGCCGTCACGAATTGGCGTAATCAGTGCGACGTCGGCGAGTCGATAGAGCGCACCAAGTTCATCTGGTGATACTGAGTCATATATGTACTGAATAGGCGTTTTGCCTGGCCGACCATAGAGACCGTTAATTTCGCCTACAAGCCGCTCGACTTCAGATTTCTGATCTCGATAGCTGCCAATAGCTTCGCGAGACGGAACGGCAATCTGAATCAAAACCACCCCGTCTCGCCAGCGAGGCTCGCGGTCTAGTAAAGCCTTGAACGCAGCTAGTTTGTTCGGAAGCCCTTTCGTGTAGTCGAGTCGATCTACTCCGAGAATGACCTGCGCATCGCTGATGTTTCGCTTGTAGCGTATGAGAATTTGTTCTGCTTCATCGGAATAGGCGGCTTTTCGTTGACTCTCGACGTCGATTCCGAGCGGATGTGCTTCGATTCGAACCTTGCGCCCCGAGAGATTCACTACACCCTGACGTGACTCGTGACCTAAAACACGTCGGAACGAACGCGAAAGATGGTCGGTGTACTCGAATGTGTGTACGCCGATTAGATCGGCCCCAAGTAGCCCTCTGAGTAGCTCTTCTCGTTGAGGCATGACCCGGAGAACTTCAGATGAAGGGAACGGAATGTGCAAGAAAAATCCGATACGAGCACTCGGAAGCTTTTCGCGAATCATGCTCGGAACCAGCATCAACTGGTAATCGTGGATCCAGATCGTGTCGTCATCTTTTGCATGTTCGAGTATTTTCTCAGCGAATCGTTCGTTCACACGCTTGTAGTCTGCAAACGCCGATGGATCGAAGTTGCAGTGTTCTGGAAGATAGTGAAATAACGGCCAGATGGCACCATTCGAGAACCCTTCGTAGTACCCGGTGTACTCGGAATCTGGAATTATGACAGGATCGAGGCGCATGCCTGCCAGAAGTTTTCTGGTATTTTCATCTGGATCAGTTCCAGGGTAACCGATCCAGATGCCATCGCCGTTCAGGTGCAACGGGTCGAGACCTGCTACAAGTCCGCCTGAACTGCGGTTGACCGTTTGGCCATTCTGACCAACGGCGTCATCTTGAATTGTGACCGGTAGCCGGTTCGAGATGAGGATCAATCGACCCATGTAGTGCTCCGCTCAAGCGTAGTTTGGTGGCAGTGTTGGAGCCTACCACAGGCAGTCTAATTTACATTCGATTACAGGTCATTCGATGATGGTGAATTGCGGTATTTCAATACCCATCTGATCAGCAAATTCAGGTGGGATACTGTTGATTACCAGCGGTGGTTTGGAAGTTGTGTCGTAATCCCAGCAGTTGACCCAAATCAGGTCATTAGCCGTTAGTGCCGCATAATGGTGTTTGCCGTGCGGATCCATGATGTCGTATTTCTTGAACGGAAGAAGCTGGCATTTGTCTTCGCTGCCTGCTGTGCCCTTGCGGTTATCTTTGTCGTCCGGCGTTCGGACTTTAAGTACGTAGTAAAGGAACTCCGGCTCATCTGAATCCCCACCCCGGAGTTCGACCCACTCATCAACTCGGGTTGGTGCACATGACATTGCCACGAGCAGGATTCCGAACAACGGCAAAAGCAACAATGCCAATGTTCGATTTAGCGTAGAGGCGTCAATTCTGGTGAACATGATGGTCGCTTCGCTGGTAATAATCGGATTATCTTTTGGCGATTGTCGACCTCTGATTTGCTTTAGGTAGAAACTAGGCGCGTGTTTTGCATGTTAATCGCCAGATTTAACAGCGAATCATGCAGTGAGGGTCACTGATATGGAGTCAGAAGATGCGCGTTTAATCCATAACGGACCGAATCGAATGTGAACTATTCGATGCCGAGTTCTGCTGCGAGTTCGGGAGGAATTGAGCTTAGGTCGATATCTGGGTTATCAGTACTGCTGTAGAGGTGGCACGTTCTCCACGATGCATCTTCGAGTGGTTGGGCGGCGAATCGAAAGTTTCCATCGGCATCTGGCGTCGATTGCTTGTCGAATTGAAGTAAAAGACAAATGCGCTGGTAGTGCTCTGGATCCTCATTCTTCTCAGCCTCGCCGAATGGAGACTTCGAGTCTAGGACGTAGTACACGCTATCGGAGGTGTCATATTGATCATCATTGACTACCCAACTGCTATCTACCGAGCCACATGAGATCAACGTGATGGCTACTACTAGAGGAATCAGTAGCAGTGTGAATGACGGTGTTCGGATTGGAGTATTGATTTTCATAATTATTGCGGTACTTCCGTCGGGGATTCAGTAATTTAATCGGTAATGTTCTGGATGATGCCAAAGACGGTCGTTCCTCGGATCGCAACCGTAACAGGTGTCGGTCCAATCAAAATGACGCATTCACGCTATTTCTCGAACCACAGAAATCATGGAATACGTGTTGCCAACTGGATTTCGGAACATCAAACTCGTTTGTGGGAATACGATTCGACGCTCATGCAGCGCAAAACGCAGCCAAGGCCTGCGATTTATAAAATTTTATGCCATATAAACGGATTGAAGATTACGGCCTGATTGGGAACATGCACACTGCTGCGCTGGTCGGCAATGATGGGTCGATCGACTGGCTGTGTCTTCCGTACTTCGATTCTCCAGCTGTTTTCAACAGCCTTCTCGATGACGAAAAAGGCGGTCGGTTCTTGATTTCAGCAATTTATGCTGTAGACCACCGGCAGATCTACTTTCCAGAGACAAACATTCTCATTACCCGCTTCAGCAGTGCCGATTCGGCTGCACAGGTAACGGATTTCATGCCGGTACATGATGAGCATGAGTTTGGTGGTGACTCCTGGGTAGACGAAGTAGCTGATCTTTGTTGTGACGATTCCAAGGTGATTCGGCTAGTGCAAGGATTGCTCGGCGAAACGAGCATGCGAATGGAATGTCGACCAGCGTTTGAGTTCGCCAGCACCGCTCATCAGGTGGAAAAAACCGACGGAGGTGTGATATTTACGTCCGCCAACGGCGAGAGACTTTCTCTGACAGCTGCGTGCGATTTCACCATCGCCAACGGTGCTGCATTCGCCGAATTCAAACTAGATCACGGCGAGTCGATCGCGTTCGTTTTGGAACACATTGATCGAAATGGTGTAACACCAACATCTCTGACAACGAATGAAGCCGATTCGCAATTCAAAGAAACTGTCGAATTCTGGAGAGATTGGGTTTCCAAGTGCACATATCAGGGTCGATGGCGAGAAGACGTAATTCGATCATTGCTGGTGCTCAAACTCCTCACTTTCTCGCCTACAGGAGCGATTATTGCGGCTCCTACAGCATCACTTCCTGAAGAAATAGGAGGTGAACGCAACTGGGATTATCGCTACTGCTGGATTCGCGATGCAGCGTTGACGATAGATGCATTTATGCGAATGGGCTACGTCGATGAGGCACGCGGCTTTATGAGTTGGCTGGGTCGCCGCACACGAGAGCCGCACGGCGATTCTGATGCGCCGTTGCAGATCATGTACAGCATTCAAGGGGAGCATCAACTGGAAGAGATAACGCTCGATCATTTGAGCGGCTATCGAGATTCAGGTCCAGTGCGAATTGGAAATGGAGCTTACGATCAGTTCCAACTCGATATCTATGGCGAGTTAATGCAATCGGTCTACATCTACAACCGTCACGGGTGGCCGATTTCGTACGACATGTGGGTGTCATTATCTGGAATCCTCGATTGGATCTCGAACAATTGGGGTAAACCTGATGAAGGAATATGGGAGACCAGAGGCGGGCGAAAGCAGTTTGTTCACTCGAAGCTAATGGTTTGGAATGCTCTTGCCAAAGGCCTGAAATTAGCTGACGAAAGATCGTTCCCGGCTAATCGAGAATTGTGGATTTCTGCGCGTGACCAGATTTTCCTCGAAATCATGGATAAGGGCTGGAACGAAGAACTGCAAAGCTTTACGCAATCTTATGGATCAACTGTGGTCGATGCCGCGTTGCTTCAGCTGTTGAACATCGGTGCGTTATCGCCTCGCGACCCTCGAATGGCCTCAACATTGCAGTGCATCGAACAGACACTGACGAGAGATTCTTTGGTTTACAGGTATGACCCGGAAGAATCTCCTGATGGGCTTGCCGGTAGAGAGGGCACATTTACGATGTGCACGTTCTGGCTTGTCGAGTCATATACCAGATCTGGCCGTTTAGACGACGCAAGATACCTGTTTGAACGCATGCTCGGCTACGCAAGCCCGTTGGGGCTATTTGCAGAAGAGACTGGGCCGACTGGCGACATGCTCGGCAACTTCCCTCAGGCATTCACACATCTTGCTCTCATCAACTCTGCGTTCATACTGAATCGCGCTCTTGAGCACGGAACTGCCAAAAACGGTGGCGGTTAGCGGTATTATTCACCCACCGGTGCGTGACTCCGCTACTTGTGATTCGCGTTGCTAGTTCGAATTAGCGATGCGACCGACTTGAACTTAAACAAATTCGACTGGAACATTCAATGACATCACGTGTCACTCCAAACAACGACACCGCAGAAGTTTCTATTGCAGATGTACTTGGAACTGGTGCTCATCCTTCAACACGTGAAATTAAAACTCACGCCGATGGTCCTAAAGGCACTGTTCCGTTCACCGCTGAGTTTCTAATCGAAGAGCCGAGTGGTAATCACTTCGGTATGAGTCAGAACGCCGGTATGGGCTGGAATCCTGCAGAGTTGATGCGAAAGCAGTTCATCATTCTTTCCACCGTTGGGGGCGTGAAAGAAGAAGACGGATCACCAATTGCACTCGGACTTCACACCGGTCATTTTGAGCTAGTGGACATGGTGAAAACTGCGGCGAAAGAGTTCAAAGAACTCAAGTCAGTTCCGTTCGCCGCATTCTGTTCAGACCCTTGTGACGGACGAACTCAGGGCACCATCGGAATGCTCGATTCACTGCCTTATCGCAATGACGCCGCTCAGGTGTTTAGGCGCATCGCTCGCTCGCTGCCAACGGTTCGTGGTGTGTTAGGCATCGCTTCATGTGACAAAGGCCTGCCTGCGATGATGATGGCTCTGGCCGGATTGCATAACCAACCGGGAGTAATTGTTCCGGGTGGAACAACGCTCAAGCCACACATTGGTGAAGATACCGGGCAGATTCAGTCGATTGGCGCAAGATTTGCACAGGGAGAAGTAACGCTTGAGTACGCACAGGATGTCGGCTGTCGTTCATGTGCATCTCCCGGTGGTGGTTGCCAGTTCTTAGGCACTGCGGGTACGTCTCAGGTCGTTTCTGAAGCGCTAGGCATGGCGATCACTCACTCGGCACTGTCACCGAGCGGTACGCCTGCTTGGCACGATATTGCACGTCGATCTGCGCGTGCGTTGGTAATGATGGAACGTCGAGGCGTTGTATCTCGAGATATTTTGACGGATGCTGCGTTCGAGAACGCTATGGCAGTTCACGCTGCGTGTGGTGGGTCAACGAACCTGCTGTTACATATGCCAGCTATTGCGCACGCTGCCGGTCGACGACGAATGACCGTCGATGACTGGAACCGAATAAACCTGAACGTTCCTCGCCTAGTTGATGTTCTTCCGAACGGTCCTGTAGGTCATCCAACAACACAGCTATATGCTGCTGGCGGTGTACCCGAAGTTATGTTGCACCTACGCAAACTTGGTCTAATTGACACAGGCGTGATGACTTCAACTGGCCAGACTCTCGATGAGAACTTGAACTGGTGGGAAGACTCAGAGCGTCGACACGACGTTCGAAAGTACCTGCGTGATGTTGATGGAGTTGACCCAGAAAACGTAATCATGTCGCCAGAGCGTGCACGCAGCAAAAATCTATCAAGCACCGTTACGTTCCCAATCGGCAACATTGCACCTGAAGGATCTGTAATCAAGAGCACAGCTATCGACCCTTCGGTTGTTGATGACGATAACGTTTACCGGAAACTCGGACCTGCCCGAGTGTTCCGTTCAGAGCGTGCAGCAATGGGTGCGATCAAGTCTCGGGATGAAGAGCACAAGATCAAGGCTGGCGACATCATGGTCGTAACTTGCGGTGGCCCGCTTGGAACCGGAATGGAAGAGGTCTACCAGCTCACTGCTGCCCTTAAGCATCTTTCGTACGGCAAGCAAGTGGCATTGATCACTGACGCTCGCTTCTCAGGCGTCTCGACCGGAGCGTGTATCGGTCACGTTGGTCCTGAAGCGCTTGCCGGTGGTCCGATTGGACGTGTCGAAGATGGTGACGTGATCGAGATTATCGTTGATCGTAAGAATCTTTCGGGATCACTGAACCTGGTAGGTATCAATGGCGAAGTGAAGGGTGCCGATTGGGGCACGGCTGAACTCGAGAAGCGTGGCGAGCCAAATGATTTGGCTCCACATCCTCAACTGCCAGACGACACACGCCTTTGGGCTGCATTACAGTCGGCATCAGGTGGAACATGGGGCGGCTGCGTATTTGATGTCGACTCTATAGTTGAGACCATCGAAGCAGGTAAAAAAGCACTGAGGCGGTAGCGGGTAGGAAGTGCCCTGTCACCCCTACCTAGTAGGAGGGTCGTTCATAATTCGGCATGCTTTCTCTATGGGTGAAACTCTTCGACTGCCGCTCTGAAGTCGATACTACCGGTGTAGATTGACGTCCCTAGAACGATTGACTCAATACCAATCTCCGAGAGGTCTCTGAGGTGCTGAACATCACCTATTCCACCTGCCACGATGAGATTACCGTTTGCCGCGGTTTGTAATTTACCGAGGGTAGAAATTCTCGGACCTAGTAATGTTCCGTCCCGATCAATGTCGGTATACATGAACTGCGTGACACCCTGATCGACCGATTCGGTAATCACGTCAACGGCTCTACGCTGCAAGGGCGTAGCACAACCATCTGTGGCAACGACTCCTGACTTGGCGCGTACTCCGGCGATTACATGCTCAGCACCGACATTTTGTATGGCTTGACGTACAACCTGCGGGTTGCCGATTGCGACAGTGTCGAAAACCACCCAGCAAACTCCGATGTCGATGAGTGACTCTGCTGTCCGCACATCTTGTATTCCACCACTGGCCTGAACGGGAACGTCAATCATTTGGACCATCTCAGCCAACACTTCATCGCCATTCCTGATGCCGGTTCTTGCCGCTCCGAGATTCACAACATGAAGACGCGTTGCTCCGGCTGCAACCCAGTGTAGAGCTGCCTCGATCGGTGTGTAATGAAATACCTTTGGAGCGTCATAGTCCCCGCGTGTCAGTTGGACCACCTGGCCGTCGAGGATGTCAATTGCAGGTATCAACTCCACCTAATATGCCTCCGTTAACCACGGGAAGCCATCGGTGTCTTGCGTAGCTCGTTTCTGAATTGTGTCGAAGTCGTGACCACGAATTTGGTCTAAAAACGGAAATTCCTCAGGCACCACTTTGATCTTTGCGAGGGGTTTAACAGGCTCAAAGCTGCGCCACTGAGTCGATTCTCTGTCAGCGCGTAAAGATTCTTCCATCTCAAATGTCTCACGGGGAAGAACGTACACCGTGCCTGTTCGCCAGGGATTATGTGGGAGCGCGTCGTCGTTGATCGAGAAGAAGTAAGCGGTTTCAGATGTTTTACGCGGAAATACAATTTTCGTGCAACTGTTGACGAGCGAAGTAACTGGTCCATCTCGATCGACGATGGCGAAATAGGAAGCCCATATTCCATCAGATGCCGCATAGACAGCCTTCTGGTCGCCGAATTCTTGTACATCGTTAGATTGCCGCGGTTCGAATTCACTGATCGCTGGGTCACCGCTTCCATGCATTACGACATCTTTCGTATCGCACAGATAGTTCAACAATTGCCACTTGGGAGCCGACAACTGATATTCGATTAATCGGCCATTAGCGGTGGCAATCTGTTCCGAAAATAGGCGCTCAAATGCGGCAACAACCTTTGGTGAGTCATCGATTGCAGGGCGTTTCAAGTAGTACGACGGTAGCTTCACGACATTGAGGCGATGGACACCGGAGTGATGGCGCTTACTTGCCCCGGCATTTGCCTGTTAGTTGATAAACAGCCGATAGCCAACACCGGGTTCGGTGAGGATATTCTTCGGTCGTGAAGGATCTGCCTCGAGCTTTCGTCGAAGCTGCTTCACAAATGTCCTGAGATACTCGGTTTCTTCACCGTACTCAGGTCCCCACACCGATTGCAGAAGTTGTCTGTGCGTCATTACCTTGCCGGCGTTCACTGCAAGTGACCGCAGTAGGTCGTACTCAGTACGGGTCAACCGAACTTCTTCACCATCGCGGTAAACGAGTCGAGCTGAAAGATCGATCTCGAACGAACCTGCTTGAACAATAGGATCGGCAGTGTCAGTAGTGCTTGCAAGTCGTTCTGCGCGCCTGATAGCTGCTCGGATTCTGGCAGCGAGCTCTTCAGTTCCAAACGGCTTGGTGATGTAGTCGTCGGCACCAATATCGAGGGCGCGTACCTTCTCTTGTTCCTGATCGGTCGCAGAGAGAATGATTACTGGGTCGGTATACCACTCACGGAGCCTCGATAGCGTTTCGAATCCGTCGATACCTGGCATAGCCAGATCAAGAACGATGACATCTGGTTGGTGTAGCGAAGCTTGGTAAATAGCTTCTTCACCGTTTGCCGCTAGGAAAACCTCGAACCCTGATTGGCCCAGATGCGTAGCGACAAGCCGCCTGATTTTGGGATCGTCATCGACCACGAGGACACTGGATTTTTCCAGTCTGTGATTCAACGATGTCATGTTTCAGCCCTCTTGATTTTCGGAGTTGTGCATCATGCTTGGTCAGGATCTCTCGGGATTTCGAACCAGAACGTGGCGCCGCCCTGAGAGTTGTTAATTACGCCAATCTTGCCGCCATGCGCTCCGACAACGGATTTACATATTGCGAGCCCTAAGCCAGACCCTTCCCGCCCACCTGATCGATCTTCACGAAGCCGATAGAACTTGTCAAAAATACCTTTGTGCTGTGCTGTAGGTATGCCTTTGCCATGATCGATAACTTCGGTACGAATCGTGTCAGAGCTCGTATTGTACGAGTTTATTATCTCAACGTTTCCGTGTGTGTACTTCATCGCGTTACTGAGAAGGTTATCGAAAACACGCCCCAGTTGGCCCGGATCTGCATACATTTCCGGCAATTCTGACGGAACTGTGGCATGAATAGTACGACCCTGTCCATGCCGCGAGCCAAGTGTTCTGCGAACGGCGTCGTGAGAAATGTCGGCCATATGGCATATTTCTCTTTCAACGCCGCGTGTTCCAGACTCAATGCGTGACATATCTAGGATATTTGATACGAGCTCAGTCATGTGATCGACTTCTTCGTCGATCGCATCAAGCCCAAGCCTTATTTCGCTTTCAGGTTTGGACATTACGCTAAGAGATTTCGCCATTCCTTTGATAGTCGCAAGAGGGGATCGAAGATCATGAGTGATCATCGATAAGAACTCTTTCTTGGCTTCATCGACTTCGTGTATTTGAGTCACATCCTGAAAAATCAGTACTGCCGAATCTAGACCACCATCCTCAGCACCAATCGGTGCTGCGGTGACAACGACCGGGACGCGAGTTCCGTCATGTCGTTCAAATAGCATGTCCTGTGGTCGGGTTAATTTTCTGCAGGAGAGTGCTTTCTCCAATGGCAGTTCATCGCGAATCACCAGCCGACCGTCATTGTCATAAATACTTACGATCTGATTCACTTCATCGAGCGTCATGCCCCGATGAAGTGAATGGCCGAGTAAGCGCTTTGCTTCCTGACTGGAACCAAGAAGCAGTCTTGTGCCCGCTTCGACGATTATTACTCCAACTGTGGATTCTTCAATCACGGCCTGAAACCGGTACTCTGCCGATTCCGAAATCATACGGTGTTCACGCTCTTTTTCGTAGAGATTTGCTGAATCGAGAGCGAGTTGAGCGAAGTCAGTCAGTAAGATCAACTGATGCTCATCTTCCTGCGTGAAACCGGGTTTGCCCGGCGAGTTTGCAATATATAGATTGGCTTTCATTCCAGCGCTGTTGGCTACTTGCACTCCGAGAAGGGCTTTCATTGGTGGATGCCAGTCTGGAAATCCGTAGGAGTCAGGGTGTTTCGACAGGTCATCCAATCTCAATGGCGAGTCAGCGTGACCGAGCTTGCCTAATACACCTCGTCCACGTGGGAGTGCACGAGATTTCCAGTCGATATCGTCTGATAGACCATCGTGATAGATGCGGAGTGGTCGTCCATTGGTTTCTTGGACGGTCACGGCTGCGTAGTCAGCACCTGTGAGCTCTCTAGCGAGCTTGGGAATATCGCCTAGTGCGCGGTCGACACTGGGTGCATCAATCTGGCTACGTACGACCTCAGATGCTTCGAGAGTACGTGCGTACCGTTCAATGTCGCGTCGTGAGAATCTGTTCCAACCGCCGGGAGTAGAGGTGACTGGTTGTATATCGCCGCGGTCAACCGCCCGTGCAAGAGTCGAATGGTGTACTCCGATAATTTCGGCGGCGCGTCGTAACGATATGGGGCGTTCTGGCAAAAAATTTGTTCCAGCCTGAGAGTTGTGTGCTTAAAAATGCTAGCCCACTCAATCAGAAAATGGCGCGAATGGAGCGTGATGATACAACGAGGGAACACTCACCCTGTGAAACAAACCCATGAGGATTACGTGAGAACCTGTGGTTTGCTACCGAACGACGGCTTTTGCAGTCACCGATTTTTGGGAATGTATTTCTTTACGCCATTCAGTGAGCAGCGACTTGATAGACCTATCTGAAATGTCCTCGGTGACATCACGCATGAACCCGCAATTCAAGCACTGTAGAAAGCTTCCGTGGGTATCAAAATTACTCTCGATTGTTCCAGTCGTACATTTTGGACACGAATTGAAGTGCAACAATTTGAATTTATATCCCTTTACTTACCTACCGTCGATCTACAAGTTGAGCTTCGTTCCAAGTTGCGAATCTACTTGAGTCAGTTCGATTTGACCAATGTGCTGGTCGATGCGATGTACACACTAGGGGATAACTGTGAAGAGACTGTGGGTATCACTGATCTTCACCTGAAACATGAGTTGGTGATCGCGACAATGCAAAGTTGATCTCGCCTCAAATAGGGAGTGTTGGCACGAAATAATCGAAGAGTTGCATATTTCCGCAATAGCTTTAGGCGATCTTACCTACTAGGAGGTCGGTGCTTACTGCCATCCTGAAGTAGTGGCATCCGCTACACAGAATGTGAACAGGTATCCAATGAAACGCTGGTGCCCCTGGCTCTGAGTCAGCAGGCGAATCAGTAATAGAGGTCAAAATGTCAGTACGCACATCTCGCAAGGTATTTTCGTCAACGCTCAGCGGTGACAGCGGGCAGCGTGGAGTTTCAGGCGTGACAGTAGCGGTGGTGCTCGCAGCTTGCGCCGTCGTAGCATTGACGATTGTTCAAGCGGTTACATCTGGTGGCACATCAGCAGCCCAGAACGGCATCCCCGGTCTGATTGGCTAGCATTGTCTCGGCAGCGACCGTCGGTCTGGCGTTTGACTAAACCAACACCGTATCGCTCAGCTTCAGCAGGCGACCCGATTGAACGACTGTTGAAGCCTGATCCATGTCACGGATATTTTGTGCGGGATCACCAGCAAAGGCTGCCAGATCGGCGATCATACCCTCCTGAATGCTGCCAACTTGTTTAACAAGTCCCAACGCTTCAGCCGTTCCGGCTGTTGATGCATTGATCGCTTTCCAGTTCGACCATCCGAGACTTTCGACGAAAGCCCAGGCATTCGCGGCTGATCGATCATGTGTGCCGTATGCCATACCCATGTCTAGCCCGGTAGTGAATCTGACGCCAGCATCGTGCATTTTCGTGAGTTTATCGAGGTGTTCCTCTTCTGGAACGACCTTGAACGATACTGCCCAGTGAGGATCCATAGGACCTACTTCACCGCGTTGTTTAGCCTCTACTCCGAGTAGGTGGTGTCCAATCGTGGGATCGACCCACTGACCCTGATCCACCATTTTCTTGACGGTGTCAGGGGTGTAATCGAGTCCCTTGTTTGGATCAGCGTGATACCAGCGAGCGTGGATGAGTTGATCGACTCCCGCCTCGACAACGTTGCGAACACCCTGGGCCGAGAGCGTGTGAGTGACGATTGGCACGTTCATGCGGTGCGCTTCTTCAACTGCCGCCTTCATAACTTCTACCGAATACTGCGGGGTACGAGGATTTGCCGTAGGGGTAAACATTCCACCTGTTGCCATCATCTTGATCACATTGGCACCGAGCTTTACCTGTGTTCGCACCGCAGTTCGAACCTGTGCTTCGGTATCGGCTTCTGTTCCGAAGAACCAACAGTGTCCAGCAGTGATCGTTATCGGAGTTCCCGCAAGTAACAGACGCGGTCCAGGAACATGACGATCGTTGATCATTTGGCGCACAGTGAACGCAACTTCGTTTCGTGACCCTAGATCACGGATCGTAGTGGTGCCAGCGAGAACTGCCTTCCGCATGTTGTTTGTCGCTCGAATTGTGAGTTGTTGATCATTCTCACTCAACGCAAGAGATTGGGCATCGTAAGTGGCACTGCAATGCATATGTGAATGAGCATCGATTAGGCCCGGAAGAAGCGAAACATCTCCGAGATCGAATATCTCATACGAATCCCGCGCCGATGAAACATTGGATGAAGGCTCAACCGCCGTGATGACTCCGTCTTCGACGATAACTGCGTGATCGTCTAGCCAGCCTGAAACGTCGGCGTTAGCCACTCGCTTTGCTTTGAAAATACGTTTGTTCATCATGTATGCGTTGCCTGATAATTCCCTGTTCAATTCGATCACGTTACCGTAATTTACTTTTCGTCGTTGTAGTGGATCTCAAAAGCTCCATCGGTGATGAAAATACCGATCATATCGCCTTCATCTGTGGCACCGTGCTCCATGGTTTCACCCTGCGGGAACCATACCCATGTTCCGGGCCCATAGACACCCTGATGTGTTCGTAATTTACCTTCTAAAACGAATATTCCATGCCCGCACGGGTGAGTGTGCTCGGGATTCAGCACGCCTTTTGGATAACGAATCATTCGTATCTCAGCACCGCTTTTTGGGTCTTTGCGGAGCATCAGGCGACCAAGATCTACCCCTAGTTTAGGATTGTGGCTAACGTCCCACTCAATCGACTTTGTGTCGATGGCGTTGTAAACATTTTCACCAGCATTATTGTCAAGATCAGCCATGAGCGCGGTATTCCTTTAATTTAAGTGAGTAAGTAGTTCGTCTGTTTGAACAATGATCTTTCGACAATTTATCTAGAGAGCTTTCCAATATCGGCGGCCCTCCCATCGAATCATCGTGCCCCATCCCGGATAGCTCAAGTGGCTGCCAATTACCACCGCATCATCGCGTTCTGCCCGATCAAGGATATCGTTCCGAGCCTTGACGCCCATTGGGCCATTCCAGTCAGGCGAGTAGTGAAAATCGGTTTCTGTCGCCTGCATCGGCGAACCAAGAATGTCGCCCACAAGCAAGGCTCGCTGGTTTTTCGATGCTATGAGGAGGCTCATGTGACCAGGAGTGTGACCTGGAGTCGGGAACGCCGTAACTCCAGGGGCTAGTTCGGTTTCGCCGTCCATCAAGTCGAGTACGCCGAGAGCTTCAAGCGGCATAACACTTCTGCGTGTTGCTTCACCGCGGTTTACATCGTTCAGAAGCTCGTCAGTGGTGAAATGGTTCCAATCGTCTTCGTGAACTCGGTATCGAGCGTTTGGAAAACTCAAAGATCGTGCCGGCAGATCTTCCCTCAAGTTCCAACCAACGTGATCGCCGTGTAAATGCGTAAGAAACACGGTATCGATCGTATCCAAACGGATGCCATTTCGTTCAAAGTCAGTGATCAGTTCGCCAGGGGCAGGATGACCGAGCATATCGCCATGCGGTCCGAATCCTGAATCAGCGAGAACCCGCTTGCCACCGGAGGTAAAAATAAACGATCCTAGATTGTTTTGGAAGAATTGACCGCTGAAATACTCAGGGAAGCGATCATAGAACGGCGCCCAAACTTCGAGAGGGTTCTCTGGAAACAAGACTCTCGGATCAAACGAAATGCTGCCGTCTGTCAGGCCCGTAACATGGACGTCTCCAATTTGGAGCGTGTTGTTTGAATTGGCAGGCATTTACTGGGGCTTGTCTCGAAAAATAGCGGAACAACAACACGAGATACGATCTCGATGCTTGGGCAATCGCAATATACGCCGTTCTACTTGGTAATCCAGTACCGAAAAACGAGATTGGAATTGAAATTTCGTTGAATCCGCATCCCATTCTTAATTTGCGCATCTGATTCGCTGTGTTACAGTAAATGACTGATCGTCAGTCAAGCGACTGTTTCGACTGGATTTTTTTATGGCAGTAGTTGAACGAACACAATCAGAGGCACAGCGGAGAGTTCAAATTCTCAACGCCGCCCGAAACGTGTTCAAGGAAAAAGGCTACGAAACCGCTACGATTTCTGAAATCGTGAAACAGGCAGGGGTAGCCCAAGGCACTTTCTACCTGTATTTCGATTCAAAGAAGTCGATCGTGATCGAGTTGGCTCGTCTGCCCATGGCTGAGATGGCCGAAAAGTTGATGAAAATATTGAGCGGCACTGAGCCGTTTGAAGAACTGCTGAGAAATTTCGTCAGACTCGGGTTCGAGGTTGGTGCGGAGAGTCCTGATCTCTGCAGGTTGATGCATATGAGTTCAGAGAACACTGAAGCAGTGAAGGAATTTGAAGCTCACAGTGACGTAACTCGGCAGGCAGTCGGTATGTTCGAGCGATTCAGATCATCTGGGCAGATGGTCGACATGAATCCGGTTGTAGCTTCTGAAATGTTCCGGATCATCATGACCGGAGCGATGCAGTTAGCGTTTGCAACTGATCCGCGTCCGGCACCACTGTCAGAGATCGTTAGGGCGACTGAAATCGTCGTTGTGAGGTCGTTTGTGACAGATCCGGCGTAGTTTTTATTTGTTTGATTTATAGTGACTGACCGTCAGTCATGCGCACGAGTCATATCTAAGGAACTTTTTGTAATGAGTACTTCAACCGCGTCAACAGAAACCGCAAAGAGCGGAAATTCTGGATACGTAAAGCGAAATTGGTCCCTCGGGATCCTTGCCATCGCGTTGGTCATCATTGGGCTGGACGTCACAGTTCTAAACGTCGCCATTCCAACACTACAAGCAGAGCTGCAAGCTACGGCTTCAGGTCTCCAGTGGATCATCAATGCGTACATATTAGTGTTCGCCGGTGTGCTGCTAACTATGGGGTCACTGGGTGACAGATTCGGTAGAAGGCGTGCCTTCCAGTCCGGGTTGGTTGTCTTTGGTCTCGCTAGTGTTGGCGCTGCTTTTGCTGACACAACTTCTCAACTGATCATCGCCCGTGCCGCTCAAGGTATCGGTGGTGCGCTAATCATGCCGTCTACGCTGTCGGTCATCGTCGATATTTTCCCTCGCGAAGAGCGCGCTAAAGCGATTGCTATTTGGTCAGGTGTTGCTGCAATTGGTATTCCAGGTGGAATGATTGCAGGTGGGTATCTGCTTGAAAACTTTTTCTGGGGATCTGTATTCCTATTGAATGTTCCAGTAGTTGCCGCTGCACTTATCGGGTCAATTTTTCTGATTCCTGAGAGCAAAGATGCAAATGCAAAGAAGATTGATGTTGTCGGTGCACTGATCTCGATGGTCTCTCTCTCTGCTCTGATATACGCAATCATCGAAGCTCCTGAAAAGGGCTGGCTTTCTGGAGTGACACTCGGGGGGGTCGCTATCACCGTCGTGTTTGGTGTGCTGTTCGTTTGGTACGAAAAGCGACAAGACCACCCGATGGTCGACTTGAATCTATTCAAGAACCTCAGATTGTCGGCGAGTGCTGGGTCAATCGGTATCGCCTTCATGGCGATGCTTGGAATGATGTTCCTGCTAACCCAGTACCTGCAGTTTGTTCAGGGCTATTCGCCTCTAGCCACAGGCTACCGCCTTGTTCCGATGGCAATGGGCTTCATGGTTGGAGCACCGATAAGTGCGCTATTCGTTTCGAAGACCAACTCTAAGGTTGTAATGACGGTCGGAATGTTGCTCGTGGCCATCTCGGTCGGCTCGATGTCGCTGCTCGATGTCGAAACGACCTACTGGCTCACAGGGTCATTGATCTTCTTGATGGGTATCGGCATGGCTAACACCATGGCTCCCGCTACTGACGCCGTCATGGCTGCGGTTCCAGAAGCTCAGGCTGGTGTTGGTTCTGCTCTGAACGACACCGTTCGCCAGATTGGTGGCGCACTCGGTGTTGGTATCTTCGGATCGATCATGAGCTCCATCTACGCTTCTAATATGAAAGATGCTGTTTCTGGACTCCCTGCGAATGTCGCAGAAGCTGCGAGCAACCAGATAGGTGCAGCACTTCAGGTCGCAGGGCAACTTGACGGCGCTGCCAGTGAAGCAATTGTTTTGGCATCTAAAAATGCATTCATAGAAGGTGCTTCGACCGTGTACATCATAGCGGGAATCGTAGCGTTCGTTGGAATGGTGTTCGTGTTGAGGTTCATGCCGGCACACGATCTCATTCCTGGGACGAGCAAGGAAGCGGAACATGTTCCTGCTATAACGAGAAAACTTGTAGCGGAGGCTGTACATATTGATCAGTAGTCAGTAACTTCCTCCCCCACTGAAGCGCCTTTCTCTCTGATCCGGGTGAGGCGCATAAAAAAGCCCCGAGCGCCATGCTCGGGGCTTTTTTATGCGCCCGATTGCATGGGTTCCATTTTCGACACCGATACTGGTGTGTCGGTCGGCAGTGTGATCTGGTGTTGCCAGATATTGCGGTGTCTCCACTTACCCATACTTGTTCACCCGATTAGCTAATATTCTTCGTTGCTTAGGCAGATAAATCATTGCCCAATGCAAATCTATGGTCAGTCATTTGAAAGACTTTCGCTGACTTTATTCAGGAGTATTACGAGCATTGCTTGTTCTGGTTCGCTCAAGCTCTTGATCGATTCATATTCAAGTCTTGACCAGGCAAGCATCACGTCATTTTGTAGGTCATCCGACTTAGAAGAGGGTTGAACTCGGCTCACTCGGTGATCGTTAGGATCTCGAGATCTCACTATGAATCCCGACTTCTCAAGTCTTCCGAGAGCGACCGTCAACGTAGCTGGTTGTATCTTGAGTCGATTCGCCAATTCAGTTTGGGTCATCTCACCTTCAGTCCAAAGAACGTTGAGGAGCATCTCCTGCCCAACATGCAATCCGATCTTGTTAAGTAACTCGTCTACGCGCTGGCGGTGAAGCTTCGCAGCCCTCGCCAAAGCCCAGCTAACTTCGCCTCTAGTTTGTATTGATGGTTCTGAATGCAACTGTAACTCCATTAATTAGTCGGCTAAATAATATTGTCATAACCCAAACCCACGAAAAGAACGATCTAAAACGTGTCCTAATGTGAAAATCCAGATGGAATCTCAACTACTACCTTAGGAAGCTCGTAAGGGACTCTGTAAATCGCCATAGTGTGCGGGAGTGGGGTGGCATTTTCCGATGCTCTGAGAAGCTCTTGGCTACGCTGAGAATTATCGAGAGTCTATCGGCAACGTCTTACAAGGCTTGGGTGTAGTTTGGCGAAAACAAAAAGCCCTCGACGATAGTCGAGGGCTTTTTTAATTAGCTTTTATGGCGATCCCGAGCAGATTCGAACTGCCGATCTCCTCCTTGACAGGGAGGCATGTTAGGCCGCTACACCACGGGACCGCGCTGCGGAGTGAACCGCTTCTATTGAGAGTACGGCTGGCACCCAATGCCAGTCAACACTTCGAACAGGCGACAAAGTGATTTATTACCGCACATTTCGTCAGCCGTGCCGCTAGCTAGTCAGCTAATCTGGCAATTAGCCGTAGTTACAGCCAATGCCTTTATAACCGATCTCAACTTGACCTGAAGCAGTAACCATGACGGGCGTAATTTTGTCACCACCTGAGAGTCGTTCGACCTCTGACCACTTTTCAGGCTCTTTCGATACGTCGATCTCTCGGTAAGAAATATTGTCTTTTACAAGATCTTCTTTGAGCAGATCGCAATATCCGCACGTTGGGTGTGTGTAAACAATCGCAACGCCATCGGCTGGCGGCTGTTCGGTGTTTGGCATTCCTATTCCTGATTTACCGCTGAGCGACGACTAGCACCGCACGCTTGTGCAAATTAGCGCGTGTGCATTCAATGGCAGTAGGAAAAATCCTACGGTAGATATTACATCTCGACCGATTTGTCGCCCGAGAGATAGCCTTCGGGATCCTTTTCAAACGCCACTTTGCAGCCCGGTCCACAGAAGTAGTAGACCTCACCATTGTGAGTCGAAGCTCCACCACCAGGATTTCCGGTATCGACTTTCATACCGCACACGGGGTCTACTGCTGTCTCTGATTTTCCACCACTTAGGAACGGAATTTTCATCTCATATCTCCTGTATTTCGTTGATTTATCGTTTTAGATAGTTGCTTCGATATTTTTGCCGACGTTAGATCCACCACGGTTGTCTGCTGGCGGTGTCATAGGTGGTCGCGATACTTTCATGCCGCCCAATCCGCGTCCTAGGCGTAATGAGTTTGTGACCACTGTTACTGAACTGAACGCCATTGCCGCAGCAGCCACAATCGGATTTAGGAATCCGAACTCTCCGATGATTGGGTGGAGGAATCCTGGAGCTGTTCCACCGCTGAATATCGGGTACAAAATTCCTGCCGCAATGGGGATCAAAAGTATGTTGTAGAAGAACGCCCAGAATAGGTTCTGCTTGATCGTGCGCATCGTGCTGCGGCTGAGATCTATCAACTCAGCAACGATCATTGGGTCGCCTGAACTTATCGTGACATCAGCGGCTTCGATCGCGATGTCCGTGCCTGATCCAATGGCGATCCCGACATCCGCAGTTGCGAGCGCTGGTGCGTCATTTATCCCGTCACCCACCATCGCAACGATGCGGCCTTCGCTTTGAAGGTTGGTTATAGCGGCCGTTTTGCCGTCGGGGAGTACATCGGCAATAACGTGATCAATTCCAATCGATTCGGCGACCTTCTCGGCGGTGCGCCTATTGTCACCCGTCAACATCACGGTCTTGATGCCACGAGAAGAGAGTTCTCTTACAGCCTCTGCAGCTCCAAACTTTATAGTGTCGGAAACACCGATAAGGCCGATTGGTTGATTGTCCTTGGCAACTGCAAGAACTGTTTCGCCACGTTCTGCAATACCTGAACTCTGTTCAGCGAATTCGTATCCGGCCGATGTTTCATCGGTGACAAATGCAGCGCTTCCTACAGTGATCCTGTGCCCATCTACGGTTGCTGTGATTCCACGACCGGGTACCGCAACGATATTTGTTGCGGAAGGTATATCGATGTTTCTGGCATGTGCTTCGGCAAGAACGGCGCTTGCCAGCGGGTGCTCGGAACTCGATTCGGTAGCAGCTGCGAGCTGAATCAATTCGTTTTCGCTAACGCCTATCCCCTGAATACTGGCAACTGTAGGCTTTCCTTCTGTGAGTGTGCCTGTCTTATCGAACACCACAACGTCGATCCTATGTGCTCGTTCGAGCGCGTCTGCATTGCGAATCAGCACGCCCATCGACGCACCCCGCCCCATGCCAACCATGATGGCAGTTGGAGTTGCGAGTCCAAGCGCACACGGGCATGCGATCACCAACACGGCGACCGTCATCAGCAGAGCGTTGATGACCGCTGGTTCAGGAGCTAGGAACGACCATACAGCGAACGTTACGATCGCGATTATCAATACAGCAGGCACGAATCGCGCGGTTACTTGGTCGACCAGATGTTCGATAGGCGCACGAGACGATTGAGCCTGTTGAACCATGCGCACAATTCCGGCAAGCACCGTATCTCGTCCTACAGCCAATGCAGTAAATCGAACGGCACCTGTGCCGTTTACCGTTCCTGTGAACAACTTGTCACCGGTCTGCTTTTCGGATGGAACCGGTTCACCGGTCAGCATCGATTCGTCGACGACCGTCTTTCCTTCGGTAATCTCACCGTCCACAGGCACGCGTTCACCTGGGCGTAGCACGATCATGTCGCCAGTAAGAACTTCTGCAATATCTACCTCGATAGTTTCACCATCGCGGACAATCAATGCAACCGAAGGCTGCAGCCCCATGAGCTTTTTGATCGCATCAGACGTCCGTCCACGCGCTCTGCCTTCGAGCCATCGACCCATCAAAATCAATCCGATGATTGCCGCAGAAACATCGAAATACGTTCCAGTCGAGTGAGATCCACCGACGTCAGCCCCCGAAAACATTAGCGAATCCTCGAACGTTGGTCGGAGGATTGTCACTGCAAGACTGTAGAAATATGCAGCCGATGTTCCTATGGCGACTAGCGTGTTCATGTTCGATGTACGCAGGCGTGTAGCCGCCCACGCAGATCGGTAGAACCTCCCACCTGCCCAGAACTGGACTGGGGTCGCTAACACGAGAAAAAAGATGTTGACCGTGGTGGGTGAAAGATTCGAAAGCGAATCGATCGACTTGTAGTTCATAGCGATCATTACGACCGCCGCTACCAGCAAGCTTACGATCATCATGTCGCGCGTTGTTTTCAGCTCTGCTTCACGAATTTTTCGATCGCCATCAGCGAATATCGAAGTGTCTTCATCGGCAAACCCTCTGACTGAATAGCCTGCTCCTGATAGGGCATCTCGCAAATCTGGCTTTGTTACTGCATTGGGGGCGAATTCGACTGTTGCCGTTTCGGTTCCCAGGCTAACCTGCGCATTAACGATTCCGGGAAGATCTCGCAATGCGTTGCCCACGTGATGAACGCACGCAGCGCAAGTCATCCCGCCAACACTGAATGTGAGGCTCGAGAGGTTTTCTGCAATTTCCTCTTCAGTTGGAAGAGGTTTCGTCTTAGCGGTCTGCAATTTCGTATAACTCCACTAGTTCGTTAAGTACCTGCTCTTCGCGTCCTTCTTTCACTCCATCAACCACACAAGTTCGTAAATGGCCGTCGATCAGTTGCGATTCCAACTTTTGCAGTGCGCGGCGTACAGCGAATGTCTGCCGGAGAATATCGACACAGTAGCGATCTTCGTCGACCATTTTTTTCACGCCTGCTAGATGTCCCTCGATGTAGCTGAGTCGCTTGATCGCGTCATCTTTGGTCTTCGACTTAGTCTCTTCGTGCCTGGCGTGGTTGTGATGTTCATGAATCATGACGTTCTCCCGTATTGGGGACTAGTAGACGCCGTAATTAGTGTACTCTATACCCCTACCGGGGGGGTATGGGTTATTTCAAGAACATGGAGTATCAATGCAGGTATTAGCGACTAACAAATTGCGGTATGTTTTATTCTTAGGCTCACTACTATTTATCGCGATATTGGCCAGTGCATGCGGCGATAACGGAATTGATACAAGAGTTGTCCCCGCCAAATTTCCAGTAGAAGTAACCGATTCACACATTGATGCTGGAGAGGTCGTCTACTTGGAGAACTGCGCTGCATGCCACGGCCTAGTCAACGGTCGGGCTGTTCTTGAAGGTGCTCCAATTCATGGCAGCGGTGGGCACACATGGCATCATCCTGATCGGCTTTTGTATCAGTGGATTCTCGACAAGCCGCCCTTGGCGACAGTGATGCCGGCGTTTAGAGGCACTCTGACCGACGAACAAGTAATGCAGGTCCTTGCGTACATCAAGAACCAATGGCTTCCGGAGATTCAGAAACGCCAAAATGAAGGATCAATTCAGTATGAGGCTCAAGTTATTGAGTTCGGGTCGGAATGATCGCTGGACGTTAGCTACGGGCAAGAGATGATGCGAATTTGTAATCTTCGACCGTATCGGTTGAATCGCGTGACCTCCCCTGATGATGAATCCCGATAGGAACTGCTGGCGAAGGTCAGGCATTTCTAAAGTACCAATGCGTCTTCGCCAATTGTGATCGAGTTCGCTCAATTGAACCAATTGGTCGTTTTTCCACTTATTCATTTGATCACGATGACGAGTCCACCAGCGGTTCACGAACAGAGCAGTCATCAACAGAATTGCGCCTGCGAGCGCGTCGAGTACATAGTGGTTTGCCGTTGCGATTATTGCTACGAACATGAGTGCCTGAAAGAGAATTCCTCCTGCCTTGAGCCAAGCGCCGCCAACCTTGAAGGTGGCAATCATCACCAATAATGCCCAAGCGTAGTGAAGGCTCGGCATTGCTGCGAACCGGTTATAGCTGATGGCCGAATCGGAATGAGGAGCCGGATCGAGGCCGAGCAGGGTCACTGTGTCGGTCATTCCAAGCCCTGGCATGAACCTTGGTGGGGCGAGCGGGTAAATGGCGAAAACTATCGCTCCAAAAATCATTGTAAGAACGAAAGTTCGTCTCAGATCTAGGTAAACACTTCGGTTTTTGATAAATGTAAATATTGCGGTACCGATGAGACCTAACCACATTCCAGCAACGTAGAAGTATGTGATCGCTATTAGTGCTCCGACCGAGATTCGGCCAATTACTTGCTGGATGAACGATTCGAAATTCAGTGCCAATGCGGCTTCTAGCCTCAGGACACCCCAGCCATTCGTAACTGCTTTGAGTACAGGAGAAGGGTCAGTCAGGTTCTTCACAAGCGCGAAAATCAGGTAGCAAGCCCCGACTAAGGCAATTTCTTTAATGATGGTTTTTAGCATCACTGATCTCTGAAAATGAAACATACTTCTGGTCAATAGAGAACCGTGCGTCTGGCAATTAACAGATATGTTTTCGCAAATTGCAAGGTTTAGTCAAGTCGTTTAAGTATGAATGTTACGAGTGGTAAACCTGCTGTAGCAATGAAATTCGATCACTTTTATATTCTTTTCCTTGATACAGGCGATCACTTTAAGAGCAATACGAATTCAGACTAGGAAATTATATGAGGCATCCATTGACAATTGGGATGGGGTAGGCCTAGACTAATAGGCTGTCAGAGAAATGTCCATCTCTTTTCGTGTCGCCCTGGTTCACATTTTTAAATTCCCTAATAAACCGAAAGCACGTCCGCTTGTTCAGCGCGTCCTTCGGTCTCAGCGCGTTTGAGATGTTTTCTCACCCGCGTGTACTCCATCCTTCAGCGCTCTAGGAGTGTGTGTGCATGGTTATCGCCGATCGTCGATTAGCCCCATCAGAGCAGCCCGGTTACAAGGGCTTCAACAGCATTGCAAACAATGTTGATGTCCCCAATCTCGTTCAGGTTCAGGTCAATTCCTTCGACTGGTTGAAGACTGACGGATTGAAGGACCTTCTTGAAGAGATTTCTCCGATCGAAGACTTCTCGGGTGGGCGCTTTGATCTTAGGTTTCTTGCACATGAGGTTCGGGAGCCGAAGAACACTGAGCGCGACTGTCGGAAGCGTGAAATCACCTACTCAGCGCCGCTCTACATTACGGTTCAACTCGTGATCAAGGAGACTGGAGAGGTAAAAGAGCAGACATTGTTCTTTGGCGATATTCCGATGATGACCCGTAACGGTACATTCGTTATCAACGGTGCCGAGCGTGTGGTCGTATCGCAGCTAGTACGTTCGCCAGGAGCATATTTCACAACCAAAACCGATCCCGCAACGGGTCGTGAGCTTTGCAGTGCAAAGCTGATCCCTTACCGTGGCGCTTGGGTTGAGCTGGAAACCAGCAATAAAGACCTGCTGTCCGTGAAGGTAGATCGAAAACGCAAGGCTCCGATCTCTACGCTTCTGCGAGCACTCGGCTGGGAAACTGACGAAGAAATCCTTGGACTCGTTGCGGATGTAGATGACGACCCATTTCACAACTACATGATGGCCACTCTTGCTAAAGACACGGCTGCAACGACTCAAGAGGAAGCACTTCTCGAGTTCTACCGTCGATTACGCCCGGGCGAGCCGCCGAGTGTGGATAACGCCCGTGAGTTGATCGACAGTTTGTTCTTCAACGATCGCAAATATGACCTTGGCCGCGTTGGTCGTTACAAGTTGAACCGACGATTGAGTCTTGATGAAACGACTCGAACGCTTACGAAGAACGATTTCGTTGAAATGATTCGACGAATGATCACTATCAATAACGGACGAGCCTCGAATGATGATATTGATCATCTCGGCAATCGACGAGTACGTGCTGTTGGTGAACTAATTCAGAATCAGCTTCGTGTTGGACTTCTGCGAATGGAACGCGTTGTAAAAGAACGCATGACTACCCAGATGGACCCTTCGACCACGACTCCAGCTGCACTGATCAACATCAGGCCAGTAGTCGCAGCTGTTCGAGAATTCTTTGGTGGTTCACAACTTTCACAGTTCATGGACCAGACCAACCCGCTTGCAGAACTGACTCACAAGCGCCGCCTATCTGCACTGGGACCTGGTGGGCTTTCTCGTGAACGCGCCGGATTCGATGTACGTGACGTACACGCATCTCACTATGGTCGAATCTGCCCGATTGAGACACCAGAAGGACCAAACATTGGTCTTTTAGGTTCACTGTCGACGTATGCTCGGTTGAACGACTACGGGTTCATCGAGACTCCTTACCGCAAGATTCTTCGAACGATTTCGAGCGATAACTCTGACATTCAGGGTCGAATTCCTATCGAAGACATCAAAGATGATTCAGGCAAGGTTGTCGCAGAGGCAGGTAAGCCGGTCACGATTCCAATGGCTGAGGTAGTAAATGCTATTTCACCTCGCGTAGTGAAGGTTATCGCCTACGTTACGACGTTTGAGTCTGACCGTGAATACCTCTCAGCAGATGATGAAGAGTCAAACACTATTGGTCAGGCGACGACGCCGATGGATGCTAAGGGGCAAATAACCACAGAGCTTGTTGAAGTTCGTAAAGGTGGTAGTGAGTCGTACACATACGTTCACCCTGACGAAGTTACATACCTCGATGTATCACCAATGCAGATCGTGAGCATGTCGACTGCACTGATTCCGTTCCTTGAGCATGATGACGCTAACCGAGCTCTTATGGGTTCAAACATGCAACGTCAGGCAGTTCCGCTGGTCAAGCCCCAGGCTCCTCTGGTAGGAACCGGTATGGAGTGGCGGGTGGCTATCGACTCGGGTCAGGTAGTGATGTCTGAAATTGATGGTGTAGTTTCAGAATCTACTAGTGACCATGTGACAGTTCTTAGCGCAGACGGTGAGGCTATCGAGTACCCACTGACGAAGTTCGTTCGATCAAATCAAGGAACTTCGATTAACCAACACCCAATCGTTCACAAGGGCGACAAGGTGATCCCAGGATCTCCTCTTGCAGACAGTTCTTCAACGGAGAATGGTGAACTTGCACTTGGGCAGAACCTACTTGTTGGTTTTATGACCTTCGATGGTTACAACTATGAAGACGCGATCATCCTCAACGAAGATCTCGTGAAGAATGACAGATTCACGTCGATTCACATTGATAAGCACGAAGTTGAAGCTCGAGAGACCAAACTGGGTCCTGAAGAGATAACTCGTGACATTCCTAACGTTGGTGAAGAGAGTCTGCGAGACCTCGATGAAGAGGGAATTGTCAGGATTGGCGCATGGGTAACTCCGGGCGACATTCTAGTCGGAAAGATCACGCCAAAAGGTGAGACGGAGCTAACAGCCGAAGAAAAGCTCTTACGAGCGATATTCGGTGAGAAAGCGCGTGACGTAAAAGACACAAGTCTTCGAGTTCCGCACGGTCAACACGGTAAAATTATCGATGTACGTATCCTGACGAAGGAAAACGGCAACGACATGCAGCCTGGGGTCACCAAGACCGTCCGTGTTTGGGTCGCCCACACACGAAAGATCAACCAAGGCGACAAGATGGCTGGTCGGCACGGCAACAAGGGTGTTGTTTCGAAGATTCTTCCTCGCGAAGACATGCCGTTTCTGCCGGACGGCACCCCGCTCGACATTATGTTGAACCCGATCGGTGTGCCTTCTCGTATGAACCTAGGACAGTTGCTCGAAACCCATTTGGGTTGGGCTGCGAACACCCTTGGATTCCACGCTCGGACACCGGTGTTCGATGGCGCACAAGACAACGTTATCGAAGACCAACTGGCACGAGCATGGTTTGTGAGTGAATCAAACTCAAAGAATATTCAGGATCTAGATTCGAATGAAATCGATTGGTCCAAGGTCGACACGTATCTAGAGGAACGCGGTTTCGACCGTGATCGACTCTGGAGTGATGCTCAGTCGAATAGGGGCGTTGCACGAGAAGCTTGCCTTCGTATTTGGTTGAAAGAAACTGCAGGGATTGAAACTGCAAACATGAAACCTTCTGAGCTCATGCAGGAATCGTTGACGGTATCGCGTGAGCGCAACCTTTCGGCTCCGATTTTCGGTAAACAGATGATCTACGATGGGAGAACAGGGCTTCCTTACGACGCCCCGATCACCGTCGGAAACGTGTACATGTTGAAGCTCATTCACCTTGTTCAAGACAAGATCCACGCTCGTTCCACAGGACCATACTCACTCATCACGCAGCAACCTCTTGGTGGTAAAGCTCAGTTCGGTGGGCAGCGATTCGGTGAGATGGAAGTTTGGGCTCTCGAAGCATATTCAGCGGCGTATACACTGCAGGAGATGCTAACGATCAAGTCTGACGACGTGATTGGGCGTGTCAAAACCTACGAGGCAATCGTCAAAGGCGAAGAGGTTATTCAGCCAGGTGTTCCTGAATCATTCCATGTTCTGTTGAAAGAACTTCAGGGTCTGGGATTGTCGGTCGAGCTTCTAAACGAAGATATCGAGCGATTCACTCAAGCTCAGACTCAGGCTCAAGAGATGTCGGCAACGCTAGGTGCGCCACTAAATTGGAACGATCTCAGTGATGAGCCGCTAGACGCTCTGGACATTGAAGAATTGTCTGTCGGTGATGATTCACTTGAAGATTCTGAAGATATTGATGACGAGGATTTGCCAGACGATAGTTTGCTCAACGACGAGCCAGACGAACCGACTGAGGATTCGCTTCAATCACTCGCTTCAGAAGAGTCGGAAGATTCCTCGGATGATATTCCAGGCGTCGAAGACGAAGAAAACTAGCTAAATTAATTACACCTCGCGCGAAATTCGCGCGGGGTACTTCATCTTTGCTGGCTTCGCTAGTCAGTTTCACTACATGGGTTAGCCGCCCACGAGAGTAAAGTCTCGAAAGGCGAAGGAAACGGCCACATATGACGCAGTCGGGCGCCGATTTCAACGCAATCAGAATTTCTCTGGCATCGCCAGAGCAGATTCGAGCTTGGTCATACGGAGAAGTGACCAAACCGGAGACGATTAACTACCGAACCTTACGGCCAGAAAAAGACGGCCTGTTTTGTGAGCGCATTTTTGGTCCTACTAAGGACTGGGAGTGTTACTGCGGTAAGTACAAGAAAATCCGCTACAAAGGCGTAATTTGCGACCGGTGTGGTGTTGAAGTAGCGCGCTCAAAAGTCAGACGTGAACGGATGGGTCACGTCAAGCTGGCGGCACCTGTTGCTCACATTTGGTTCTCCAAAGGAACACCTTCCCGACTCGGACTGCTGCTCGACCTCTCCCCTCGTAACCTAGAGCGAGTTCTTTATTTCGCACAGTATGTAGTGACATCAGTCGACAGCAACGTGCGTCAGAACGCCATCGAACAGCTTGAAGCATATCGCGATGCTGAGATTAACCGTCTCGGTGAAGATTTAGTAGAGTCGCTCGCTGGCGGTGAAGTCGAGGCGACACTAGAAGTAACGATGCAAGAGATGTTCGAAACTCGGGTCGAAGCCGAGCGTGTCGCCGCTGAACTTGCTGACGCCGAAAAGCCCAAGAAAAAGGTGTCGAAGGCACAGATCACTAAGGCTGAAAAGGAATCTGACGAACAGGTAACAGTTCACCTTGCTGAAATCGAAACTTTCAAGGGCGAAGGTGCTGCTGCCAAGTTGGTCGAGATTACAGAGGAGCGAAAGGCTGCAGTAGAAGCTAGCGTTCAGCAAAAGATTGACGATCTAGAGTCAATTCAGGTTATGGATCTTCTCACCGAAGCTCGATTCCGCGAACTTCGTGACAAATTTGGTCAAGTTTTCAAAGCATCTATGGGTGCTGAATCGGTTTTGGAGATCCTCAAAAACACTAACTTGGACGAAGTTAGAGTTGAACTTCAAGATCAAATTCGATTCACGTCTGGTCAACGCCGAAAGAAGGCCATCAAGCGACTCCGTGTTGTTGAGGCATTCCGAAAGAGCGGTAATAAGGCTGAGTGGATGATTCTCACAGTTCTGCCGGTATTACCGCCAGAACTTCACCCGATGGTTCAGCTTGATGGTGGACGATTCGCTACCAGTGACCTGAATGACCTGTACCGCCGAGTTATCAACCGAAATAACCGGCTGAAGCACCTCATCGATCTTCAGGCGCCAGACATCATCATTCGTAATGAAAAGCGAATGCTGCAAGAAGCCGTTGACGCACTAATCGACAACGGACGACGCGGCCGCGCTATTCAAGGTAGCCACAACCACAAACTCAAATCGTTGACCGACTTGCTACGTGGTAAACAGGGCCGATTCCGCCAGAACCTTCTTGGTAAGCGAGTGGACTACAGCGGACGGTCAGTCATCATTTCCGGACCGGAACTCAAAATGTATGAGTGTGGTTTACCGAAGAAGATGGCTCTTGAACTGTTCAAGCCGTTCGTTATGAACGCACTTGTCGTGAAGGGCTATGCCCACAACATCAAGAGTGCAAAGCGAATGACGGAGCGAGCGCGACCGGAGATTTGGGATCTTCTTGAGGAAGTTATCCAAAACCACCCGGTGATGCTCAACCGTGCGCCCACGCTTCACCGCTTGGGTATACAGGCGTTCCAACCAGTGCTTATCGATGGTTCGGCTATTCAGATTCACCCGCTCGTCTGCACAGCTTTCAACGCTGACTTCGACGGTGACCAGATGGCTGTGCATGTCCCGCTTTCACGAGAGGCAGTTCTTGAAGCACAGAGATTGATGCTTTCGACCAACAACATGCTTTCGCCGAGCTCTGGCTTCCCAATAGTTTCACCAACTCTGGATATGGTTCTAGGCATGTACTACCTCACCGGCATTGACGGTGAGGGACTCACGCCCGTTGAGCGTGACGAAGAAGGTAAGGCAAAGTACAAGATATTCGCGAATTTCGAAGATGCTCGTTTCGCACACGATGTAGATCGTTTGAAGTTGCGTGAAGTTGTTCGAGTTCGAGATGACAATGGTGAGTGGATTGAAACGACTGTTGGTCGGATCATATTCAACCGCTCGCTTCCTGATGTTATGGAATTTCGTAACATTCTGTTCAACCGAGGGGCTATCGAGTCTCTTGTGACTGAAGTTGTTTACACCTACGGCAACCAAGAAACAGCGAAGATGCTCGACCAGATGAAGGAGCTTGGCTTCAAGTACGCAACTCAGTCTGGTACGACGATCGCTATGAAGGACATTGTTGTTCCGCCGCAGAAGCAATCTTTGCTGTCTGCTGCGGACACAAAGATATCCAGACTGGAAGAACAGTACCTCGAAGGTCTGATCACTGAGACAGAGCGTTACAAAGCTTCTGTTGAAATCTGGACTGACGTTTCAGACAAGATGACAAAGGCTGTTGAAGACACTCTGCCTAACTATGGCGGTATATTCACGATGGCCGACTCTGGAGCGAAAGGTAACATCGCTCAGATTAAGCAGATGGCTGGAATGCGTGGATTGATGTCCGACCCGAAAGGCAGAATCATTGAGATGCCGATTCGCTCTAGCTTTGCTGAGGGTCTTTCGGTTCTTGAGTACTTTATTTCGACTCACGGAGCTCGAAAAGGTCTTGCTGACACTGCACTTCGAACGGCCGACTCTGGCTACCTAACTCGACGACTTGCAGATGTTGCTCAGGATGTGATTATCACATCCGAGAACGACCAAGGTGCACAGGGAATATTGATCACACACGATCCGAAGGGGATAATGGCTCCGCTCGCTGAGCGTATTGTGACTCGATATCTTGCCGAGCCAATTGTTCATCCTGAGACGGGCGAAATTATTGGCGAACGTGATGATCTGATCACACGGGCAATGGCGGTACAAATTTCTGAAGCTAAAATTCAGGAGGCATGGGTTTTCTCGCCGCTTTCGAGCACAACTCAGCGTGGTATTTCGCAGAGATGCTACGGAGCGTCGCTTGCCACTGGTGTGCCGGCCTTGCTGGGTGAGGCGGTAGGGATTATCGCTGCCCAATCGATTGGTGAGCCTGGTACGCAGTTGACGATGAGAACCTTCCACACCGGTGGTATCGCTGGAAAGGACATTACTTCTGGTTTACCTCGTGTGGTGGAGTTGTTTGAGGCTCGACAGCCAAAGGGTATGGCGATTCTTTCAGAAATCGGCGGTCGAGTTGAACTCGCACAAATGCCTGAAGGTCGTGTGGTTCGAGTGATTTCTACTGAGGAATTCTCGGAAGAGATGGACATTCCAGAAACTCACCGCCAGACCGTGAAAACGGGAGACTGGGTTGACGCGGGTGAAGCAATACTTTCTGTAAAGAAGACTGCAATGGCCGCTGCAGTGAAAAATGGTATTGGGGATGAGCTTTCCGAGGAAATATTCGCTCCGGTTGCCGGCACAGTTCAGGTGACAAAGACTGCTGTGCGAATTACGTGGAGTGAGTCCGACGAACGTGAATACGTAATTCCGGCAGCATCAGAAATTACAGTTTCTGATGCTGAGATTATCGAGCCGGGTACTCCATTGACAGACGGACCTAAGAACCCACAGGACATCCTGCGAATCGAAGGCCAGGCTGCTGTGCAGCGATACTTGGTGGACGAAGTTCAGACTGTTTACCGGTCACAAGGTGTTCAGTTGCACGATAAGCACATCGAAACAATCGTTCGACAGATGATGCGTAAAGTTAGAGTTGATAACCCTGGCGACAGTGATTTGCTGCCGGGTGAGTTGGTCGACAGGCATGATTACGAGTTTGTTAATAACAATATGCTGGCTGAAGGAGGCGAACCCGCAACAGCAAGCCCGGTTCTTCTTGGTGTTACAAGGGCATCCCTAAACACCCAGAGCTTCCTAGCAGCAGCATCATTCCAGGAAACTGCTCGTGTTCTGACAGAGGCCGCAGTAAACGGCGCTGTCGACCGCTTGAATGGACTAAAGGAAAATGTGATCATTGGACGATTGATTCCAGCCCGACTTGATCAGTCACCTGAGGGTCGCGAGCGACTCGGTATCAAAGAGGGTGAACGAAAACCTGGTCGGCTCACTGGTTTCACTCAGTCTGCTCCTGCAACGTTCGAAGAAGCTCTGGCAGCTATCGGTGGCGGTGATCTGATTGGCGTAAGTGCCAACAGCGCTGCGCCTACCGTGGCAGATGCCGCAGCGGCAGCAGCTGCTACGGTTGCTTCGTCTGAGGTTTCGTCAGATGACGGTGGCCTACTTGCAGCCGTATCGGCTTTGACCGATGCTGCTTCTGCACGAAAAGAGTCATCGGACAATACTGACGCTGCGAGAGCGGCTGAGGCGCTTCGTGCTTCAACGTCGACTGCTGAGGATGACGTTGAGCCTGCTCCACAGTTTGTGAACGATTCTGACGATGACGACACATCGGAAGAGTAACGTTTCGTTTCGCTGAAACAAGATGATTACGTAGCCCCCATGGAAAAAATCGTGGGGGCTACGTTTTTAAACACACCTTGCTGGTAGTACGATGCCAGATAGCTAGATATTTGTAGTCGCTCAGATTATGAGGTTCGAGGGAAATGAGTGTATTTAGCTATAGCGTTACAACAGCACTTTTCATATAAAATTGAACTTCCGATTAGGGGCGGTTAGCTCAGTTGGTTAGAGCGCGTCGTTGACATCGACGAGGTCACAGGTTCGAATCCTGTATCGCCCACCACATCAGTCTTTGCAGATCAAGTTGGTTGAAATGTGCAGTAAGTCGCTAATACAACTCAAAGATGTGCTCCCGTTGGGCACAGTGGTTGGTCGCGACGCAATGGAGTGCAGCCCGGTGGACGGGCGCAGTACCCTGACTACGTAGGCACGTCGCCATTTCCTAGGCGACGTGCCCCACTTACGTAATTCAATACTTTCTCGTGACGCGCAGATACATTTGCGTATTGCGATTTGCAAAGCGAAACGTCAGAACATTTCTCACCGTTTCGATATCTTGGAACCAGTCACTATGGCAGTTAAATTCAAAAATCTCTTACCTGCAGAACAACAGGACTACCGTGATCGATTGCGCCACTCCGCAGCGCACGTTCTAGCGGAAGCAGTAACGAAATTGTTTCCAGAAGCTCAGCTTACGATCGGACCTCCGATTGAAGATGGCTTTTACTACGATTTCGCAGTTACCGAACCGTTCACTCCAGATGATCTCAAATCAATAGAACTAGAAATGCGCAACTCGGTCAAGGCAAACACCGAGTTCATCGAGCGAGAGACGAGTCGTGACGAAGCGCTGAAGCTGGTAAAAAATAACGCATACAAGGTTGAGATTCTTGAGGGAATCCCTGCTGACCAGCGAGTCACATTCTGCAGCCACTCAGACGGATCATTCGAAGATCTTTGCCGTGGCGGTCATATGGAACGGACCGGCGACATCAGAGCCTATAAACTGCTCTCGACTGCCGGTGCGTACTGGCGCGGCAACGAGAACAACGCGATGCTCCAACGGATCTACGGCACGGCGTGGGAGTCACCCGACGCTCAAAAGGAATACCTGAAACGCGTTGAAGAAGCCGAGAAGCGCGATCACCGTAAACTTGGAAGGGCACTAGGTCTGTTTTTCTTCGATCCAATTGCTCCCGCAAGTCCATTCTTCCTCCCCAAGGGCGCGCAGGTCATGAATAGCCTGATCGAGTACGTCAAAGAGCTTTATGTGAAGTACGGCTATCAGGAAGTAATGACCCCGCAGATTTTTAACACTGATCTGTGGAAGCGGTCTGGCCACTTGGATGCTTATGCAGAGAATATGTATTTTGTTGATGTCGACGAGCGAGAATTTGGTGTAAAGCCAATGAACTGCCCTGCGGCGGCAATGATCTATCTCGCTGATTCTCACAGCTACCGTGAATTGCCGATGCGCCTAGCCGACTTTGGTCGATTGCACCGTAATGAGCGATCAGGTGTGACACATGGTTTGACTCGGGTGCGTTCTTTCGTTCAGGACGATGCTCACATCTTCTGCACGTTGGATCAGATTGGCTCTGAGATCACCTCGTTCCTCGCGATGCTCGACGAGGCTTACAGCGCTTTAGGTTTCGACAGCTACAGACTAGAGCTGTCACTTAGACCCGAAAAGAGAGTGGGTTCTGACGAAATGTGGGACACGGCGGAGACCGCTCTTACCGAACTTCTTGATGCTTCTGGTGTTGCATACACATCCGAAGCTGGAGAGGGCGCTTTCTATGGTCCGAAGATCGATATATTTGTGCCCGATGCAATCGGCAGGGACTGGCAACTTGGAACGGTTCAGCTAGATTTCTCGCTTCCTGAACGGTTCGACATGGAATATGCAGCAGAGGATGGTTCTCGCCAGAGACCCGTGGTTATTCACAGAGCTATGTACGGCTCGCTCGAACGTTTTATGGGTGTGCTGATTGAACACTTATCGGGAGCCTTCCCGCTGTGGATGGCTCCGGTACAGGCTGTAGTCGTTCCAATTGCCGACCGTCACATAGACTTCTGTCACGAGGTCGGTCGGAAGCTAAAATCCGCCGGAATCAGAGTTCAAGTTGATGATTCCAACGATCGAATGAACTCTAAGATCAGGCGAGCCCAGCTTCAAAAAGTCCCGTACATGCTTGTTGCGGGAGATCAAGAGATTGAGGCGAAAACAGTCGCTGTTCGCACTCGTACGGGTGAAAATCTAGATCCGATGACGGTCGATGAAGTGGTCACCAAGTTTCTTGAACAGATCGCAGCTAGAGCGTGAATCGGGAGTTTCGAGAGAAATTTCTCCCATGAAAAACTCACAAAATCCAATAGGTCGTCAAATTGACGGCCTATTGCGCGCAGTGTAGCCTCGAATTGCTTGTTATGCGTTCGGCGCGCCATTAGAAACGGTGATGGCTGGACTGTGTATCTCGTACGAATCATGAATAGAAATTTTCAGAGCGTGGCTTCTTAGCGGGTGTCACGATGGATCCGTGACCCCATGACACCTAACGACATCACAATACATCGAGGACTTACAGGCGTTTACTTTGATAGGAGTGAAACGACTTTCATCGATGGCAAGGAAGGTATCCTGGAATATAGGGGCTATAACATCCATGACCTGGCGGAGCAGTCTACGTTTGAAGAGACGGCGTACTTGCTCATTCACGGCAAGCTTCCTACTCAGAGCGAACTGAACGAGTTTGATTCCGAGATAAAGTCAGCTCGAGAGTTGCCAGAGCAGATTTTCGATGTGATCGATCTGGTCAAAGACTCACACCCAATGGACGCCCTCCGAACCGCTGTATCAGCGCTCGCTTCGTTCGATAAAGATCGAAACGATAATTCGAAGGAAGCCACGATTCGCAAGGGCAACCGCCTAACATCGCAGGTTCCTTCGATTGTGATGGCTCACCACAACATTCGTCAGGGCAAAGACCCGATTAAGCCAAGCACATCGCTGAATCACGCAGGCAACTTCCTATACATGCTCAATGGCGACGAGCCGAGCGCAGATGCGATGGCGCTGATGGACAAAGACTTTGTTCTTCACGCCGACCACGGATCAAATGCTTCAGCGTTCACCGCGCGAGTGGTCGCTGGTACTGCCGCCGACATTCACGGTGCGGTTACCGCCGGCATTGCTGCACTTTCTGGTCCATCGCACGGTGGTGCCGCCGAGAACGTGATGCAGATGGCGAAACAAATAGGTAAACCTGAAAATGCCGCCGACTATGTACAGAATCTTCTCTCAAACCGTGAGCGCGTCATGGGATTCGGTCACCGTGTCTACAAAGCTGAAGACCCACGTGCCCGCCATCTTCGCGCAGGTGTGAAGAAACTCAGCGAAGAGATGGGACAGCCGGAGTGGTACCAGATACTCGAAGCGGTTGTTGACGCTATGAAGCCATATGCACGGCGTGGCATTCACGTGAACGTCGACTTCTTCGCTGGAGTTATCTACTACCTCAACGGAGTTCCGCAGGATCTATTTGTACCGATCTTCGCTGTCGGCCGAATCCCTGGTTGGACGATTCAGGTGGTCGAGCAGTTCGAACACAACATTTTGATTCGACCGTTATTGCAGTACACCGGCGAACGTGAACTCCAGTATGTTCCGATGTCCGAACGCGGATAAACGTAGCTCCACTCTTCGCTCCTTGATTGACGTTTCGGCCAAAGTCGTTGGTTTTTCTGTGGAGTGGTGTGATTCGGACGAGTTTGATTAACGGCCCGCGTCGAAGATATCTCTCAATTGTCATGTTGAACTTGATTCAATAATGTTCGCGTTTGGAAACGAATTACCTGGTTTGCCCGACGATTCTTGAACTAAAATTTTGTATGGTAGAACGGGTAAATCTTCCTCGAAATCGATAGCCGATTCCCTCGATTCATGACACTACCTATGCCGCCATCCGAACTTGAGCAGCGATTGATCGATCACATCGCCCAGTACGGTCCAGTCACGTTCGAAGCGTTTATGGATGCTGCGTTGTACGACGAGCATCACGGCTACTACCCGAGCCGACGTAACCAGCCAGGATCGACTCCTGTTGGAACCGATGGTGACTACTTCACAAGTCCGTCGAGTCATCCAGTGTTCGGTGCACTACTGGCACTTCAGCTCGACGAGATGTGGCGAAATCTTGGCTCCCCGGACGAATTTACTGTTGTCGAGATGGGCGCAGGGGATGGCGTGCTGTCATCTGACATCGCTGAGTACGTGCAACGAGAGTTACCTGAGTTTTCAGCCGCAATTTCCTATATCTCAACTGATCTTGTGCCGCCAAGCGGAACGGATTTAGTACGTGAGAATGCTGCCATTCCAGTCGGAGTAACAGGATGTGTGATCTCTAACGAGCTACTCGACGCTCATCCTGTAAGCCGGTTCATCGTTCAAAATGGCCAGATACGAGAAATATACGTCGACTATCAAAACGGCAGGTTCATTGAGTCTGTTGGCGATGTAAGCGAACCAGAAATTGCCGCACGTGTCGAACCGTTTTTGGGGTCACTTCCAGAATCCTACCGAGGAGAGGTGAATCTGAGGCTAGGTTATTGGTCGGATTCTGTAGCAGCGACCCTCGAACGTGGCTACGTAATCACCATCGACTACGGTTGCGACCGTCCAGAGCTGTACAGACCGGCTCGAATCGATGGATCACTTCGTTGCTATTATCAGCACACGTTGAGTCAAAGCCCGCTAATTCGGATCGGTAAGCAGGACATCACCGCACATGTCGATTTCACGGCGGTCGATCATACGTTGATGGTCAATGGATTCGAGAGAATCGGAAAATCTTCTCAACAGAGATTTTTACTGAACTTAGGGATCGACCAATTTATAAGCGATATTCGCGAACGGGCAGCTTTAGGCCAGTTGTCGCGCTGTGAATCACAAGAAGACCTAGCCGGAATTGGTTCGTTGATCGACCCCGAAGGTCTTGGTCGCTTTAGAGTTGTTGTACATATGAAGAATGGTGAAGTCGGCGTAGAACCTACACGATTGCTGTCGGGCATCCTCGGCGGAGAACCGCTCACTCGGGCGCACAAGGTACCCATGTTGAATGAATCAATTGCCGACCACGCTAGGCTGCTTCGAGCGAGTAACCCGTTTTCACAGAGCAATCAAGCGTCGATGACAGAAATGCCGAATTGGGAGCAGTTATTCAGCGACGAACCGTAGCCCAAACCGCACCAAAGTTACCGTCCGTTTTAGGTTGGAGCAGGTTAAAATTCGGTGTACCAACAGGCGTGTACGGATTACAGGAATTTCGCACCCTTTGCGTAGCCTCACACGAATCGAACTATTTCGACCTGAACGGAGTTGATGTTGAGCGACGAATCCCAAGACAGCCCGCTTAAGAAAACTGCCCTTCATTCAACTCATGTCGAATCGAACGCCAAGATGGTGCCATTCGGCGGTTGGGATATGCCCGTCCAATACCCGAGTGGGATCATCGCAGAGGTGAATGGAGTTCGAAACTCGGCAGGAATCTTCGACGTGTCGCACATGGGGCGACTCGAATTCGAAGGTGCTGGCGCTGAATCGTTTTTGGGTTCGATCATTTCTGCAAACCTGCCTGCGCTGAAAATCGGCCGAGGAAAGTACAACTTCATCTGTAACGCTGATGGTGGAATTATCGACGACGCTATGGTTTACCGCATTGGAGCGCAGAAATTCCTGCTTGTGATCAATGCCGGAAATGCTGATGTGGACATGGAGTGGATAAACCCACTTGTTGTTGGGCGTACCGATTTCACGATGAAAGTGACGACGAACGACACCGCTATGATAGCTATTCAAGGTCCTTCAGCAGTCGAAATTGTAGATTCTCTCTCAGATGGCGAAGCATCAAAAATCAGACGTTTTCGAATTGGCAGTTCGACAGTTGATGGAATCCCGGTCTCACTCGCTCGAACTGGCTACACCGGAGAAGATGGCTTTGAGATCATCATTCAAGCTGGTCACGGAGCGAAACTCTGGAAAACTCTGCTTGCATGTGGTGCGGTTGAATGCGGTCTCGGTTCACGTGATGTACTTCGACTTGAAGCAGGGCTTCCGCTTCATGGCCACGATCTTTCGACAGGAACGAATCCGTTTGAGGCGGGATTTGGCAGATTCGCCTATTTTGATGATCCGAACTGTATTGCTGGAAAAGCCTTAAAGCAGCTCGCTGAAATCGAACCTGCCCGCTCGCTTGTGGGTTTTATAATGACCGGTCGTGGCATCCCTCGAACCGGCTTGAACATACTTGAACCTGGTGCAAACGGAGTCGAAGCAACTAACGTAATCGGAACTGTAACCTCGGGTACCCATTCGCCGACTGTTGACGGTGGTATTGGCATGGGCTACGTTGAGCGAAAGTACTCTGAAACTGGTACTAAAATCATCATCGATGTGCGCGGGCGACCGGTTGAAGCAGAAGTCGTTGATACGCCATTTTACGAACGGAGTTAGGCTGGTTGTCTGACTGCGTTCGTAAAATGGCCACTAATTGGTCCATTGACTAATGATAGGAAATTGAACACAGATGTACCCGGATGATCTCAAATATTCAAAAGAACACGAATGGGTGCGAATGAGCGGAGATATCGCCGAGATCGGCGTAACCGTATTTGCGCAGGAATCACTCGGTGATGTCGTGTTCGTTGATCTTCCCGAAGTCGGAACGAACGTCGAACAATTCGCCAAATTTGGCGAAATCGAGTCCGTGAAAGCTGTAAGCGATCTGTTCTCACCTATTGGAGGTAAGATCACCGAGGTCAACTCCGCAGCTGCTGACACGCCAGAAGTAGTTAATGAAGATCCATACGGCTCGGGCTGGTTGATCAAGGTTGAGCTTAACGACACCGCCCAACTCGACGAACTTATGGACGCCGCAACCTACCAAGCAACGTTGGAGTAACGATTACTTCAATGGCTTCATCAGCGCACACTTCGCCTAACCATCCTTACATTCCATCTACCGATTCTGAACGTGCCGAAATGCTTGGTGCCATCGGCGTTGACTCACTTGACGCCCTACTCGAGGATATTCCTGCTCAGCACCGGCATCCAAAGCTAAACCTTGCTGCAGGGCTTTCAGAACAAGAGCTTTCGACAGTATTTGGGTCGATAGCGGCTGAAAATGCTTCTCCTTCGAGCGGGTATATATCGTTTTTAGGAGCTGGTTCGTACAGTCACTACATTCCTTCTACAGTTCGTTCGATCCTACAAAGAGGTGAGTTCGTAACTGCTTACACGCCGTACCAGCCAGAGGCCGCTCAGGGCACCCTGCAAGTCGGTTTCGAGTTCCAGACCATCGTCTGTCAATTGACTGAGATGGAAGTTGCTAACGCCGGTATGTACGATGGTCCTACGGCGTTTGCTGAAGCTTGTCTCATGGCAGCTCGAGTGACGAAGCGAACGAAAATCGGCGTACTTTCGAGTACAGATAAGCGATTATCAGACACGCTTCTGGCGTACTCGAAATACCAAGGCATTGAGATCGTCGAAGTCGCAGCCGATGCAACGGACATTCCAGATGATCTGGCGTGTATTGGCATCCAGAGTCCCAACTTTTTCGGTGAGATCGAGGATGTCCAACGGCTCACCAAGCTCGCACACGACAATGGCGCACTTTCTGTAGTTCACGTGAATCCGACCGCTTTAGGGATGTTCAAGGCCCCTGGGGAGTTCGACGTAGACATCGTTACTGCCGAAGGGCAGCCTCTCGGTGTACCGATGGCGTTTGGTGGTCCGTACGTCGGGCTGTTCGCCTGCAAGAAGGCGCACATACGCCAGATGCCGGGGCGAATTATTGGGCGTACTACTGATACGAAAGGCAGAACCGGGTATGCACTCACGCTTCAAACTCGTGAGCAGCACATTCGACGTGAGCGTGCGACATCGAATATTTGTACAAGCACGCAGTTAATTGGCCTGATGGTTACCGTGTATGCCGCGACGCTCGGCAAGCAGGGAATGAAGGATCTGGCGAGCCTCTGCTACCAAAAAGCGCACTATGCAGCAGCTGAAATCAACAAGCTTGATGGCTACTCAGTTAAGTCAAGTGGCACGTTCTTCCACGAGTTTGTCGTTACATGCCCAAGTGCACCGCCTAAGATCAATGAAGCATTGCTTAAGAAGAAAATCATTGGTGGACTTGATATTTCTGATCGTTCAGAAAGCGGCATGCTCGTATGTGTGACCGAAACGAGTTCGAAAGCCGATATTGATAGATTTGTAAAAGCTCTGAGTGAGATCGGAGTTTCGGCGTGACCATTTCAATCAATGCGGGAGGCGTCGATCGCCGATTATTGATGGATCGTTCGGTGACGGGACGTAAGGCATTCACTCTGCCTGCATCTGACGTGCCGACACAGAACCTGCCAGATTCATCGTTACTACGTGACGATGTCGAGTTGCCAGAGGTCTCGCAGCTGGAAGTAATTCGTTATTTCTCAGTTTTAAGCCAACTGAACTTCTCGATCGATACGAATTTCTACCCTCTCGGTTCTTGCACGATGAAGTACAACCCAAAGATCAACGATGAGTTATCGAATCTTCCGGGTCTTGCCAACATTCACCCGCTTCAGCCTGATGTAACCGTTCAGGGTGCAATCAGACTTCTCAAAAACCTTCAGGACGATCTCGGCGAAATAACCGGTCTTTCCGGCGTATCGCTTGCTCCTCTCGCGGGCGCTCAGGGTGAATATGCAGGCTTATTAATTGCCCGTGCCTACCACGATGCTCGAAGCGACTCGGCTCGAACGGTAGCCATAGTTCCCGATTCAGCACACGGCACTAACCCTGCTTCGGCAGCGATGGCTGGATTGGAAGTTGTCACAGTTCGGTCTGACGACCAAGGCAACGTCGATGTTGAAAACCTGCGAGAGCTAGCCAATTCGAACACTGCCGTGTTTATGCTCACCATTCCGAGTACGTTGGGATTGTTCGAGCCGAATATTCTTGAGATCACCAAGATCGTTCACGATGCAGGAGGTCTTGTTTACGCTGACGGTGCGAACCTGAACGCGTTATTGGGAGTGGTGAAACTCGGTGACCTGGGCGTCGATATTTGCCATTCTAACCTGCATAAAACGTTCTCGACCCCTCACGGTGGGGGCGGTCCCGGTTCTGGGCCTGTCATGGTCACAAACGAACTGGCGAAATTTCTGCCTAAACCCGTCGCAGTGAAGACCGATGTTGGATATGTTCTCGCTACGCCGGAAATGTCCGTAGGCTCCATCAACGGATTCCACGGATCGTTTTCGATTGCGGCTCGTGCCTACGCATACATCAAAGCGTTAGGGCAGGAAGGTCTTCGTTCGGTTTCTGAGAACGCGATCATCAGTGCCAATTACATTCAGGCGAAGTTACGAGACAAATACGATCTTGCGGCCGATCGTTACTGCATGCACGAGACGGTTCTTTCAGCAGCTCGTCAGAAGAAGCGCGGAGTAGCTGGGCTAGATATTGCGAAGCGGCTACTCGACTTCGGAATCCACGCACCAACGATGTACTTCCCGATGATTGTCGACGAAGCGTTGATGGTTGAGCCTACGGAATCGGAATCGAAAGAAACTCTCGATCACTTCATCGCAGTTATGCGACAGATCGACGATGAAGTCGACTCAGCACCTGAACTGCTTCATGATGCTCCGCACGATCTGCCGGTAACACGTCTTGATGAGGCGACGGCTGCACGTAAGCCGGTGTTGCGCTGGTCGGCGGAGGTGTAGATGTATTCGACATTAGCGATCATAGCCCTCAGCACGATTTCTGCAGCACATGGTGTCCAATAGCAGCGTTACACTCTCGTCGGGCTTTGACGCACCCCCGAATTCCGAAAGTAATTAGTGCCACATGATTATCGATACACATGTTCATGTTTGGGAGATGCCTCCGATCGCTCCGATCGGTCCAACCGCGCCCAACTTCACATCAAAACCAAAAGCCCACGCAAACGCTGAACTGCTGCTCGAAGATATGGACGTAAACGGAGTCGACAAGACTGTTATCGTTCAAACTTCGTTCTCGACGTGGGACAACGAATACGTTGCTGGTTCGGCTATCAAATACCCGGATAGATTTGTTTCGATGGGTATGGTCGACCCAATGGACGATAATAATGTCGAACAGGCTGCGTACTGGATGGATGAACGGAAGATGCAGGGTTTTCGATTCCACCCACAGTACTACTCGGAGGTCGACATATTGAAGCGACCTGAGAACGATGCCATGTTCAAGGCAATCGAAAAACGTGACGGCGTCATCCAGATCCACAATCGTCCAGAACATGCTCATCAGCTCGATTATGTAGCAGCGAAATACCCTGGAATCACATGGCTAATCGACCACATGATGTATCCGGAGCCCAAGATGGCTCCCGATTGGGATGTGTACAAACCTGTTCTTGCTCTAGCCAATCACGAAAACGTTCTGATGAAAATTTCGGACATTCACAACCGTTCCGTAGGTGATTATCCGTTTGCAGACATGCACGACATTATCAAAATGGCAATGGATGCCTTCGGGCTCGATCGTGTTATGTGGGGCACGGGTTATCCGGGCTATCACCGAGTCGAAAATGGCTGGCTTTCACTTGAAGACGAACTAAAGCTCGTCCGTGAGGGATTTGACTGGCTTACGTCGGACGAGAGAAACAAATACCTTGGCGGAAACGCTATGCGTATATGGAACTGGGATAGCGAGTAGAATTCCTGATTGCAGAGCCAACAGGAACACACGGAGCACTGACGAAACATGGCACTTCAAGCTGGCACACCAGCACCAGATTTCACTTTGGACGCTCACTCTGGTGCGATAAAACTTTCGGACTTACGCGGTAAGACAGTGGTTATTGGATTTCATCCTGCCAGCTTCACTGGTGGTTGACTGAATCAAGTGCGCGGGTTCCGCGCAAACTACGAGAAGTTTCAGGATCTGAATACTGAAATCGTTGAGATCAGCTGTGATCCTCTCCCGGTGCAAAAAGCATGGGTCGCCAGCATGAAAACGGAAGGCAGCGACGAATACGGTCAAGTTCCTTTCCCTGTTGCCAGCGATTTTTGGCCTCATGGAGAGGTGACAAAGGCGTTTGACGTTTTCAATGAAGAAACCGGAAAAGCGAAACGCTCGGTATTCATTATTGATGGCGAAGGGATGATCCGCTGGTCGAATGTGTACACCGATTCGATCCCGGCTTCAGGCGAGCTACTCCACGAAATCGAAAATCTGTGATGAGGTCACTCTCTCTGAGAGATCAGGTGCGGATTGGTTGAGTTGAAATGATGACACTTCGGTATAGTTGAAATGTTATAGGCTCAATATCGTCATCTTGAACTTGATTCAGGATCTTGCTCGCAGGAACTAACCGAGCTGAAGCAAGCATGGCTGTAGTCCCCAATACGCTTACGTTGAATCTGGCAAAATCACTTTCTGTCGCCATTGGATTGTTCGGCTTCGCGTTTACCGCTTGGATCTTCTACTCAACACTTGTGCTGTATCCGAACGACGCCAGTTTCTCAGTATTGGGCGCGATCTTGTCCGTGATTCTGGTGACACTGGGAGTGAGCTCAGCTGTTCTAGGTCGTCTGGTGCGACGACGAATATCGGGTCAAACGTTCTCGACCGGAGCGATATACGGTCTCGCTGTAGGTATAGCAATCTTGTGGCTGCCACTTTTCTTACCGTCACCGTCTATGGTCGTGTTCTTTCTGATCTCGGGCTCACTCTTGCTGTTGCACGCTCTGTTTGGTCGTCAGAAAATAGAATTATCTACCAGATTGGCGGATCGATAGTGTGCAAGTCGCCCCAGTAAACACATCCGAGTCAGGATTGAACCCACTTTGCCACTAATCAAGCAAACGGCGGCTACAAAAGTGATCCGAGTGATCTCAGGCGTGATCGGACTACTCGCAGTCATATACGTCTTGTTCGCTCTGTATCGTGTTTACTTTTTCGAATCGGGTGGATCGAGTAATTCGTCATCACCGAGAGTGTTCATCTTGATAATAGTGCTTCTGGCAGCTATGACTATTGAGTTCGCTCGATCTGTATGGCGTCGTAGCCAAGGTGTTCGAAGCAATGTATGGAAAGTTCTTGCATTCGCTGTAATCCTGATCGTGTTTCCAGTTTTAGCTTCTCCTTTATCACCTACCCTCCTCGTGTTCGCTATATTCGCTGTAGTGCTTACTTTCGTGAACTTGGTGCTCAACCGTTTATTCGCACCTAAGACCGCGTAATAAAAAAAGGACGATGGTCTGACCCATCGCCCTTTTTAGCTCACATTCTCCGAGCGGAAAAAAAGTCACCTCGTGACCCTAGTAGAACGTTCCGCCCTCTTTTCCGCCGTCGTCGTCTAGTTCGCCCTTGAGCCCTGCCTGTAAATCCGCAAGCTGACCCTCAACACCCATCTTAAGCATTCCTGCGTCTGAACTGATTGGGAACCACTGCATGCCCTGCTTGATACGACGTGCCGCCTCTTCGCCTGAAGTGGTGTGAGCGCCCGTGAACACTCCATTGCGCTTTCCTGCGTCGACGACTTTCTTAACGGCTGCGATGTGATCAGGGTGCTTGTTGTCTAACCCAATCGGCACACCCATTGATTGTGCGAGGTCGTTTGGTCCGATGAAACATACGTCTACGCCCGGCACGGCCATGATCTCGTCGATCTGATCAACCGCAGCAGGGTCTTCGATCATGATCACCACAAGCGTCATCTCGTTGGCCTTCTTGTAGAAGCCTGGACCGTATGCAATCTGACCACGTGCGCTGCCGATTCCACGAATTCCATCGGGGGCGTACTTTGCTGCCTGCACAATTTCTCGAGCCTGATCCGCATTTTTCACATCCGGCGCAACGATTCCCATGAACCCAATATCGAGAATTCGTTTAATCCATACTTTCTCGCCGTAAGGAACCCGAGCGAACATTGGAGTGCCGCTGCCCTGAGCCGCCCTGAGGCAGTTCACAGCCGTGGAAACATCGATCGCGTTGTGCTCGAAGTCGACTACGATCCAGTCGAGGTCAGTCATATAGGCCAGCACTTCGATAACCGAGGGGTCGCCAGTTGTTGACCACGTGCCAACAGTAGCTTCGCCACGTTTCATCTTGTCTATGACTGGATTTGAATCCATTTTGGAATCTTTCTATTGGAATTGAATCGTGCTGTTGGTCATCGTACTTGTGCCGTCAACAAATGTTTTCACGGCGAATCAGGTTACTACTTCGTGAGAGAGCGATAAACTAGCGTTCGGATGATTTTAAATATCTCGTAAAGGAGAATTCGCGTTGGCCAGACACACACGGCTACAGGCACTAAATGCAGTTCACGAAATTGGTGTTGTGCCAGTTTTTTACAATGGTGATATTGCAATAGCCCAGAATATTGCAAAGGCCTGTGTAAACGGTGGAATTCGGGTTCTTGAGTTTACCAACCGTGGTGACCACGCTTGGGAAGTTTTCACTGCGTTAGACAGATTCTGTGCAGCCGAGCTTCCTAACGCGGTTCTAGGAGCTGGTTCAGTTCTTGATGCTGGCACTGCTTCAATGTACATCGGTTCGGGTGCAAGCTTCATAGTCGGTCCGGTAACCAATCCAGACGTTGCGAAGGTTTGTAATCGTCGAAAAGTCGGATACATCCCTGGTTGCGGAACTGCTTCTGAGATTTCCGCTGCAGAAGAACTCGGCTGTGAGATAGTCAAAGCGTTCCCTGGAAGTGCCGTAGGTGGCCCAGGATTCGTAAAAGATGTTCTTGCTCCTATGCCTTGGTCATCGATCATGCCTACTGGCGGTGTTGATATCACCGAAGAATCACTCCGACCGTGGTTCGAAGCAGGCGTGGTAGCCGTTGGGATGGGTTCTAAGCTCATTTCTGCGGACATTCTGAAAGACGGTGCTTGGAATAAACTCGAGCAGCGAAGCAAAGACACCGTCGCCCTAATCAAGTCCATCCGCGGCCGGTCCTAATAGGACCCGTTTTCAGCTTGGGGCGATTGCTCCTCAATTGCACATGCGCTGATCTATTTCAATCTAATTAAACATCCAATTCGCGGTAGAAAAAGTATCGGAGATACCCAAATGGTCAAGGTAGTAACTTTCGGAGAGGTGATGCTCCGACTCGCCACGATGCGTCGAGAACGATTCACGCAAGCACGTGAATTCGAAGTCACCTACGGCGGTGGTGAATGTAACGTCGCGGTTTCTCTCGCTCAGTTCGGTATCGACGCTACTTTCGTAACAGCCATCCCTGACAACGACATTGGGCAAGCGTGCATCAACTACATTCGACAGTTTGGCGTCGACACCTCTGAAATTCTTCGACAAGGTAAGCGCCTCGGCACTTACTACCTTGAATCGGGCGCATCAATGCGTGCCTCGAAGGTTGTCTACGATCGTGCAGCCTCATCCATTGCTGAAATCAAGCCCGGTGAGATTGATTGGGAGAAGATTTTTACTGGCAAAGACTGGTTCCACTTCACAGGCATCACACCTGCGATCTCAAAGAGTGCTGCAGCGGTCTGTGTTGAAGCTGCCCAGGCGGCCAAGAAGCTCGGACTGACTGTTAGCGCTGATATGAACTACCGGAAGAATCTATGGACCTCAGAAGAGGCGCAGGCAACGATGATTCCGATGATGAAGTATGTGGATGTTTCGATCGGAAACGAAGAAGACGCCGAAAAATGCCTTGGCGTTGCCGCCGAGGGCGTTGACGTGACTACTGGCGAGATCGATCCAAACGCTTACCGACCTGTTGTTCAGGAACTTGTCGATAAATTCGGATTCAAGAAAGTCGCAATCACTCTTCGTGAAAGTATTTCGGCTGATGATAACGACTGGAGCGCTATCTACTACGATGGCAGCGAGATTCTAGTTGGAAAGAAGTACCCGGTTAGAATCGTCGACCGTGTTGGTGGTGGTGACTCGTTCTGCGCAGCGATGATCTACGGGTTGAATCAGAGTGGTTGGGATTCTCGACAGGTTCTCGATTTCGCGGTGGCTTCATCGGCTATGTCACACACATTCCACGGCGACTTCAACCTCGTTAGTGTGAAGGAAGTCATGGCAGTTGCAGGTGGGGACACCTCAGGCAGGGTCCAACGCTAGTGCGAATTGCGTGTTTCTGTGAGTTCAACTGTTAGTTGGTAGATGGCTCTTCTGAACGGGATTGACGCAGAGAATATAAAGACCCTCCGAGATTTTCAGAGGGTCTTTTGTTATTTCATATCGCCGTTATCGTGCCCTTTGTTCACTGCGTTCGACACAGTCACGATGAACTTGAATTTCTGTGATGTGGGCGGGGAATGGTTAGCGACTAGCTCTTCTTTGGCTCAGTCTTGATAATGACCTCGAAGCCGAGAATTGCTGAGCCATGTGCCACAGTTCCATCGTTCTTGTTTGAAGCCGCTTGGCGATGACCGTGCTGGAAGGCTTCCGAATTCACCCACGCCTGAAACGATTCTTCAGAGTCCCAACGGGTGTATACAAAGTATCGATCCTCACCCTCAACAGGTCGAAGTAGCTCAAATCCCTCAAATCCGGGCTGATTGTCTACTTCACCAGCGCGTTGCTGGAATCGCTTCTCAAGCTCTTCGCCCTTGCCTTCGCCGACAGCGATGGCGTTGATCTTCACGATACTCATAAGTCGTCTCCTATTAGCCAGCCCGACTGGGATGACGAAATTTCCACATGTATGAATCGTATGGCACAGCAAGACTTACCGTCTTGCCGAACCGCCTAGAGAAACCGTGCCTCAGAAACTCACTCTAATTCGCCATCGGTTTCGTGGTTCTCTATGAGTTCGAGGTAACCGGGGAGTACTTCGTCGATATAAGCCTGTTCGAGAAGTTCGACTAGCTTAATCGGATCGGTGTGACCGATGACCTTTGCGCCTGTGTTCTTGTTGATCACTTTGAGCAGATCGTCGATGTGATCAGCGATACCACCTGTGCCTTCAAGTACACCGATAAGTTTCGCCTGATCGAATGCAATAGCGAATTCACCCAGAGTTCCGGAACGTCCACCCACGATCACTACTGCGTCGCACGTCTGAATATTCGCTACTTCGCGCCCCATTAGCCCGCTGCCGGTGTACACGATGATGTCATACCCACGCGTTGGTGAGTTGTAGCGTGCGATGTGCTCGGTGAAGCTCTGTGCAGGCGAGATACCGATCACTAGGCCCCCTTCTGACTTTGCACCGAGCACAGAATCATGAGGTAGTCCTGGTGCTATGCCGGTTACGAGAGTGTAGCCGCGCTTGCCAACTTCTGCTCCGAGCCTGTGAATACTCTCGCGTGCCGATTTAGGCAGGTCACCACCAGCAGATCCCATCACTCCGAACACCATTTTCGGAAATTCAGTCAGGTTACCGTAGCTGGCAGTTATTTTATTTTGATCGTTTGGGTTGGAACTTGGCATACACTAATTATCTCCATCCCGACCTTGCCGGTGGGCTTGTTTTAGCCAAGATTGGCCGATATGTCGTTCTCCAAGAGCCTCTGGATGGCACTGCCTAATGGGCTCGCCGGCCCTCAAGAAAACGTGCCGTCAGGCACTTAGTAACCCATTGCCACACCGTCCCTACGGGGGTCGGCGCCACCGAGCATTGAACCATGATCGGTGAATTGGATTCCTTGACCGCCACCAACGGCATTGTGCCAATCGGGAGCTACATGCACGCGATGACCACGTCGGGCGAGGTCTTGGCGCATGTGCACAGGAAATCTGTTTTCTAACAAGAGCATGCCGGTGTCGTAATGCCTGAATCTGGGCGCTTCGATCGCCTCTTGAACGTTCATTCCAACGTCTATGTGATGGTGCATCATCTGAGCCGTCGTGTGCAGAATGCCCCAACTGCCCGGAGTTGATATCGACATTCGAATTTTCTTATCGCCTATCGTGTTGAATATTTGTGCTGGAGCTATGCAGAAATCCTGTTCTTTGCCGGGGCCGATCAAGTTCGGAGAATCAGTACCTGGGTTGATGTCGAACCACTTACACATATTGTTCATGAACACACCGGTATCGCCAGCAACAACGGCGGAACCGAAAGCTCCACCCAGAGTCTGTGTAACGGTTACTACGTTGCCTTCGGCATCGGCAGTTGCAAAGTGAGTGGTCAAACCGCTCGCGTATTCAGCTTTTACGCCTACTGGGGGATGATCGACTCGAGATCGTTCCCATCGTTCTGCAGGCGGTCCCGAAGTTTCGAGCATGTTTATTTCGGCTGCTCGATCAGCAGCATATTCGGCAGAAAGCAGTCGTTCTAACGGAATTTCGACGTGGGAAGGATCACCGGCGTATTTCGCTCGATCGTCGGCGGCTATGTATACGGCTTCGACAAACCTGTGGAGAGTGTCGCTAGATCCGTATGGAAGTTCATCGAAATTGCTGAGAATATTCAGGGTTTCGAGAATCTGGAAGGCCGATGAATTTGGTGGTGCAACCCGTACTTCGAATCCTCGATAGTTCGTGGTTAGTGGTTCCTGCCAGTATGCTCTATACGCTGCAAGCTCTTCTCGACTGATGATTCCACCCGCAGCTTTGAGACTTTCCTGTATTCGATCACCAAGCTTGCCTTCGTAGAATTCTTTTTGGCCGCCCTCTGAGATTATCGAAAGGGTTTCAGAGAGTTGAGGCATTCGAAATACCGAACCGCCGCTCAGTCCGTTTCGTTCAACAATTACAGCTTTCTGAGACGACTCAAAACGGTCGATTCTAATGAGGTTTTCTTCGATCATTGCCGCGTTGAACGGTGTGAGGGCGATTCCTTCATCTGCGTACTGAATTGCGTCTCGCATCACCCTCGAAAGCGGCATCGATCCGTACGTCTCATGCATCGTCATCCACCCTGATACGTTGCCGGGTACAAGAGGTGAGATAGGGCCTGTTTCGGCATTGAGATGATCGAACATTTCAGGTCGAGCTGCATTTGGTGCGTGCCCTGAGAAGTTTAGGATTCTGGTGCGATTTTCTTTTGCGATGTAGATCATCGCGATTCCGATCCCTCCAGCCCCAGACATGTAAGGTTCGGCGATGTTAAGCGTCGATGCGACTGCGACAGCGGCATCAATAGCGTTACCACCGTCTCGAAGTACGTCCAGCCCGGCTCTCGACGCATATGGGTGCGCCGACGCGATCATTCCTTTCGTTCCAGTTGCGGGCGCACGCGTGGATCTCCCATGAGGCGATGTGCCCTTAGGAAACAGCGCATTTGAATCGATATTGTCGACCTGGTTCACGGGTTCGCCTTTCGATGCGTAATCGCTCAGAAATTCTTAAATAATTCGGCAATTATGCCAAGGTTGATAGGTAGTTACGAGATTCTATTCGCTGTTCGTCTGAACCATATGCCATTGAGTAGTGTCCTTTGTATCCGGCATCTTCGAGACGGGTGAACAGATTAACGAAATCGAGAGTGCCTTCACCAGGAATGAGATGGACTTCGTAGTCACCGTGATTGTCTGCCAAACGCACTTCGCCGATGCGGTCGACACCGAATACATTCAGAAATCCATCCACTCCGTCAGGTACAAGGTGAGAGTGATTCGCCGTGAAAGCCCAGCCCATGTGCTCAAGTGGAATTTGATCGAAGTATTCACGGACTTCTTCGATGGTGTGTGCCATGTAGTGAACTTCCGCTTTGTCAGGTTCGAAGTTCAGGTTTTCGAGCAGAATTTGCTGGCCAGTATCGGCTCCGTACTTACAAATGCGTTTCAGGCGATCGAGTGATGCTTTCTTGCGCTCGGGTACATCGCTGCTGAAGTGATATCCGGCGTGGACAACTGTCCATGCGCAATCGAGGGAGTTTGCGAGATCAACGCTCGCCCGCATGTACTCCTCAACGGCTCGCGAAACATATGGTGAAAACTCGGCAACGTTCACAGCTGAGAGAGTGTGGAGTCCAATAGAGATACCGTTTGATTCGCACATGGTACGAACAGCTTGTGATCGCTCCGGAGTCCAAGTGTCCATGTGGTTGGGGCCAGCATCGGCGTTGAAATCGAGGAAGAAAAACTCGTTGTCAATTGCCCACTGTATGGCATCTTCCAACCTTGCTTTACCGGCATCGAAACCTATTCGGTCTTTCAGGGACATTCAACGATCCTTTTCATAGAGCGAATCTTTCTCACCATGCTTCAGAAGCGATGTACCTATTTCCAGTTTTCGTAGAAACGGCTATGTTCCAAATCAATAACTTCGAATGGCAACCCGGTTGCAGCCGCGGCAGCTTTGCCATCTTCCAGTACGAGCCATGTGCCGCCTTTGCCAATTGCTCGACCGTTCAGCATGATCAGCTCTCCGGCAACCAACGACATTGAAGACTTGCCCGTAGCGGGATTCACGACAGTCACATCAGCATCTGCGCCCTCTGAGAAGTGCCCCTTGTTCAGCAAGCCCAACATCCGTGACGGTGTGTAGCTTAGCTTGATTACAGCTTCATCCATAGTGAGAGCACCAAATGCAACGAGAGCCATCGAGCGCTCGATAGCCACATTGCGTGGCAGTGAGCCGCCATCAGTCGAAATAGCATCAACCCTGAAAGTTCCGTCGTCGTATTTCGCTGTCGCAAGGCTAAACGCGCTGGTTGGCGGATTCACTGGATAGCTCAGTGCCGCGTCAGTTGCTGCGGCTTCCCAAATTTCAACAGCTTCCTGGCCCGTTACGGCGATTACACGTCCACCGCGTTCAATAAGTGCTGATCCGTATCCGTCCATAAGTGAAGCTTTGATGCCTTCATCGGTTATTGGATATCCGCGGGCTTTCAAGCAATTTTGTGCAACGTTGTAGACCACATCGCCGTATTCATCGCACTTGCCGTTTGTGCCGTTCGCCTGCGCCAAATATGCCTCGGTAATCCACTGCGATCGCATTCGTTCGATCATCCCGAGGGCTTCTTGTACTTCCTCAAGCGGTTCGTCGATCATTCCTCGGGTGTACGAGTTGATATGCGCAACATGAAGACGACCATTTCCAGTGATGCCAGGGACTTCTCGGAGTCCGGTCATATCACTACCGGAATCCTTGGTTCCAACGTGAAAAGCCACCCATGCAAGTTGATCGTTAGCTTCTTTTACAACGTTGCTTGAAGCTTCTGGAGTGAACGGATGGTAGCCGCCAAGCATCTTCACTCCAATTCCTCCTCGTTTTTTTACATCGGAGATGGCATCACGAAGAATCGATGGGCGTGGATCGTCTTCTGGAATGGTTTGATGAGGGACCAACCCCATCAGGGAAGCTACGTTGAGACCTGCTCCACGCTGGATCATACCGGTCACCATCGCTGTTGGATCGCCAGCCAGATCGAGAGCGGTTGTTGTTCCCGATTCGACAAGCATGGCGTGGCCATAAGCGCGGTCGACATTACTGTTGAACGGACTCGACAGGTGGGCATGGGTGTCGATGTGACCCGGCATCACGATCTGGCCAGAGACGTCGATTATGTCGT
>ERZ890510.7-NODE-7-length-211780-cov-9.125805_pt1 | contig 211780 bp, 189 predicted proteins | sample MGYA00521265_ERZ890510 | MGnify/ENA primary metagenome ERZ890510 (study PRJEB32303, sample SAMEA104408624) | aquatic metagenome | biome: Brackish water; feature: Chemocline; material: water | place: Baltic Sea | collected 2014-10-26T21:54:00 | depth 110 m ... | reverse complement strand
ACCAAATATTTTTCGGGGAACGGCGTTGCAGTGGAGGCGATGTGTGCGGACCTGCACAAGCACTGCCCCCCCAGTGGCAGCAGAGGGGGGCGGGAGGTTCGGAGGCACTGAAACCCAGTATTTTCTAGGCCGAAGTGAGTAGTCTTCTGAGTAGTATTGTTTTCAACATGCTCACAGAATCACTGTAAGTGATTGCAATATAAAGACCTACGAAATACTGATTACCTTGCGCCAGGTAAGGAGACGGCGTGTGGATGACGGTCGGGTGGTCGGCCGGTCTAAGGAGCCCGTGCCTGCGGCCAGGTTCTCTGTCGGGGCGTCGAGGTCGGCGCCTGTGTCACCGGAACCGGCTGGTTCCGAAGAAGCCGGCCCGCCGGACAAGCCTTCCTGCACAAACGCCGTAGCAAGCACGACGGGTGCACCAATCAGGAGCAGCACAAAGGCCATTCCGGGCGTCCAGTCCGGCAGGCCAACGCTCTCGGTGACCACCTAGACTACCTGGAGAACGCCCCACGAGGCCATGAGAAACACACCCAGAACCTGCCACAACGAGCGACGGTGGATTTCGTGGATCAACTGCTTGAATTGTGACATGTGCCTGCGGCGGAAGGGAACTACACACAGAATGGGGCCAAAGAGCCGGTTTCTTCAAGCTTCGGCGTATCACGACCCCCGGAAGCGGGAACGTCTGGCGTGTTTCACCGCTTGGGTATTTCGGACGTAGCCATCAGAATACCACTAAAGAGGAGATAATGCCCACAAAGCAGGTACGCATCACGCATAGGCCATCGGGAGAGGTCCTCGCCACCCAAAGCCGCTTGACATGACTGTTCGTTCGACCTGACCTCGCGCGTCAGCGAAGACGGGGGAGCCGCCCCAGAGCCCAGCGTAAGGGCCAACGCCACGCTGACCCTTCATCTCCAGCACGCGGACTCGTGAACCCGAGCGCTGGTGCGCGGAGCCTTACCGACCTGGGCATTGCCGCGGCAGTCACGAGCCGGGTGGGGGCTTCGCCGCCGTCCTACGGTGTGGCATTCGCCAGACCACTTTTGCGGGCGATCCGCTCAAGCCGGCTCACTTGGGTCATCACAACCTTGCCGGGCTCTACTGACGCTGCATCTTGATCGCGGGTGTTGGGTGCAACGCTAAAACGGAGGTGGTCAGGTGGCGCGTCATTGGATTGTAGTTCTCTTCGCGACAGGTGCGGCCGGCTTGGCCACGGCGGACGTCACGGCCCAGACGGTAGCTGGGGTCGGGACCTTCAAAGATGCGCTGTCCATGGAATCGGTTGGAGCGGTCTCGATTTCGCCCGACGGCGCCACCGTCGCCTACACTGTGCAGAGCACGGCGTGGGAAGAAAACGGGTACGACAGCGAAATCTGGATTGCGAGCCCGGACGGCGAGCCCATTCAGCTCACGCGCACGCTCGACGGCTCATCGGGCTCTCCGGCCTGGTCCCCGGACGGGCGCTGGCTCGCGTTCGCCGCAAGCCGAGGAGACAAGAACCAGGTCTTCCTAATTTCCCCGCGCGGCGGGGAGGCTTTCCCGGTCACGGACGTGGAGCAGGGTGTTTCGAGGTTCGCATGGTCGCCGGAAGGCGGGCGCCTCATGCTTGTCGTCAGCGATGCCGCCCCCGAGGGAATGAAGGCCCGTTCGGATTTGTATGGTGAATTCGCCTTCGATGACGAGGTGCCGCCGAATGCACATCTCTGGGTGGTGACTGTCGACCCTCGAGGAGAGATCGCAGAGGCTAGGCGGCTCACCGAGGGTGACTTCCATGTCTCGGGATTTGATTGGTCCCCAGACGGGTCCCAGGTGGCCTACGTTCGGGTGCCCGACCCGGGGCTCATTTCGTCGGCGGAGTCAGATATCTATGTCCTCGACGTTGCGACGGCCGAGAGTCGGCCGCTGGTCACGGGCCCGGGCTCTGATGGGTCACCTGAGTGGTCGCCGGACGGGCAGTGGATCCTCTTCTCAGAGTTCGACCGCGACCTCGGGTCTTCGTATTACCTCAACGGAGAACTCGCGCGTATTCCGTCGCGAGGCGGGGACATCGAAGTCCTGACGCGAGACTTCGACGAAGATCTAGGCGGGGCAACATGGACGCCCAACGGAATCCGTCTCACGGCTTCTCACCGCACGGCGCGTAAGGTGTACACGCTCAACGTGGCGTCGCGAACGATGACCGAGATGGCGCTGCCGTCCCACGTCGTTGGGTCGGTGAGCTTCACTCCCGACGGACGGACTATGGCCTTCACCGGCCAGGGAGATTCAGGTTTCTCCGAGGTCTATGTGACGCGGGTCGACGTTTCGACCCCGCCGGTGAAGCTGACGGACATGAGCAGCCAGTTGGACGGCTGGATGGTGGGCACCCGCGAAGTCATCACCTGGAAGAGCGAGGACGGCGCCGAGATCGAAGGGGTGCTGCATAAGCCTGAGGGGTATGATCCGTCCCGTCGTTACCCGCTTTTGGTGGTGATTCACGGCGGGCCTACGGGTACATCACGACCGGTGGTGAACACCGGTGGCGTCTACCCGATCACCCACTGGCTAGCCAAGGGAGCCGTCGTCCTTGAGCCGAACTACAGAGGGTCAGCTGGTTACGGCGAGGCGTTCCGGAGCCTTAACGTCAGGAACCTTGGCGTAGGCGATATGTGGGACGTCATGTCGGGCGTGGATTACCTCGTGGACGCAGGAATCGCCGATCCGGAGCGGATGGGGTCGATGGGATGGAGCCAAGGGGGCTATATCTCGGCATTCCTGACGACCAACACCGATCGATTTTCAGCGATCTCCGTCGGAGCCGGCATTTCCAACTGGATGACTTACTACGTCAACACGGACATCCACCCGTTCACCCGGCAGTACCTGAAAGGCACACCATGGAGTGATCCCGCGATCTACGCCGTGACATCGCCGATTACGAACATCCTGCAGGCCTCGACGCCGACGCTCATTCAACATGGCGAGCTCGACCGCCGAGTCCCCACGCCAAACGCGTATGAGCTCTACCAGGGGCTGCAGGACGTCGGAGTCGAAGCCAGGCTGGTGATCTACAAAGGGTTCGGGCACGGCATCACCAAGCCGAAAGAGCGACTCGCAGCGAATTGGCACAATTGGCAGTGGTTCGCGAAATACATCTGGGGCGAGGAGGTCGAGATCCCCCTCGAAGAAATGGTGAGCACTCGAGAGAGAATCTCCAGCGGCGAAGGGGGGCGGTAGGATGCGGTTCACGGGCAAGCAATCCCCGCTCGCGCTGGGCCTGTTGTTCATCGTGGCCTGCGCTCCAGAATCGTCGACGCCGGACCGCCCGAACGTACTCCTGATCGTAGCAGACGACCTCGGCTACGCAGATCTGGGTGCCTTCGGCAGTGACATCGCCACGCCGAACATTGATGCGCTTGCCCAAGAGGGCGTGCTCTTTACTGGCTTCCACACGGCTCCTTCGTGCGCACCCACGCGTTCCATGCTCCTCACCGGGAACAACAACCACGTGGCGGGCATGGGGGCCCAGGGCACGTCACTCGACATTCCCGGCTACGAAGGCCACCTCTCGGACCGAGTGGCTCCCCTGCCGCGCGTACTCCAGGAGGCCGGCTACCACACCTACACGGTTGGGAAATGGCACCTGGGCGGGGCCATCGAGCATGGCCCCCAGGCCGCTGGTTTTGAACGATCGTTCAGCCTTCTCCCGGGTGCAGGGAGCCACTTCAGTTCTGTTGGATTTTACGAGGGTGGTTCGGTCTATCGAGAGAATGGGGTCGAAGTGCCTTGGCCGGAGGGCGCCTACTCGACGGAGCTGTACACGGACCGGCTCATCGACTTCATCGACGCGGGCCGGAGCGATGGTCGCCCGTTCTTCGCGTTTGCCGCCTACACTTCGCCGCACTGGCCGCTGCAGGTCCCGGAGGAATACCTGGACATGTACGCCGGGCGATTCGATCAGGGGTACGATCGACTTCGGGAGCAACGATTGGAATCGCTGAAGGCCGCGGGCATCATCCCGCAGGCTTCCGAGCTGCCGCCCCGTAATGACGCGATCACTCGCTGGGAGGAACTCACGGCAGAAGAGCAGCGAGTCGAGTCCAGGGAAATGGAGTTGTACGCGTCAATGGTGACGAACCTTGACGACCACGTAGGGCGTTTGACGAGTTACCTCAAAGAGACCGGACAATACGAGAACACCCTGATCGTGTTCATGGCCGACAACGGCGCGGCGGGAGAAGACTTCTACGGGTCGGGCCAGTACTCGGAGTATCTGCAGGGCCACTACGACAACGCCTACGAGAACATGGGGCGACCGGGCTCGTGGGTGTCGTACGGCCCTCGCTGGGCGGAGGCGAGTTCCGCGCCATTTAGTCGCCACAAGACCTACTCCCGTGAAGGTGGCACTGCGGCACCCATGATCGTTGCAGGTGTTGGCGTCTCTCGCTCAGGGGCGATCGACCGCGCTTACCTCACGGTAATGGACATCGCCCCGACGGTGATTGAAGTCGCTGGAGCTGCCTATCCGTCCGACGGGTCGGTGCGGCCGATGTTGGGTGAGTCCGCGGCGACCTACCTCGGTGGCGGAACAGGGCCGGTTCACGACGAAGAGTATGTCACGACGCTGTATCACGGCGGACGCGCGTTCGTGCGCCAAGGGAAGTGGAAGCTCGTCACCCTGGACGCCCCCTTCTCTGAGTCGGGCTTTCAGCTCTACGACATCGAGGCTGACCCAGGTGAGGCGCACGATCTCACGGAGGCAGACCCTATCCGCTACGCAGCGATGCTCGAACTTTGGAGGGAGCAACGGGAACTGCTCGGTATCGTCCCACTGGAGGAAATTCGGAGCCGCTAGAGAAGGATCAGTCCCTGTCCACCTGATAGACGACCCATTCCCCGACGGTGGGGTCCGAGTCCCGTCCTACCGCCGCCATGCCCAACTTTAGGGCCACTGAACTTGAGGCCGCGTGCCCGACCGGCACTGTAGCGACCACACGCTGGGCGCCGGGCTGCATGAAGACCCATCCGATCAGCGCGAGCGACGCCTCGGTCGCATAGCCGCGGCCCTCGAAGCTCGGGTAAACCGAATAGCCCAGCATGGTGCTGCCATCCAGGGGCCGCCCTCCTAGGCCGCAAACGCCCACAGCCCGATCATCCTCTCGGCGGTGCACCAGCCACACCCACCACCCGAGTTCATCCGGGGTTTCGGTCATGCGGTCCCGGAACATAGGCAGGTCCTCACCGAACAACGGGGGGACTTGGACGGGCTCGGCAAATTCCGCCCCTGTCGCTTCGCGGAGCACCCGGGCGTCCTGGTTGAGCCATGCGTTGAGCGCCGTCCGTGTGAGCGCGGTGAGGACGAGTCGGTCGGTGTCTAGTGTCAGTGTCAGCGGACGATCCACGTTCGGTAACTTCCACGACTGGGTAGCGGATAGAGAATATCTTGGCGAACCAATCAGAGGTTCGCCCCCTGGGGCTTCTCGACCTAATATGGATCTGTGAACACGCTACCCATCGCCGCGAGGCACATAAGGCGTCCCATGCGGGCGATCGCCACGGTGTGTGCGCTGGTCCTCATGTCGGGTTGTATTGGCAGGCTCGGGAAAGGCCCCGATCCATTTGGCAGCAGAGCTGAGCAAGGCAGAGAGCAGCTCCGGGTCGAAATTCAGAACTTGAACTTCAATGATGCGACCGTCTTCGCGCTTCGGCAGGGCCAGAGGATTCGTCTAGGCGAGGTCACCGGCAAGAGCGACGGCAAGTTCACGGTGGAATGGAACTTGGCGCTGCCCGTCGAGTTCATGATCGACTTCGTCGGAGGACAGTCCTGCACTGTTGGCGGGATCCCGGCTGACCCAGGCTCGACGATATGGATTCAGGTGCCGGCCGACATCGGCATGTCCCGCTGCAGAGGAAGCCGACGGTAATGCACGGCCAGACCGTGCGGATCTTCGTCACTATGACCCTCGGGCTGACCGGGTCGGCGTGCGGGCCTTCCGGTCAATTGGTGCAACAACAAGACCCGTTCATTCGGACCGCCGTAGGGGAAACCGAAGTCCGTCTGCATGTGCAAAATCTGAACTTCAACGAGGCCCGCCTTTTTGCGATTGGGCTAGGGAAGCGCACGCGGCTCGGAATCGTCGGGGGCAAACGGGATGCAGTATTCTCGATTCCGTGGGACCACAGCGAGCCCATACGCATCGAGATCGACATCCTCGCGGGCCCAAAGTGCACCACGGACGTGTTGACCGTCGACCCAGGAGATACGCTGGATCTTCAGATTCAATCTGTATTCGAGCGGACCGCCGGCTGCGCGTAGAAGCCTGCTAGGCGGTGACGGCTACTCGTAGAGTAGAAACGGCTTCACGTCCCGGCTGAACGCAGAGACTTCCTCCGTCACGCTCGACAGGATCTCGTCCGCGCTCGCACCCGCGTCCACACCCAGCCTGAGCCCGTCGTGCCCCCAAAGAATGTCGATCGGCATCAGGTGCTCTTCGTACTCATAGGGCGGGGGCCGCCATTCGAAGTCATCTGGGGCCAACGCTCGGACAGCAACAAAAATCTCCACAGTCGTTCGAACGGACGCGAAGGTATCGAGGCGTGTGACGTGGAGTTGTCCTCCACTGCAGAGTGACCCAGCGTGCTTTTGGAAAGTCGGCTCGAAGTGGCACGGCCTGACCGTCACACCTTCCAGGCCGGCACGGGCCAGTCGAGTTGCGAGCGCGGTCGAGTCAAGATAGGGCGCTCCGAACAACTCGAAGGGGCGCGTCGTGCCACGCCCTTCAGAGAGGTTTGTGCCTTCAACCAGTACCATCCCCGGATACACCACACAGGAATCTGGCGTAGGGAGGTTGGGGCTCGGCATGACCCACGGCAGGCCGGTGTCGGGCCAACTCATCCATCTGCGCCAACCCTCGCAGCGAATCACCTGCAAGTCGCAGCCGATGCCTCGGGTCTCGTTCAGCCACAAGGCCAGTTCCCCGCACGTGAGCCCGTGGCGCAAAGGGATGGGATGAAGGCCGACGAAGGACTCGAAGCCCTCTCGTAACACCGGCCCCTCGCGGGACAGTCCACCGACGGGATTCGGCCTATCGAGGACCACGAAAGGAATGCCAACCTCGGCACACGCTTCCATCGCCAGCGCCATAGTCCACACGAACGTATAGACCCGCACGCCGACGTCCTGCAGGTCGAACACGAGTGCGTCGAGGCCTTCCAGCATCTCCGGCGTCGGCTTGCGCACGTCGCTGTAAAGGGAGTGGACAGGCAGTCCGGTGACTGGGTCTGCATAATGGCCGGACTCGATCATGTTGTCTTGCTTCTCGCCGCGTGCCCCGTGCTGGGGTCCGAAGAGTGCCCGCAGGTCGAAGCCGGCGGCGAGCAATGCATCTGGCGAAAGACGGAGATCGGATGTCACGGAAGCAGGGTGCACGACGAGGCCCAGCGCCCTGCCCTTCAACTGACCGGCCTCGCCAAGGAGCCGCTCCAGCCCGGTACGCACGCGGACGTGGCTCACGACTCTAACGGGGCGTCTGGGGTGTTCGCCCATTCTTCCATGGAGCCATCGTACACGCGCACTGGCGGAAAACCCATCATCTCGAGGACAAAGGCGGTGTGGGTGGCACGGATCGCGGCCTGACAATGCGTCACGACCTCTTTACTCGAATCCAGTCCAGCAGCAGCGATGAGACCCTCGACCTCGGCCTCCGGGCGGAGCATACGCACGGCCTTTGCGTCGGCTGAATTCTCGAGCAGCCTGTTCCACGCAAGGTGAGTAGCTCCGGGAATTCTACCCTTCCGTTTGTTGCCCTTGAACACGACCCCGAAATACTCATCGTCGGTGCGGACGTCCAACAGCTGGAGGTCGGAGTCGGCGTGGCGCCGAATCAGCTCTTCCATCCCGATGATCCTGCGGGGATCGGCCTTCAACTCAAGCGATGCAGTTACGGGGACGACAGGCACCTGGTAGGAAACCGGGTGACCCGCGCTTGCCCAGGCCTGCCAGCCTCCATCCAGGATCCGCACGTGTTCGAATCCGTAGTAGCGGAGTACCCACCACAGGCGGGTTGCAAAGAGTGACCCCAAGTCATCGTAGATCACGACGTCGCTCTCCGGTCCGATGCCCATGTTTCGACACAACTTTCGGACGGCGTCGACGTCAGGCACGGAGTAGGATCTCGTGTCATCGTCGTCCAAAGCCTTGATATACGAATGTCCAGGCCGCAGGACCGCTCCGGGAATGTGCGCCCGTCCGTAGGCCGCCCCGTCCCACGCACAATCAATAATGCGGAGATTCTCGTCCGCCAAATGCTGAGAAATGTGGTCGACATCAACGAGATAGTGCGCGTTGGGAAATGCCATATCAGTCCTCGTTCGTCCGACGCGCGCGAACGATTCGCACACGATCCTTTAGCTGCTGTGCTTCCACATCATCCATCTGGATCGCCCGCACGACGTCCATTCCCGCGATCACACGTCCGAAGGCGGCGAAGCCCTGCCCGTCGACATTGCGGGCGCCACCAAAGTCGAGGGCCGGCTGATCACCCACACAGATGAAGAACTGCGAACCTCCGGAATCCGGGGCGGCCGCGCGCGCCATCGACAGCGTCCCATCCAGGTGTCGGAGGCCGGTGACGCTCGTGCGTTCGAGTGGAATGGAGGGCCTCAGTCGGTCCCCCACGGAGCGATCAGGGCCGCCCTGGATGACTTCGATCCGCACGGAGTCATTCGGCTGATTGTCCATCCTCACGCTGCGAAATAACGAACCCCCATCGAAGATCCCTTCGTCGGCATAGGCCAGAAAATTCTGCGCCTTTATGGGTGCGGCAGTCACGTAGATCTCAGCGGCGATCAGACCCTTCGCGGTCTCGATGTGAACGACTACGACTTCGTTCGGCACCTGTGCGGCGACCGCAGTGTACGCGCCCGACGATACACTCACGGTAATGAGCAGGCAGAAGGCCCGTAGACTCGTCCCGCTTCGAGCGGGTCCGGTACGTGTTCGCATTGTTCGGACGTCCATGGCGTTCACGATTGAGCGGCCGCGGACATCGGCGTGCCACAGGAGTGAGGGCAACAACGTATTGGTCCCCCTTTCGGGGCCGCCAGTGGGGCGCCGCCAGCTCAGGCAGGGGAGATGCCCGCCGGCTGGGCAATCGCGCGGCTGTATCTCCGTACTCCTTATGCACCAGGAGTAATGCCGGGGCATTCGAGTCACCGCATTTATGTGCGGGTGCACCCGTCGGCCCACTGGCTTTCCCGGGCGCCAGCAATAGTTTGCCCGATAGCCTGAACAGCCCCACCGGAGCACTCCATGTCGACCCGAAATCGATCCCTCGTCACGCTTCTCTTGATGACCGCGGTTGCCGGGTGCGGCGGCGCAGAACCCATGGAAGACCCGGAGGAAAGCGCGGAACACCTACGTATGCACGCTCTACTTAATCAATACGCGACCGTGCGGCTGGGAGCCGATGTCTCGCATCTGTCAGCGAATGACCAGGAGGTCGTGCGCCTGCTGATTCAGGCCGTGGAGCCGATGGACGACGTGTTCTGGCATCAGGCGTACGGAGACCGTACCGCTGCAGAGGCACTCACGCACGGAGACCCGGCAACGCTCGAGTACCTGCGTGTGAACTACGGACCGTGGGATCGCCTGCGCGGCGATGAGGCGTTCATTGAAGGCATCGGGGCCAAGCCGGCCGGCGCCAACCTCTACCCACGCGACATGACGCAGGAGGAATTCGAGACCGCCGCGGTCGCAAACCCGGCCCTACGGAGCCTCTACACCCTCGTGAGGCGAGACGCAGCGGGGTCTTTGATTGCCGTGCCGTACCATGAGGAGTTCTCGGAACAGCATCGAACGGCGGCTGCGAAGCTCAGGGAAGCAGCCGAGTTGGCAAGCGACGCGGGGTTGGCGAACTACCTGCGTCTGCGCGCAGATGCGCTCGAGTCCGACGAATACCAAGCGAGTGACATCGCCTGGATGGACATGAAGGACAACCCGATCGATGTCGTGATCGGGCCCATCGAGAACTACGAGGACCAGCTGTTCGGCTATAAGGCGGCTCACGAGGGGTATGTGCTCATTAAAGACCAGGCCTGGAGCGAACGCTTGTCGCGGTTCGCGGCGTTGTTGCCCAGCCTGCAGCGGAGCCTGCCCGTGGACGCACGTTATAAAGCAGAAATGCCGGGCACGGACTCCGACCTGAATGCGTACGACGTCGTGTACTACGCCGGCGACGCGAACGCTGGCTCGAAGACCATCGCCATCAACCTCCCGAATGACGAGCAGGTCCAGTTGACGAGGGGCACGCGACGGCTGCAGCTCAAGAACGCGATGCAGGCGAAGTTCGATCAAATCATGGAGCCCTTGGCAGCGGAACTCATTGCGGAGGACCAACGCGCCAATGTCACATTCGACGCGTTTTTCGGGAACACGATGTTCCACGAAGTCGCGCACGGACTGGGTGTGAAAAACACGCTCAACGGCCGCGGCCCGGTGCGTACCGCCCTGCGCGAGCATGCCTCGCCGATGGAAGAGGGCAAGGCAGATGTGGTGGGTCTCTATATGGTCACTCAGCTCTTCGAGCGCGGTGAACTCACCGAGGGCACGATCGAAGACCACTACGTGACGTTCCTAGCGGGGATCTTCCGGTCGGTTCGCTTTGGCGCCTCCAGCGCGCACGGTCAGGCCAACATGGTCCGCTTCAACTACTTCGCGGAGCATGAAGCTTTCACCCGCGACGAGGCCAGCGACAAGTATCGTGTCGACTTCGCAGCCATGCGGACCGCGGTGGACGGCCTGAGCGCGCTGATCCTCACGCTTCAGGGGGACGGGGACTACGCAGGGGTGGATCAGTTGATGGCCGAAAAGGGCATCGTGCCTGCAAAGCTTCAGGCGGATCTCGATCGGCTAGATGCGCTCGGAATTCCGCGCGACATCGTGTTCGAGCAAGGTGTTGGGGTGTTGTTCGGCGGCTGACCGAACTGGCGCGATCAGCAGGGGCCGGCCGTGCTAGAACGCCATCATGTAGGTCAGCTTCACAACGCCCGTGCGCCTTAGCCAGCGACTCTCCCGCGGGTCCAGCCGGTCCGCAGTGGAGTAACCGGTGTCGAGCACCAAAAAGAGGTCGCTCCCTGGGGTGTGAATCCAGTCGATGCGGACGTTGGCCTGGAGCGTTCTTGAGACATCGTCCCATTGCACGAGCGCGTTGGCGAACAGATCGCGCGACACGGCAGCCAGGAGGTCCATGCTGAGGACCGTGGTTGAGAAGTCACCATCGGCGACAGGCAGATCGACGTCGTTTCTGGTCGCGCCGCCAGTCATGGTGAGAAAGGGGCCCGTCTTCCAGGTAAATGAACCTCCGTAGGTGGTCCTGTTCCCATTCCAAAAACTGCCGACCGAGGCGTTCGCACCCCCAGAGAAGGTTCTGCTCTCATTGGTTTTGGCAGAAACGTCGACAGCGGTGAAGTCGTAGTCGCCCGGTGCCAGCGGGCGCCCCTGAATCGATGACGCGTCCCCGAGACGTTCGAACCGCTTCCGTACGTTGAACGACACCCAATCACCGCTCTGCATGCTGAGCATATTGTGCATGAGTTGGCTCGTGGATTGTTTGTCTCCCGCCTGGCCTTCGATGTGGTCCATCACGAGCGCCATCGTCAGAGAACGCGCCCAGGTGCTGTTTTCAAAACGGGGAGTGTAGGCGACCGTGCCGCTGTACTTCACCATGTCCCTGCGCCTGACGAAGCCGAGCCCAGGATCGAAGTCCGAATCGACGGTTTGGAATTGGCCTGCGAGCGAGTACCAGCGGGCCGGCCGCACCTGTAGGTCCACGGCTCCGGCTGAAGACGTACCCCCCTCAGAGTCCCAGACCTTTGCGAACCATCCGTCGATGCTGCTGCTGTTCCAGAACCTGACCTGCGTGTCCGCGCCGACGACCCGATTATGTCCGGAGTCGTTCTGGATGCTGGTAACGATGCCCCCCACCGTGGTCCGCGGGAGGACGTCGGCTCGCAATCGCATCACCGAGTTGTTCGCACCCGGAGTCACGAGTCCACCTTCCGTGAGGTCGGAGGTATTTAGGCTGAGCACGCCAACGGAGAGCCGGCCAGCCTGCCCCGTCACCCGGCCACCTCCAAAGATGTCATTGGCCAAGCCGATGCGGCGACTAAAGAAAACCTCGGTGTCGCGTGATTTGCCAAACGAAAACAGACCCGCTCTCTCCAGGAAGAACTCCCGCTTTTCAGGGAAGAACAGGCTGAAGCGTGTCAGATTGATCTGCACGTTGTCGGACTCGACCTGAGCAAAGTCGGTGTTGTAGGTGAGGTCGAGTGTCATACTCGACGTCAGCGCATACTTGAAATCGACGCCGATGTCGTCGAGGAAATCCGTATCCGACTCGCCGGCCTTCTGAGCGCCACCGATCGCAAAGGGCTTGAGCTCCATGTAGCGGCCTTTCCTTAAGTCGCGGAGCCCCGTCAGCGTGGCATACTGGGAAACGTTCGTGATCCCTCCCCTAAATTCCTGGGGAATATGCGGCCAGTACACATCCTCGTTCTTTCTCCGGATCGCCCTGCGGATCGCGATGCCCATCTCAGGAGCCTCCGCCTCTGCGAAGCGGATCGTCGTGAACGGGATCGCCACCTCCAAGGTCCAGCCCTCCGCCGTGATCCGTGCCTCGCTCCTGTAGACGCCTTCCCAATTCCAGTCGGAGAGGGTCATCGATTCGTCGTTGAAGAGCGCGTCCCCCTGGGTCCCAAACGAGTTCATCTCGAAGAGGTACGCGTTGCGATCGTCGTTATAGGTGTCGAGCGCAATCCACACGTGATCGTCCTGATCGATGCGCCCTTCGCGCTGGAGGATGCTGCGCCGGATGAGTTCGGGCTCTGAGTCGAAGAGCGTGAACCCGAAGTAGAGATTGTTCGCGTCATAGGCGATCCGGACTTCCGTGCGCTCCGTCGGCGTGCCGCCGTCGACCGGATCTCGCTGCGTGAAGTCCGAGATGACTGGCACGGACTGCCAAAAGGCCTCGTCCAGGACCCCATCGATCTGAGGCGCCGACTCCACGAAGACAGCCCGAGCCACGTCGGTCTGGGAGGTACTCACTCCAGCGGCCTGAGCCGACTGAGCGCTGCTGGGGGCCGCATTCAAGCATGCGGCAAGCAAGCCCACGCCAATCATCTTCTTCATCCCCACCCCTGTTGTGAACCGTCGGCGCGATGCCATCTCGTCTAAACCTCAGAGAAAGAGAATAAAACCCTCCTGTGTGAGGTCCACCCTAGGGCGGCCTCGTGCCCAGGACCCCGCAAGGCTCTGCCAGGGCATCCATGTGGATGCCAGCACAGTGGACGACCTCTGAGACTCGCGCCGGTTGAACTCCACGCAGTCGCTTACCGCTTCGACGGCGCCCCGCCACCTCCAGCGCCAACCCGATATTCCCGTCATCGAACAGCCCAAAGGAGAAACGCAGCACATCGCTTCGAATCGAATGAGGCACGCCTTCAGTCGTCACGAGATGATCACCGGGGCCAAGCCCAGTGCCACAACCCTCTGGTTGAACCGCGCCACATCCCCTGCGATCAGCGCAGCGAGATCGTCCAGCACCACAGCGAGCTGCTCCCGCAGGACCCCCTGCACCTCGGTGTGCTGTGCAGTGGGGCGGAAATCGGAGTTGCCGATGCCGCCTCTCAGATATCCGAGCTGCTGGAAGATCATGGAAGGCCAGCGAACGCCGTCTCCCCCGCCGGTGCTCTTGAGCTGTACGATCTCCCCTTCCACCGCGATGAGCCTCTCGTCGAGAGCCGCCACAGCAGAATCGACTTCTGCCGCGTGCTCGGTCCCGTCCACGACGGTCCGCAGGTCGTAGAGCTGTCGACGCACGAGCTCCACCTGGTTCACTGCAGCCGCTGCGCTTTCCTGATCTGAGGCGATCTCGGCCAGTAGCGCAGCTTGTGCACGAATCTCCACCAGGCTGCCCTCAGAGTTCGGATCCTTGAGCACCTCCAGGGTCTCGCTGCCTTGCTCCTCGCCGTTCACGAGCAATGTGACGGTGTACGTGCCGGGCTGCTGCAGCTGCGCATTCACGCGTCCCCCTGAGCGCCAACCCTGGTCCGGCATGCTGAACCATTCGGCGTAGATGGGTTTGGTCCTCAGACGAATCTGCGTGCCACTCTCTCCTTGGAAATCCCACCAAATCCGGTTGATCCCGATATCCGAATCACCCTGCAATGTGCGCACGGTCTCGCCCATCGCATTCTCAATACGAAGCTCGACGGCACCCTCAGGCTCCGTGCCGATCCAGTAGGAAAGTGAGGCGCCCTCTTCAGGGTTCTCCCCGTGCGTCCAGTCTTCGTAGTTGATCATCGGCTCGGTGATGGACCGGAACCGATACGCGTCCCGAAGCTCGAAGAGATGCGCGGCAGATGCGGTCACCTCATCCGTGAGCTGCTGGAGCGGACCCAGGTCGTCCAGGATCCAGAAGCCACGACCGTACGTGCCGAGCACGAGGTCGTTGAAGCGCTCTTGGACGACGATTCCGTAGTAGGGCGTCGGCGGCAAGCCGTTCATGAAGGGCTGCCAACGTCCGCCGTCGTCGAAACTCACGTAGAGTGTGCTCTCCGTGCCGAGGTAGAGAAGGCCCGGGCGCACTGGGTCCTCAAGCAGATAACGCGTGTAGTCCACGGGATCGTTGCCCACTCCGTCGACGATCTTCGTCCACGTGGCACCGAAATCCTCTGTCTTGTAGGCGCGGGGCGCGAAGTCTCCCACTTGGTGATGCTCGATCGTGACGTACGCCTTCCCTGCGCTCCAACGCGACGCGTCGATGCTCCGCACGACGCCGTCCACGGGTAGGTCGGGGATGTTGTCTGTCACGTTCACCCACGAACCACCACCATCGCGACTCACGTGTACGAGGCCGTCGTTGCTACCGGTCCAAAGCACGCCTTCCTGCACCGGGGACTCGTCGAAGGCATAAATCACGCAGCAGTACTCGACGCCGATGTTGTCCGGCGTCAGCCCGCCGCTGATACCCTGTTTCGAGAGGTCGTTCGTGGTGAGGTCCGGGCTGACCTCCTCCCAGCTCTGACCGCCGTTACGCGTGCGATGAACATGCTGACTGGTAACGTAGATCGTGTTTCTGTCGTGCGGTGATATGAGGAGTGGGAAGGTCCACTGGAAGCGGTAGCGGACGTCAGCGGCCGCGACGCCGCCGGTGGACATCGGCCATACCTCGACGTCGCGGAATTGGCCTATGCGTGCATCGTACCGAACAACGATGCCCCCCCGTGCGCCGGAACCCGATGCACTGGACCAGACGATATTGGGGTCGACCGGGTCTGGAGTCGCGAAGCCGCTCTCGCCCCCTCCAACGGCCCGCCACTCCCCGCGTGGAATGATACCATTCGCCCACAGTCCGCCCGTACGTGTATTCGAAGGCCCTCGGAACGAAGGGCCGTCCTGGCGATTTCCCAGCACGTTGTAGGGCACGGCGTCGTCCACCGTGACGTGGTACATCTGTGCAATCGGCAGTTGGATTCGGAACCACGAATCACCCCGGTTCTCGGTCACCGCAAGCCCTCCGTCAAAGGCGAGCGCGAAGCGATCGCCGTCGGTCGGGTCCTGCCAGATGTCGTGAAAATCCCAGCCGGGGGAAGACTTGTCGCTGAGAAAGTTGGTCGTGGTGTGCGTGAAGCCCCCGTCTAGCGTCTTGGAGAAGCTCGACGACAGGAAATAGACCTCGTCTCGGTCATCTACAGACACGCCGCAGCGGGTGTAGTACGCCTGCCGCGTGGCCAGATCGTGATGGTACGAGACCAGGCTCCATGACTCGCCGCCGTCCTCGGTGCGCCACAGCTCTCCGGAGTCGGTCTCTTCACCATGGATCGGCACACCGTCGCCCGTCTCGATGAGCGCGTATACCGTGCGGGGGTCGTCTGGCGTGGTGCAAAGTCCTGTCTTGCCGGTGGGTCGTGTGGGAAGTCCACGGCCTACCAGGCGCTCCCAGTTATCACCACCATCTTTAGTGACAAATATGCCACTGCCGGGCCCTCCGCTCTCGCGCCCCCACTGTTTCAGATCCAACTGCCACATGGTGGCCATGAGCTTACGCGGATTCGACGGATCGATCACGATCTCGTACGCGCCGGTGTTGTCGTCTACGTGGAGGACCATCTCCCACGTCTGGCCGCCGTCGGTCGTTCGGTAGACACCGCGCTCCGACGAGGGTGCGAAGGCGTGACCGAGCGCCGCGACCCAGGCGACGTCCGCATCGCGCGGGTGTACCACAATGCGTCCGATCCTCCCGGTTCCTTCTAACCCGACATGCGTCCAACTCTCGCCCGCGTCGGTGGAACGCCACACGCCGTTGCCGATCGAAACGTTCGAGCGAATGGAGGTCTCGCCGGTGCCCGCCCACACGATGGCCGGGTCCGAGGGCGAAACGGCCAAAGCGCCAATCGAGTGCACCGGTTGATCGTCGAAGACTGGACGCCAGTGGAGCCCAGCGTCCTCGGTCTTCCAGACGCCCCCAGTTGCCGCGCCCAGGTAGTACGTGAAGCGGTCGCCCGCGATTCCGGCCACAGAGGTCGCTCGGTTGCCGACCGGCCCGATGTGACGGAAGTCGAGCGCGCCGTACTGGTCGGGGGTGACCTGCTGGGCCTGGATGCCCATGGCTGTCACAAGTACTGCCGAGATGATCAGGTAGCATCGTCGGACGAACATTAGGTACGTCATCCAAAGGAGTCCCCATGGATCCAACGACCGTGCCCCTTCGGACTCCGTAGGTCGGGGCCACCGGTCCGGGTCAGCGTAGATCGGGCGAGGGCTGGCGGCAACCGGCTCCCTCAACCGCGACAGGCTTCCTCAACGGAATGATACTGCCGACTTGAGGGAGACGGGTGACACAAACGCGTGATCTGCGCGCCGGATCGCACGGGTCGACCCGCTGGGTCGCCTCTCCAGTCACGTCTTGGACGCGATGAGCCCTAGCCGTCCCAGACCAAAGAGCCCGATGCCGCTCAGCATCAATGCCATCGAGTTGAACGCCCCCAGGAGGATACCGAGTTCGCGCCTACTCTCCCTGCATCGCAACCATCGGGTCGACCCTCGTCGCACGTCTCGCGGGCACCAGGCACGAGGCGACGGCCGTGAGGCTTAGCAAGGCCGCGACCCCCACCATCACACCATCGTCCACCGCCTCGACACCGAAGAGAATGAACGACAGGCCTCTCCCAAGGAGCAGCGAGAGCCCGAGCCCCAACACCATGCCGATCGTCAACTGGAGTCGGGTCTGCCCGAAGACGAGTCGCACCACACGCCCGGGAGACCCTCCGAGAGCGACGCGCAAGCCGAGTTCATGCTGACGCTGGTTCACGCTGACGGCCAGCACCCCGTAGAGTCCGACCGAGGCGAGGAATAGTGCGGCCGCGCCACAAATCATGAACATGGCGCCGAACAGTCGTAGACCGAGACGAAAATGAGTGACCTCTACGGTCGATGGTGCCGCGCCGCTGAGAAGCCCGATCGTAGCGCGTGGCGCCTTTGCTGGCCTTACCCGCAAGTCGCACAGTACGTTCACCCACCCGTTTGGGGGCCGAGCACCGTTCACGGAGTTGACTCATGAGGCTGACACGCGTTTCTGTCGCGATCCTGCTTGCCACGGCGGCATGCGGCGCGCCGTCGGATCCGATCTCAGAGCCCGAGCGCCCGAACATTCTGCTCGTCTTCACGGACGATCATGCGGCCCATGCGGTCTCGGCCTACGGGTCGGTCATCAACCAGACACCCAACATCGACCGGCTCGCCGCTGAGGGAATGCTCTTCAGCAACGCGTTCGTTACGAACTCTATCTGCGCCCCCAGCCGGGCCACGGTGCTCTCTGGGCAGTACGGGCACCTCAACGGAGTCCCGACCAACCGCGACACCCTGTACTCCTCCACGGTGACCTTCCCCAACCTGCTTCAGGACGCGGGATACCAGACGGCGATCGTCGGAAAATGGCACCTGAAGATTCAGCCTACGGGCTTCGATTATTTCGAGGTGCTGCGCGGTCAGGGACAGTACTACAATCCCGTTTTTTTCGGTCCGAATGACAGCACACTCTATGAGGGATACACGACCGATATCATCACGGACCGTGCCCTGACCTGGCTAGACGAGAGTCGTGATCCGGAGCGCCCGTTCCTGCTCATGTATCAGCACAAGGCGCCGCACCGCGAGTGGGCTCCGGGTCCGGACCAGTTGGCCCTGTACGAAGACGAGGACATCCCCGAGCCGAGCACTCTGTTCGACGACTGGAGCGACCGTTCCTCTGCAGCGCGCACACAGGAAATGTCGCTCGCGGCGGACATGACCGAGCAAGACCTAAAGTTCGTCCCGCCCGGGAACCTCACACCGGCTCAACTCGCGACGTGGAACGCCGCCTACGGCCCTCGCAATGAAGCATTTGAGGCTGCCGGTCTTGAGGGAGACGACCTCATACGATGGAAATATCAGCGGTACATCAAAGACTACCTGCGGGCGATTGCTTCAGTCGATGACAATCTGGGCCGGGTCCTGGACTACCTGGATCAGGAGGGTCTCGCCGACAACACCATCGTGGTCTATACCTCGGATCAGGGCTTCTTTCTTGGTGATCACGGGTGGTTCGACAAGCGATGGATGTACGAGGAGTCCCTACGCACACCGCTCATTGTGCGATGGCCTGCGGGCATGGATGCCGGAGCGGTGAATGCGGCGCTGGTCCAGAATCTCGATCTCGCGGAGACCTTTCTGGACGTGGCCGGCGTAGCGATCCCGGACGCCATGCAGGGGAGGAGCCTTCTTCCTTTGATGGGGGGAGAGACGCCGAGCGACTGGCGGGACGCGATCTACTACCAGTACTTCGAGTATCCTGGCTGGCACATGGTGCGGCGGCACTACGGCATCCGCACGCAGACGCACAAGCTGATCCACTACTACGAGATCGACGAGTGGGAGTTGTTCGACCTAGAGGCGGATCCAGATGAACTGCACAGCGTCTGGGGCACCGCAGCTTACGCCGAGCTCCAGGGCCAATTAGAGCAGCGGCTCGACTCCATGCGCGTGCACTTCGCTGTGCCCGAGGTGGACTCGGTACCCTATATCCAGTGGCCTCCCGGGGGATGAACCAGAGGGGTGTCGAAGCATGCCTACAACTATGAGATCACCCGCGGCCGATCCGGCAGCACCACTGCCGGGAGCCCCAGACGTCCCACCAACTCATTAAAGCGCTGGAGCTCCTCCCGCAAAATCCCCTGGACCTTCTCACGTACCACGGCCCACTCGGTGTTCAGGTCCCCGAGACGCTCCATGGCACCGGGTAACGGCCGTCCCTCAGGCCCTCCGGCGATGTAGCCGTCCACACCGGTCACCGCGTTGTACAGTTCAACCCACTGGTTGTCCAAGCGCGGAGGATTCCGAATGGGATCCTGACCCGACTGGTTCTTGGTCTGCATGAGCTCCTCGTGCACCGACGTCGACTTCTCGGTCAGCGTGTCGGCAAGTGGTTCGAGCACATCGGCCTGGCCCGCCGCATCTGCCTTCTCCATCACAGACTCGACCTGCTCACGGATCGCCATCAGCGTTTCAATGGCCCGGGTCACTGCGGTCACGGAATCACGCACGGCCGTGGAAACGCGGAACTGTTCCGCATAGTCCGCCGCGGTGACCTCGGGAATGCGGGGATCGGCCAAGAGCATGAAGCCCTCCGACGCACCCGCCCCTCTGCCGCGGCTCAAGCGTGCGGTATACCTGCCTGGAGGCGCCTTCACGCCACCCGTGTATCCCCAAATAACAGCGGCCTCGGGGACCTCAGGGCCAGGATAGGTCAGACCCCACGTGACTCGATTCAGTCCAGCTTCACCAGGCAGTTTGGATCCGCGGGTCTCCTTCACCACCAGGGAGTCCGTCGAGAACGTGTGCACGACGCTCCCCGCCGCATCGACGATCTCTAGGCGCACTTCCTCTGATGGTTCGGCACCCAGGTAGTAGTTGATGAGCGCTCCCTGTGGCGCCGGATCCGGGGTGAACTCAGCCATGCCGCCGCCCGCGCCGCCGTTATTCACCCGGTAGGCATCACGAGGGGCGAACAAATGCATCTCGGCCCCTGCGGTCGCCGTGATCGAGCGTAGGGGCGTCATGTCATCCATGATCCAAAAGGATCGCCCCTGCGTGGACAAGATCAGGTCGTCGTGCGCGACCCGCAGGCCCGTCACCGGCGTGATGGGTAGATTCTGCTGAAGCGAATGCCAGCGCCCGCCGCCATCGAACGAAGCAAAAACGCCTTGCTCGGTGCCGGCAAAGAGGAGGCCCTCCTGCTCGGGATCCTCCCGTACCGTACGCACCGGGTGGTCATCAGGAATGCCGTTGGAGGCGGTCGTTACCAGCCGCCAGGAGGCACCCCAGTCGTCAGTCCGGAAGATGTACGGACGGAAGTCGTCCATTCGGTATGCCTGCACCGCAACATAAGCGCGTCCCGGCGCATGTACGGAAAGATCGATTTCGTCCACCGTGCCCAAGTGAGGCATGCCCGTCGGGGTGATCTCAACCCAGGTCGCTCCATCATCCCGAGAAAGGTGCAAGCGCCCGTCATCGCTGCCCGCCCAAATCTCCTCCGCGGTGAACGGCGACTCGGCGATCGCGAAGACGACGTTGAACATCTCCACCCCAGTCACGTCGGCGTTGATCGGACCTCCGGACTGGACCTGATGCTCAGGGTTGTTCGTGGTCAGGTCTGGGCTGATGGTCTCCCAAGTCACACCCTCGTTCCGGCTCCGGTTCACATACTGCGAGCCGTGGTAGATCGTGTTGCGGTCGTGCATGGAGACGAGCATGGGCGAGACCCACTGGAACCTATGCTTCAGATCTGCGCCTGCGGAGCCAAGCTGGAGCTGCGGATAGAGGTTCATGTTGCGGACCTGGTCTTTGGCCAAGTCATAACGATCGATAACACCGCCGTAGCAGCCCGCGTACACGATGTTGGGGTCGTCGGGATGCAACGCCACCGGCCCGGTCTCGCATCCGCCAATGCTGATCCAATGCTGCTTTGGATAGAGCGTATTGTTCGAGGACCATGCCGGTACGGAGATGGTCGTGTTGTCTTGTTGCGCACCATAAAGGCGATATGGGAAACCGTTGTCCACGATGACGTCGTACAGTTCGGCGGTAGCCTGGTTGTAATAGGTCGACCAGCTTCGCCCGCCGTTCACAGTCACCTGCGCACCGCCATCGTTGGCCACCACCATGCGGTCGGGGTCGGACGGGTGAATCCACAGGTCGTGCACGTCTCCGTGGGGGACGGCAATGGCTTCGAAGGTCCGCCCGGCGTCCACAGATCTGTAGAGGCTCGTGTTCAGGGCGTAGACGGTGTTCGGGTCCTGCGGATCCGCCTGCATATGGGTGTAGTACCAGGCGCGCTGCCGAAGATTGTTCTCGGAGTTGGTGCGGGTCCAAGTCTCGCCCGCGTCGTCGGAACGATAGACGCCCCCTGCTGGCTCAGCCTCAATGATTGCCCAGACCCGGTCGGGGTCCGCCGGGGACACGGTCACGCCAACCTTGCCCACGATGCCGACCGGCAGCCCACCGGCCAGCTTCGTCCAACTGTCTCCACCATCAGCACTCTTGTAGACGCCTCCCTCTTCGGCGCCTGACAGGAGCGCCCACGGCTTCCGCTCTCCACGCCACATCCCGGCGTAGAGGATGCGCGGGTTGGCCATGTCCATGGTCAGATCGGACGCGCCGGTGGAGTCGTTCAACGCCAGCACATGCTCCCAACTGCCGCCGCCGTCCCGGGAGCGGAAGATCCCCCGCTCAGGGTTCTTGCCGAAGGCGTGTCCGAGCGCCGCCACATAGACGAGGTCCGCATCGCGAGGGTGCACCTCAATGCGACCGATCTGTCCGGCTTCCGGAAGGCCTATGAAGTCCCAGCTCTTCCCACCATCCATGGACTTCCAAATCCCATGGCCGGCCGAGGTGTTGCCGCGGATGTCCACGGAGCCCGTGCCCACATATATGACGTTGGGATCGGAGTCGGCGACTTTCACCGCCCCGATGGAGCCTCCGAAGGTCCCATCCGACAGGTTCGTCCAAGACGTACCATTGTCGTCGCTCAGCCACATGCCCCCGCCCGTGGTGCCCATGATCCAGCGGTCCGGGTCATTAATGAAGCCGGTTGCGGCCGTCGAACGACCTCCGCGGAAGGGACCCACCATGCGGTAGTTGAGGTCCTTGAAGGCACCTTCGCCCACCTGCTGCGCGGCTGTATCTGCGGGTCCGGCGCTCAGGAGCGCGATGATACCGAAGACCACGAACGAGCATTTTAGAACGGTGCGACGCATGGATATTCCTCCCGAGGGCACTTCAACTTTCCAGTAGCCAGTAGGAGGAGGCTACCCGGCGAGGCCCGCCCAATCAAGCCTTCAGGAGCTTCACGTCGTAGGCGTCCAGCGCGGCATCTCTCGTCACGAGGGTCAGCCCCTCGGCGCGGCTCTGCGCGACCAACATCCGGTCGAACGGATCTCTGTGATGCCAGGGGAGCGATTCCACCTGAGCCGCGTGAGCGAGGCGGACCGGTAACTCCTCGAAGCCCGACTCTGAAACGGCCTCCGCCACCAGGCGGGTGGTCTCCAAGCGACCGATCGACTTCTTGATCGCGATCTCCCACCCGGTGACGGCACTGACGTAGACTTGCTCGGCCTGACGGATGGCGGCGATCGCTTCGGCGCTGAGTCGATCCCCTTGGTCCCACCAAATCAGCACGTGCGTATCCAGGAGAAGCCTCACTCCGCGGGATCCTCGAAGGCACGCAGAACTTCAGCTGGCAAAGGAGCATCGAAGTCGGTCCTGACCGTCCAACGTCCGGCGCCCTGCCCCGGCTCCCGGCTGGCACGAACATCGTCCATCGGGACCAACCGCGCCTTGGGCTTTCCCGACTTGGAAATCACGATCTCTTCGCCTTCGGAAGCCCTTTCCACCAAGGCGGAGAGATGTGTCTTCGCCTCGTAAAGACTCACCGTCTCGCGAACGACGAGCGCGCGGGGGTCGCTGTTTTTCATCCTCTACGATACACGATTGACCAATCTGGTCAATCGCTTGGGTCGTCGCGTCACCAGCCTGAGGAAGGCCCGAGATCGCCCTCCACCGGCCCCATCCCACAGCGAACTCGAACCGCCGGCCACCACCGGCGGTCCGAGTCGCTCCTGTTTGCTACGCCCGTTCCGCTGCCCGAGCTTCCCTCTGCCTCGTGAGATGCGGCACGATCCCCAGCATTCGCTGATACACCATGAGCTGGCCCCGGTGATGCATCTCATGTTCCTTCACCCCCAGAAGCATCTCGAGTCGGCTCTTCGGTGGCTGCGAGAACTCAGGGGGGAATGCAATCATCTCGCTCAAGAAGTCGTCAGAGAGTCCGTCCAAGAACGTCCCAAAGACCTCGCCCTCGGTCTCAAGCAGCTCGATGACCTCGCTAGGGGTTCGCGATTTGGCCTCTTCCGCACCGATGGCAGCGAACGTTGCGAGAAAGTCGAAGCCAACGAAGGTGGACAGCTTCTCGACCGCGTGGATCTGATACTGAAAGCGATAGCCGAGCGCGATGTGCGTCAGCAGCTTCCCGACGCTTCGGCAGATGTCCGTGGGGGTGTAGTCGTATTGGTCCGCTGGGATGTCCCGTGCCGTCTCTAGCGTGTTCATGCGAACGGTTCGAAAGCTCGCCGCGAGCTCCTTTGATCCATAATGCGTCATGCGTCTTCTCCTTGAGGGTCCGGAATCATAGCGGTGGGCGGGCTGGACGGTGCGGTGATGGTGCCGACCCTAGCGAGGGCGCGGGATCGAGGGCTCAACGGGGTTCACCCAACGGCACAGAGCTAGCCACCCAGCGCCCCGCCACCTCCAGCGCCCGTCCCACATCCCGGTCATCGTTGAATACCCCAACCGAGAACCGCAGCACTCCGCTTCGAATCGAGTGGTGTACGCCTTCGGTCGTCAGAAACCCACGCAGCGAATTCATGGCGGGGTCATCCGCCGAGTAATGACGCCCTCCCCCGCTCTTCCCCACTGACACGATGTGCGCCAGATGCGGTCCGGGCGCGCCACCGGCCACAGGCAGCCCCAACTCCAAGAAGCCGTCCGCGAGTCGAGCCGCGAGCCCCCGCAGGTGTGATTCAACCGCGACCATCCCCCAGTCGTTGAGCAACTTGATCGCGGCCCCGGCCCCGGCCATCCCGAGATAGTTGTAGTTCCCCAGATCGAAGCGGAGCGCCCCAGACTTGTACTTGAGTTCGCCCTCGGAAAAGGCGGTCTCGTGGGCCCCATCCAAGTCGATGCCATACCGAGCCACATGAATCGGAACGAGGCCGTCGGCGACCTCACGGCGGATGTAGAGAAACCCGGATCCGTAGTCGGCCATCATGCACTTCTGCGCGGCCACCGCGAGCGCGTCGACACCCAAGGCCCGCACGTCCGTGTCGATTGCCCCAATTGATTGGGCCGCGTCCACCAGCGTGAGTGCCCCGACCCGCCTGGCCGCGGCAACCACGCCGGCCGTGTCGGAAATGAAGCCCGGCGCGAATGAGATGGTGGGGAGCGTGACAAGGCGCGTGCGCTCGTCCATGGCGGCGCTCATAGCTTCCACGGAAAGCGCCCCCGCATCCGCTCCCACAGTCCGAACCTCGATCCCGTGCAACTTCGCCAGGTTGTACCACAAATAGATGTTGTTCGGATGCTCCAACTCTGGGCAGACGACCACGTTGTCGCCTGCCTGCCACGGAAGACTGGCCCCGAAGAGGTTGAGCCCCTCGGAGACATTCTTGGTGATCGCGACCTCGTCGGGATCCGCGTTGATCAGTTTGGCGAAGCCTTTACGTGTGGCTTCGACGATGGACCACAGTTTCTCCTTGTCCCCGCCCTCGTACTGACGCACACGCACATGTGCCTCAATGGCCTCTCGCACCGGGTCGGGCATCAACCCACGCGCGGACGTGTCCAGGTAGACGCGTCCACCGGCTCCAGGGAACAGCGCTCTCACTTCCGGATTCATATGCGTGCCTGGGAGTTCAGGTGCGTGGCTGGGACTTCATGTGCGTGCATGGAGCTTCACCTGCGTGCCTGGCGCGTGCCTGGCGCTCCACCTCAGACTTGGCGCCTCATGCACGTGTCTCCTCCGAGCGTGCAACGAGCGCGGTACCGACCATGTCGCCCATGATGTTGAGCGTCGTATTGCTCATATCAACGAGCCGGTAGATGCCCCCGACGATCGCGGCAATCTCAATGGGCAGGTTAAACGCCTGCACGTAGACGAGAGCGATGACGAATCCGCCTCCCGGGATGCCGCCTGAACCTTCCGAGAGCAGGAGCCCGACCAGGAGCAGGGTCAGGAACGCGGCCGGGGCGAAGGACACCCCTGCCGCCTGCGCCGTAAAGATGAGCACCGCGCCGAGCATGACCGAGGTGCCGTCCTTATTAAGCTGCGCGCCAAGGGGAAGCGTGAACGAATAGATCGGCCGAGGCAGCTTGATCTTCTCAGCCATCTCGAGACCCACGGAGAGCGAGGCCAAGCTGGAGGTTGTGGCCGCGGTGGTGGCCCACAACGGCCCCGTATCGCGCAAGAAATGCAGCAGCCGTCGGTCGGTGAAGACCCCCAGCAGCACCATATAGCCGCAGAAGACGACGAGGTGCCCGCCCCAAACACCGACGAGGAACTTAGTCAGCGGACCGATCAGCTCGGAGCCGTAGCGCCCCACCGTAACGGCCATCAGCGCCCCGATTCCGATCGGGGAGATCACGAGGATCAGGTCCACCAGCCTGCGAAGAAGGGTCGCCAGGTCTTGATAGCCCTGACTGAGCCTCTCCTTGACCGGCCCCGAGAGCATGAGCGTCGCCACCCCGAGGAGCACAGAGACGACCACCAATTGCACGACGTTCCCTGATGAGAACGCCTCGAACATGTTCGTGGGCACCATGCCCAGGAGCACGTCCGCGACAGACGGGACTTCACCAACGGCGCGATCGACCGCCCCCGTGAGCTGCATGCCGACGCCCGGCTTTAGGACGATCATGGCCCCCATGCCGAGCGACAGGGCAAACAGGTCTGTGATCACGAAGTAGCTCATGATCTTTCCCGCGAGTCGCCCAAAGGTGCGCACGTCGGAGAGGGTGGTCAGGCCCGCGAGCAGGTTAAAGAAGATGAGCGGCACCGCAGCCAAGACCAGCAAGCGGATGAACAGGTCGCCTAATGGCTGGATAACCGCGACGCGCTCACCGAAGAAGGCGCCAAGCGCCGACCCGACGACCATCCCAATCAGGATCTGGGTACCGAGACCTAGGCCGGAGCGGGCGGTTGGTTCTGGCATTAGCGCGGCGAATCGCTACAGGTTGGTGTCATGCGAGCAACTTGCTGCGCCCACGCACCGCCGCAAGTGGATCCACAGTCAGGGCGACGTCTCGCTAGAAGGCTGTTGAAGAAATACAGCGGCCCGCCACCCGTGCGACCCATCATAGCACCCCGATGGACAACGGGTGCTATTTCAGGTCGGCATCGCGGGCGGAGCACATCGGCCGAATGGAAATCGCCACATCTTCGTGATCGGAATCGATGGAACAGGGCTCACGAATCTCTCCGACATCTCTGCGGGCGTGGACGTCTTCGACTCGACACCGGTTTGGGTGAGGGAGTGATGGACAGGAAGTTCGAACGCGGAGGGTGGTGGGCGACCGCCCCGTTCGAATGTGACTGACGGCGGAGCCTCGGACGCCCCCCCTGGATAGGAATCCCTAAGCGCTAACTCGGAGAAAGCCCAAGAAAGGCGGGACAAATAATGACTGGACCGTGCGGATCATCCCACTCCTGACACCAAACCTCTAACTCCCCTTCGCCCGAACGAGCGCAACACTTTCTTTTGGGAGACGGTTGTCGGCCGATACTTCACCTCTGAAGGCGCGGTCCGAGAAATTGCAGCGGACCGCGTGCTCGAAGTCCGCGGGTGCACGGGCGATCATCGCCGAGTCGACGAACGGCGCGGTGAAGTCCCCCTCGCTATCGGGCCGCCCAAACGGATCTGGTTCACCGCTGCTTCTATTCGGATTGTGACAGGAGACGCTCACGCGGTCACCGTCCGGATCATCCACGTCTACACTCAGCACGAGGAGCGCCGAATCGTTTTGAATGTGATGCGCTGTCAGTGAGAACAGTGAGACCTGATACGGTCGGTTCGCCACAGTCTCCGTCGGGGCCTCGTCGCTGCCGCACGCCGCAAGGAAGGATAGCGATACGCACATCGGGAAAAGTGCTCTCCTCATCGTCATCTTCCCGGACCACTGGAACTCGGGGGCACTAATTACAGCTCACGTCGAACGCGGCACTCCGCGCCAGAGGATACCGCCCGTCTCCCACCGACGTCGACGGTTGAAGGTTGCTCCACGCTCCGCCGGCATGCCCCGCTGTGGTCGGCACGCCGTTGAGCTCGGGGTTATAGACATAGTTGGCGATGGCGTTGTGGTTGCTGCCGGCACTGGGGGCGACGCTGGCACTGGGGACCATGTAGTCCACAACGAAGGCGACGAACCCTCCACTCCAGTCAGCCGGCATCGTGAGCGAAAGCGTCTGGGACCCGCTCCCGTTGTTGTAGGTGAAGCGCTCGGAAAGGGCGCCGGAGTTCACGTCGTAAAAGTGCCCCTCCCACCAGACGTACTCCCATTCCGGATTCTCCGGATCCGCCGGGATCATCGGGTCACGACCGAGAGCGACATCGATGGAGCCCGAGACCTCGGTGACGAAGCTCGACGTGGCGTTCTTCCCCTTTCCTACCCAGACGGTCCTGAGGCTGCAACGCACGTTCGACGCGAGGGTGACCGCCTCCACCCACAGATCCCCGGCAGCTGTTTCACCCTTCCACGTCGCATACGAGCGAGCAGTCGCGTGCTCAAGCAAGTGCCCCGCGCCGAGTAGGTCCTCCTCCACGGCGCTCATCGTTTCCCCGTTGAAGACGACACCCAAGGGCTTCCACCGCGCGACCCTCGAACCGCTCTTGAAAGCGGCCACGCCAAAGGAAAACGGATCCGCGCTCATGCCGTCCACGTCCGTGGTCGGGTAGTCGTCGGTACGTGAAGGCCACACCGTCGATGGCCCAGCGCTCGCCTAGAAACGGCAAGTCGGTGTGGATGCCGTTGCCGACCGGGCTCGCGGCGGGTGTCGGCGCTCCGCTGTAGTAGAACTCTTAGTGCTCGTCGACCGGCGGATCGTTGTCGACCCATCCGTTGAAGAAATGGTCGTACGAGACGCTCTTCTTGATCGCGTCGGCATCCCCGCTCACCACCATATGCACGTAGTCCGTGCCTCCATTGTCGTAGACCCAGAACTCCTCCAACTGAGGAGCCGGACCGGGATCGCCACCGGTGTCGGGCCCACCCTTCCCCCCCACCTTTGGCGAGTTGGGGATCGATGCCGAGGAAACCGTCGTTTGAGCACGCTGTGACGGCAACGAGCACGATGAGAGAGAACACGAGAAAGGGAGCTTTCTTGCTCATGGACTGACTCCTGTGAAGGGGGAGATAAGCGGAGCGGGAAGAGGTATCTCGGAGCAGGCATCGGTCGCCTGACCCACCAACTTTCCGTAGGCTAAGCACAGAGCGTCAATCGGCTCACTCGCTCACGACCCACGCTCTGTTCTACGCTCGCTCGCCAGACGTCCAACGATCTAGCATGTTGGCGCCGTCCGCATCCCTCATCTCGACACCATCCGGGAATACGCCCCTTGAACATACGCCGATGCGCCGGCCCTGCGGCGATTCTGTGCGCTTTAATCGCGACCTGCGTGCCGCTGCTGGCCCAGGCGACACCAAGCCGTGACGCGCGCGCTCCCATCGACGTGGAAGCGGCCCCTCGACCCGAGGCCCACGCGGTCCGGACCGCCAACCCCATCCTGGTCGACGGGATACTCGATGAACCGGTGTGGCTACAGGCTCAGATACTGGGCGACTTTGTGCAATCTCGGCCGGAGGCGGGCATGCCGGCGACGTATCGGACGGAGGCCCGCATCGTTTTCGACGAAAACAACCTCTACATAGGCGTGAAGTTGTGGGATCCTGAGCCGGGGCGGGCGGTGATCCCGAGTCTCGAGCAGGACTTCGAGAGCGGGAACTCGGACATCTTCGGCATCACGCTCGATACGTTTTTCGACCGTCGCAATGCGTTCATGTTCCTCGTGAACCCCAAAGGGGCGGTCAAGGAAGCGCAGGACTTTGATGACTCTCGCCAAGAAAACGCGGCATGGGAGGGGATCTTCACGGTCAAGACGCACATCGAAGAGGACGGGTGGACCGTAGAGTGGGCGATTCCGTTCACCACACTTCGCTTCGATCCCGACCGGATTCCCCAAGACTGGGGCATGAACATGATGCGGCGTATCAGGCGGCTGAACGAGGAGTCGTACTGGGCGCCGCTCGACCGGCGAGACCGCATTCACAAAATGTCCAAGGCGGGTACCCTGCGCGGCCTAGAAGGCGTCCGTTCAGGCAGGAACCTGGTGGTCAAGCCGTACGCCGTGGCGTCGCGGCTCGTGGGCGTCGCCTCGAGTGAAAATGCCTGGACTCAAGACGCCGGCCTCGACCTAAAATACGGACTCACGTCACGACTGACACTCGACGCCACCCTGCGAACCGATTTTTCTCAGGTGGAGGTCGACCAGGAGCGAGTGAACCTCACGCGCTTCAGTCTTTTCTTTCCCGAGCGGCGGGACTTCTTCACTGAAAATTCTGGCGTGTTCTCGTTCGGAGATATTTCTGAGCGGAACTACCGGTCGGGCAGCTCGTTATCGAGGTTCACGCTCTTCCACTCGCGGCGTATCGGCCTAGACGCTTCGGGCCATGAAATTCCAATCCTGGGAGGAGGAAGGGTCACGGGGCGAGCCGGTGGCTTCGAGATCGGCGCGCTCGACATGCAGACCCGGGCCACGCTGGGGCTCCCGGCCGAAAACTTTGGCGTGCTGCGAGCGAAACGGACCATCGAGGGACTCGGGGACGTTGGGGCGATCTTCATCAACCGGCAGGCCTCCGACGGCACCGGCTCTTTCAATCGCACGTACGGAGTGGAGGCCAACCTTGCCCCCCATCCCTACCTTCGCATCAACTCGTATCTCTCTGGCGTCGATGACGCTGCGACAGGCGCAGACTGGGCCGGCCGGATTTGGATTGGCTGGCGAGATCCCCTGTGGAATGTATCTGCCTCGGCCAAGCAGGTCGGTGATGACTTCATTCCAAGAGTGGGCTTCGTCCGGCGCCGCGGCGTGCGGGAGGGTTACGCGACCGTCGGCGTGCACCAGCGCCCCGTCCAGATTCCCTGGCTGAACGAGGTCAATCCGTTCGTCGAGGTCGACTACGTGACGGACTTAGACGGGCGCCTCCTGACACGCCAGGTCACCGGCTCTCTGGACGTGAGCTACCGGGCGGGCGGAGCCTTCGGCATAGACGTGACAAACGTCTTCGAGCGGCTGGACGCACCGTTCAGCGTACGAGAAGGCGCGGTGGTTCCGGCCGGGGACCATGAGTTCCGGACAGTCGCCCTCTCGGCCAACACCAGCGCGGGGCGAGCGCTTTCTGGAAGAGTGCGCGTGTCCCGCGGAGGATACTTCAATGGGGACCGCTCATCTGTGTCGGTGAGTGGCGTCTGGCGGGTGGACTACCACCTGGCGCTCGACTTCTCTGCTGAGCGGAACGCCATCACGCTCCCGGGCCTGGAGACCTTCCCGGCCAGCGTCTACGGCGGACGGGCAACGTTCGCCGCATCGACGCGCTTTTTCACGAGCGCCTTCGTGCAGTACAACGCGTTGACGAACGAGGTGGTCAGCAACGTCCGACTGAACTACGTACACGCCCCACTATCAGATCTGTTCTTGGTCTTCACAGAGCGACGGGATCGCTCCGGCGCGACGCCTCCGGACCGATTGTTGTCCCTTAAGGTGACGCGCGCCTTCGCCTTCTAGGGCGGGGCTGCTGGAACGCGCTGAGCGGCGGCGTGGCCCGGCTGTATCCACACTCTGAGCCGACGCCGTGGCCCGGCTGTATCCACCCACCTTGCCCCGCCCGGCCCCGCGTCCCATCGTGACTCTTGTGCCCCCAACGCCGGGTTGGGCGCCCGAGACCGGTCACGTCCTACGAGGCTCCGATGAACACGCTTTGGCTCCGCACGCTCGCTTCGTCTGTTTTCGTTTTGGCTGCTTCCGCGTCCTCTCTCGCTGGGCAAAACCGGCCCATGACATTCCTCGACGTTCAGGAAATCCGGGGAGGCGGGAGTTGGGCCCCGAGCCCGGACCAGGCTTGGATGCTCTACACGATCACGACACCGGATTGGATCGAAGACGAATCACAGTCCGACATCTATGTCGTGTCACTCGCAGATGGTGTCTCGTCGACCCGCCAACTCACCTACACCAGCGACAAGAACGAGACCAACCCCACTTGGGCCCCGGATGCCTCGTACTTCGTTTTCTCGTCGAATCGGGACGCAGTGGCACCCAAGCGAACGAATCAGCTCTACCGCATGCGCCACGACGGAGGCGAGGCTCGCAAGATCACGGATGCGAAGGACGGCGTCTCGGGCTTCTCGTTCAGCCCTGACGGTACGTGGCTCGTCTTCAGAAGCGGTGAGTCGGGACGCGAACAACTCTATCGGCAGGCCGCGACAGACCCGACCGGCGCTCCGGCGACACAAATCACGGCAGGCGCCGCCGGGGTGGAGAGTTGGGAGTGGTCTCCCGATGGGGCGACGATCTACCTATCGCGCCCAGACTCCTTCGACGAGGACGAGGCTGCCCGGAAGGAGGAGGGGTTTTCAGTAGATGTGAAGAATGCCATCACGCCGCTGTCTAGCCTGTGGGCCATTACCGTCGCGACCGCAGAAGAGCGTCAGGTCGCGGGTGACGCCACGTACAGCGTGACGGGGTTTTCCCTCTCCCCCGACGGTCAGTGGATCGTGTTCTCGGGTGGATCCCCCGAACGCTACGAGCGCAATATTACCGGGGCCGGGCTATACGGCGACCAGTACCTCCTTGATGTCGCCGCCGGCTCGGTCGAACGGCTAACCGAGAACTATGAGGTGGGCGAGGACGGCGCCAGCTTTTCTCCCGACAGTCGTTGGATCGCGTTCTCGGGGCCGGACGATATGGAAGCCTACTCCATGACTGAAAGCCGCATTTACGTGCGCGGGGTCGGCGAGCGTGGCGGTTCGTTCCGCAAGCTCGGAAGCGACTTTGACAATAGCCTTCGCGTCGCGTTCTGGTCGCCCGATGGCAGCACCATCTATGCGAACGCAGCCGTCAAAGTCACACGCCAACTACACTCGGTCGATGTTCGCACTGGGCGGGTCCAGTCGATCACTAGCGAGCGGGCCAATCTCACAGTGTCCAAGGATGAAGACACGGGCACGCTCCTGATCAATTATCAGGATCCGGCAACGCCTCAGACGATTTTCACCGCGGCGAATATCGACCGGCTGGCAGATCGCGCCTCGTGGATCCAGCTCACGGACATGAATCCGCAAGTGTCCGAGTTGGCGCTCGGCCGTGAAGAGGAGGTGAACTGGACCTCCACCGACGGCAAGACGGTGGGTGGAGTGCTCGTTTATCCAGCGGGGTACACAGAGGGCCAGAGGTATCCGCTTATTGTTGCGATCCACGGCGGACCCGCGGGAGCCGACCTGCTGACATTTAATGGCGGCTATTCTGCGCAGGTGTACGCTGGTGCGGGTTACGCCGTCCTCAAGCCCAACTACCGTGGTTCGACCGGGTACGGCAACGCACACCGTACCGACATCGTTGGCGACTATTTCACCCTCGGTTTCGACGACATCATGACCGGAGTCGACTACTTGATCGACCGCGGGATCGCGGATGGCGATCAGATGGGTGCGCTCGGTTGGAGCGCGGGGGGCCATTGGTCCAATTGGATCCTGACGCACACCGACCGATTCAAGGCGATCAGTTCAGGGGCCGGCACCATGAATTGGATCAGCATGTATGCGCAGAGTGATGTACAGCGGAACCGTCAGTTCTACCTCGGCGACGATTTCATGTACGAAAACTTCGAGCCGTACTGGGATCAATCGCCCCTCAAGTACATCGCCAATGCGAAGACGCCTACGATGATCCACGTCGTGGAGGGCGACCCGCGAGTGCCGAGTCCGCAGTCCGTCGAGCTCCATATGGCGCTCAAAAAGCTGGACGTGCCGACCGAGCTGTTCATGTATCCCGGGCGCAGTCACGGCATCCCCGACCCCCGCAACCGGCTCGTGAAGTCAGTCAGCGAAATGGCCTGGATGGATCACTACGTTCGGGGAATCGGCTCTACATTCGAGTGGCGGCAGGTGCTGGAGACGCTTGAAAAGAAGGCGGAACGGCCGATCTCCTGACCGTGACTGAGGTCGTACGTTTGGCACTGTAGCAAGGATCGACGGGCCACGCGGATCCGTCATTCATGGCGATCTATTCCTACCGGCCGACTAACTCCAGTTCGACGTTCCCAGCGATCACTTCGAAGTCGCGATCACGGGCGAGGAGCGGTCGGCCGGTACGCAGCGCGGCCACCGCCACCAAGCAATCGATCATCGAACGTACGGTGTGCCCGCCGCGACGACAGATCCGCTGGATGAGGGCGGCGTCCTCGAAGTCCGCCAGGCCTTCCGGGTCAAGGATCTCGAAACGACTGAGGAGTCGGCCGAGCTCGGCGGCCGCTCGTTCTGTGCCACATCCCGCCAGCAATTCCATGACGACCGGCGCCGGGGTGGCGATCGGCTCGCCTGACTGAATTCGCTCGAAGAGCGTGAGGTGCTCGGGGCTGCCGGTCTTCCGCAGATATTCGACCCAGGCCGATGTGTCTACGATCACCAAAGGTCTCCGGGGTCTCCCGAGCGCATCGCATCAAGATCCCCGTCCCAGCCGACGCCTTCCATGGCTAGGGCTTCCTCCTTAGTCATCGGCTTGATGGCCACGCGACGGAGGGCGTATTCGACCGCCGCCCGATCCGTAGGCAAACGGAAGCGCTCTCGCACCGCCCCCAGAAGCTCCTCTTTGACGTCCATCTCTAGGCGGACACGCTTGAGGGCGCTGGCCCCGCAGGCGGGCGGGGCTTCTCGCACGGTCGCTGACGGGCCTCGAACCTCGCGCTCGCGGGCGTCTCGTAGCGCGTCGCGAACCCACTCGGACACCGTGAGGCGGTGTCTGTCCGCAGTGGACTGGATCTCCCCGTACTCTTCCTCGGTCATCACGACCTGCAATCGCTTACTCATGATTTGAGTATGATACACTCACCGAAGCGAGTCAACGGAAGGTTACAAGGGTGGATTCACGGCCGTCCCTGGATCACCGCCATAACAACCTCACTGCCTGGGGGCGACACCGGCTTGGGGAGCAGGAGTGGTGGACGATGATTTCAATATGTATATTCTGACACCACGATGCATATGTTTAGAGGTCTAAATGCGCACCACACTCGACCTAGATCGCGACCTACTCGATCGCGCCAAATCTGCCATGGGCGTCCCAACCTTCACTGCTGCTATTGAGGCGGCCCTCAACCAGGCAATCGAGCGCGCGGAAATGGGTGCGCTACTCGACTCCCTCGAAGGTTCGGACGTCGTCTTCGGGCTGGAGGACCTCAGGACGATGAGGCAGGTGGGGCGTGGCCATACTCCTTGATACCTCCGCCCTCGTAGCACTCCTCAGGCGGCACCCACCGGCCGGCACGGAGAACATTCGTGATGCGACGTCATCTGTGCTGCACAACCAGGCCGCCGTGTTGTCGGCAATCACCGTCACGGAGCTGATGACAGGAGCGAGAGATGAGGCTGGCGCAGCTCGGCTTCGGAAGCTCCTCGATCACTTGCCAGTCGTGGGTGCGGACAGGGAAGTCGCGGACCGCGCCGGGCGCTTGGGCCGCGAGGCTCGGGCTGCCGGGAAAACCTTGCCCATCGCCGACCTCCTGATCGCCGCGACCGCACTCTACCTGGATGTCGCCCTTCTCACGTGCGACTCGGACTTCAAGCGGGGGCTTTCGCTGGCCGAGGACGGCGGTGCGGCGTCCGCCTGGTCCGGATTCCGGCTCCACCCCGCGTCGGTGCTCAACTGACGGGGCCCGGGCGCCTCCGTCGACGTCGGCCGCGACCGTGGAACGTTTGATGCCCCGCCCCATCTCTCACTTCCCTAACCCAAATCTCTCACAACCAACCGCTCCGCCTGCCGCTCCTCAAGAAACGCCACGACCGCGACCCCGGCGAAAGCCACGCCCAAGCTCACGACAGCCGTCACATCGGCGAGCAGAAAAACCCCCAGCGCGGTCACAACGGACACCACCACCCGCGAAGTCTTGACCTCGCAACTCGCTCTCCAATAGGCGACCGCGAGTCCACCCATAAACAGCAGCAAGCCCAGCGCGAGGGCGACGCGCGCCTCTGTGCCGAGCGGGTCGCTCGGGTGCGCAACCGCGGCCTCGATCGCCACGGCGTACGCGATGACACCGCAAAGCATGGGGAAGTGGGCCAGGCTGAAGGCATCCCGAGCCATGGTGGCTTGTTTCACGCCGGACGCATGTGAGAGTGAGCGCTCGAGCGCAGGCTTCGCCACAGGGAAGTACGACCACCACAGCGCGCACGTGATGCTGACGGCCAGAAAACCCGCGGCGAGAAGATCTACCGAGCGTTCCGCCCCAACCAAGCCACTCGCGGCGACGATCAGCGATTCGCCCAGGGCTATAATGACGATGAGCCCGTGGCGTTCCGCGAAGTGTTCGGGGTGGATCGCCCAATCGCCCTTACCCGCAGCGGTCGCCGCAACCATGTCCAGGATGATCACGAGCACCCAGAGCATCGCTTGGTACTCACCACCCAAGAGCGCCCCCACGATCACCGCCGCCAAGCCGAAGAGCGATGCGGTGGCAAACGACTGCACCACCGTCCTCCCCTCTGGGTTCTCCCGCATCACACCGATGTAGATGGTCAAGCCGATGACCCTCACCGCGACGTAGGGAAGGGCGAACCAGAGCGCACCTCCGGCAAAAGCCTCAGGCACCGCCACCGCCATGAAAAAGGCCACAGCGGTGGCGACCAGGGTCCCGAATTCGATCCAGGGATGTTCTGTATCGGCGGCGTTCAGCGCCCAGGTGAATTGGGTCCAAGCCCACCACAGAAGCCAGAAGACCAGGATCGCCTGGCCCACCCCACCCCAACTGAGGTGATGCTCGAGCACAACAACGACCTGAGTGATCCCGAAGACGAAAACCAGATCGAAGAACAGCTCAAAAGGTCGCACTCTGATTGTGCGGAGAAATAACCGGGCGTTTGGCCATAGACGGCTACGCGATCCCACCGCCCGACAACGCCTTCACGAGCCGGTAAAGAAACTCCTGCCCTTCATAAAAGCTCTGAATGCTGATGCGCTCGTCCTGCCCGTGTGCGCGCACGTCATCCATGTCGCCGAACAGGCCGCTGACGCCATAGACGGGAATGCCCTCGCGGCGCAGATAGAGTCCGTCCGTCGCGCCGGTGGACATGATTGGCAGCACCTTTACACCCGGCCACATCTGCTCAGTGATGCGCTCGATGGGTCCCAGGACCTCGTCGGTGAGCGGAGACGGGGGGCTCGGGTTGGCGGCGCCGCGCGGCTCCACGGTTACATCGAACGGTGCTGCAAGCGCCTGCAGTCTGGCCTGCACGTCCTCAGGATCCTGCGTCGGGAAGATGCGGCAGTTCACGTTTGCGCGGGCCAACTGCGGCAGCGCGTTCTGAGCGTGTCCGCCCTCTAGAAGAGTCGCGACACAGGTCGTTCGCAGGCGCGAGTAGTAGCCCGGCTCGGCCGCAAGCACCTTAGACGCCTCCGTGTCGTTCGGATTCGAGACGATGCGCCGCATGGCATCCCCCATCTCGCCGCCAACCAAGTCCGCGGAGCGGCCGAAGAACTGCTCGGTGATCTCATGCATCATCACCGGGAAGTCGTAGTTCTGGACCGCGAGCAGCGCATTCGACAGATCATAGATCGCGTTCTTGCGCACCGGCAACGACGAGTGACCGCCCGGGTTCGTCGCGGTGAAGTAGAACGACAAGAACTTCTTCTCGGCGGCCTGGACGTTGTTCGAGATGCGGCGGCCATCCTTCATCATGCCCCCGCCGCCTTCGTTGAGCGCGTATGCCGCATCAATGAGATCACGGTGCTCGGCCATGAGGAATGCGACACCGTTACGAGGACCGCCCTCTTCGTCGGCGGTGAGTGCGACGATAATGTCGCGATCAGGGACGAAGCCCTCACGTTTCATGCGGATCAGATTCGCGGTGTAGATCGACGCTTCGTCCTTATTGTCGGTCACGCCTCGGCCGTAGTAGAAGCCATCGCGCTCGAGGAATCCGAACGGGTCGAGATCAGAGCTCCAGTCCTCCGGAAGCGCCTCCACGACATCGATATGCGCCAGCAGCAGAATCGGCTTGAGGCCGGTGTCACGACCGCGATAACGCGCGACGAGATTGCCCTTCGTAGGCGAGTCAGCCGGAACCAGTACCTGGACGTCCTCGGCCGGGAAGCCCGCGTCTAGCAGGCGACGCTCAAGCGCCCGCGCGGCGATGGTGTTGTTGCCGCGCTCGGAGTCCGTGGTGTTGATCTCGATCAGTTCTGCGAAGATCGACTTCGCCAGATCCTGATATTCCTGCGGGGGCATCGTCTGGGCCTGGGCCACCGAGGCCGTTACAACAAACGCCGCCGCTGCTCCAATCGCCCCGCGAATGATCTTTCTCATCGTGATCCCTCTCTGTAGTCGACTCTTGATTCCAAATTCGCTTCGTGACAGCCTAGACCTAGGGGACCCAGGTCGTCCAATCTCCGGAAGCACAACGGGCCCTTCCCTCTGGCATCGACTCCGGCTCACCCACTTCGATCACGGCCACGATGCGCTCTCCCTCGGCCACCCCCACCGCCGTGCGACCGTTGGGATCATCCATGATTGCACCGGTCTTGAGGTGCGTACCAAGCCCCATGTCGTGCGCAGCCAAGGATAGGTTCTGGATACCCATCCACGCCGCCGCGAAATCCTCCTCTCGGATCTCCAGATTTTCGTTCTGGGTGATCGCGACGATGATCATGCCCGGCAGGGCGCGGTGCGACCTGCCCACCTTATCAATGACGGCCTGGGCGGCCTCGGGGTCTTCGACCTTCTTCGCCTTCCGCATGCCTAGAGCACGTCCGTACCCCTCACGGGACTCCGGCCCCAGCACGTAGAAGCGCCACGGCTCGGTCAGCCGATGGTTTGGTGCCTGGCACACCGCCCCCAACATCTGCTCGATCTCGTCCTTCGTGATGACGCGGTCGGTGAAATTCTTGATCGAACGGCGGGTGGTGATGACATCCATGACCGACATCGGGCTTCCTCGTGTGGCGGTGGGTCGTTTCTGGGAGAGTCGCGACGCATACAGAACTCCCGACCGTCGTGGAAGTTCACCGGAGCGCCAGCAGGGTGGAGGGCTACCGTCGCGAAAGTTCACTTGGAGGCCTGGCGCGGAGACGGTGTCGGCGCCTACCGTGGCGCCGGAAGGCGGCCGAAGGAGTACTGCGGCCTTCTTAGAGCGTCGGCCCCACCTGCAGCCCAGGAGCGTCAGTGTCGTTTCGCCGTGAGTTAGGCCGCTTCGATACCGCGATGGTCGTTGTGGGTGGCATCATCGGCGCGGGCATCTTCATCAACCCCTACATCGTCGCGCAGCACCTCGACTCGCCCGCCCTCGTAATGGCCGCGTGGTTGGCCGGAGGGGTCGTGGCGTTGGCGGGTGCACTCACCTTCGCCGAACTCGGCACGCTCTTCCCGAAGGCGGGTGGTCACTAAGCTTATCTGCGTGAGGCGTATCATCCCATGGCGGGATTCCTCTACGGGTGGGGATCGCTCCTGATGATCGAGGGTGGAGCGATCGCAGCCGTCGCGATCACCTTCGCGGAATACACGCTGCGCCTGGTCAACAATACTGGGCGAACGGTCAGGCCCTCGCCGTTGTTGGCATCGTCGTTGTCGCAGCCGTGAACTACGTGGGAGTGGAACCCGGCAGCCGCATGCTCAATGCGTTCGTGATTTTGAAGTTGATTCCGCTCGGACTGCTGATTGGGGCGGGGCTTCTCCTGCCCGTGGAGGCGGCAACGGCTGGCGCATCCATCGGAGCATCGACGGGGGCCTTCAACGCAATCGGAACGTCTGACGGGGGCGGGCTTCTGATCTTCGCGTTCGGCGCCGCGCTGATCCCCATCATGTTCAGCTACGGCGGTTGGCAAAACGCCAACTACGTGGCAGAGGAGATAAAGGACCCTGTCAAGGACATGCCGGTCGGGCTCCTCGTCGGAACGAGTATCGTGGTCCTGGTCTACGGCCTCGTGAACTTCGTCTACCTGAAGACGCTCGGGCACACCGGCCTCGCCAATACGCTCACGCCCGCGTCTGACGCTGCCGCGCTCCTCTTCGGGGGCACCGGCAACTTCCTGATCACCCTGGGCATCGCCGTCTCCACGTTCGGCTTCCTCAACCTGACCATGCTCGCTCCCACACGGGCCTACTATGCGATGGCCCGAGACGGGCTGTTCCCGGAACGGGTCGCCCGCCTGCACCCCAAGTACGACACACCGTCCGTCGCAATCGTGATCCAGTCGGTCTGGGCCATCGTCTTGGTATTGACCGGATCATACGCGCAACTCGTCGACTACGTGGTCTCTGCAGATTGGTTCTTCTTTGGCCTGGTCGGTGCGAGTCTTTTTGTCTTCCGGAAGAGAATCCCTCTCGACCAACGCGCCGAAGGCGTATTTGCCACACCGGGTTACCCGTTCGTGCCCGACCTGTTCGTGGCGGTTGCGCTACTCATTCTTGGTAGCGTGGTGTGGGCGAATCCGCTGCGCCCGGGCATCGGTTTCGCAATCCTTGCCGCTGGCATTCCAGCTTACATGTTCTGGAGCAAGCGCCTCCCGACTCACGTCGACACCGACATCTCCGGACCGCCCTCATCATGACCGACCGCTTTCCCACAACTTGGGCCCCCTACATGACGTGGGCCAAACACCACGCGAAGGCCCGTTGGGACCTGACGGGCTCGAACCTCCTACCGTGCACACTGGCCGACCTACCGGGCGCAGAACGGGCACTCGAGATCTACGGGCGTAACGACGACGGATGGCCTCCTCTCGTCGAGGCGATCGCCAGGCGCTTCGGCGTGGATCGAGATCGTGTCGCGACGGCGTCCGGCGCCTCAGGTGCAAATTTCATGGCGCTCGCCGCGCTCGTGCGCCCCGGTGACACGGTGCTCGTGGAGTGGCCCGGGTACGACCCTCATATGGGGGTGGCTCGCTTCCTCGGGGCTCACGTGAACACCTTCCAGCGCGGCTGGGAGGAGCATTTCGCGCTGTTACCGGCCCGGGTCGAGGCAGCGCTCACGGACGGCACACGCGCGATTGTGCTGACCAACCTGCACAACCCGTCCGGCGCGTACGCAGAGCCGGAGGCCTTGGCGGCAGTGGGAGAGCTAGCGCGCGCCGTCGGCGCAAAAGTGATCGTCGACGAGGTGTATTTGGACGCGCTGGACAGTGTCGACCGCCGACCCGCTGCGGTCCGAGACGACGTCTTCGTCTCCACCAACAGTCTGACAAAGTCCTACGGCCTGGCGGGCCTGCGCGTGGGTTGGATGCTGGCAGATCCCGAGACGACCGAGCGTGCCCTTCGCGTCCGGGATGTTGTCGACGCTGTGGGCTCGATCCCATCCGAAGCGCTTGGCGTGCTCGCCTTCGATCAGCTCGACGCGCTGCTTGAGCGGGCGCGCGGTGTGCTCGGGCCGGGTCAGGCCCTCATGCGTGACTTCGTAGCCGGCAGGCCGGAACTGGACTGGCTGGAGCCGATCGGTGGCGCGGTAGGCTTTCCGCGCCTGCGCGGCGTCGACGATACGGAGGCCTTCGCGGCTATGGCGGCGGCCGAGTTCGACGTAGGGGTGACGCCTGGTGGTCTGTTCGGGGCACCGGGGCATTTTCGGGTGGCCGTGGCAGGCGAACGGAGCGTGCTGGAGGCAGGGCTCGAGGCACTTGGACGGGCGTTGGATCACCTCTATCTGGCTAAGCACCGCACGACCTAATTCCCGATGCGCTCCAAAGCCTCACGGACCCAATTTACAACCACATGGGCGCGCGGCCGGGCGGGTTCAACTTCTTCCCCGTCGGGGCTCGACGCTGGCGCAGCCGGTCGGAGCGACGCCGACGGCCTCTTCAACACCGAGTTGCCGCTCTGTATTCAGCCGCTCGCCTAGAGTCTCACCATCAATGAACGGCATGAGGACTCGCCCGTTCTGTTCCAATGCTCGACGGACGGAGTACGCGGCTCCCCGGTCGTTGTCGGCACGCGTTCAAGTAGCGCACTCACCGCCGCCCGAGTCGGCCCCTTCGATACTCGACCGCGCGGCGCCACTTGTGAAGTAACCCCCCGTCGAAAGGGAGAAGAGATCCGCGAAGCGCACCCCGCTCCAATCCGAGACCGAGAGGAGAGGCTCGATGTCGTCGGGATTCTCTCCTTCAGGAACGACCTGAACGTCGCCTATCGCGTCAGCTCCGACGGCGAGGAGTAAGGTGAAGTCGTCACCAGCAGAACGGTCGCCATAGCGACCTGTCCAGTCACGAAGATGCTACGGAGCCGTGCTCCGGAGTCCTCCGGCCGCCGAGGCGGCGTACTCGGAGGGAGATCCTGATCTTTCGGGTAGGACGTCAATGCGGACACCGACAAGGCCCACGTCGAAAAACAGGAAGTTCGAACGACGCACTGAATCCGGTACGGTCGTCGGTAGGGGCGAATCCCTTGTCCACCAGCTGCAAAACGCCTGGAGCAAGCTCCAGTCCGATCCTCGGAGTCAGTCAGCGTCGGATCCTAAGGGCCGCCGTTCGCCTCCTAGTCGACTCGGAAGCGAACTCGTATCCGACCGTCCACCGACCGCCCACGCGTCGGCCACGTTTGCGGCTAGCCCCAGATTCGAGCCGAGCGACTGGTGTAGCAATGACCGAACTGCAGGTGCGAACGGTGACTGCCCGATCACCTCCAGCAGAATGAACGAACGGCATTCCCGAAGGGGCCCCGGAGTCGCGCAAACGGCGCGAGGACCTTGTTGCGCCGCGGCCTTGATCGGCGTCGCGCACCCCCTGAAAACCGCCAGGGCTAAGACGAGGCCACCGCGCTCAAGCCGATCTCGCAAGTTACCCACGGTCCCCCCCCAAAGAAGCCCGCGTCACGCCTGAGGAGGGACCGCAATAGACGGCCTAGACCTCCGGGGGCGACGGCCCAAGTGTGTTCCCCAGAACGCGTGCCCTCACCTACTTGAGTTCAAACCACAGCGCGTGAAGCGAACCCGGCAGGTAGAAGAAGATGCAGAGGATGATGTTGATGAACAGATCCTTCCCCACGCCCTTGCTAAGGAAGATCGAAACGGGCCGGAAGAAGAAGGCCACGAGGAGCCGGACGAGTTTGCTCACTGGAATCACCTTGGCGGACGCGATCGGGGGAAGTTATGGATCCGATGCTAATCCGACGTTGAGGCGGTCGGAAGGGTACTGCGAGGGGAGGCAGCGTCTGGGCCCTACCGCCTACCCCGCGCCAGCGGCGGCGTCGACTCAGGAGCCCGCCGATGGTGCGTTGCCTGCTCGTACGCATAGCTGATGCGGATAAGATCCGACTCTCCAAAGGGACGCCCTAGCAGTTGAAGGCCCGCCGGGAGCGTGCCGAACGAAAAACCCATCGGCACGTTAAACGCTGGAAAGCCCGTCGGGGGCGACAACGTGCCGCTGTTCGCCCCGTACGTCGTGTTCTCGTCGCCGATCAATCGGGGCGGATAGTTGTACGTCGGGTACACGAGCACATCTATGCCAGCGGAGTCCATAGCGGCCAGGACTGCGGCCTGCAGCGCTTCGGTCGCCGTCCAATACTCAGCCCACTTTTCGTTGTCCTCGGGCGCACCCTCCTGTTCGACCGCGCGGGCCAGGCTGGCTCGGAGCGGGGAGTAGAAGTCGCCTGAGTCGAGGATGTCCTTCATGGTCTTCACGGGCGCATTCGGCCGCGCAGCCATATAGACGTCAAAGTCGTAACGCCACCGACCGATGTTCGGGATCGCACGACGGAGGGAGTCCATCTTGGGGATCTCCACCGAGTCAACGATGATCGCGCCTGCAGCCGACATGTCCGCGAGCGCCTGTTCGATCAGGCGGAGGACCTCCGGATGCACCTTCCGTGGCTCAGGTGGTTCGTCCTCCTGCTGCTGGGCATCCGTAGTGTCGCGCACGAACGGGGTGGGTTCCGGGCCGGTGGCTTCAGCGTCTGCGACCTCGAAGAAGGCCCTTAGCACCCCGATTCGTGCACCGGCCAATCCATCGATGTCCATAAATGACGCGTACGAATCTGGAACGTTTCCCTCGCTCGCCGCGGTGACCGAATCTGCCGGGTCGTAGCCCGCGATCACCTGCAGCACGGCCACAGCGTCTTCGACCGTACGGGCGATCGGCCCGCCCACGTCTCGGGCGGCGTTCAGGGGTGCGATCCCGTCACGGCTGGCCAGACCCTGCGTCGGCCGGAAACCGACGAGGGCTTGGTGGGCCGACGGACCACGAATCGAGCTGCCGGTGTCGGTACCTAGGCCGACCGCACCGAGGTTCGCGGCCACTGCTGCCGCGGTGCCACCGCTCGACCCGGCTGTCACCCGGCGCGTGTCGTACGGATTCCGGGAGTAGCCCGGGAGAACCGAGCTGACGGTGTAGGCGCCACTCGTGGCGAACTCGGCAAGATTGGCTTTGGCGAGAATGATGGCGCCTGCGTCGCGGATTCTGCGCACCATAAAGGCGTCGTCGGGGGGGATCGAATGCTTGAGCGCGAGGACGCCATTCGTCGTGGGCAGATCGTAGGTGTCGTAGTTGTCCTTCACGATCACCGGGATCCCATGTAGAGGACCGACGAAGCCGGATGCGGCGTAAATGGAATCCAACTCTCGCGCCCGAGTGAGCGCCTGGTCATTCACCGTGATGAGCGAATTGATGAATGGACCGGCCTTATCGTAGGCCTCGATGCGATCCAGATAGGCCTGCACCAGGGACTCCGCATTGATTCGCCCATCCGCCATGGCGGCGTGGATCTCCGCGATCGTGGTCTCTTCGACGACGAAGGCGGGCTCGCACGCGACGAGGCCTACGACGAGCGCCAAGAGGAGCGGCAGGAGGAGCGTAGTGGGCCGGACGGAGCGGCGAAGGACGCGCAGCAAGCGGGACAGAGCGGTGAGTGTCTTCATGCGCCCAAGATGCGCTGCAAGGCGGTGCAGCACGAGGGCGCGACTGAGGCGGCTGAGGGGTAGCCCGAGGGGGCGACCGCGAGCCGCCCCCCCCATTACATCCGCAACCAGCTACCGCAGGTGCTCGTTGAACAACGCCAGGGTCCGATCCTGGGCGAGCATCGCAGCTTCTTCGTCATAGCGCGGGGTCGTGTCGTTGTGGAAGCCGTGGTTCGCTCCCTCATACATGCTCATTTCGTACTGTCTTCCATTCGCATCGAGTGCGGCCTTGTACTCAGGCCAACTGGCGTTCACACGCTCATCTAGTCCACCGTAATGGATATGAAGCGCGGCCTGAATATTCGGGACCAGCTCCGCCGGCGGGGCCGATCCATAAAAGGGAGCCCCAGCGCCGAGGTCCGGCAGCCGGACCGCCAGAGCGTTCACGACGCCACCGCCATAACAAAACCCGACCGCACCCACGCGACCGGTGGTTGTGTCGTGGTCTCGCAGGAAGCCGAACGCGGCCACCCAGTCTTCCATCATGACATCGCGATCCAACTCGCGTTGCATGGTCCGACCCTCGTCGTCGTTCCCGGGATAGCCACCCAGCGGAGTTAGGGCGTCGGGACCCAGGGCGACGAAGTCGGCAGCGGCGAACCGGCGGACGACGTCTTCGACGTAGGGGTTGAGGCCGCGGTTTTCATGGATCACGAGAACGGCGGGCTTCGCACTGGTCGCGCCCTCGGGGACGGCCATGTAACCGCGCATGGTCCCTGAACCGCTGGGCGATGGGTATTCGACGTAGTCGGCCCAGATGCGTGCATCGTCATGGGGCACATGCGCTGCCCATGCGTACGTTGGCTGCAAAGCATCGAGGACCGCGAGCGCGGCCGCGCCGCCGCCTACGACCTTGGCCGCGCCGGTAAGGAAGTCACGGCGTTCGATATGCCCGTGTACATAACCATCGAACAAGGCCAAAACCTCTTTGGGGAAATCACTGGCCTTTTTCCTCTCAGTCATCCGAGCCTCCTAGTTTCAAACGCTTACGTGCATCGGCGGAAATGGAACGCAGGATGCGAACCCTCGGCACCGGGCACAAGACTACAGTCGCGGCCTACCGACCCGCCCTCAATCGATTGATCGCCGTAGCGGTCACATCGGCGCGGAACTGGGCGATTTTCATTCCGATTTCCAGAGCCTCTTTCTCGTCAATTTGAAGGCTATTGATGTGGTCAAGGTTCACTTTTTTGCGTTCGCTCAACCGCACATGATCTGGACTATCGTTCATGATGAGCGACGAGATGTAGTAGTCGTCGTGGTAGCCATCGAGGTCCTTGTTCAACTCCACCTTCCCGAGCACCTCATTCTGGTAGCGTAGCACGTCGCCGTAGTTGTAGTACTCCCCTATGTGCGCAACAAGAACGTCCTCGCCGGCCCACGCTTGTGAGAGCTCCGAGGCGACGTCTGCCAGCATCCCACGGTTGCTACCGCTGTCTCCGAGGAAAAAAATCTCCTTGAACCCTTGGGACCGCAGACTCGTCGCCATGTCGACCAACACTGCTTTTAGCGTCGCAGGCGAGAGCACCAGGCGTCCCGGCGTGTCCGTCGCCTCAGGATCACCCCCATCGAGCATCACGATCGGCGCGACCAGCGTCTTGCCCAGCGTCCGAGCAATAACGTCGCCGGTCACCTTCAACACGTGGTTGTGCTTCCCAGTGGTCAGGTAGGGGCCGTTGGACTCCATGGTCCCGTTCAAGATGAGCGCGGTGGTGTATCCGGATTCTCGGACAAGATCACGCATCTCTAGGATCGTGAGTTCCGACATCCACACGTTGTCCGCCATCGCGATGGGGCGCACCATGTCGTAGCTGTAAGGCGCGGGAACCCGCTGATCCGCAGGGCGGACCACTTCGGGCATCGGCGGTCTGGCGCCACGGCCCGCTTGAGCGGCTAGGGAGCCCGGCGCGACTCCGACAACAAGCACGAGCACAAGCGCGCGGCAGGTCCATTTTTTCATCGATATTTCCTCATAGTATTCGGCGGTCCGTCACTCCCTTGCATACGATTTGGGATGCTTTCCCCGCGCCGTCAACGCATTGCTGGTCGCTGATTGCAAAGCACCACCGACCCGAGGTCGTCCGTGGCGTCCCCGTTGGCGTTCCATACCTCCGTCGCGGAGAGGCTACCGTGCCCTGGTGGATTCGCGCTGCGGGGGACATCGTGTTGCTAGTTCGCAATAAAGTGCCGTCTCGACCGCCGATGGAGGCCGTCCAGTGTATTCGCTCTCCCGTTCTGTTTGTGCCCTTGGACTCGTCGTCTCGTTGGCAGCGGCCGCGCCGTTCGCACTCCGCGCACAGGACGCCCCGACCGCCAATCTGGACGCGTCGTCGTACGTCACGCCGCCCGCAGAGATCCAGCGGATTCTCGAGACGGACAAGAACTACTCGACGCTCGAGTACATGAGCCCGGACGGCGATCACTTCCTCGTCCCAGTCATCAACGAACTCTCGACGATGGCGTTGATGTCAAAGGAGACGTATCGCCTAGGGGAGTTGGAGCTTCGGCCAGAGACGGATCGGCTTTGGCATCTCGACACCTACGGGATCTACGACTTTCGATTTTACTCGCTGGGCAGCCAAAGCTTCGTCGAAGTCGACCTGCCGGCCGGTTCCTTCGCGAGTGATTTCACATGGTCACCGGACGGCGAGAGAGTCGCCTTCCTCGCCCACTTGCCCACCCACACCGAGGTATGGACCGCCGAGGCCTCGTCTGGGCGGACGCGCAGCTTGAGCGATCGTCGCGTCCTCGCCACGCTCGCCACCAGCGCGCAGGGCCAGGGCACCCGCCCGTCTCAGATGCTCCAATGGACGCCCGAAGGCACGGTGATCACACTTCTCGTGCCCGCAGACCGAGGACCGGAGCCCGACCGGAGCCGCATTCCGGTAGGCCCTCGTACGCGCAGGACCCGTGCGGAGCCGACCCGTTCCCCAACCTATCCGAATCTGCTCGAAGACGAACATGACGAGATGCTCTTCGAGCGTTACACGACATCCCAGATCACAGAGCTTGGTGACGGGCCCCCGAAGAACATCGGCGCGCCGGGCATGTATGAATCGATTTCGCTGGCGCCGGACGGTGGGCATATCCTTGCCAGTCGCATCGAGCGTCCTTTCAGCTACATCACTTCCTACAGCGGCTTTCCGAGGAAGACCGTGGTGTTGGCACGAAGCGGCGCCGAAGTGGCCGTGTTGGACTCCCGGCCATTGTCAGAGGGTCGCGGCGGATTCCGGGGGGATGGTGGCGGCAGTGGCCCACGCGCGTTCGGGTGGAGGGCCGACGGTGCCGGGCTCGCCTTCCTTGAACGCGCTCCGAGCGGCGACGACGCGGACGCGTCACGTCCCGACTATATCAAGTTGGCCACGGCGCCCTTTGACATAGGCGCCGCGCGGGTCGTGGCAGAGAGCGAGCACCCGATCAATTCCGTGACCTACTCGCTCAATGGGCGGCACGCCTTCGCGAGCGTCTCGAACAGCGGCGAGTCGGGAATCACCCACTTCGCGCTCGCGGCGGGCGGCACGGCGTCGACGTTCCTGGCCTATCACGGCACCGACGATCCCAGCGATCTCCCCGGTTCGCTGCTTACGGGCGCGACCAGCAATGGACTTGCGTACGCATACGTGTCATCAGATGAACGAGCCGCCTACTTGGAAGGCGCGGGGTATAACGATGCGTTCACCCCTCAACCCTTCGTCGACCGCGTGACGATCGCGGATGGTTCAACGCAGCGCGTCTTCGAAGGCGCCGCGAACACGTTCGACCAACCGTTGGTGCCCCTCGACGCTGACCTCTCCGCCATGATCGCGAGCCGCGAATCAGTCACGGACTTCCCGGACAGCTATCTGTGGTCCGAAGCCGATGGATGGGGGGCCAACCTCACGAACAATGTGGACCCCTTCCCCGAGATCACTGCGGCCCGGCGGATGGATTTCGAGTTCGAGCGCCGCGACGGCCTTCTCGTACAGGCTCGCGTTTCTATGCCGGTCGGCTGGAAGCCAGGCGATGCCAAGGTGCCCGCAATTTTCTGGACGTACCCCCGGGAATACAGGCAGGCAGAGGAGTACGAGCATGCGGCGACGCGAGCCCGCAACCGGAATGCCTTCACGCACATGAGTTGGCTGCGCTGGTCGGACATGTGGCTCGCCGCGGGATACGCGCTGGTGTATCCCGACATCCCAATCATCGGCGAGAACTACAACGACACGTACATCTCGAGCTTAGTCGATGCTATGTACGGAGCAATCCGAGGCGTAGATGCCCTCGACGTCATCGACATCGATCGTCTTGGCCACGGCGGGCACAGCTACGGGGCCTTCGCCACCGCGAATGTTCTGGCCAACGCACCCTTCTTCAAGGCGGGTATCGCTGGCGACGGGGCCTACAACCGGACGCTCACGCCTGACGGTTTCCAGGCAGAGGGGCGAAACATTTGGGAGGCGCAGTCGACCTACATCGAAATGTCCCCGTTCCTCAAGGCTGACCAAATCGAGACGCCGCTGCTGATGTATCACGGCGGAGACGACAACAACTCTGGCACGTTCCCCATCCAGTCCCGACGCATGATCTCTGCGCTGACCATCCTTGGTAAGAACGCCGTCCTATACGAGTACCCTTACGAATCGCACACACCACGCGCCATCGAGAACAAGTTTGACATGTGGGCGAGGTTCACGGGCTGGTTCGACCAATACGTCAAGAATGCTGGCAGAGAAGCTGTAATTTCGTAGGCAACGAGATCCGATAGAGCACACAACTAAAACTCAGACGGCGGTTTTTGCGTAGGCTAGAGAACAAGCGCAGTTTGGCGCTTCCATAGACCTGAGAGATACCATGAAGTTCGCGGCCTCCCTGACAGTAACCGGGATCATCACATTCCTTCTCCTGGAAGGCCTGAAGATGCTCATGGTGCCAGTGACTGCATGGGTCATGGGCATGCTGGCGATCGCCCTCAAGATGGTACTCATGGTTCTGGGTATCAGCCTCGCAGTAGGTGCCTCGGTTTTCGCGGTGGTTTGGTACCGACGCTCGCAGACGGCCTCGGCCGCTGACTGACGGTCGCTGACGGAGCCCCTTCCTACGCTGCCTCGACCGAGACAAGCCCCCGCTCCGGGCTGAAGCCCAAATGAGATCAGGCCGGCCGCGCATCGGTCGACCTGTTCTTTCAACTCGGCGTATGTCCAGCGCATCCCCTGATGCCGAGAGATGAGCGCCTCCCGATCCGGAAGCGCGCTAAGGTCGCGTCGAATAGCTCCCCGATCGCCATGTCCAAGAGGGGACGCCCGACGCACACCGTGGTCGTAGCTGCGAGTACGACGGGCCATCACGTATCCCCCAGGTCGCCCTCTGTTACCTGCCGAGGGCCGAGCTTGAGATGCGGGACATCGATGGAAGCGGGGCCGCGGAAACCCGGAGGCCCCTGCCTTATCCTGTCGTCAGGAGACGCCTACTGGCAACTCACACAGTTGAAGCTGTTCTGCGCACCCAAGGACATGAGTAACTCGATCGCCTCTGGGAACGGCTGAGTGCGTTGTTGTGGGCCGTTGGCCATATCCGTGGTCGTCTGGCCCCTGCGACTCACAACCATCACGTCGCCGCCTTGCTCCACGAGGTAGCTGATCATCTCGGTATCACCGCGCGCAGCCGCGTTGTGTATTGCGGTGTAACCCGTCGCATCACGGGCATTCACGTCTACGCCCAGCTCTTCGACCAGATAGCGGATGGTAGGCATCCAACCGTCCGGTGCGTACCTGTGTGAGTTACCGGCGAAGCCAGTGCCATACCCGTGGCCAGACGCCGCGTGTATCGCGTAGACGCCTGGCCCCCCAATCGGAGCCGGAGGTAAGCCCGAAGGGTCCTCGCCGCCACCACCTCGCCGCCTCGACGGCACATTGACCGTCGGGATGTTGGGATCCGCTCCGTTCAATACAAGCAGCTTCATCGCATCAACGTCTAGGGCGTGCGCGGCCCGCCAAAACGGCGTCGCACCGGTCATGTCGATGCCAAGCTGGCTGAACGTGTACTCCATGAACCAGACGTGCTTCGTGAGCCGCTGGTTGGGGTCGGCACCGGCCGCGAGGAGGCGCTCGGCTACCTCAAGATACGTCGTGTTCTGCTGATTGTACGCCTGCTGTTGCGGGTACCGGGCCTTGGGCGCCCAATGCGTATTCAGGACGGCGAATAGCGGACCGACCCCCGCGGCGTTCACCTGATTAGGATCCGCCCCGCGTTCAAGAAGCCCCAGCGCCAAGTCAAAGTGTCCGTTGATCAACGCGCTCGAGAGCGGTGCCGTCCCGTCCCCCGCGCTGGGCTGATCAATGTCTGCTCCCGCGTCCAACAATGCGGCCGCGGTTTCGACGTGACCGTCGCGAACGGCGTGCAGCAACGCAGTCATGCCGCCCAGCGTTCCCACCGCGCCGACGTAGCCGGGTGACTCGCCGTCGGCGGCAGCCGCGCCAACCCCCTCCTGCGGAGGCGTAGCTCGTCCACCAGCCTCCTGGACGACCCTCCCCATCGCGTCGAGCGCCCCATCAGGGCCGTCGCTGAGTTCGCTTGCGGGTTCGGGCGTCGCACGAGCCGCGTGCACCGCGGCCTGTACTTGGCTCGGCGTCGGTCGCCAAGCCTCGCCTACCGGTCCGGCCTCCGCACGCAGCCGGTCGAGCTCCTCATCGCGGCGCTTCCCCGCCTCCTGGTCAGCGGCAGACTGTTCGGACACGTCTACCACGAGTGACGTCAGGGACGCGTCAGCGCCGCCGGCCAGGAGCGCCAGCACCGCCTGGGTCCTCCCATCGGCGGCAGCAAACATGAGGGGGGTTTGCCCGCGACTCGACTCCCGTGCGTTTGGCGCGGCTCCAGCCGCCAGAAGCGCGTCGATCCCTTCCACGCTGCCAGCCGACGCAGCGAAATGCAGCGGGGTAGATCCACCGGAAGTCGTTGCCGCATTGGGATCCGCGTGGCCCTCGAGCAGAACAGCCATCACGTCGGCGCGCCCCTTCCGACTCGCAAGATGGAGGGGCGTGTAGTCCCCCAGCCGAGTCACAGCTCCGACTTTTGCTCCGCCGCGTATCAAGATTTCAGAGATCTCTGCATTGCCAACTTCCGCCGCCCAGTGGAGCGCGGTCATGCCGTCCCCTTGGGCGGCATTTACATCGGCGCCGCCTCGCAAGAGATCGCGAACCTGCTCCGCGTCGCCTGATCTTACCGCGTCGGGCAAGTTTTCGAAGCTGGTTGCCGCCGTCAGGACGAGGACGGCGCAAAGAGCGCAAAGAGACCTCAAGTGGAGCCCGACACCGGTCACTCCCTGTGTGCCCGTCATCGACTCAACCCTGCGAGCGGGTAGTGGAGCTGAGCGAGAACTCTCCAGTGCTGTCTCCGAAGCTCTCCATGTCGTCCATCCCCAGTCCGTGCATCATGCTGAGCATCGGGTTGGCCATCGGCGTGCCATCGGGCGCCCGGAGGTGCACGCCGCCTTCTAGCGCCCCGTTAGCCTTGCCCAGCGCGATGAGTGGCGCACGCCGGTGGTTGTGCAAATTCGCGTCCGCCATCGGCGAACCGTACATGATCATCGTTTTATCCAGCATGTTGCCCTCACCCTCCTGGAGATCCTTCAGCTTGTCCAAGAAGTAAGGCAACATGCTCACGTGGTACTGGTTGATCTTCGAGAATTCGAGGATCCCGGCCTCTCGGCCGCCGTGGTGTGACGCCGGGTGGAACGGCCGATCCGAGCCGCTCTCCGAATAAACACGGGCGGAAGAATCGCGACCCATCTTCAGGGAAAAGACACGTGTGATGTCAGACGCAAACGCCAGCGCCTGAATGTCGAACATCAGGCGCATGTGCTCTTCGAAGGAATCTGGAACACCGGCCGGGGCCTCAGGCAACTCGCGCGGAGCGCCACTCATGTTGTGCGCCTCGACACTCTGAATACGGCGCTCGATCTCCCGAACGTTCTCGAGGTACCTGTCCAGCCGCTCGAGGTCGTTAGGGCCCAGTTGCGTGCGTAGTGTGGCCACGCGCCCCGCGACCCAGTCTAGAATGCTCTTGTTGGTCCTGCGACGCGCGTCTCGTTCTTCTGCCGTGCCGCCAGCACCGAACAGCTGATCGAACGCCACCCGAGGATCGCGGATCACGGGCAGAGGCTGGGTCGGGGTCGCCCAACTAATCGAGTCCGTATAGACGCACGTGTACCCGTACGCGCACCCGCCCGATTGATTGATGTTCTCAATACACAATTGCATGGACGGGATCGGCGTGTCCTGTCCGAACCGGTTCGCATAGAGCTGATCAAGCGAGGTGCCCACGTACACATCCGAACCCTCTGTTTGTTTCGGATGCGCCTGAGTAAGAAACACCGCGCTCGATCGGAAGTGGTCGCCCCCGATCTCAGTCGATTGGAACGCCTCCGCCATGCGCACGTCTGTGTTGCTGATGATCGTCAGATGATCGCGATAAGGCTCTAGCGGACTTAGTGCGCTCGTGGAGAGATCGAAATCACGCCCCACCTCGGCTGGCGCCCACAGATTCTGACTGGCACCCCATTCGTTGCTCCCGGCAGCACCATGCACCATCTCGATGGTGACGAGGCGCGTCGGGTCAACGGCCCGGGGAAGCTTCGACCAGACCCGGCCTGCCGGCTCCATCGCATCAAGTAGCGGGAGCGCAACCGTCGCGCCCATACCCTTCAAGAATGTCCGCCTTGGCAGGTGCTTTCCAGTGATGAACTCCATATGACTCTCCTAGGGGTGCCGCGCGGCGGCGCCACTTGTGATTCCATCGACGGTCACGTCCGGGGCACGCTGCATGCGGAACGCGTCACTCGTGACTACACCCATGATGAACTCAGACATGCGGTAGTCGTTTTCTGCGGCACGGGCCGCGATGGCACGTACAGTCGGTTGATCAAAATGTTCTACGCGGCGTCCCAAGGCGTAGGCCATGAGGTTCTCCGTGAACGTCCGGATAAGCGGAATCGGACGTGCAACGAGCGCTTGCTGTAGCTCCATTGGGCTCGTGATCGCGGTGCCGTCATACAACTCGCCCTGAGTGTCGAGCGGCATGCCGTTTTCACGAATCCGCCACCGGCCCGTAACGTCGAAGTTGTCGAGCGCGAGCCCGATCGGGTCCATGAAGCGGTGACACGAATTACACGTGGGGCTCGTGCGGTGGATCTCCATCCGCTCTCTCGTCGTGAGGAAGCGCCCGTCTTCGGAGCCCTCCGTCTCATCGAGGTCTGCCACGCCAGGCGGAGGAGGCGGCGGCGGCGTTCCAAGCAGCACCTCCATCACCCACTTGCCACGAAGCACGGGTGATGTACGCCCAGCGTGGGACGTGAGTGTCAGAATACTCCCGTGCCCAAGTAGGCCGCGGCGTGTCTCATCTGGATATTCAACGCGGCGGAATTCGTCCCCAATCACGCCGTCAATGCCGTAGTGGAAGGCGAGCCGCTCATTCAAGTACGTGTAGTCAGCCGAGTACAACTCCAGAGCACTACGGTCTTCTTGGACCAGGCTGCTGAAGAAAAGCTCGGTCTCCCGGCGCATCGCATCCGCGAGCTGCTGGTGGAAGTCCGGGAAGAGGAGTCGATCCGGATGGACCTTCTCCAAGTCGTCCAGACGGAGCCATTGCGCCGCGAACCGTGTGCCCAGGGCTTCCGCTCGCGGATCAGCCAACATCCGAAGGATCTGTTTGCGGAAAGTCTCCTCATTCCCCAGCGCGTCTCGTTCTGCAAGACCCAGGAGTTCTTCGTCCGGCGGCGTGCCCCAAAGGAAGAAAGACAGTCGTGATGCGACGGCGCCATCACTGAGCCGGTAGGATTCTCCAGGCGTGACCGCACCCGCTGGCTCCTCGAACCGGAACACAAAGTCGGGGCTCGAGAGCATCGCCTCCAGCCCAGTCCGTACGCCTCGTTCGAAGTCCGCGTCGGCGGCGCCTTGGTCATAAAAAGACATGAGACCGTCCACGTCCGCACCGGTCACCGGTCGCCGAAACGCCTGGCGGGCCAGCCGCGTCATGATCTCCTCGGCGCAAGGACGTGCCTCTCCCGAAGACGTCGGACGGCAACTGAAGATCCGGTCGCGGCTCGGCGTGTCCGAAACCCCAGTGGCGTTGTACGGGCCCACGACGGCCATGTCCTTGAGATGCGCGAGCGCCGTGATTCCGTACCCGCCAGCACCTACCTGCCGGTCCGTGATTGACCACGCATGCGGGGAGACCAGGTCTTCCTTCGGCCCCTCGCTCTGCTGGAGAAAGGCAGCGGTCACCCGGTGCGGGCCAGCTCGAACGAAGATCGAGTCTGAGCGCATGTTGACGCCATTTGGATCTGAAACGTCCATCCATCGATCTACATCGATAAGCTGTACCCGCTCGCCATCGATCGAAATTTCGATCTGTTCATCGGGAATCGTGCTCCCGAAAAAGCCGCCCGTCGTCGTGTGCTCGAACGCCAAATTGAACACGTATTCTGCGTCCGCCGGGAACGTGTGTGTGACGGAAATTCCACCGCGGGTGCCAAACGGTGCGCCGTCCGCGCGGTCCCATTGGGTCACGTAGCCAGCGTTGGTGTACGTGGCCGTTCTCGGCAGCGCGTCCGCATCACCTACGGCGAGGCGGCTGATTTCGGTGGCCGCGTTCATATAGGCGTCGAGCAGCGTCGGGGAGAGCAGCTGCACGTCTGCGATGTTGTCGAAGTTCGCGCTCTTGGTGTCGAGCGGGAGGAACGCTCCGGCGTTCACTTCGAGCGCGAGCAGAGCAAGAATGGACCGTTCGTAATCGATTCTGTTCAGCCGCTGAAACGTGCGGATGCCGGGATTCGGATTCGCGGCCGCGGATGCATCGAGACGCGCTTCCAGGCCCTGCACGAGTTGAAGCAAGGTGTCGCCAGTAGGCCTGCGGGCCCCAGGAGGCGGCATCATTCCCGCCCTGAGCTTGCGGACCATACGCTCTGCGATGACCGCGTTCGCTTCCGGGTCTGCGGCATCGAACGCTTCCAACGACAGGTTGCCGGTTAGACGGGCATCACTGTGGCAGCGGACGCAGTAGCGCTGAATGACGTCATTGTCTTCAGCGGACGGCAGCCCGGGCTCGTGGACCACGTCCACAGGGACCGCCGCCGACGATAAGAAGAATCCAGGCGCCTTATCCGGCGTGGATTCACTCGCGACGATAAGCACAACGCCGAGCGCCGTCATCGCGCTGAGTATCCTCATTTAACAGCCCTCCCTGCGGGCCCGAACCCATTTGTGAACATTCTGCTAGTCACTATACGCTGTCAGATCCTGCGATACCACGAATAAATCGGTCAGCAACCCACACAATTGTGGTTGTTCTTCGCACCGAGCCCCTCTAGGAGCGCGATCGTCTCCGGGAATGGCGAAATTCTCTGCGCTGGGCCGTTAGCCATGTCGACCGTGGTCTGCCCAGCCCGGCTCACGGCAGAAACGTCCCCGCCTTTTTGGACCAGATAGAGGATCAACTCGTTGTCCCCTCGTGAAGCCGCATGGTGAATCGCGTTATACCCGTTGTGGTCGCGGGCGTTCACGTCTGCGCCGCGTTCTTCCACCAAATAACGAACGGCCGGCAGCCAGGCTTCAGGGGCGTGCCGGTGGATGTTGCCCGCAAAACCCTCGCCGTATCCTACACCAGACGCGGCGTGGATCGGCCAAACTCCTGGACCGCCAACGGGAACTGGTGGAAGCCCTGAGGGGTCTCCGCCCGATGCGCCACCCGGGGCGTCGGCGCCTGGTCCCCCGCGGCGAGCCCGCGCAGGCGGCCTAAGTGTCGGCGAAGAGGAATCTGCACCATACGAGACGAGCATGCGCATCGCCTCGATATCCAATGCGTACGCGGCACGCCAGAAGGGAGTCGCGCCCCCTCGGTCCACCCCTAGATAGTCGTCACCGAACGTCGTGAACCACAGCTGTTTCGTGAGTCCGAGGTTCGGATCCACCCCGTGGTCTAGAAATGCGCGCATCAGGTCCAGATACGTGACTTCTTGCTGCAACCGGTGTGTGGGCTGCGGGTGCCGAGACTTTGGGATCCACTCCGTATTGAGAACCACGTAGAGCGGCGTCGCGCCTGCCCCGCTCGCGATGCTCGGGTCCGCTCCGCGCTGGAACAATTCCATGGCCAAGTCGAAATGGCCGTTGATGGATGCCATGAGGAGGGGAGTCGTATGGTCACCCCCGCTGGCCAGATTGATGTCGGCGCCCAGATCCAGAAGCTGAGTGGCCGCCTGGACGTGTCCCTCGCGCACGGCCAACAACAGCGCGCTCAATCCCCCATAGCCACCGATCAGCTCTGCAGCGGACAGCCGCTGGGCGCCACGGTCCCGTTGAGCCTCGTTCGGGTCGACCCGCGCAGTAGGGGGGGTGCCCGGCCCCGCGCCCGCCCCTCCAACACTCGCCTCCCCCGACGAACGCCCGGTTTGCCCACGGAGTTCGCGCGATCGTGCCTCGTCCTCACGATCCTGGGCGTCACGCGTGGGCATGTCCAAGACTTCTGCAATCACGTCAGGGTCCGCGCCAGCGTCGACCAATAGCTTCGCAGTACCGGCCCGGCCTGAGGCGGCTGCGAACATCAAGGGTGTCTGCCCCCACGTTCCCTCTCGGCGCCCGACGTCAGCTCCATGATCGATCAGCGTGCGCACAGCATCCTCGATTCCAGAAGCCGACGCGAAATGGAGAGCCGTGACAGCTCCGGTTGCCGTTTCCGAGTCGACTTCAGCGCCCGCATCCAGAAGGGCGGCCAGAATCGCCGCATTGCCGTTCTTCGCGGCCAAGTGAAGAGGGCGGTAGGCCCCCAGCCGCGTCTCTCCCTCTAAGTAAGCGTCGCCGGCAATCAGGAGTGCGGCCAACTCGGCGTTCCCCGTCACCGCAGCCCAGTGGAGTGCGGTCATCCCGTCACCCTGGGCCGCATCCATGTCGGCGCCATTTTCCAGAAGTGCTCGCACTCCGGCGATGTCGCCCCTCATCGCGGCATCGGCTACCGGAGAATCCGCAACGTCCGTCGGGATCCCCGCCGCCATCAAGGTGGTCGTCAGTGCGGCGAACAGAAGCCTGTGCCCCAAGGGATTACGTCTCTTTGCGCCTTGTCTCGTCATGAGGGTCATCCCGACAAAGACAGCGCGCCCGTGCTGTCCCCAAAGGTCTCAAGGTCGTCCATGCCCAGTTCATGCATGAGCGTGAGCATCGCGTTGGCCATCGGCGTACCGTCAGGGGCCTTCACATGGAGATTCCCGGCCAGCCTGCCTTGCGCCCCTCCGAGCACGATCAACGGGCAGCGCCGGTGATTGTGGAGGTTCCCATCTGCCATTGGGGAGCCGTAAAGGATCATCGTCTTATCCAGGAGGTTTGACTCCCCCTCTTCGATCTCCTTGAGCTTCTCCATGAAGTACGGGAGCAAGCCGACGTGGTACTTGTTGATCTCCGCGAACTCCGTCACCGCGGCTTCACGCCCCCCGTGGTGTGAAGACGGATGGAACGGTGTGTCGACCCCGCTCTCCGGGTAGACGCGTGAGGAGGCGTCGCGGCCCAACTTCAGAGAGAAGACGCGGGTCATATCCGACGCGAAGGCAAGCGCCTGAAGGTCAAACATCAACTTCACATGATCGCTGAACGAGTCCGGCACTCCGGCAGGCGCCTCCGGGAGCGCGCGAACTTCTCCGGACAAATTCTGCGCCTCCACGCCCTGAATGCGGCGCTCAAGCTCCCGGACGTTATCCAGATACCGATCTAGACGCTGAAGATCGTTCGGCCCCAGCGCCCGCTTCAGTTGGGCCACGTCCTCCGCGATCCAGTCCAGGATGCTCCGGCTCGTGCGGCGGCGCGACGCACGTTCTTTGGCGCTTCCCCCCGCCCCGAACAGACGATCGAACGCCACCCGCGGATCCCTCACCATGGGAAGTGGCTCCGTGGGTGATGCCCAACTGATGGTGTCGGTGTAAACGCACGCGTACCCGTAGGCACATCCACCCGCTTGATCGACGTTTTCGATGCACAGCTGCATGGACGGAATCGGGGTATCTTGGCCGAAACGCCGCGCGTACATCTGGTCGAGAGACACACCCACCTCGACGTCCGAACTTTCGGTCTGTTTTGGGTGCGATTGGGTCAGAAACACCGAACTCGATCGGAAGTGGTCCCCACCGATCTCCTTGGCCATCGCAGCCTCTGCGTGCCTGACGTCAGTGTTGCTGATGATCGTCAGATAGTCACGCCACGGATCCAGAGGGAGAAGAGAGCTTGGGGTGAGATCGAAGCCGCGGCCTGTGTCTGCCGGTGACCACAGATTTTGCGAGGCACCCCATTCGTTGCTGCCCGCGGCACCATGCACGATCTCGATGGCCACCAAACGTGTGGGATCGGCGGCCTGGGCGGCTCGAGCGCTTAGGCGCCCGGCCGGGATCATTGCGTCCAGAAGCGGCAACGCCACGGACGCGCCCATGCCACGAATGAATGTCCGCCTCGGGATGTGTTTGCCGGTCATGATGTGCATGTCACGCTCCTCTAGTTCTCGACGCCTGAAGCGGGTTCGGCAACTGCGCCGGCACGCTGCATGCGGAATCCGTCGCTCATCACGACCCCAATGATGAACGCCGACATACGGTAGTCCTGGCGCTCAGCGTCTGCCACAATGGCCCGGAGCGCGGTTTGATCGAAGTACTCTACTCGGCGACCCATAGCGTAAGCCATGAGATTCTCGGTGAACGTCCGCACCAACGGGATCGGCCGCGCTAGGAGCGCGCGGCGAAGATCGCTAGGACCGGAGATCGAGGTGCCGTCATACAACTCACCATTTGTGTCCAACGGCTGCCCGTTTTCACGAATGCGCCACTTCCCCGCCACGCCGAAGTTGTCGAGCGCGAGACCGATGGGATCCATAAACCGGTGACATGAATTGCAGCTCGGGCTACTCGAGTGCTCCGCCATGCGTTCGCGCGTCGTCAGCAACACACCCGCGGCAGATCCCTCGACCTCTTCTAGATCTGGAACCCCCGGCGGTGGAGGCGGAGGCGGGGTGCCCAACAGCACCTCCATGACCCACTTGCCTCGGAGCACGGGGGAAGTTCTGCCCGCATGGGACGTCATGGTCAAAATGCTGGCGTGGCCGAGGAGCCCCCTGCGTCTCTCGTCGGTGTAGGTGACCCGCTGGAAGCCCTCCCCTACCACACCTTCCATTCCGTAGTGGCGCGCGAGGCGTTCGTTCACATAGGTGTAGTCGGCCTCGAATAAGTCCAACACGCTTCTGTCGTCCCGTACCAAGCTGTAAAAAAAGAGCTCAGTCTCACGGCGCATCGCGTCCGCAAGCTGTTGATGAAAGTCAGGCTCGAGGCGCACGTCGGGATGGATCTTGTCCAGGTCCTGGAGGCGCAGCCACTGGGCCGCGAAGCGAGTGCCCATCGCTTCGGCTCTCGGGTCGGCAAGCATGCGCCGCACCTGACCTTGGAGTGCCTCGTCGTCAGAGAGAGAGCCTGAGGCGGCAAGATCGTTCAATTCCTGATCGGGCGGCGTACCCCACAAGAAGAACGAGAGCCTGGAAGCCAAGGCCACACCTGCTAGTCGATACGTTTCACCCGCCGACACACCTTCAGGTGGCTGCTCGAAGCGGAACACGAAGTGCGGGCTCGCAAGAATTGCTTCCAACCCCGTCCGTATGCCCCGGTCGAAGTCGCCTTCGAGTCTCCCTTCTTCATAAAACGAGATCAGAGCGGCGCGGTCCCGCTCCGTGAGGGGACGTCGAAACGCGCGTGCGCCCAGCGCCTCGAGGATCTCTTTGGCGCATTCCCTTTCACCCGACTCGTTCTCCGGATGACACGTGAAGATCCTCTCCCTGATCGGAGTCTCAGACACCCCGGTCGTCGACAACGGGCCGCCAATCACGAAGTCGCGGATGTGTGGCAGCGAGTTGATTCCATAGGTGCCCGCGATCGCCGTGCTCGCCAGCGACCAGTCGTGCGGCGCGATGAGATCTTGTACCGGGCCCTCGGCGTGTGTAATGAACGCAGCTGACACGCGGTGGGAGCCGGACTTGATGAAGACCGGCTCCGAGCGGATCTCCGCACCTCCGGGGTCCGACACATTCATCCACCGGTCCATCTCGAGCAGCACGAGACGCTCTCCATCGACCGAGATCTCGACTTGTTCCGGAGTGTCCGCAGTCTGTAGCGCAGACCGTCCATTCCCCACCGCCGTCCCGGTGGTCTCGTGATGGAACGAGACCCGGAAAACGTACTCGCCGTCCGCGGGGAACGTGTGCATTACCGACGTCCCCCCACGTGTCCCGAAGGGGGCGCCCTCGACCCGTTCGATTTGGGATACCCAGCGCGGCACGCGGAACTGCGTCTCACTCGCGGACGCTTCGGGATCCCCAACAGCCAGCCGGCTGATCTCGGCCGCCGCGCTCAGGTACGCATCCAATAGCGTCGGGGACAACATCTGCACGTCCGCGATGTTGTCGAAGTTGGCGCTCTTGGTGTCCAACGGCAGATAGTCACCCGCGTCTACCTGCAGGCCGAGGAGGTCGTAGATCGATCTCTCGTACTCGGCACGATTCATGCGTTGAAACGGCCGCGCCCCCGGATCCGGATTCGCTGTGGCGAATTGGTCCATGAGACCTTCCAGCGTCTCCACGAGCGCGAGAAGCGTGTCCCCTGTCGGCCGTCGCGCCCCGGGTGGCGGCATCATGCCAGCCCTCAGCTTCCGGATCATCTTCTCAGCGGTTTCGCGCTTGAGGTGCGCCGACGAAAGCGCGAAATCTTCGAGTGACAGGTTGCCGGTAAGGCGTTGCTCACTGTGGCACCGAACACAGTACTGCTGGATGACGTCGTCCTCTGAAGACTGCTCACTGCTCAAATGCGCCTGGGCCATCGTGTCCACCGCGCGGCCCGGCACACTTTGGGGCGCCAGCGAGACAAGTAGCACGCCCGCGAACAGGAGTGTTCCTATGGTCCAATGCATAACGTCACATTAAGGCCCGCAAAGGGTTTCGGCCAGCGTCATCGTTCCATGGACGGTGGCGTTCACCCCTGCCTCCTCATTGCAAGGGGTTAACTACTTTCGTGCGATCTTCCGCGGAGCTCCGGGGCGACCCATTGACCACAACGGCGGGCCAATCTGGCTGGCGCCGACCGGCGGCGCCATCCCCACTCGGGACGAGCCATTCCCGACCCCGTTTTCGCTCCAGGCCCATGCAGCACTCGGCGTGCATCCACCTATGCAACCTGCGTCCCCTATAAGGGTCGCTTCTCGTCCAAAATGCTGAGCCTTCGTCGCCGAGCAGCTACCGTCGAGTGGGAACGATCTCCGTTTTAGGACGACACCGAAGGCTCGGATCCTCATGCTAAACAAGCAGATACCGTGATCCGCGAAGATTCCGGCCTCAGCGCCGCTTGCGCATGCGGCACAAAGTCAGATACTGAGCGAGGGTACGCCCTTTGGACGGCGGCCTGATGCACCGTCGCGACACACGTTTGCCCTGGAGATGACGTCAATGAATCGAAGTAGACTCCTAGCCCTCGCACTACCGGCCGCCCTGGTACCGTTCTTCTCGCCGGCTCCGGTGCTCTGTCAGGCTCCGCCCAACTCGGTGTTCATCGAGGCCCTAACCTGGGAAGAAATCCGCGACGAGATCGATGCGGGCAGCACGACGATCATTATCCCGACAGCGGGCACCGAGCAGAAAGGCCCGCATATGGTCATGGGTGAGCACAAGTACGTCATGGAGTACACCATGGACGAGCTAGCGCGCCTTCTAGGGAACGCGCTCGTATCGCCCATCATGACCTACGTGCCGGAAGGCAACTGGGGCGCGGAGCCGACGGGTCACATGCGCATGCCGGGAACGATCACGCTGCCCGAGGACTGGTTCCGCGAGTTGTTGGTGCACACCGCCAAGAGCCACGCGGCTGGGGGCTTCACGGACATCCTTTTCATTGGAGATTCAGGTGGGAATCAGCGGGGCATGAGCGCGGTCACCGAGCAGCTCAACGCCGAATGGGCGGGCACCGCGGTGCGCGCGCACTTCATCGGGGATTATTACGCGAAGAGCAACGAGGACATCACCGGCTACATGAAGGCGCGGGGTTTCACCGACGCTCAGATCGGCAGCCACGCTGGCCTCCTCGACACCTCGCAGATGCTGTTCGTGAACCCCCACCACGTGCGCATGGACAAGGCGGCCCCGGACGGAGGGTTTGAGGGCTCTGGAGTGAGTGGTGACCCGTCACTCTCCACCGCCGCGCTGGGAGAAGCGCAGCTCCGCATTAAGATCAACAACGCGCTGGCTCAGATCCAAGCCAGCCTAGCCGCCCGGTAGGGGATGATCATGTATAACAGACGATTCCTTCTCGCATTCGCCCTTATTCCCCTCGTCGCCGCTCCACTCAGGGCGCAGACGACTGGAGATCCGTTCATCGAGCAGATGACCTGGACCGAGATCCGTGACGCGATGGCTGCGGGAAAAACCAAGGTCATCGTTCCGATCGGCGGAACCGAACAGAACGGCCCGCACATGGTTATGGGCAAGCACAACTACGTCATCACCTTCGCCGCAGGCCGGATGGCGAGCCAGCTCGGAGATGCCTTGGTCGCGCCGACCGTCGCATGGGTCCCTGAGGGCAGCTACGAGCGCGAAGGCTTCGGCGACAAACCAGGCGTGATCACGAACCCGTCGCCGAGCTACAACAACCTGCTTGAGGCGGCCGCGCGCAGCCTGGAGTCGCACGGATTCACAGAGATCATCTTCATCGCGGACAGCGGAGGCGATCAGGCTGGAATGGACGAGGTCGCCGTGAGGCTGAACACCGAATGGGAGGGCGGCACGCCGAAGATCTTCGCGCTTACCGACTACTATCAGAAGGGACAGGAGTATTCACGAGCGTGGCTACAGGCAGCGTACGGCTACGACATGGAAACGATCGGGAGCCACGCGGGCATTACGGACACGTCCGCGGTCATGTACGTGTTCGCTGCCGGCGTCAGGAACGACCGCCGGTTCCGTTTCGGGGGGCGCCCCGACGCAGGGGTGACCGGCGATCCCACGCTAGCGACGCCTGAGATCGGCCGAGTCGTCGTCAACTTCAAGGTGGTCGCAGCGATGCAGCAGTACCAAGCCCTCAAGGCTCCGCCGCGGCGTGCGAGGGGCGGATAGGGCTCGCCGCGTCCAACCAAGGACAATCCCATGGCAAACGAACAAGCAGGCGTCCCCCCAGGGTGGGTCGGCGGCTTCGACAAATCAGATCCCGCATTTCTGTACCCGGACCCTGATTTGTCTTCGCTGCTCATGCTGAGAAATATGGCCAACATCAATCTACTCACTCGTCAGTAGGCGGTGTTGTGGCCTGAGTTCAGTTGGGCAACGGAAAACGGGAGCCCAGATCCAAAGCGGTGCTATCAGATGTTCACGCCCGATATTTCAAGACTCGGCTACACCAATGAGGGCAGGGTTTGTGCGATCATCTGTCCCCAGCAGGGAGCCTGCTCTCCATCTTTGGGGTGCATGAATGTCGAGGTGACTGTGACCGGGCAGCGGGGATGGGCGGACGAGGCGAACAGAAAGCTCGCTGCGACATGACGGTCACCGGTAAAGTCTGGTTCAGTCCGAGTGCGCTCCAGAAAGGGTACGTCAAGCTGCTCTAGGAAAAGTTTGCGAAGAGCGCACTGCCCTTTCCTTCGAACAATACCCACGCGATTTGAGTCACCACCCACAGGCCGGGAGACCCAAATCAACCCGCCTTCCCGCTCCTCTCCGGCGAAACCCAGAATTTTCCGATCCCGGAGTTTGCCAAGCACCCGGAGGCCTAGACCGTTGGCAATCTGGAAGTTGAGATCGGGCCAATCGAGCCGCCAGGCACGGCCATGGTCGATGAATTCAACACACTGGTCATGGAGATCTTCAACCTGGCCTCCGGCAACATGCTACAGTCGGGAAATGTGCTGGATTGGAACGTCTGGTTCACCACCCCCTCGCTTGTGGACCAGACGGAATGGATGGAGCACGCCGTGACGTGGCGCGACTCAATCGACGCGGATCATGGAAGCCCCGATGGCCAAGGAACGACCGCGAAGTATTTCGACGGATCTCCCTTTAGTCCGGTCAAGGGCTTGATCGAGGAGGAGGAAGCGAAAATCAAGGCGTATATCCTAAGGCACCTATGATCTTGCTCGCCAGCTGCACCCTCTAGCTGAAGCTAGCGCCCCCCAGCCTCGACCTCGTACCAGTCCTGCCGGAGCCAATCCACAATCAATCCCATTTGGGCTTCGGTGAGAATCGCATCGTCGCCGAACGCCGGCATGCCATCGTTTGAATCGCCGTAGAACGAAACGTGCCCCGGATTCTGGAGCATCCCAAGCATCCATTCGCGAGAGCCCCATCCGGTAAGTTGCGGGCCTTCCAGCTCCTGATTCACTCCGTGAAACAGATGGCAGCGGGTGCAGTTCATGCGTTCTGTCGCCATGAGCCTTCCCCCCTCCTCGATCTCCGCCCGGTCGACCGAGTCTGCGGCGGCTTGTCTAGGTAGGGCGGCCTCCGCAGAGAGGGCCTTCACCACGAGTCCAAGCTCGGCGACCTGTTCTGGCCCAAACGAGGCGATGGCTCGCTGGACCACGCGAGACATGCGGCCGCGAACGTGCTGCGTACCGCCGAAGTACTCCGGCGTCGCAAAACGCTCGGGGTCGAGCAGGCCAGTGAGCCACTCGCGACTTCCGAAGCCCGCCAGGTCCGCGGCGGCAGGGTCGTCGGTTAGTAGGCCCCCCAACCCGTCGTGGCCATCCACTCGATGGCAACTGGAGCAGTGCGTCGAAAACAGGGCTGGCCCCTGCGTCATAGGGTCGCTGCGGAGCAAAGAAAGTCCCCCACCCGCTGGAATCCCGTGCGCAGCTACCACCAGTGCGTTCATTCGCTCCGACAGAGCGTCACTCTTGGCGACGGCGGCGGCGAAGTCTGGGTCGGCCCCGTCCTCGACATAGGCTAATGTGGTCAGTGCCACGATCCCTACGATGACCGAGCCAAGAAGCGCAAGATTCAGCCTATGCCCAAGCCTAGCACGGGCGAAAATCGGCATCAGGACGAGGAGGGTAACAACGAAACCAGGTATCAGGTGCGCCCCTACGATCTCCCAGCCTGCCGGGAAGTACTTCAGCCACTGAAATAGGAACATGAAGTACCACTCGGGGCGCGCAGCAGCGTACGGCTCCGTAGGGTCGGCTGGTGCTCCGAGTTCTGCTCCTCCAGTCGCAAATACGACAACGAGCACCGCCACCATGACCGCGAGCGACGCGACGCCGTCGCGTAACACCTGATCCGGCCAAAAGAAGCCGTCACGTGCCTCGGGCTTTTTGACGACCGTCACTCCGTGGCGGCGAAACAAATACACATGGGCCACGATCATCAACATGAGAAGCCCCGGCAGAACCCCCGCATGCAGCGCGAAGAACCGGGTCAGCGTGTGGTGGCCGTACTCTGTGCCCCCTACAAGCATCTGTTGAAGCGTGGGTCCAATTACAGGAGTAATCGCAGCGATACTCGTGGCGACCTTAGTGGCCCAGAAGCCCTTCTGATCCCACGGAAGGAGATACCCTGAGAGCGAAAGACCGAGCACGACGAACAGGAGTCCGAGGCCGAACCAGAAATTGACTTCGCGGGGAGCCCGGTAGGCTCCGTCGATCACCACCTGCATAAGATGGATGACCAACAGGATGATGGTCGCCTGAGCCATGTAGTGATGGACGCCGCGGAGCACCCAGCCGCCGAGCATCTCGTGCTCAATGAAATAGACGCTCTCCCACGCTCCCTGCGCATTGGCGCTATACGCTGCCCACAAAACGAGTCCCGTCACGAACTGGACGAAAATCGCAAACGTCAGCGTGCTCCCCCATACATATCGCCACCGCGCACCCCCGGGAATCCGCTCGAAGAGCGCAGCCCGCAGCAGGCCCCTGAATCCGGTGCGATCGTCGAGCCACTCTAACAGAGCTCTCATAAGACGGGGATCTTCTCGGCGCGACCGGGATGGAAGCTCTGGAAGCGAACCCACACTTCGTCGCCATTGCGGATCTCCACGTCGAGCGCATCCATATTGCGTGGACTCGGGCTCCTGGGATCATTGATCACGCCGTCGAGATCGAACGAACTCTTATGGCACGGGCACGCGAAGCGAGACTTGTCCGGAGCGACTCCCACGAAGCACCCAGCGTGCGGGCATACCACGTTGAACGCCTGCACGCCGTCCGGCCCCCGCCGCAGATACACCGCGCCGACAGGCGCATCTGCATGAGTCGTCCATGCGTCAACCTGATCGGCAACAATCGTGAACTTTTTCGGGCTCCCGTCCTTCGGTATGACCGCAAGTTTCGTGACCAACGCCACGCCTGGATCAGCGCGTCGGCGGCGTAAGGGATCGAGCAGAGAAACGGCGCCGCTGAGGAGCGGTGCGAGGCCCGCTAGGCCGCCTATCACGACAGCCGCCACGCCCGCTAGGAAGCGGCGGCGAGGGGCATGTTCGGGTCCTGGAATTTGTTCACTCATACTCAACGTCAAGTCGGGGGGGGGCGTGGATGGTCCGGTATCTTTTACGCATCACGACCCCGAGCACCAGGAGAGTGCTGAAGGCGCGCGATCGCGACGGAGGCCTATCCGTTGGTCAATCGGTCTGGACCGTGGGCAAATACCCCACCCGGTTGGTCAGTTGATCTGGACCGTGGCTTCTGAAGAGAACACGCCGTTCATAGCCTCGATCGTCGCCCGGGTAGTGAATGATCCGGAGATAGAATAGCTGTGGAACGTTTCGCCTGCCACTGCCACTGGGACCCCGGGGAACGTCACGGTGTCCACGACACCGTCGCCGTAGTTGAGAATGACACGTATTAGGCGCGTGCCCTCGGCGGAGTACGAGAAAGTGATCGGGACGTCGACCGCCGCTGCCACTGGCGTGGCGGTGACGCTCAAGAAGAGCGGTCGCGTGCCGGTGATCGAGTCATCGAGGCAGCCGACAGTGACCCAACACGCGACTACCAGGGAGAACAATCCGACAATTCGTTTCATCACGTCATCTCCCGATGGGTATCTTGAAGATAGGCAGGCGGCGGCGGTCCACACTGTCCGGTGGATCTTCGGTGCCGCCTGTGGAACTGAACGCCTTGACGATGCCAAGCACGATGCCGACACCAGTGGCCGCGGTCCCGCCGATCAAGAACCCGGTCGCGATCCTGTCGAGTCGCTTCACTTCCGCGGTAAAGACGTGCAGGATCGGCACTCGGATCGTTTGTTTCAGGTTGACGGTGTGAAATCCTTCTTGCCGCTGTGCGACCGGGATCTGGATGAGCGCGTCACCCCCCTCGACCCCCGTGAGCGTGCCCGTAAGCTCCGAAAATCGAGCGTCGATCGGAAAGACCTCGGCCATCTCAGCCGCACCCTCCCGTGTTACCTGGACCCTAATCTGTTGCCCCGGAGGGGTCGCCGTCAGATCCGTCGGGGTGTATTGATAGCACCCCGACGAACAGATTGCTGACAGCACAATCGCAACGCTACTTCGCACAACTCGTTCCACGGCCGGGCACCTCTTGTTAGTCGATAGGGGACGAGCAACTTCGCCCTTCAGGGCGTCGATGCGAAAATCGGGTCAACGAAGGACCCGCAAAGCTCGGTCGATAAGGGCAACGGTGACCGGTACACCGAAGCTTAGGATACCGATCCCCGCCGCCATGGCCCGGTCCCCCCCGTGAACTAGGAGCAGATAACCCGAAGCCAAGGCGATGCCGCCAGAGAGAGCCGTCGGCATGATCCGGCTTCGCGTCCGTTCGGTCGAGCCCATCCGCCGCGCGACGAGTGAGTTCACCAGCGCCGGAATCACGACCGTCAGGACTCCGGTGCCCGCGGTCTCGAGCCCATTACAACTGGTGCGGAGGCCCAGTGATCCGACCATAGGCGTTGACAGGCAGCGCCGTGCGACCACGAGGCCGATGCCCACGCCGACGGCGTTGACCGCGGCCGTCGAGCTGAGTACACCCAGCCAGGGGTACGTCTGACCCTCCACGACCCGGTCGAATCCGGTGACGAAGCGACTCGCGTCGCTTCGAACGGCGGCCGTGCCCTGCCGCGTCTCAATGAGCAGGACGGCCTGTCCGGCGCGCATGCCATACTGTACGCCGGCCTCCCCTGGCGAGAGCATCTCGAGGCGCTCGATGTCGCTAAGTGACATGGCATTATAGAGATAGCTCGGGTTCCCGACGGGGACGCCGTCCAGGATCACCGACACTTCGCGGCATCCGGTGCCGCCACCCGTTCGGATCGCCCGATACATGACACAAATCGCGCCCGTGTTGCCCCCGGTCGTCATGGCTCCAGGCATCGTCCGGACCAACTCCCCAAGTCGCATGCCAGAGCGGGCGGCCGTTTCGATCTGGCTTCGAGCAACTTCATTCACGCCGCTGCCGGACGACCGACGGCGCTGCGCAACATCCGACGACGCAGCCTCCACCACAAAAGGTGTGAGTTCGATGCCTGCGCGGATAAGCGAATCTCAACGGAGAACTCGGCTCCAGCCGTCACCACAACGCTCTCAGTGTGCTCCCCGTAGCCAAAGTGGTTCAACGGGAGAGCCCTAGGACCCGCTGCGACGTCGGCGACCACGAAATAGCCGCCGTTATCGGTGAGCGTCGGCTGCGATCCTGCCACGGAAACAGCAACGTCTTGAACCGGACGGAGCGTCGTTCCGTCGTCCACTCGCCCCGAAACCATCCCAGTATCTTGCGCGCTCACAGACTGGAGCGGCACAAACGGGGCGACGGCGATCAAGAGAAGCCCGACGAGCGTGCCTTTCAATCGCCCCCCTTTTTTGGAAACTCGACGCCCTTCTGGTCCCCGAGCCTCGCTGGACCCGTCCGGTGCCGACTCTACATACGCCAACTCCGAGCGACCGTTTCCCGTTCCAACGACACTCGGACGTGGAGCCTTGCGGCTCCACGTCCGAGGTCACTGCGATCAGCCGATCGCTGGTACGTTGGGATTGGCGGTGCGCTCTGCGTTCGGGATGTCGAAGCAAAAAGAGCGCGGGTTGTCACTAAAGATGCTGGACAGCGTGTTCCAATCGACCGAGGACTCAATCACGGTACCTGGAGTCCCTGCCGAAGTCCACCGACGCTCGTCGGCCAGTCGTCGGCCTTCGAGGAAGAGCTCAAACGCGCGCTCGTTCTTGAGCGCAGTCCAGGCCTCGGTCGCGCTCGTCGCCGTGACCGCCGAAAGCGCCACACCGGTCGACTTACTGATGTTGGATGTGTGGACCTCGTTGATCAACGTCATCGCGCCGGCAAATGCGCCGCTGGTCGCCAGGATCGCTTCGGCCTGGATCAAGCGCATCTCCTTGCCGCTCGCGAGACGCTGGTCGTCCGAGCGACTCGTGTACTTCGTCTGGTTACTCCACGGGACGGGCCCGTAACCGGCGAGACTCCCGACGGCGAGTGGATAAGCGGGATCCTTGACCGTCTCGGTCCTAGGGTCGCCCGACGCCGCGAAATACTCCGTAGCCCACGTGAAATCCATCGTGTAGGACCCATACGGAAGGTAGGCGTTCGCCCAGTAAAGTGAGTTATAGTATGCCTGCTCTAGGTCGTCGTACGGAACGAAGAACACGAAATCGTCGGCGACCTGCGCCGCGTCCGTCGAGGCGTCGGCCCACTTCCCGAGCCAGACCCGGGCTTGGGCCCGGCCAGCAAGAGCGGCTGACCGCTGGTCATTCGTCGAAGCGAAGCCGAGCGCGGCCGTGAAGTTCTGTTCGGCTCGCAGGAAGTACGAATTCGTTCCCTGCTCGAAGCTACCCGGTGTGGTGACCTCCGGATCTTGGTCACCAATCACCGCGTCACACCACCATTCGCCCGACACCCTGTATGCATAACCGGCCCAAAGGTGGGCCTGGTGCATCATGGCAGGCGGAGCGCCGACCTCCGTGAAGCGCTTAATCGCCGTCTCTGCGATGAAGCGCGCTTGTTGCGCGTCGCCCCAGTACCCTGCCTCTTGGGTGCCCGGCCTGACGTGCCCGCCCTGCATGACCACATCGTGCCCGAAGGCACCGATCTGGCCTCCCGGGAAGATCTCACGCGCCAGTAGAGCCTGGGAGTACGTGCCGTACCCCATCAACTCTGACATACGCCGGATCGATCCATTAACGAGACCTTGCTGAGAAGCAGGTTCGGCAAGGAATTGATCCTGTACGGGCCCTGGGTTCGTGATATCACACCCGGCGAGCAGTGCGACAGTCGCAACCCCCGCGACACACAGAATTTTCGTCCGTTTCATATAAAGTCTCATTGGGTTGGTTCTCCTCAGAACGACAGCCGGAGGGACATCCGGAATGTCACGGGGGAGGGGACGCGCTCTGATGCGTTTCCGATACCGTTGTCGCTCGCGGCTCCGTTTCCGAACACCTCGACGTCGTACCACGGCACTTCCTTGTACCAGGAGAATGCATCGTTCAACGACAGCGTGAGCGTCGCGTTCTGCACACGGTCCGGGGTGGCGAAGTTCACCGGAATCGTCGCGCTCACGCTTCTGAGCTTGAAGTAGTCGGCCTTGAACCAGTAGTCGTCGCCACGGTTCGCGGAGCACCGCTCCCGCCAGATCGCGGGGGTATCTTCCCTGAGTTGTAGCGTCTTGATGTCCCCGCTCGCCAAGCCACCCGGCGCGGCGTAGTACGGGAAGCACAACGGCGAACGCACCGAACGCCCGATCGAGATCGGGTTGACCTCAGCAAAGTTCCCGCCCCGGTACTCACCCCGCGCACTCAACAGGATGTTGCCTGGGACACGAATCGAGAGGCTCGGGTTGATGAAGTGTGTCGGGAGCTGCGGACCGATGATGACGTCCTCGCCAACGCTGGGGTTGAACGCGCCGGTCGTCAGCGGATTGTCCTTGTACTGGTAAGGACCGATTTCATTGGGGTTGGCAACGCGTCGGTCCCACTCCACCGGCACGGTCTGTCCCTCAATAATCCGGCCACTCAGGCCGTTGAATTCGGGGACGCACTCCGCGGACGGGTCGATTGCAAGCACCTCGGCCGTCGGGATGTCGTAGCCACGACACAGGCTCAGAACCTTCGACTTGTTCGTCGAGATGCCGAGTCCCAAGTCCACGTCCCACTTCTCGCTCTGGTACATGGAAGCGTTGAGCTGAAGCTCGATCCCCTTATTACTGATCGCGCCGACGTTCTTGAGCTGGCTCGACGTGAAGCCCTGCGACGGGATGCTCGCGACGCTCATGAGCGCGTCCGTCGTCTTCTGCGTGTAGTACGTGAACGCAGCGGTGAGGCGGTCGTCCATCCACGAGGCGTCGAAGCCGAACTCAATCTCAGCTGTCACCTCTGGACCTAGCTCGGCGTTACCGAGGTTCGCTGGAGTGAACGCTGGAGCGCCCGCGAAGCCCGCAGCGTTCCAGGTCCGCACCGCGTCGAACGCACCCGGCGCACGGCCGGACTGACCGTAGGCGCCGCGCAGCTTCACAGTGCCGAGCCCTTCACTCCAGAACGACTCGTCGCTGATCACCCACACACCGCTCACCTTCGGATACACCTGCAGCCCGAAGCCTTCTCCGAACGCGCTGTTGCCGTCTACCCGTACTCCGCCAGTGACGAAGTATTTGTCGGAGAAGCCGAGCACATTCTGGAAGAAGAAGCCTGCGTTCCACACCTTCTGGCGGGATTCTTCAGCGCGCCTTACCGCCGCCGAACTGACCGTTGGCTGAGCAGCGCCCGGGAAGTTCTCGCCGTAGCCCTGAAGCCGACGATCCTCGTCGCCTGTCGCCTGGCCGCCCCACGAGAAGTCCGACTTGACGGTCTCTGTCAGGTCGAACGAATACGTGCCCACGTAGTCGAAGGTCAGCAACCGATTCTGGTACGTGTCGTTCGTCAGCGAACCCTTCGGGAACTGAGGGAATCCAAAGTTCCGCAGGTTCCGGCCTTCCTGCTGAGAGAAATCGTAACCGACCGTGAAGCGGTTGGTCAGGTTCGCCATTGGCGCGTACGTCGCCGTCACGCCGGTCGTCAACCGCTCGACCCTTTGCTGGATGTCGTAGTCAAGTGCAGTCGCGATCAGGCCCGGATCGCCGCTTGCCCAGTAGTTCCGCTCCTGGCGGAACGCATTCAGCGTGACGCCCTGCGCGTTGTTCGCAGTGGCCGTGTTCTGCTGCCACTGGTTCGAGTAGGCCGTATTCCACTGGAGTTGGAGGTTCGCGATCGGAGACATCACGAAGTTGCCGCGGAAGTTGTACTTCTGGAGCTCGTCGTTCGGCAGCAGGTACTGGTCATCCTGAAGCTGCCCGGAGATGAAGTACTGGAGCGACTCGCTCCCGCCTCGCACGGACAGGTTGTAGTTCTGAGTCCAGAACGTACCCGGGAAGCTGCACGCGCCGTCGGTAGACGAATTCGCGCCCTGCCAACGATTGTTCACGTCGTTGTCTGCGGTCACGCAGTCGACGGAGAAGTCACCGCCTTCGTAACCACCTCCCCACCACGGATCACGCATGTAGTGCTCCATGTTGAGGTAGTCCATGCCGTTGACCCCGAACTTCTGAGACCAACCGGTGCCCTGCTGGACGTCCATCGTCCACTGCGGAGCCCCCGTGGAGCCGCGCTTGGTGAAGACCTGGATCACGCCTGCCGACGCCTCTGTTCCGTATAGAGTCGTTGCCGCTGAACCCTTAATGATCTCGATCCTGTCGATGTCGTTCGGGTTCAGGTTGTCGAGCGGGCTGGCCGACACGCGCGCGCCTCGGCCACTGCCCGTGTCTAGGCTGTTTACGATCGGGAGCGCTTCGCTGCGCATCCGAATTCCGTCGATATAGATGATCGGATTGTTGGTCATCGAGACGCTGGAGTTTCCGCGGAGACGGATCTGCTTGCCCTGACCCGCCTCGGCTCCACCGCCGACGATGTCCAGGCCAGTAGCCTGGGCCTGAAGCATGTCGGAGACCGACACTGGCCGGTCCACGACGTCGGCCACGTTGACCTGCGCGATCGTGTTACCGATCTCGCGGCGCCGCGACGCACCCGCCGTACCCGTCACCACGATCTCGTCCAGGCCTAACGCCTGAGTCGAGAGAGGAAAGTCCGACGTCGTCGTCGCTCCGGCGGTAACCGTCACTGACTGAGTCATGGAGCCGTAACCGATCCGCACCGCACGCAAGTCGTACGTACCCACGGGAACGTTCAAGATCAGGAAGCGGCCGTCGGCACGCGACAGCGATCCCATTTCCTGCCCCACCAGGAAGACCTGCACTTCCCCTAGTGGACCTCCACCACCGGAGTTCGTCACTGTTCCACCAATCTGCCCCGTCTGCGCCTCGAGCGCGCCTGAGGTTACTGCCATCAACGAGAAAACTAGCAAACCCATCAGATTCGCACGCCACGTTGATGATTTAATTCGAACGATGTTCGACGCCATTAAAATCCCCTTGCTAGATCGTAAGACCCGAGCCTTCATTGCCACAAACGATTAGCCGGGGAGTCGAATGACCACCCGGCCGGATCCGATACCTGGGGCCCACAACCAAACTTGATATGGGCAGGAAGGTACGGTTATCAGACCAATATTAGGTTTCGCGGGCACTTTGAGCAAGGATTTTTTTCTAACTTCCCCACGGCAACACGGCAACACGGCAACACGGCACCTAAGGGACGCGTGGTCGCCGGTGTGCGCCGACCCCGGTGCGGCCTGCTTTTGCGACTCCCCCTACCCGGTCGGTTCACCCGCAAAGTGCGCCCGAATTCCCTTTATCCACGCGCGGGCCGTGTCGGTAAGGTCCCTCTCCCGGGTCATCGCCCGCCCTCGAAACACCAAAATACCGAGGTCGTCGGCATGCCGAATGCGGTCCCCGATCTTGGGAATACGCAGGAAGAACGCGTCGCGATCCCCTTCCACCGTCCGGCGGTGCGTCTGAGCGAAACGGAAGGAGGCAACGCCATTGTCACCCAGACGCCAAACACCACTCGGTGGTGCATGGGTCAGGCGCAGGTTGTCCGCGTCCGTGTACTTGACGATGAGTTGACTCCAATCGTCGTGATTGCTCGGGTGGGCCCAACGGCGATTGAGCCGGTCGACGTCCAGGCGGAAGTCGACGTCCGAGTACTCGAGCAGATGGAACAGAAACAGGGGCGCATCAGCGTGGGCGAAGGCCGCCAGATTCGTCAACGGGCTGGCGCCACTCAGGCGCGGATTCACTTCCCCCAGGTACATCTCGCCGGTGTTCCCGTCGATGAGCCAATCGATTTCGAAGTAGCCCCTGTACCCCATGTCGCGAAGCGCATCTCCGAAACGCGCGGTGCCTTTGCTGGCGGCCTCTCGCTGTGTGTCGGTAAAGGCCTCGGGAGCGACTTCGTTGCCGGCCCAACCGCCCCTATAGGGCGTCAGTTCGGGGAAGCCGATGATCTCCGTCATGAGCGGACCTACGATCGTACCCTCCCGGGTCACACAACCCTCGATCGCGGCCTGAGCGGGCTTGATGCGGCGCATGACCTTGACCTCGACCTCTGCCGCGATCTGCGCGGCGAAGCGCTGATACTCCACCTCAGACGAAATGAAGAACGTCGTGGTGCCGGAATCCCCGAAAGCCGTCTGCACCACGACATCGGGACCCAGGCTCGCCGACAATTTCTGGAGATCATCCCAGTTCGCAACGCGCCCGAGCACGTTCGGCACGCTCGCCACCCCGGCTCGGTCGCCAATGCGCGTGGTCTCCAACTTGTCGTCCACGCGTCGACGTAGCTCCGGCGCAGGCATGATCATGTCTAACCCCAGGCCGGCGGCGAGCGCGCAGGTCTCCTCATCGAACATGAGCGCGGTGATCTGACCGGGACCGAACTTGGAGACATGCGCCCGAACCTGCTCGTGGCGCAGGAGGTCGTTGTTCATCTCCTCCAGCAGGTCATACGGGAAGGTCTCGTCGGTACGTTGCTCGGGAGTGAAGACCCGAGGATGCGCGCCGTCGAAGCAGTCGGCATAGGAGATCCAGCGAAAGCCGCGCACCCACTCATCCATCCCCAGGAGGGTGTAGGGCGTCGCGCACACGTGCCAGACCGGGGTTGGGTCGCGGAAGAAATGTTGGCGAATCTCGGACAGCCCATCGAGCATGGGTCTCATGGTGCCCCTAAGGCATCATCGGTGAAGAGTCGCAGGCCGAGCTCCGGATCGTAGCCGTGGATCTCTTTGACATCTACGGCTGACAGATAGTCCACGATCTCGCGCGACAACACTTGTCCCGGAACCAGAATCGGAAAGCCTGGGGGGTACGGTGTCACGAACGACGCAGACACCAAGAGGGTCCCCGCGTCCAAAGCGGCACGCAAGTCGGCAGCGATGGGCACAAATTTCACCAGGTTCGATTTGCTAGCCAAGGTGAACGCGGCTCGCAGGTCGCCCTCTGCGCTTGGACGATCCAGGTCCCGAAAGGCGTCGTGGAAAGCAGAAAAATTCGGGAGCGGCGGCATGCGACTCGTGAGACCTTCAACCCTGGCCTGCCGGCGCGCCGCCCGGTGTCCGTCCTCGGACTCGATTGTGGCTGCGAGTTCGTCCGCGATCTTTGCAAGCACATCAATCAAGTGCGCGACGGCGCCGCGCGTTGTGCCGATATGGGTCATGAACAGTATCGTGTTGCGGCTCGTCTTGTTGACCTGAATATCGTGCTCTTCAATGAGAAGCTTCTTGAACGCATCTCCCTCGATGCCGGTCGCACCGACGAACACCGTCACGCGCGTGGGGTCCAGGCAGAACTCATCTTCTTCCCAAGCGGTCTCCATGCGTTTCCAGTCTGTACGGGCCTCCCGGTAGGCCGCAAAGCCGGACGCGCGATGCTCCGACGGGATCAGTTGCTCAGGCGTGAGCACTCGGAAGAATCGGGAAATACCTGGGTGCGTGTTGATCCGCTCTCGCAGAATGAGCGCTAGCTCGATCGCACTCTGCACCAACTCGTAGCCCTCGAGTTCCACCTGCCTTCGTCCAAGGTCGAGGGAGGCCAAAATAGGGTAGTTCGGCGACGTGGTCGTATGCGTGAGGTATGCCTGGTGAAACGATTCGGAGACGAGCCTTCCGAACTCAGAGTCACGGATGTGGATCATGGATCCCTGGCGAAAGCTGGTAAGCGTCTTGTGCGTCGACTGCGTGGCGTACACGCGCACCTTGGCGACATCAGGGTCCGCCATGAGGCGCCCGTTCCATTTGTCCTCGCCCGGCGTGGCGTCAAACTGCTTGCGCCACTCGGTGTACCGAGCACGATACTCCTTCCTCGCCAGCCGTGACTTCAAAGACTTGGCCGCGTCCATCGCGGTGCGTTTGCGGGTGATGGGGGTGAAGCCAGCGAACGCAAACCACGCCTCGTCCCAAACGAAGGAGATGCCGGGGTGGATCGCCAGCACCTCCTCCATGACCCGCTCCGGATTGTAGACGATGCCATCGAAGGTGCAGTTCGTGAGCAGCAGCACTTTTACCCGGTCCAGCTTCCCGGCCTCGCGGAGCGCGATCAACTCCTGCTTGAGCGAGGCGATCGAGACGCCGCCGTAAAACGAATAGGGCGTCAAAGGATACGGATCGAGGTAAACGGGGAAGGCGCCCGTCAGCGCCAACGCGTAGTGGTGCGACTGGTGGCAATCGCGGGCGACCAGAACAATGTCTCCCGGTCCGGCTAACGCCTGCATGACAATCTTGTTGGCCGTCGACGTCCCGTTCGTGACGAAGTAGGTCGACGTGGCGCCAAACGCCCGCGCCGCCGCCATCTGAGCGTCCTTCAGCGATCCATGCGGCTGGAGAAGCGAATCGAGCCCAGACGTGGTCGCCGACGTCTCCGCCATAAAGAGGGACATGCCGAAGAACTCCTCCATTTCGCGAATCCAGTGCGACTTCGTCACCGACTTGCCTCGCGCAATAGGAAGCGCATGGAAAACTCCTGTCGGCTTATGACTGTAGTCGCGCAGCGCGCTGAAGAACGGCGTCCGATACCGTCTTTCGATCCCCTTGAGAATCGACTCGTGAAGCTCTCTATAGTCCTCTTGGCGAAAGAAAACACGCGAAAACACGTCGCCGCTCTTGCCCGCGAGTTCCTCGACTGGAGCGTCCGTAACGAGAAAGAGATCGAGTTCAGGCCTGAGCGCCTGAATCGCGCGACCTAGGGCCAGTCCCACGTCAGCCTCCTTGAGCCTCGCCGCGTTGAACTGCGACAGCGTCCGGTCGAGGATCGTGAGCCGGTGCTTCGATTGGAGCGGAAAGCCGTATCGGACGACGACGCTTTGAACGTGGTAGTTGAGAAGGACCCCGATGAGCGCATCCTCGAACGAAGGTACGACCACGATGTCGTACACGAAGTCATCGTCGTCGGAACGGAATACCCGCAGCCGCTGTTTCAGGCGGTCCGTCTCCGCCGTGGTCAGGTCGTCCACGACGAGGATTTCGAAGTACGGCCGTTCGTCCTCCACCAGCCCCGGGTGTACCGGGAGCGGGTCGCCGTCGTGCGTCTCGGGCCACGCCGACGTCTGATCCTCCTCCAGATAGAGCCTGAAAGCGTGGCTCACGAGCATGCGGACTACAAAATGAGCGAGCGTCGAAAACGCCCCATGCTCCTCGCGCAGACGGAAATCGCGTAGACGGTCCAGGACTTCTCTTCCCGGATATGCGAAGTAGCCCTCGAGGAGGTCGAGTGCCTCCAATTCCTCGTCGATTCCTTTCACCAGCTTCGCTGAAAGGCCTTCTTCCTGCCATTCATCCGCGAGCGTCTTCAGACGCTGCCACGAATCGGTGCGCTGGCGGCGCGCTGAGTAGTAAATACTGAGAGACGGTCGACTCACTCGAGCAGCTTTGGTCACTTGTTCGTGTTCCCGAAGAGACGTGGTTTTGAGGGCGTGTCGCCGAGCCCCGCACGACTGCCGCGTTGAGTCTTCTCGAGGGGCCCCAGACTGTTCAAGTAGTCCGACTTCGCGCCTTCCGCGTAGAAGTCGAACTCAAAGGCTCGATCGCGGAAGCTCTTCAGCGGCTGGCCCAAACCGCGTAAGCCGACTTCACGACCCCGTGTAACACGATCGAGGTCGATCTCGAAGGGAATCTCCTCCGGCGAGGAACCAGCCTGATGGAGCACCTCACCGGCCGGACCGACGAAGAGTGAACCGCCGACTCCGCCGTCGCCGAGTCCGTTTACATCCAAGACAAAGCACTGATTTTGGGCAGCGGTCGCCCGCACCATAGCCAACTCGATTTCGCGGTCGATGGTATCCGTGAGCGCCGGCCGAAGAATCACTTCGACCCCCTGCGTGATCAGCCAGCGGGAAGTCTCCGGGAACCACATGTCGTAACAAATCAGAACGCCGAAACGACCCACATTGGGCACGTCGAATACGAATGGCTCGCTGCCCGCCGCGATGCCTGCCTCGTACGGCGTGAAAGGAAAGAGCTTCCGGTGACGCCCGATGACCGTCCCGGTCGGATCGATGACCGGCGTGGTGTTGTAAATCTTCCCGCCATCGGCTTCGTACAAAGAGCCCGGAATGAACCATACACCGTGCTTCGCGCCGATGCGGGCGAGTGCGGCTTCAGTCGGACCCGGCATGGGTTCAGCGTCGGCGTGAACCTGTGTGCCCACGGCCAGTTCGGAGAGGACCACCATCTCCACCCACGGAAAGTGGAGGATCAGTCGATCGATCTTGGTCTCGATCTCATCGACTTGGTTTTCCTTGGCGCGGACGTCGATCTGCAGACCGGCCACCGCGAACGGCCTCATTCAGCCACCTCGGCCGCGGCCTCGGCAAGAATGTCGAGCCCCGACTGAAGGTCTGCGTCCGAGATCGTGAGCGGCATGAGCGTACGGATCACATACCCGCTGGCGGTCATCATTAGGAGGCCGCGATCCCGGGCCGCGGCGACGAGGCGGCCCGCTCGCTCAGGGTCAGGATTCCCGTTCAGCGGATCAATAATGTCGATCGCGCACATGGCACCAAGGCCCCGGGCGTTTGCGAAGAAGTCATGACTCCGCGCCAGTTCTGCGAAACAAGCCCCAACTCGGCGCCCAATCACTTCTGCGCGCTCGACGAGCCCCTCGGCCTCCAGAATGTCGAGCACCGCGAGCGCTGCTGCCAACGCCACGGGATTGCCCCCGTAGGTGCCACCCAGCCCGCCCACCTGCGCCGCATCCATCACGTCGGCAGGGCCCGAAACCGCAGACAACGGCATGCCGCCAGCCAGTGACTTAGCCATCACCATGAGATCTGGAACGATGCCGTAGCGGTCGCAAGCGAACCAGGCGCCGCAGCGGCCGAATCCGGACTGGACCTCGTCTGCGATGAGCAGGATGCCCTGTCGGGTGCAGACCTCGCGCAGCACACGAAACGCCGCCGGGTGGATGGGCAAGAATCCGCCCTCACCGAGTACGGGCTCCACGACCAGACAGGCGATCCCGTCGGCTTCCTTTTCATAGGCAAACAGACGCGCCAGCGCCTCATTGGCCCCCTTGGCGACCGCCTCGTCCGGGGCGTCTCCGATGGTAAAGAAGGGGGCATAAGGAAGCCGGTACACCTCAGGGGCGAAGGGCCCGAAGCCACGTCGGTACGGCTCGACCTTGCCGGTCATGGTCAAGGTCAGGAGGGTCCGCCCATGGTAGCCGCGCTCGAACACGACGACGGCGTCCCGCCCGGTCGCAGCCCGCGAGATCTTCACGGCGTTCTCAACAGCCTCGGCGCCGCTGTTGAGAAAGAGCGTCTTGTTTGGACCTGGCATGGGCACGAGCGCGTTCAAGCGCTCGGCCAACTCGACGTACGGTTCGTACATCGCCACATGCCAGCAGGTATGAATCAGCTTGTCAGCTTGAGCCTTGATCGCGGCCACGACCCGCGGGTGATTGTGGCCCACGTTGAGCACGCCGATCCCACCGCAGAAATCGAGGTACGAGCGACCCTCGGTGTCCACGATGTGCGACCCCAACGCATGATCGGCAAACAGCGGTGTCGTATTGAACGGCCCACGTGGGACGGCGGCGGCGCGACGCTCCAGGAGTTCAGCCTGCTTGGTCATCGTTGTCATTTGAGATCCGCTCCTAACGGACCCACACGGTCTTGACGTTGGTGAATTCGAGAATGCCGAGGGGGGACAATTCGCGGCCAAAGCCGCTGTCCTTGATGCCCCCGAAGGGGAGACGCGGGTCGGACTTGACCATGCCGTTCACGAAGCAATTACCGGCCTCGATCGCATCGGCGGCAAGGCGCTCGCCTCGTGCGACATCCCGTGTGTAGATAGAGGCACCCAACCCGAAGTTCGTCTGGTTCGCCACACGAATGGCCTCGGCCTCGTCTCGAACAGGGACGATGGCCGCAACCGGACCGAACATTTCCTCGTCGTGCGCAGGGGTGCCCGGCATCACGTCGGTCAGGAGCGTGGGTGGGTACCACCAGCCCGCCCGTTCGGGAACGACTCCACCCAGAGCCAACAGCGCACCGGCGGCGATGGAACGCGTCACCTGGTCATGAAGGCCGTCGCGAAGATCGCGCCGCGCCATGGGCCCCATCTCGCTCATCGGGTCCATCGGGTCACCCATACGTGTGGCCGCCATGCGCTCAAGCACCATAGCCTCGAAGTCCGCGCGGACCGCGTCCACTACAATGAAGCGCTTTGCGGCGATGCAGCTTTGCCCCGCGTTGAGCAGGCGGCCCTGCACACAACTCGATACCGCGAGTTCCAGGTCTGCATCCTCCAAGACGATGGAGGGATCGCTGCCACCCAGTTCGAGCACACACGGCTTGAGCGCCCTACCCGCCCGCTCCGCGACGGCTCTACCCGCCCCTACAGAACCCGTCAGGCTCACACCGCGAACGAGCGGATCGTCGATCAGCGCCGCAGTCGTGTCTAACTCCGCGAATACGTTGACGAACAGGCCTTCCGGATAACCGGCCTCTCGGAAGAGGTCCTCCATCGCGGCCGCGCACCCAGGCACGTTGGGCGCGTGCTTCAGGAGCGCCCCGTTTCCAGCGGTCAAAGCAGGGACCGCGTAGCGGATGGCCTGCCAGAGCGGGAAGTTCCAGGGCATGATGCCGAGAACAACGCCCAGCGGTCGATACATCCAGTAGCTGCGCGTCGCGTCCGTGTCCGCCATGACGGGAGCCAGGAAGGACTCGGCATGCTCGGCATAGTAGTCGCAAACCGAAGCACATTTTTCGACTTCCGCGGCCGACTGAGCGAAGGGCTTTCCCATCTCCGAGCTCATTAGATCCGCAAGCGGTCGAGCGCGGTCCCGCAGCACGCGTGCCAAATCACTCAGGGGCGCAGTACGACTGGCGGTGGGCAAGGTCGCCCAGGTGAGGTAGGCGGTGTGGCAGCGCTGCAGCGCCGTCCGAGCCTCCTCAAGAGAGGCGGACGAATACGTGGCGATCGCCTCGCCGTTGGCGGGATTGATCGCCTGGAAAGACATCTTCATGGCCTGTGCAAAGATGAGCCACGAAGAATAGCGGCTCTGTTGTGGGGTTCAAGGTCGATGGGCCGTGCGGTCAGCGGACCGCAGCACCCCGGATGAGTACGAACTGGACAACAGAGTCGGGGCTCCTCCGCTTCTGCGGGCGCCCCGGTCAGCCCTTGGGCAATACCGCCACGAACGCGGCATCCAGAGGAAACGCGCGGTAAAGAGCACCCAGCTCGACCGCCGTCATCTCCACGCGGATCCGGTGCCGGTCCCAGTTGCGCGGGAGCATCCGCGCGAGCAAGCCGCGAAGCTGGGCCTTGATGTCACGTGGGGCCTCCTCTCCATCGGCAAGCGCGAACTCCACGCCGAGGCCGTCGGCGAAATGCACCATGAAGTGGCGGGGCGCTGGGACCCCCTCCTCAGGTGTGGGCGGAATCCACTTCTCAGCGCCCGCGAGATCGGGGGCGACCACGGAGTCCGATACGATGACCCTGAGGTTGCGATGAATCGGTGGGTCGATGCGTGCGTCGGCCCACACGCGAGTGCGCCAGTCGTCCGCACCCTCAGCGACACCCCACGTGATCGCCCTGCGGCTTCCCGCCCGCACCTCGCCGACAGGATAGACGCGAAGCTCCGCGCCACCCGCGTAGAGTGTCAACGCTCCGAGGCCCGGATCCAATACAAAGAAGTTGCGGTCGGCGCGGGCGAGTTGGGTCGCCGCTCGCAGAGCGTCCGCTCGGGCCTCGAGCGTCGGCCCAGAGTGATCGGGATCTTCTGGCGCGCCGGAACCGAGCAACCCGAGAATCGAGATAAGCGCGGTGCCGACGAGCGCCGCGAAGAGCCATTTCCGCCGCAGTACACGAATCAAAATATGAGCACCTGCGTGCCTGAAGATACCGCCCTAGCTATCGCGCGCAGATCGTCACGGCCCACGCGGATGCACCCGTGCGTGATGCTGCGACCGAGGAGTCGTTCATACAGGGTTCCGTGGATCATGTACCCGTCCCCGAGGTCCAGGGCCCACTCCCCGAGCGACCCCTCCTCCCGCCGCTCACTGAGCCGCTTGGGGGGATCCTGCCCTTCTTCGAGGAACGCCCAATCTGGCTTGGTCCAGACGGGGTCCCGCCGCATCGAGCGGATCTTGTGGACGCCCGCCGGCGTCTCGAAGGTCCAGCTTCGCTGTTCTCCTCCCGACTCCTTCAGGATGGTGCCGGACCCGGTCGAGACCACGGCCTCCCTCAGGATCAACCCGTCCCGCCGCAGCCAGAGTCGGTTGTTGGCTCGATCGATCACGATGTAGGTTCGGCGCGGCCTCATCCGACCCATCACCGTTTCAAGGCTGTCTACCACAGAGGCCGCAGAGCCGCTGACAGGAGGAGCCGCGGCGCCAATGCCGACCCGCAGGTGTTCTGGACCGGGCACAACCTCAAGGGAAAAGCCGAACAAGACGGCCAGCGCGACGCCCGCGAAGAGCTTCCAGAGCACGCCCACACCGACCATCAAGCCAAGCCATCGCAGCGCCCGCTGGGCGCCCCCGCCACCGTCCATGAAGTCAACTCGCGGCAAAGACGCTAGAGACGAACTCATCGGGCTGCCCCGAGGCGATCGGACATTTGGGAAAAGGTACCAGCACCGGTGAGGCTCCCCACAATCGTCACCGGGGTCCCGACGGGCGCCCGTCGGATCAACTCCTCGACCTCCAGGTTTGTCACCGCGATGCAGCCGTCGGTCCAGTCCCGACCCTGCCCCCCCTGCCCGTGGATTTCGATCAGACTCCCTGCCCCTGCACCGCGAGCCACGGCACCCGTGCGCTTCAACTCCTCGAGTGCGCGGCGGTCGGCGGCGTTGGGGTAATCGATCAGGAGCGCCGCGTGGTAGCGCGAACGCCCCACGCTCTTGGCCTGCGTCACGAAGTACCTGCCCTCGGGCGTAGCCCCATCACCGTGTTGACGCTTGTCTCCGATGTTATTCCATCCGAGCTCCGCTTGGTACCGCTTCGCGACCCGGCCCCTCTCATAGAGGACGACCGTGTGCGCGTCTTTGTCGATGATGATCGCGGGCTTTCCCGTTCGGGAGGACCACGCGATGGTCTCGTCAGCCCATCCCTCCCACGCCTCAATCCGGCCTGCGTCCTTGAATCGCCCAGTGACGGCGGCCAGCGCGGCCGCGACCGCGCGGGCGTCGTCCGTTGCGCGATCAGCCCGTTCGACGGCCGCGTCGAACATGCCGGATCCGAGGAGCGCGAAGGCGTCCGCGGATAACTGACGCGCACGCAGCAAGCGGATCCGAGAGCCCGCCTCGATCCAAACGGTCTCGTCTACGGCATCCATCGCATTCAGGAGCGAACTCAGGGACGTAAGGCGAAATTCAGCCAGCGTGCGAGCTCGGATGTTCGCACTCGACGCCACAGCCTTCGCAGCATCGGAGTGAACACGCGCCGCTTCGAACGCCTCAATGGCGCGGGCGTCCCCTCTCAGGAACGCCGGTCGAAGCTCCTGCCGTCGTCGGAGAAGTAGGCCCAATGCGTATGCGTCCTCCGCCAGGGCGAGGGTGAGGGGAGCCCGCTCCGCGGCTCCGGCGGACTTTGCTGACCGCAGGCTCTCTGCCGTGTTCTCCGCGTGGGCCTGGATATCGCCATCACCCCTCCCAGCCCCACCAGCGGTTGAGGCCGCGAGGGTGGCGACCACAAGGAGGGCAGCAAGTCCACCTAATCTTCTGAGAACGGGGCGAGTCATGAGTCTCTTCATAAGCGATGGGCGGGCGTCGGCCAACGGCCAACGCCCGCCCCTGGTCACTTCTTCTGGCTAACGCGTGTTTCAGCGAACCCGCATGGCAAGGGCCTGTTGAACCGCCGCCTTGACGTTCGCGACAGTCTCGCGGGTCGCGGTCACGCCCGTCTTGGCCTCAAGAAACTTCTCCGAGGCCATAGAAGTCTCCGCCCCCAAGAGGCCAGCCTCGGCCGCCTCAAGGTCGATCCGCATCGCGGCCAGGTCGGCGTGGGAGCCCTTACCCACTGGGGCGGTATCAAGCATCGTGAGAACCTCGGTGAGCATCACTTTGGTTTCCTCGATCATCAGCGTGGCCTCGGTCCGCGCGGCCTGACGGCCATCGGCAGCGGCCTGCGCGGCGCGCTCGCCAGCCTGCTGATAGGCAACCGCGAGTTCCTCTGCCCGATCATACGACCGGCGGATGGCCATCCGCTCATCTTGGGCCGCGACCTCAGCTTCCATCGCGGCACGAGCCTCGGTGACGGCGTGCATGGCGTCGGGAGCATACTCCACGGCGCCGGCGGCCGACGCAGCATCCTCGGCCTGGGTCGCCATACCGATCGCCTCGGCGGGTGCCTTGGCGCAAGCTGCGATGGTGGTCACGAAGGCGAGGGCGCCAACCTGGAGGATCCTATTGCTACTCATTGTGTGTTTAGCCTGGTCTGTCATCCCGGCCGCTTAACGGGGCTCGTCCGGGCTTGGGTCACCCGCGAGCCGCGGGGCTGAGTGCTCCGGCGGAATGCCGACGAGTCTCAGGGGTCCTCAGTGCAACCGCCATGCCAGACGGCGCCCTCAGGAGTCCAGATCGTACAACGCGTTGGCGTTAGGTCAGTTACGTCAACACGTGGGAGTGCGCACCACTCCCGTCAGCGCGCTCCGCCAAACAAAATCAGAATCCTACCTACCGATTTCGCTTGGCTTATCGGAAGCCTTCCTTCCGAATGCCAAGACCCTTCAGTCTCGTGTGGAGCGCACGCGGGGTCACGCCGGCGAGCGCAGCGGCCTGCCCGACCCGACCGCGCGTGCGGGTGAGCAGGGCCGACAGGTATTGGTGTTCGAAGGCCTCGACGGCCCGCCGGCGGGCCTCGCCCAGCGGCAGGTCAATCCACTCCGCGGGACAGGAGTCGGCGCCCCCCTGCCCGCGACCGCCCCCCCCTCGACGGCCACCGTCCTGAATTCGTGAGTTGCCGATGGAGGGGGGCAGGTCGGTCACGTCCACGTCGGCCCCGGCAGCGAGCAGCACGGTACGTTCGAGCACGTTAATCAGCTCACGGACGTTGCCTGGCCAAGCATAGGCGCAGAGCGCTTCCATTGCCGGGGCCGTGATTCCACCCACCGGTTTGGAGAGCGTCCGTCGGATCCTCGCGAGATGATACTTCGCTAACTCGGGGATATCTGCGACGCGATCACGAAGCGGTGGGATGGTGAGCGTTACGACTGCCAGCCGGTAGTACAGGTCGGGCCGGAATCGGTGGGCCGCGACTTCGGCCTCCAAGTCCCGATTGGTCGCTGCGAGGATCCGGACGTTCACCCGATCCGAATGTTCGCTTCCGAGACGTTGGATGCGACGGTCATCCAGAACCCTGAGGAGCTTCACCTGGACGTGTGACGGCAGCTCGCCGATTTCATCGAGGAACAGAGTGCCATTGTGGGCCATCTCGAAGTGACCCCGGCGCGCCCTCACCGCACCCGTGAAAGCGCCTTGGTCGTGGCCGAACAGTTCGCTCTCCAAGAGCCCCTCGGGGATCGCGCCACAGTTGACTGGCACGAACGGATGGTTCGCGCGAGCGCTTCCGGCGTGGATAGTCCGTGCCATCCGCTCTTTTCCCACGCCGGTCTCCCCGAGGATGAGCACTGAACTCTCGGACTCAGCGACTTGCTTGGCGACCGAGACCACCTCGGCCATCGGCGCGCTTCGCGCCACGAGATCGCCAAACCCGCGCCACCGGTCCTCGGTACGCGCTGTCAATCGAGCTGATGTAGTCTGCGACAGTCGTTGAATCAGGGTACGGAGCGTTCCTCGTAGCTCGCGGTCCTTCAGCCTGGTATTCAGGACTGCGAGGCTCCCGAGCGCCAGCAACGCGGCCCTGTACCGGGGGTCTTCCTTCTGAGTGAGGATGATCAGGTCCGGGGCCTCCGGGAGTTCCCGAATCGTGGAAATCCAGTCCTCCGTGGAGCCCACACCCAACGCCTCATCCAGGAGCAGCAAGTCGATCTCCTCCCGCTGGAGGATCCTCCAGACATCGTCTCGGCTCCGTGCCCGTGTCAGGGTCACATCCCTGGAATCGAGCAACGTCTCGATTCGCTCACCAAGTTTGGACGCGGTGGACGCCAGGAGTGTACGAACGAGCACTGCAGTCTCCCTTCAGGAACGGAAGTCAGCCATTAATCGGAAGTAAATATTCCGATTCGGACGCTGGACGCCAAGATGCTGGTACATCAAGGGCGTCCCAGCCCCTCTCCGCACGGGGCGCGCTCCTGGCTCCTATGATCGCCAGCGGGAGTCAGGTCAGGGACTGACGGAGAGCTCCGTGGCCGCAGCTCCGGACGATTACCTGACCCAGTGAAAGCGCCCCAGAAGCCGTGAGCCGGCTCGATCGAGATCCCTAGCCTCCTCGCCACGTGGGGGTTTGCAGACTTGCCCCAACGTGGCTCCCCACCCCAGCATGACCTCAACCACATCACCGTTGGAGGACCCATGCACACCTTCCCCGCCCACACTCCGGCACTTCTGGTCAGGCGCCAACCACCACGGGTGGGCAGCACATGAGCATGAACCTCAAGACCGTGATTGGGCCTGCCGCTCTGCTACTCGTCATCTTCCTGACGTTTTGGCTCCGCGGGAACACAGCGCGTGCACCGGAGCCGGTGGCGTTCGCGAGCGTACAGCCCGAGGTGTTCGGGCTCGGCGGAACGCTCACAGATGCGTGGGCCGACTTCGACGGAGACGGCGACCCTGATCGCTTCGTCGGCTTCAACGGAGAGCCATCTCGGCTTTACAAGAACAACGGTGTCGCAGGCTTCGAAGACGTGGCGGGTGCTGTCGGCCTGACCGTCACGCGCGCGGTTCGCACCTCCGCCTGGGGGGACTTCGACTCGGACGGTGACGCAGACCTTCTCCTGGGGTACGCCGGCGATGCCCCGGTTACGGCGCTCTACCGCAACGATGGTGGCGATGGATTTGTGAACGTTGCTGGTGAGGTCGGACTGGAACTCGCCGAAGGAACCACTCGCCAGGCATCCTGGATCGACTACGACGGGGACGGCGACCTCGACCTGTTCGTCGCCATGAGGGATCGCGCGAATCAGCTCTTCCGCAACGACGGCTCTACCGGCCTCTCCACTTTTAGCGACGTCACTGCTGCTTCGGGAATCGGTGATACGCGCCGCACGGTCGGTGCTGTTTGGGCCGACTTCGACCAGGACGGCGACCTCGACGTGATCGTCTCGAACATGGACGGCGACGCGAACGGACTGTTCATGCAAGACGCCGGTTTCTTCATTGATGTGGCAGCCGGCACCCCCGTCGCAGGCGGGGGTCGAGGCCTAGGTGACGAGGCGCTCGGGACGGTACGGCCCTGCGCGGTCGACTTCGACTCGGACGGCTGGCTGGATCTGTTCTTTGCCAACTACGGCCCCAACGAGCTGCTGCGCTATGACGGGGCAGGCGTGTGGGAGCCCCGCGGCGAGGCCCTCGGTCTCGCGGTCGACGCACGCTTCGACAGTTGCATCTGGGGGGACTTCGACCACGACGGCACCGAGGACCTTTTCGTGAACGGCACCGTGACCGGGGGCGTGCAGTACCCGGACCACCTCTTCCGACGGGAGAACAGCGAGCTGTTCATCGATGTACTCCCGTCGTCGGTCGCGGACCTCGCGCTAGATCACGGAGCGACATGGGTGGACTATGACCTGGACGGCGACCTAGACATGTCCGTCACTGGTGCGTCCGACGACGGCGCGCATGCGCTACTACAGAACCTCCTGCGCCCGGAGTTTGCTGGCCATTCGCTTCAGGTACGCGTCTTGGATCAAGACGGCGCCGCTACCCGCACCGGAGCCGAAGTGCGCGTGTACGCCGCGGGGACCGACGAGCTACTCGGTCTGCGCTTGGTCGATACCGGGTCAGGATACGACTCTCAATCAGACCTGCCGGTGCACTTCGGTCTGCCCGGGGCTCAGCCCGTGGACGTGGTCGTTACCGTGATTGGCGCGGGCCGACATTCGACTACGATCTATCGCGTGGACCCGGCTGAGTGGCGCGGACGGTCTCTATTGGTGAGAACGTCGGTCGTGCACTAACGCCGGGAAGGCGAGAGCAGAGCTTGTGTTCGCCGGCCGCTCGTCGCAGCATCGGGATTCGTTGCTGCCCGCAATTACAGAGAGCCTGAGGAAAACCTGTGTGGATTCGCCTCATTCTTCGCTTCCTTCTTGTCGCCGAGCCGAGGATATTTTCATGAAGACGCGAGCACTCTTGACGGTCGGATTATTCGTGGTCCTGTCAGTCGCAAGCTGCGGGGGCGGTGGTGCCGGCAACACGAGTAACGGCGCCCCTAGAACTTCGATGCGAGCGCCCATCACCCTCGAAGACCTACCTCCTGGTCGATTCTCGGACGTCATCGACGCAGTCCAGAAGCTCCGGCCCGGTTGGATGACACGGGTGAACGGCATCTTCGTTGAGGGGCATGAGGTAAAGCCCGATGATCTTCGCATGGAAGCGGTCGACGCGATTCAGGAGATCAAGCTACTCCGGTGCGAGCAGGCCATGGTCAAGTACCCCGTGAACTGCGTGTCCCAGACGTATCTGGAAATCATCAGGAAGCGGCGAGCACCGTAACGAACAGCTTCAACCAGAAGATCTCACTGAGAACTTTCAATCGACTGACGATGGGGCCGCAGGCCCCGTCGCCCGATCGCATGGATATTGCGAGGAAACGACCGATCACTCCGGCCGGTTGATTCCTGACCCCGCCCAGATAACCGTCTTGGGCGAGCGCAAATAGCGACTCCTCAGATGGCCAACGCACGAGCGAAGCGTGCGCATCCTCAATGAACTGCTCGTACGATGCGTCTGGACCAAACACCATCCGGTTCAAGTTCAGGCACGGAGTCAGGGTGGTGGTCAGGACGAAGGACTCCCAACGAAGTCCACGCAGACCCTTGGCGTTGGTCACCGTACCCGGCATGGAGCGCACGAAGGCCTCTACCCCGCCAGGCGCGCGCGTCGGGATACGATCTGCCGCGAGGGTGGCGACGGCGTCGAGCTCCTCGATCCGTGCCGCATCAGCATCCTTCCCCGTGGCCTCGTAGAACGCCTTGAGCGCGACACCCCCGGTACGCGCAATCGTGTGCCCAATAAGGTTTTCGATCAGCATGGGCGCTTCATCGCCCAGCAGTATGCCCACGGAAATGACCTCCCGGGTCATCTCTTCGGCCCGGGCTTCCCTACCCTGGGACAGCTCATAAGCAGCCGCGCCGATGTGCGCGTAGGCAGACGTTCGCAGGCCCCCGAAACGAGGAATCGGCACGTCGACCATCGTGACTCCCGCTGGGAACGGATTCGGCCACCGACCCACCGCGACGTCGATCACGGCTGCCCGAGACAGTCCCGCGAAATCAGGCCTCGCTTCGTGTGCGGCGATCTTGGCCAGATAGTCCAGGACTTCTTGGGATGGATGGTCGAGCACGGTGTCGAAAATCATCTCACCCCGACGTAGATCAAGATCTGGAGCAGAATACCCGCGTCCTGCGGCGTCACGGACTCGTCAAAAGCCACCCGATAGGGTCTGAAGGCCTCGACGCGGGCAGCCCTCGTCTGCGCCTGCGAAAAATTCGGAATGCCCACCATAGCAATCACCGGCCCGACACTCGACGCAGGGAGAAGCGTCAGAATCGGCACGGCAACGACGACCGCGATCGCGCCGACGAGTACTGAGAGGTGACGAACCAAGGGCGGCGAGCCGGCATGACTCAGGCGCGTGTGAGCCTCCCCGTCGAACACAGATAAATCAGCGTGCCACAACGCGATTTTGTCCGCAACGAGATCCTACGTCCACGGCCCTTGATGCCACTCCTTTCGAGCCCGCCTCACCCGACTGTCCTCGGTCGCGCCAGCGGCGCCACCAAGGAGAAAAAGCAAGACTGACGGCAAGATGGTGAACATCCATAACGCTCGATGATCCATCATCCCGCGGGAGCTCATGAGTAGGCCAACGGAGAGCGCCACCGGCAACCACAGGCCCGCAGCCGCATGCAAAGAAACCGACACGACCCTCAGGCGACGACCTGGCGTTCCCGCAGATCGATCATGCCGAAGTGCCTGCCACCCGGGAGCAGGAAACCCATGTCCCGGCGCAGGTCGGCAAGTACGAACGAAACAGTGCGAAGGTCATACCCTGGGTCGAGGGCTCGAGACGCACGACTGAAAATCCTCCCGGTCGTGGTCGGCGCGTCCAGGGCGAACCCCAGCCCGACCGTCGCTAGGACCAAAGTAATCCACCACGCATCGGCAAATGGGCCAAGGCCGGCAAATTCGGGCTCGCGCGCAACCACGAACAGAAGCGGGAGCACGAGCAGGGCTCCGGACAGCCCACCGCGGGATGCGACCCGCCAAAGGTCGCCCTGCATGCGTTCCAGCCCGGTGGAGGCCAACGCAAAAAGGCGGGCGCAGCGGGCCCGTCAGCCGACGCTTCGGAGTGCGATTCTATCATCGTCTACCAGCTCTCCACCTTGCCCTGCGCCGTGAAGAACAGAACACGCTCCTTCACGGGATCTCCCGTCAGGCGGGACCAGGCGTCTGCGTAGAGCTCCACCTGACGGCGATAGCTGTCCCGCCGGCCGGGAAACTCCGGGTCGGTGCCAACGTCGGTCTTGTAGTCGACCACGACCCATCCGCCCTTTTCGCGGAACACCAAATCGATCACGCCCTCAAGCACCTCATGGCCGTCATCAGCACTGATCGGGACCTCGACCGTCTCTTCGGCCACCTCTGCCCCTCGTGCGAACAGATCGAGTTGCTTCTTGGCCGTCTCAGGCACATCACCCGTAGGCGGCGCTGGCAAAGCCACGCGCGCCTCATGCGTGACAGCAAACGGCACCTCAGCCAGGACTCGGTCGGACTGGTGCGCGCGGGCCCACAGCTCCGACGCGAGCACGGTCTCTACGATGTGTACGAGTTCGTTCAACTCCACGGGATCTCCGTGGTCGTCCAATGGGCGCTCGTACTCGGCCAAGAGGTCTCGACACGTGCCAAGCAGGGTCTCGCGGGACACGCCTTCTGCCGCGACCGCCAGGGCACCGTGCACCACGCTTCCCCATGAATAACCCCGGAACGTTTCAGCCTTGGCATCGAACGGAGCCACCGCGTCCGTAACCACCGCTTCCGCCTTCTTGGCCAACTCCGTGACAGACCGGTACCGAAACGACGGCCTGGCCAACGCCGCGAGAGATGCGCTCGCAGCCTCCACAGCCGCCTGGGCGGCCTCGACGGTCAGCGCAACCGACTCCGGGGGTGCGGCCTCGCGGGGGTGCAACTTCAACTCCTCCCCCCGCTGGTCGAGCCAGGGGTCCAACGCCTTCCAGGGCGAGCGGTCGGGCCCGCCCGGCCAGCGAGTCACCAGCAATTCCTTCTTCGCACGCGTCACCGCGACATACAGGAGCCGCGCCTCCTCCGCCGACTCGAATCGGCGCTCGATGGCGTCTTTCTCCTCCCAACCTCGGGGAAGCGCCAACACTTTGTCGCCGCCAAAACCCAGCCGAGACTCCACCACCTTCAGGAATCCGGTGGCAGTTCCGTCTTCACCACGGCTCATGTGTGTGGACGGCGCTCGCGGGCCGAAGCCCGTGGGGTCCGCAAGAATGACGACCTCGGCTTCGAGACCTTTTGCCTGGTGCAGATTCATCAGGCGCACGGCATCCGGGCGTCCGGGCTCAAGAGGTGCTTCCGCTTCCGACAGATCGAGTGCGGACCGTAGCGCCTCCAGCGCCCCCGGCAGCGAGGCGTCGCCGGTAAGGGCAGCCGCCCGCACGGCATCCAACGCGTACACAAGCGCGCCCGCACGGAGCGCGCCCAGCTCGCCTGCCGCCGCGTAAGGGAGTAGCCCGAGTTCGCTGGTAATGCGCGACACAAACACGTCTGCGGGCTCGGTGCTCGCGAGCGCCCACCAATCACCCAAGACCTTGAGCGCCTCGTCCACATCTGGGTGCCCGCCGCCCTTCGGACGAATCACCTCGAAGGCACCTCCACCCAGCCGATGCTGCACAAGCCGCTCATAGTCGAGGCCGAAGAAGATCCCGACGAGCACGGCCAAGACCTTCACAGGGTTGGTCGGGTCGATCATGCACTCGAGGAGCGCCTGTAGCTCTTGCAGTTCGTTCTCTACGCCGACGCCTGCTCCCGTAACTTGAAGCGGAAGGCCGTGTGCCTCGAGCGCCCTCGCGTAGGAAGCGATGTTGGCGCGCACACGCGTCAGGATGAGGAAGTCGCCTGGGGTCCGCTCACCGGCAGCCACCCGATCCGAGATCCAGGTTGCGATTCTCGCCGCATCATCTTCTGCCGCGGCCTCACGCGTCCCGCCCTCGGGCGCGATCGCGTGCCAGAAAACGCCATCGTGTTCTTCTGCTTGCGCCGGCAGCGTATTCAGCGGCTCGAAGGCCGCCTGTTCCGGGGTGGCTTCGGGAGGAAAGAAGCCTGCGCCAAGAAAAATCTCGTTGACGAGGTTCCCAATCGGGGGTCGAGAACGGAAGTTGGTCGTGAGCCGGAGCACGTCGCCAAAGTCATGAAAACGATCCTTCACGAAGCCATACAGCTGGATGTCTGCCCGGCGAAAGCGGTAGATGCTCTGTTTCGGATCCCCCACCACGAACAGGGCGCCGGGACGTGGAACTGCGGTTCGCCAGTCGGCCTTAGGTGCCACGGCCTCGTCGGGAGCGGTCTGAGGGGCCTCCGCGCCGTCGCTCCCCGAGGAGAGCAGAAGCATGATCTCCGCCTGAAGCGGATCTGTATCCTGGAACTCATCGACCAGAATGCGGCGGTAGCGCTGCCCAAGCTGGAGGCGCACCCGGGGGTTCGAGCGTAGGAGTTCCGCGGTGAGCACCAGCAGGTCCTGGAAATCCAACCGTCCGGTTCGTTTGCGGTATGCCGCGAAGTCTCGGGCGGCATGCAAGGCGAGGCGGATGGCAAGCGCATACCGATGGGCATACCAGCGATCCACCAAGGCGTGGGCCGTGGTGGCGCCGACCCCGAAACCGTCGACACGATCACACAGCCCCTTCGCCAACGAAGCATCCTTCCATCGATTCTGGGTGATGCTGTGTCCACGCGGACCGGGCTTGCACAGCGCCGCCAAAGCTTCAAAGAACTCTGGTAGATCCTTCCAGCCGGTCACATCACGAGTGAAATGAAGCGTGCGCAGCTTTTTTTGAAGAGAGTCCCAGCCGCGCTGGGGTTCGTGGGCAGGCATGAGCTCCCACCCCCGGTCCACGAGTTCCTCGAGTTCTGTCTTCACTTCTGTGAGTTCAGAGGCCCGCGGCCGCTCGGCCTCCTCAGTCGGAAATTCCACGTCCGGATTTTCGACCAGTTCGTTGAAGAGCCCCCAGAGCCGTGACGGCTGGAGACCCGCATCCGACAGCTCCTCGAGGATCGGCGCCGAGTCGCGCACTAGGCGTTCGAGGTAGGCTTCCCAGAAGTGTCGCCGCACGCGGGCACGTTCCTCGACCGGCAACTCTTCGAACGCTGGATCCAGCCCCACCTCTAGCGGGCGCTCACGAAGCAGACGCGCGCAAAAAGCGTGAATGGTGCCCACGAAGATCCGATCGATGTCGTCCAGAGCAGCACCGAGGCGCTCTCGCTCCAATCCATCCGCACCGGCCGCGGGCTCGTCTCGAATGCGTTCCTCGAGTCGAATTTGAAACCGCTCCCGTAGCTCCCCAGCGGCCTTACGGGTGAAGGTGACCGCGGCGATCTCATCTACGGTCGCTGTCCCCGTGCCGACCAGCGCCACCATGCGCGCTACGAGTTCCGTGGTCTTGCCGGAGCCCGCTCCAGCCTCGACGAGGAGATTCGTCTCTAGATCGCCGGTAATGCGTGCGCGGCCTGGGGCGTCCTGGAAGGGGAGCGTGATCACTCCGGAGTCGGTCATCGCGCCAATGTGAGGGCCAGAGGTGGAAGTGGGAAGGCCGATCGCACGGGACGCTGCAATGCGCCCAGCGACTTCTTAATTCCCTTCCGCCAAGTCCAGCAACGCCCTTACTCGATCTGCCGGGACACCAAGGTTCGAACCGCCAAACTCAGTTAGAATCGCGGTGTTCACGGCCACGACTCGCCCGCTCACATCGAGTACCGGCCCTCCGCTTCCGCCGCTCGTAGTCTCGGCATCGTAGACGACCCGTGCGCGCGTCACCTGACCCACAATGCCCCGAGTCGCGAGCGGCTGCATGAACCCTGCCAGCGAGATACGCGCTGCTTGTGCAAACAAGTCGTCGCCGCCCTCGGTGCGGAGCCCTGCCACGAAGTCCTCGTCACTCCGAGCCAGCAGAGCACGTAGTCCCAGCGGGTACCCCATGACGATGATCGCGTCGCCGGCGGCCGGAGACGTGTCCGCGAGAGGCACGAACGGGAGCCGCCCTGACATCCCTACAGCCTTAAGCACCGCTAGGTCCGCGTCTTCAGCCGCGACCATCAACTCAAGTTCGAAGGGGGCGTCGATCCCCGGCAAGTATCCCACGAATCGAGTCCACTCTGCGACAAACCCAGACCCGAGGATGCCCGATGCAGCGTCATTGAACTCCCACGGAATCGCGACGTGGCGATTCGTGACCACGAGGCCCTCTGCACTCGCCACGAATCCTGTACCGGTCACAAAGATCTCAAGAAGCGGACCATCCCCCTCCAAGCTGAGGGCGGGCAATCCGAAGGCATTGGCTAGGGGATCTCCATCGCGACCCAACATCATGCGGAGTGGCCGGCCTGTTCCGGGTCCTAAGAACTGGAATGATCCCTGTAAGAACAGCGTGGCGTGGGCAGCGGCAGCCACCACACGAGCGCTGACATTGGAAAGGGCCTCGAGCGAGTCAACCCGATCGCGGGTGGCCCTGATTTCCTGAGCCACCTCAGCGAGATCCTCTGAGCTGAGCCCTTGGTCCTGCGCCGTTGCCACTAAGGTCGACAGGCCCTCAACGCGCAAGATCTCATCAGCGAGACGGTCCTGTAGGCGCGCGCTCCGCGTCGCGAGAATGACCGTGGCAGCTGTCAGGCTGAGCAGCGCCAGGATCATCAGGCTCCGGAACATACGGGACGTATTCGTGACAAGTTCGCGAGGCATTCCCGCGGCGAAGGCTGACGCCTTACGCACCATCCCTTCTTCGGCGCGCGTGCACTCCAAGCAGTCAGCGAATACTTCCGGGATGGATTTGTAGGGTTCGTTGTTAGCATCAGACACGCGGAACAGTAATAATGCGCCATCCCGGCCGATCTCCAAGACGTCGCCAGACGCGAGCACTAGGTGCTCTACCGATTCCCCGTTCACCCACACTTCTGCGCCCGACGATGTCGTTATCTCGTACGTATCACCACGACGCGTGAGCGTCGCGTGATGCGGGAGCGGCAACGGTTCCGTGTCCAGCGGAATGTTGATCTCACAAGCCGGATCCGTACCAATGCATAGTCGCTCGCCCCCAAGCCTCAGGGTCGTGCCCCTCCGACTTCCGGAGAGAAACACGATCACCGGAGTCACCGTGTCCGTGGCAGACGCATGCGCGTTGTGGTATGGATGCCTGATGTCATCTACTCGGCCTCAACATTCAGGTCGTAGCGCATGATGCGTCCATGGGGGCCATCCCGGTCGCGCTCGAGCGCGAATACGGCGCCATTCGGTCCTGCGGAGGCATCCAGATGTACACGAATTCTCGCGTGATCCTCCGTGGAAAGCGAACACGCAAATGCCTCCAGATTGCGCTCCATCTGTCCGAGTCGCGTCGCACCTACAATCGCCGCGGCAACAGCCGGCTGATCCAGCACGAAACGCAGCGCAACCGCACCGATGTTGGCTCCGTGGCCATCAGCGATATCCCTGAGTTCGGCCAGCAGCGCCTGATAAGGATCCCAGCCACCGAACTCATCGATAATGAGTCGGTACTTCACCTGCGACCGATTCGCGGCTTCCACTGGGTCTTGAGCCCCGAGCCAAGCGTCCGTGAGAAAGCCGCCGGCAAGCGTCCCGAAACAAAGCAGCCCAATCGCCCGTTCCTGCGCGAACGCAGAGAGGCCGTGTTCTGCACGACGATCCAGCACGGAGTATTGCACTTGGTCCGCCACTGGCGCCACGTCCGCCTCGTGAATCAGTCGAATGCGATCGACGTCCAGGTTCGTGACCGCAACGTGACGAATTTTGCCAGCATCGCGTAGGTCCGCGAGGCATCGCGCGGCGGCCTCCATTCCCGGCACCTCATCGCGCCACCAGTAGAACTGCACCAGATCGAGCCGCTCCACACCCAATCGAGTCAGCGATCGGTCAATGATCCTTTCGACGTATGCGCGATCGACTCGTTCAAGCGCCGCGTAGTCGGGGACAAATTTGGTGTGGATCTGGATCGGCACAGCCACAGAGGTGCTCCGCCAGCGTCGCAGGAAACGACCGTAGAGTTCCTCGACCCCCGTGTAGATGTCCGCACAATCGAAGGTCGTGACGCCCAGCTCCGCGGAGGCCTCCAAAACGTCGATGGACGAGGCCAACTCGTCTTGCGAGAGTCTATGTCCGGCCGAGAATTGCCATCCACCGTGGATCACGCGGGAGATCGAATATCCCGGAGCGAGATCGCGCCTTTCGATCATCGTAGCGGCTGTCCCGCAGACGCGTCGGCGCCGACCCTCAGCCCACAAGTGGGCAGCCTGTAAGTCCACAGCCCGCGAGCCATCAGCCCGTCTCTCTCCCCTGCGCGGCCGCGGGCAGCGGCACCCGGGTCACCTCTCCGTGGCGGAAGGTCGACTGACCCACGCGGGTGATTTTGAATCGACCTCCGCAGAGCGGATCCGGGCACGCCACCTCCATGTCAGTGGTCATCCAATCATTCGGATGCGTCTCCCTCTGCTTCGCGGGCAACAGGGGGAGTAGCGCAGCCAGCGAATAGAGAGGGAATGTCTGACCGTCAGGCAAACTCAGATTCTCTCCTGACAACTCGAAGTAGTCACCAACCTGGTGGTTGCACACCATCGGTTGATCTCCTTGGGTCACCTCTACTCTGAGGTCGTACAACGTGAAGTCGTCGTGTGCGGACACCGGCCGTTTCCTTTCTGGCGTGAGCTCAGGAACGTAGGATTCTACCGGCCCCGGCACGACCCTCTCTCAGTGAGCACCGTGGAATACCCAGTCCCCACCAAGCAGAACCTGTCTTTTTATGGCGGAACCGTCGGCGCGCTGGCACCATTCGCGGCCTTCCTTGTCGGCGTGTCCTGGCTAGGCCTGACCGGCGCCCCAGACGAGACGGGCCTGTGGCCTATCGTCCTGATCGGTATCACCGTCGGACTATTTCTTGCCAAAGACCGGTCCGTCTATGCCGATGCCGTGATCGACGGAATGAGCCGCCGCATTGTCATGATCATGGTGCTGGCCTGGATCCTTGCGGGCGTCCTCGGGATCCTGCTCCGCGAGAGCGGCCTGGTGGATGCCCTGGTATGGTCGACCCAAGCGATGGGTGTCTCCGGCGGCGGATATGTCGCGGCCGCGTTTCTGGTCTGCATGGTTTTTTCCACGGCGACCGGGACCAGCCTCGGCACGCTGCTCGTTTGTGGTCCGCTCCTCTACCCGGCAGGAGCGGCGCTCTCCGCCGAGCCAGCGTTCCTCATGGGCGCGATCATCGCCGGCGCCACGTTCGGCGACAACATCTCGCCCATCTCAGATACCACCATCGCCTCGGCCACCACTCAGGGTGCTGACCTCGGCGGTGTGGTCCGATCACGCATGAGATACGCGCTTCCGGCGGCTGTCCTGGCGCTGGTCAGCTTCGCCCTGTTCGGGGGTTCATCGGGTACCCAGGACGCAGCCCTGGACTTCCCGCAGGACAAACTGAGCCTGGTCCTTCTCGTGGTCCCGGCACTGGTCGTGACCCTTCTCATGCGCGGCAAGCACCTGGTCGAGGGCCTCCTTTTCGGGATCGTGGCCACAGTCGTACTCGGCCTTCTGATGGGACGCTTCGCTCTTACCGACTTGCTCGGCGTCGACCGAGAGAACTTCATCGCAACGGGCCTGCTGTTGGATGGCATGAGACGCGCTGTGGGTGTGTCGGTCTTCACCCTGCTCCTGATGGGGTTGGTCGGAGGCCTGGAAGCCGGTGGCCTCATCGAACGCCTAGTCACCTGGATCCGCCTGCGTGCGACCAACGAGGCAAAGGCCGAGTGGTGGATCTTCACGGCGATTTCAGGCGCGACGATACTCACCACCCACCCCGTGGTGGCCCTCGTCACCGTCGGCGAACTCGCTAACGATGTGGGCAGCTCAGCCGGGATCGACGCCTACCGCCGCGCCAATATCCTTGATGTTGTCTCGTGTACCTACCCATTCCTGCTTCCGTTCTTCATTCCGACTGTGCTCGCGGCGTCGCTGACGGCTGGAGTCGACGGAATGCCGCACCTCACGCCCTGGGATGTCGGACTCCACAACGTCCACTCGTGGGGGTTGTTGGCGGTGATCGTGATCGCGATCGCAACAGGATGGGGGCGGGCGGGTGCGCATATCGCTCAAGCGCGGGTATAGGGCCACCTGCCTCGCTTTTTTCCCTAATCCTGAGCCATCGCGACCCCGCGCTATCCCCGCCCTCTTGCCAAGGGCCACTCGGGTCATGAGCTCGCCCTCGCGCCGCACGAGGCGCGTCAGGGTGAGGTTCGCCAGATTGGCACAGGCCAGGAGGAGGACCGCCGCCACCGTGCCCATGAGCAGGGTGAAGATCGGGCGCGCGTCCCGCGTCAGCTCGTCCTGCCAGAGGTTCAAGGTGACCGAATAGCCCATGGTTTCGGCATAGGCATCCGGATATTCACGGTGGAGTTGATCGCTGATCGCGACGACCTCGGAGCGCGCCGCCTCCACTGAGGCGCCTGGCGCCAGGCGCGCGAAAACGTCCGTCATCCGATGAGTGCGCGCGTCCTTCATGCTCGCACCGACATAGTGGTCGTTAGTCGCGTAGTTCACATAGAAGTCTTGCTTCCTCGATCCCGTGTAGTGGGAGCCTCCCTCCAGCACACCCACCACGCGCGCGTTCTTGCCGTTGAGCTCCATGATCTTGCCGATCGCGTCCGGGTCTTCACCGAACACACGAGACCAATAGTGCCGGGTCAGCACGATCACGGGCTCCGCCCCGTCCAGATCGTCCTCGGGGAGTGTCGTCCGTCCGAGCGCAGCACGCATGCCAAGCACGCTGAAATAGTTGTTCGTGATCAGCCCCCGACGGCCCGATGGGGCTCCCCGCCGTCTCCGGGCACGACCGAGAAGTCCCAATCTCCGAACTCGACGAGTTCGTCAAAGGCCGAGACGCCCTCTCGGTAGTCTGCAACCTCGTGGAACGAGAAAAGCGCGTTCGCGACTCCGGCTCTTTCTCCGGGTTGCTGGAGGTAGACGATCCGGTCGGCATTGTCGAAGGGGAGCGGCTGCAGAAGGACCGCATTCACGACGCTGAAAACCGAGGAGTTCACCCCGATCGCCAAACCCAACGTCGCAATGAACGCCGCAGCGTACCCCGGCGACCGCTTCAGACTCTTCCACGCCCCAATCAACGTCCCCAACCCAACCCTTTTAAAACGGCCTGTGCTCTCATCCTGCGTCACAATACTTATAACACAAGGTATGTTGCACGAGTCTTACGTCGATACGCGAGGCGCTAGTCCATCCCCTCCGCGCGCTTCAACAAACCCAGGTGCGTCTCGGAAGCAGCGAGCCCACCCTCGCCCTCCTGCCAGCCGACCCGCCCGTCGCCGTTCGCATCGTGACCAGTCACGAGCTGCTCACCCAGGGCCGCAAGTTCGTGGATCATCGGTGCGGCGTCGGCTGCGGACGTCGCAGCCTGGATCTGCTTGGCCAGCGCGATCATTTGATCGACGCGCGTGACTGTGTTGTGGGCCGAAGTGGCGATGTGGGTTGCGTGGGTCTTCAAAGCATCCGAGGCCTGTTCCGCGGCCGCGGCGAGCTCGATGTGGCGGGCCACGCCTGCGGCGGCTGCCTTCACTCCGTAACCCTTACCAGGGCCGGCCTCTGCCTCCGCCGGATCTAGCGCGTGTAGCACATGCCCCATGTGCCGTTTGGCCATGTCGAGATTGTCCGCGCTGTTGGCGGCGAAGCCAGCGTGTTGGGCGGCGATCGCGGCCTCGGCCATCGCGGTGGGCAGTAGTCCCATTTCGTCTGGGGTGCCGCGGAACGCGTCCGCGACGTGCCCGATGTGGGCGTGACCGTTGGCTTGAGCGGAGACCGTCGTGGGGATCGCCGTGAGCGCGAACGCTACTGACAGAGCGAGAGCGGGGACGAAGAGATGACCGTGGGCGTGACGCATGATAGATCGGTTCCTGGCAGAGGCGGGAGGGAGCAGCCTTAAGATCCGCTTACGGACGGACAAACCGCAAGCGCGACATGCTCAACGCTCTAGTGTGGTGTATCAGAAGTTCCCGAGCCACCGAGAGTGCCGAGGCACCGGATCCAGGTAGGCGCGACGACGAGGAATAGCACCGCTATTGTGAGGAGGAGCAACGACGCTGGGCCGGATGCATCGGTGCTCGAATGGCCGAGACACTTCTGATACACCGCACTAGCGGTGTGGTCACTCGCTCCAGCCCGCCGGGATTCTCTACGGAGTGGCCCCGGACGATCCCCTGACGCTCGCTGCGGGGTTCGTTCTGCTCGGTGGAACGGGTCTACTTGCCAGTTGGCTCCCCGCCCTTGCGAGCACTCGGATCGATCCAATGGTGACGATGCGATCAGAATAGCGCCTCGGGTGTTACTGTCGCTGGGAAACGCACTGTGTGAGTTTCGCGTACAGGGTGACGGGTGGGGTTGAGTACAGACGAAACCGTAGGCGCAACGAATGACGACATTGCTAACAGGCTGGATCTTGTCTGGCTCGTCGCCTCGAGCCCCATGTGCTCCCATGTCGCGCCGCCATCGGCGGTCTTGTAGACCCCGTCGCCGATCGACGCATTTCCACGGATGCACGCCTCCCCCATACCCACGTACACCACGCCCGGAGAGGACTCTGCGATCGCGATCGCGCCTACGGAACCCGTCTGGAAGTACCCGTCGGAGACGTTGTTCCAGTGGATGCCCCCATCCGCCGTCTTCCACACGCCCCCGCCCGCCGTGCCTTGGTAGAAGGTAAAATCATCGATGGGGTCACCGGCGACGGCCACCACACGTCCGCCCCTCGTCGGTCCGACCGAGCGCCACTCGACGAGGTCCGTGTACGAGGTGGGCACAACCTGTGCATGCAGCGCCATAGGCTGGAGGAACATCATTACCGCAAATCCGAGAATCGTTCGACCGTGCATCAGATTCATGCTCCTCTCTCGTGGAACCGCTGCCGCGCCCCCTACGTTTACGAAAATTGGGGCCCCTGCGCACCACCCAAGGCTCAAACACAGCGGGCTGTCTTTCGGCTAGGGACCCTCCGAAACGCTCCCATCAGCCCCAACCCGCACCCGCGCACCCTGGGTGAGCTGCTCCTGCAGCGCGACCGGAAGTTCGACGATGGGCACGGACGTGTAACCGAGTTCGCATCCGACCACGACGCCCAGCGACAAGATCGCGTCCGCCCGGCCGAGCAGTATCGCGGCTGGCGCGGTCCCCTCGCGAACCAACTCAAGCATGATCGCGCTCGAGGAACTCGAGCCCACCGCTGAAGGAATCGCGAGCACAGTTCCGGTGATCGAAGCGCCGTAGTTGGGGTGCCGCGGGTCTACGATCGTTCCGGCCACCGGGTCGACGCCGCCCCAAAAGCTGATGGGGTGATCGAGCCGAAGAAGCGGCCCGACGGCCTCACCGGGAATGAGCACCCGGCCCTTCACCACGACCACACCTGCTCGTTGCGCATCACGCGACCGTGGACCGAGGACTCGACGCAGTCCTCAAGACTACCGTAGAGGACCTCGTAGCCCGTATTCGACGGTCCGTAGTGCGCGAACTTGCCCGAGTTGGTCATCAGCACACCGCCCTTCGCGGGCAGTATCGGAGTGACGACCACGCACGTGTCTGCGATGATCTCGACGCCCGCTCTGATGAGCCGCGCCGCATCGCCTCGCTGCTCAAGACTGTGCAGCGTGCCACGCGCCGTGCAGACATAAAAGGGTACGCGCAGGCGTCGATCGCCCAGTAGCTCCAGCAGTGAATCGAACTCCTGCAAGGAGAAGTGCGGGCTTCCCACGGCGATGGCATCTACCTGGTCGTCACTGGCCGCGGTCGACAAACGTGCTAGCGAGTTCCTGATCCCGGCCGCGGAGACCGCGACACGCGGCAGGTCAGCCCCACCCGTTACCGCCTCAAGCGTCGGCGCCTCGGGAGTCACCCCTACCACATGAAAGAGCGCCACAGCGCCCGTCGATGCAGCCGCTGCGCCGAGCGCCTTGAGTTGGTCTCGGGTCACCGTCTTCGGTAGCCCCACGATGGCCGCAATGTCCTGCCCAACCTGGAGCCCCAGCCAGGTACCGAGCACCGGATAAAAAACGTCGCGTTCCTTAAGCATCGGCGGCACCGCCGACGCATCGACAATCACCTGCGCCACCCGATTCTCCGCACAGTGAAGTCCGTAGAGCGGGGCGCGCCCCGTAATCGCGCAACACGCATCCAAGAAGTCACCGTAACGTTCCGTGCGAGCACCCAGCACGGAGTTTACGAAGGCGATCGCGTTCGACTCTCCCCAGGCGACCTGCTGACCGAGTCCAGGCTCATGCCCGACCTGATAGGGGGCACACGTGAACGTCGCTTCGGCGCCCATCTGCACGTACGCCTGCATCTGGCGACGGGCCATATCGGTATTGTGCGGGGTGGTGCGGATCTTCTCCGGATGCAGCAGGTCGAGCGCGCCCACGTTGAGCGTGGTAGGCACGGCGACCCGCCCTCCGCCCCGGACCAACTTCTCAGCAAACTCGACGCCACCGTCGCCATGGTGGAGGCACCCGTCGATGTGCGCGGACACCACCTCCACGAGCGACTCCGCCCCCAGAAGGTCCGCCGTGGCCACAACAATGCGCATGGCCATCGAGGTCGCGTCGCCGTGTGTGCCCGCGAGCATGTCGCGTTCGGGCTGGGTGAGGTTGAGGGGCATTGGAGGAGCCTATGCTTACGGCCCAACGCGGGCCAGAGGTACACCTCGCGCCACACGCCTTCAATGCCTAGCATGGCGGTCGCGCCCATACGCACGAAAGGCGGAGCACCACTGGACAACCTCACCCATGGCCTGGTTGGAGCCGCACTCGCCAAATCCGGCGCAGCGCGTACCACCCCGCTCGCCACCGCCACCCTGGTCATCGCGGCGAACGCGCCCGATATCGACGTGTTCAGCTACATGCGGGGCGAGTACTTCGCGCTGTCCTTTCGGCGAGGAATTACGCACAGTTGGCTGGCGCTGCTCCTGTTACCCTTCGTCGTGACCGCGGCGATGTTGACCTGGGATCGCTTGGTACGCCGACGGCGAAGTCCTGACGCCGAAGCTGTCCGAGCTTGGCCACTCCTGGCCTTGTCGACCATCGGCGTCCTCACGCATCCGGCGCTCGACTGGATGAACACCTATGGCATGCGTTGGGGCCTGCCCTTCAATGGCGCTTGGACTTACGGTGACGCCCTGTTCGTCATCGATCCGTGGATCTGGCTGGTACTGGGCGGCGCGGTCTTCTTGTCCGCGAAGCTGGACCGAAACGGCATCATCGCCTGGGCCTTTCTCGCGATGGTGGCATCGCTCGTCGTACTCGCCTTCCGTCTCGCCCTTCCGGTGAAAGCACTGTGGGTGACAGGCCTCAGCACGGTCTGCGTACTGCGGCTACGCCGCGACGATGCGAACCCCCTCGATGCAGCGCGCAGAACCACTCGCGCCCTGATCGCTGTTGGGCTGTACCTCCTCACCATGGTCTCGGTCGATCTGGCAGCGCGCCGCGACGTGCGCAGCGCGGCCATCGGCGCAGGGCTCGACGTGCGAGATCTCATGGTGGCCCCACAGCCCGCCAACCCGTTCAGGGCCGAGGTCGAGGTACTCACGAACGAGGGATACATCCCCGGAGACCACCGCTGGCTTGGCACTCCTCGAGTGCGTCTCTATCCGGAGGACTTCGTTCCGCTCGTCTCTGGCCCCGCGGGGTTGGGGGCGGCGCAACTCCAGGCCGTCGTTGCTGCCGCCCGGACTAGCCCCGAAGTGGGCCTCTATCATGTATGGTCACGCTTCCCATACGTGCGCGTAGACGAGGCAACGACCGGGTGGTCGGTTAGGTTCAGTGACGCACGTTACGATGGCCAATCGGGTGCAGGCGGCCTCAGTGGCATCACCATTACAGTCACCAATGAGGACCTCCGATGACGGCGAAGCTCTTCACTATAGATGAACGGGTGCGTTGGTCTGCGGTGGACAAGGCGGGGATCATCTTCTACGGCGCCTATGTGCGCTTCTTCGAACTCGCGGAAATGGAGTTGTTCCGCACGATCGGGATTCCCTACAGCGAGGTCTTCGATCGATTCGACATCTGGCTACCGCGGGCCCACCTAGAGTCGAGCTTCCACTATCCGTCGCGGTTGGACGACCGGCTGCGCGTGGCCGCCTACTTCACGCGCTTCGGCAACACGTCATTGAAGATCAACTTCGACATCTTACACCTTGGCTCTGGGCAGCTCGCCGTCTCCGGTCACGAGGTCCTCGTGTGCACGACACGGGACACGCTGAAACCTGTGCCGATACCGGCGGAGCTACGTGCGTTGATGGAGCCTTATCTGATGACCGTCGACGACGCCCGAGCAGAACTCGGGGTTTAGCGAGATGCAAGGGTAGGCGCAGCAGATCTCGGATACCCGGTACTAGATCCGCAACGCGGACGCCCGGGCCTTACACCCTGTGCTCAAGTCTGAGTAGCCGAAGACCAGGTTGTCTTCGTCCATAACGATGCCCTCTAGGATCCGAACGTCGGCGAGCAACTCCAGAATGATCTTGCCCGTGTCTCGGGCGAGCGTGCCCCCCAGGTCCGCCGAAGTCGGCGAACCCGATACTTGCCACGACCCGACGAGGCGAATCGACTCCGGCAGGGGGCCTCCACTACTGAATTGAGTGAAGCTCGCCTGGATTTCCGAGAGATCACATGCGTTGCGGGAGAACGTAATCGCCCAGCGACCATGGATGAGGGCCGGGTTGAACGCTGCCAGAGCGGTCGGGCTCTCGGCGTTGCACCCGAGCAGCGAGAGACAGGCCAGCGCCACTACAATTGTCTTGCTCAAGACTTCCTCACACGGTCATTGGCGTGGCTCTCGAGGGCCCTCATTCCGCTCAACATCTTCGTTGCGGGGGCCAAGCTAGCAAAGCGCTTCGTAACAGGCCATCGTTGCGGATGCAGCCCATCGAACCCATCTCAATCGATGCGATCTACGCGGCCCGAAATCGAATTTCCGGCGCAGCGATTCGTACGCCGCTTATTCCGCTTGATGTCCACGAGTCGCTTCCGGACATATGGCTGAAGCTCGAGTGCCTGCAGTCGATCGGGTCGTTCAAAATCCGGGGCGCGGCCAACGCCATGGCGCTGGCTGACCCCAAAGAACTAGCCGGCGGCGTGTACACCGGGAGCGCGGGGAATATGGCCCAGGGTGTGGCATTCAACGCGAAACGACTTGGCATTCCGTGCCGCGTCATCGTACCGGACACCGCGCCCCAGACCAAGCTCGACGCGATCGCCAGACTCGGCGCCACCGCTGTTCCCCTGCCCTTCGATGAGTGGTGGGCCGTACTCCGAGACCACGGTCACCCGGACGAGAGGGGTTTCTTCGTGCACCCGGTAAGTGATCCCTCTGTGATCGCAGGCAATGGTACCATCGGACTGGAGATCGTAGAGGACCTGCCCAACGTGGCCACGGTCGTGGTGCCGTTCGGAGGCGGCGGGTTGTCGTGCGGCATCGCTTCGGCCATGCGTTCTCTCAGGCCCGATGTGCCGGTCTACGCCGCCGAAGTAGACACCGCGGCGCCCCTTGCGGCGTCGCTCCTGGCCGGCGCGCCAGTCGACGTGTCGCGCCTGCCCTCGTTCGTCGACGGTATTGGCGGAAGCGGCTTGCTGCCTGAAATGTGGCCGCTAGCCTCGTCGTTACTCGCGGGCTCGCTGGTGGTCACGACCCAGGAGATTTGCGAGGCGATTCGTACGCTCGTGAAAGAGGCACACATCGTGGCAGAAGGCGCCGGAGCCGCTTCACTCGCGGCTGTGCTAAAAGGAGTCCCCCAGGCTCGAGAAGGCCCTGTCGTCGCGGTGATCTCAGGGGGAAACCTCGATCCGCGCGCCCTCACAACCATCCTCGATGACGGCATCCCTTAGTCCTCGAACGTCCTCACACGCTTGAGCTGGGCGAACGCAGGCCATAGACCCGCGTTCAGATGCTCCGCCGACCAATCCGCGAGCGGAGACTCGACCTTGCCGAAGCTTCCGGTGCGAGAACGGCACACCTCAGCATAATCGCAATACTGGCAATCGTCCGCTCTCTCGGTCGGCACAAAGTTCCCCGTCGCGACGCTGTCGAGCATATGGCCGAGAAGTGAAGTTAGACCTCCCAGCGCCATTCGCGAAAACACGAACGCCTGGTTCTCCCCACGTCGCGTTGGAAAATGGTATTCCCCAGCGACCACGGTTCCACCTAGGCGTTGCTCCGCCGCGTGGGCATAGAGAGCATGTTGGAGCCTACGCCCTCCGTTGAACGCTCCTGTTTTTCCTTCGAATTCACGTGGAATACCTGTCTTGTAGTCGACGACATGGACACCTTCGAGGTTCTCGTCCACACGGTCGATCGCGCCCCTGAGACGCAACTCCCCTTCCTCGAGAACTATGGTGACCGGGTCATCGGTGCCAAGGCCGAACTGCAGTTCCAGCGCCACCCACGGGGCAGTGCGCTGTCTGATCATGCGCACGAAGGAGCGCAGGTCTTCTTCTAACGCGGAGCGCTCCCTTCGCTTCACCCCTTCGCCTGGAACAGGCACATCGAGCTCGAGGCGGTGCAGGCAGTCCGTCAGAGTCTGCACCGCCAGCCCCTCAAAGCCGCTGTCCTCGATCTTCACTTTTTGAACCCGCGCCTCCCGCAGCGTCGTCTCGAAGACTTCGTGCAAGAGTCCGCCTCGGCGGAGCGGGTCCAGCCAGCGCTCGGGATCGAGTTCGGGGTCGTCCGGCGGGTACACCTTAAGAACCGACTTGTGTAAGTACCGCAGCGGGCACGCCCCCAAATCTTCTAGGCGACTCGCAGATACGACGATGCTCGGGTTCCTACGCGGGTCGAGTTCTTCCGGCCTGGCGGCGATCACACCGTGAACCGGGCCCGGCATTCCATCTCGGCGCGCCGCCTGCGTCGCAAGCCCGGCGTCGAGCCTCGGGAAGGCGGCACGCACACGATCTATACCACGGCGCATCACATTGCCGGAGCCCAAAGCCTCGAGCCACACATCGTCCCGGTCCAGCAGTGGCCGCCCCCCGCGCGGCACACGACACACAACCCGCCCCAGAGTCTTATCAAGGTCGTGGAAGGTCAGGCTTGGATCGCGACGCCCGAGGCGCAACACCTGGAGAAGCACCGGTGAGGGGCTCACCGTGCGCGCGACGGCAGCATCCCAGGCCCCGTAGCTGAGCGTGACCTGAGCGTTCCGGAGGCGCGCGAACAACGCCGCGAAGCCGAACGTCCGCTCGCGAAGCAATTCCGACGAGGTCGGCAGCCCCTCGCCTAGAACGCGACGATCGCTGTCGAGTAGAACGGGGTCCTGCACGCCAGCACCTGGAAGGCGCTCAGCGTCCGCCCCGACAATGAACACCGCCGGGCGTCCCGAATAGCCGCCGTGTTGGAGGTCCGAGAGATGCAGGCTCCCTCCCTCCGATGACCACGGCGCTCCCGGATCGTCGGGGCGGCCCCGAGGGTCCGGCGCACGCACGCGCAGGTCGAGATAGCGTCTCAAGATCGTGACCGCGGCCCGAAAGTCCGTCCTCCGGCGCAGCGTAGCCTCGATCCGCTCAAGCACCTGATTGATCGCCTCGCGTGCCCCCCGGTCCGCCCCGTCACCTTTGGGAACCCGCCGCAAGAAGGCGCGCAGGCCGCGCGCCAACTCAGCGGGTGACACCAACTGCCCTCCTTCACCGATCCTGTCCGGAACGGCAGGTGTCGCCTTGAGCGTGGGATAAAGAATCGACCGCAGGGCCTCCAACTCACCTCGAGACCGGTCCCGCCGGCGCGCAAACGTCTCTTCGCTTTCCCCGTTGCCGGGTTCGAGCGCGTCGACTGATTCCAGCGCGGCTCGAATCTGGGTGCGATATCTCTGCCTTCCCCACCCGATCCGCAGGCTCCGAAAACGACGTGACAGCTCGGCGGGCGCGTGGAAGTAGCGCGTGCGTTTTGGCCGTAGATCCCCGGCTTCAAGAAGACGCCGAATCGCATGGGATTGAAAACCCTCTTCGATCCAGTTCAGATAAGCGCGCACGACACGCCCCGGACGCGTGCGCTCCACCGGTAGGCCCACCGCATAGGTCACGGGGATCCCCATCTGCGTCGACAGCGCGTGTAAAGCAGAGCCGTAAGCCGCGGGGTCGGGCGTGATGATCTCGACCTGGTCCCAGGCCGCGCCCTGCTCGACCACACGCCGCAGCACCTCACGCAGCTCGTCTGTGATCGACGCGGCCCGGAAGAGCCCTGCCTCCAGCGCCGAGTCCGCATCCGGCCGTTCCGTCGGGGCAAACAGATATGACGCTGCACTACCCTCAGAGTGTCGATTCCAAAGCACAGAGTCGGGGATCTCAAGGCCCACGACAGGGTCCGTTTCGAGCACCTTGGCGCCGCGAGCCTGCAGGGCAGCAAGCAGCCGCCCCAGCAGGCCTCGGGTGCTCAGGCCTGGAATCAGCACGACTTCGTCCGCCCCGAGAGTCACGGGCATTTTGGTGCCTTCACTCTCGAGGGCCGCCAACGCGCCCGTGAGCACAGTTGCCGCATCGGCGCGACGACGCTGGGTTAAGAGGCGTTCGTAGCGCTGTAACACCCGCAGGAGGAAGAGTTTCTTGGACCAATCCCCGAGGCGGGCCGCTTCGAGGTTGTTCGGCCCGATGCCAGACAGTCTCAGGGCGATCACAGCTCCGTGCACTCGCTCCCTGAAGCCCACCCCTTCACCGAGCTCCCCGAGCCCACGTCCCTCCAGCAGCAGTGCCTCGTCGAGCGCCTCATCGAGAAGCGCTTGTTGCTCGAAGCCGTCGATGGTCCGTAGCCCAGCCCGCTCAATCTCCTGGCGGGCCAGGCGCGTCGCGAGGGGGCGGAGCGTGGTCACTTCGAAACCGATCCACCCGACGCCCTCGAGTGACAGGCGTCTCAACAGCTCGCGACCCCCACCGAAGGTCGGCGAAATGATCAACTTCCGCGCGACGGGTCGCCGCTGCGCCAGTCGGGCGAGCGCATCGACGAGGTGGGGGGTGGAGGGCGAGCTCATCCGCTCCGAGCGTGAGGGTGCGAAGGATGGCGCCAACATAGGGCTCGACACCTTCCCGGGGGAGGCCGGGTTATCTTGTCACACCGAATAGAGGTGAGTCGTTTAGGGATATGACCTGACAATGTGGACTTTCGTCTTGGATTCGTAGAGGCACATGAAGAAACGAACGATCGCAATCTTGAGCATCGTAATGGCGTCCTCCGCGTGTGATGCCGTCGAACCGGTCATGTGCACTCTTGAGGCGCGCGCCGGAATCAACGTGGAAGTATTCGACGCCATGAACGGTGAATCGATCACGGAGGGGTCCACGATGACCCTCAGGGACGGCGACTCCGTCGAGACCTCCACGGGTGTAATCGGCCTCCCGCTGCTGGGCGCATATGAGCGCGAAGGTACCTACGACGTCTCGGTGGCCCATCCGGGATACCACATTTGGCACCGGGCCGACATCAGGGTCACCAAAGACGAGTGCCACGTGCGTCCGGTGGTGTTGCGAGCAGACATGGAGATGGTCAGCACACCCTAGGCGCACGCTCGGTGCACTGGCCAACAAGACGGGGCGCCCCCAGGAAGGGGGCGCCCCGTCTGCGGCCAGGGTCCGAAGGCCCTGCGGGGGGCGTACCCCCCCGCAACGCGACGTCGCTCCGCGATGTCGCGTTGCGGCTACTTCACGAAGAGCATGTCGCGGTAGGTCGGCACTGGCCACAAATCATCAGGAACAACCCGCTCCAGCCGATCCACGACATCCCGAACCGCGGTGAGCGCTGGGATGATGTTGCTCCTCATGTGCTCTGCCTTAGACAAAATCGTGTCGCCGCCCAGTTCTTGGTTCTGACTCGCTAGAACCGCAAGCATGTCCGTCAATTGATTCACGAGTTCCATGACGTGCCGGGCCGTCGCGAGCACACCCTCGGCCCTGAGGCCCACGTCATCAGCCCGCTCAGCCGTGGTGAGCAGCTCGCTCAGATACCTTGTCGCGGCAGGCAGTATCATGGTTTGCGCCATGTGCTGGCCGGTTTCGCCTTCGATGTTGATCGTCATGAAGTACTGCTCGACATAGATCTCGTAGCGTGATTCCAACTCGCGGTGGGAGAGCACGCCGTACTTCTCAAAGAGCGCGACATTCTTTGGGTCGACGATCTTCGGGAGCGCATCCATCGTATTGCGGAGGTTCAGCAGGCCGCGCTTTTCGGCCTCGACAACCCACTCCTCCGAGTAGTTGTCACCGTTGAAGACAATATGCTTGAACTGGGGAATCTCACTCGCGAGGAGGGCGCGCAGGGCCTCATCGAAGGCGACGCCTTTCTCCAGGTCTGCCTCGAGTAGGGTGCACAGTTCGTCGATTGACTCGGCGACAATCGTATTGAGGACCGTGGCCGGGAACGACACGCTCTGGGACGACCCCAGCGCTCGGAACTCCCATTTGTTGCCCGTGAACGCGAACGGGGAGGTCCGGTTTCGGTCACCGGCATGCTTCGGTAGCCGAGGCAGCACGTTCACACCAAGGCCCATCAGCCCACCGGACTTACTCGTCTTGGCCTCGCCGGCCTTTTCGATCTGCTCGAAGATGTCCTGCAGTTGATCGCCCACGAACGCAGAGATGATCGCCGGCGGCGCCTCGTTCGCCCCCAGTCGGTGGTCATTACCTGCATGGGCGACGGAGGCGCGCAACAGATCCTGATGCCTGGCAACAGCCCTGAGAACTGCTGCGGTGAAGAACAGGAACTGCATGTTGTCGTGGGGTGTTTCGCCGGGCTCGAGCAGGTTCTGCTCGCTTGTGCCGATCGACCAATTGAGGTGCTTGCCTGAGCCATTGATGCCCTGGAAAGGCTTCTCGTGAAGCAGGCACACCAATCCGTAGTTACGCGCCACGCGACGCAGCGTTGACATCATAAGCTGCTGATGGTCCGCCGCCGGGTTCGCGTCTTCATAAATGGGTGCCATCTCGAACTGGCCGGGAGCCACCTCGTTGTGCCGGGTGGTGACCGGAACGCCGAGCTTGTAGAGCTCTAGCTCCACCTCGTTCATGTACTCAAGCACTCTCGCCGGGATCGACCCGAAGTAGTGGTCGTCCATCTCCTGGCCCTTCGGGGGCTTTGTACCGAAGAGCGTACGGCCGGTCGTGATCAGGTCAGGGCGGCGATAGAAGAACTCCTCGTCGACGAGGAAGTACTCCTGCTCTGGGCCGCACGTGGCTCTCACAGCCTTCGGAGGCGAACCGAAGAGCTTCAGAGCCCGCCTGCCCTGCTCGTCGATCGCATGGATCGAGCGCAGCAGTGGAGTCTTCTTGTCGAGCGCGTCTCCCGCCCAAGAAGCGAAAGCGGTGGGGATGCAGAGATAGGCGCCACCAGGCCCCTCCATCAGGAACGCAGGCGAAGTCGGATCCCAGGCGGTGTAGCCGCGGGCCTCAAACGTCGCGCGCAGACCACCTGACGGGAAAGACGACGCATCCGGCTCCCCCTGAACGAGCGCCGACCCGGAGAATGCGGTAATGGCCCTCCCGTCACCCGTCGGCTTCAAGAAGGAGTCATGCTTCTCCGCAGTGGAACCCGTCAGCGGCTGGAACCAATGTGTATAGTGCGTGGCTCCTTTCTCGAGGGCCCAATCCTTCATGGCGTGGGCGACCGCGTCCGCGACCGAAGGATCCAGGTCGGTTCCATTCCGCATCGTCGACTGGAGTGCTTCAAACTGCGGCTCCGGCAACCGCTCCTTCATCTCGTGAAGACCGAAGACGTTCATGCCGAAGACCGTCTCAAGGTTCGTCCGTTTCTGCTCTGGACTCTCTGAGGGCGGAGCTGACGTGTAGCGGGCTGCGGCCAAGGTATCAAAGCGGGGAGTCGTGCGGTTCATCGGCAGAACCTCCTAGTCGAGCCGAGCTGGAATGGTCTGGGGAGGAAGCTCGCGCGCTTGGGGGCTCCCTTCAATGCCAATGGCCATCAAATTAGCCCAACCATATTTACGCTAAACTTGCTAGAGTAAGCTCGTATTTCTATCTTTTGTGCATGATTTTCCTTGGTCGTACGCGGGAATTAGGCCGATTACGCGCGGCATTCGACCGCCGAGACGCCTCTATACTACGGGTGACGGGCATGCGCGGCGTGGGAAAGAGCGCGCTGCTCCGCCGCGCCTGTGCCGACTTCTCTTCACTTGTATTTCGGTGCGCACCCGCATCAGATCAAGCACAGAGGGCAGCGCTCCAGGCTGCGCTCGGAACACCAATCGCGGGCGTACACGATTCCTCTGAGCTGAAGTCTTGGGCGGCGCTCCTTCAAGACGCAGCAGAAATGGCGGAACCAGGCGGAAGAGGGTTCGTCCTCGTTGTGGACGACGCCTACCGCCTGGCTCACGGACGTTCGCGCCTTGAGAGCCCGCTCGCCGCCGTCGTGGATCGGGCACGAGCGGAGCAGCGTGCGCTCCACGTGGTTCTCGTGAGCCATGATCGCGCATCCCTTTCATTCCCGAAGCTCGGAGCGTTCACGGGTGGAGACCTGCACGTCGAGCCGCTCCCCTTCCGCTCCGCCATTGGGCTGCTCCCTGGAAGCAAGCCGAGGGACTTCATTCGCTCCTACGCCGTCTTTGGCGGGGTGCCTCGAACGCTCGGGCTGCTGGACCCAGCGCTCACGCTGTCCACGAATATCCGCAACATCATGCTTGAGCCAGAAGCCGACCTCTCGGCCGTCGGCGCAGATTGGCTGGAGAGAGACGTCCAGAATCCGACGCGTTACTACGCGGTGCTCTCGGCGCTCTCCCACGGCCAAGCGGACTGGGCCGCCGTGCACGCGGGCGTACCGGACCTGACGGCCAGTGGGCAGGTGGCGCCGTACGTGCAGCGCCTTGAGGATCTCGGCGTAGTGCGTGTGAGCCGGTCGCTTGATGCCGCGCCACGAAGTCGGTCTCGTCGGTACCAAGTGACCGATCCGTTCTTGGCCTTTTGGTTCCGCTTCGGCCTACCGAACCTCTTCGTCTCGGGACGGGACCCCAGCGCGCATTTCAAAGAGGCGATTCGCCCCCTACAGGACGCGCACACCGCCAGCATCTTTCCAGAAGTCTGCCGCCAGTATATGGAGCACGACGCTAGCGAACAGCTCAGTTCAAACGCGCGTGAATCGGGGAGCCTGTGGGGAGCAGACCACCAGATCGACGTCGCGGGCATTCTCGCTTCCGGCGCAGCCTACTATGGCAGCTGCCATTGGACGGCCATCCCAGAGTCAGCGAACCCGCTTGCTGACCTGGACTCATCGATCCGAGAGACCCGCTACGGATTCGGACGGGAGGCACGCCTACGAATTCTATTCTCTGCCCGCGACCTACCGCGTTCGGTCGAACGCGAGGTCGCAAGGCGAGCCGATGCCTCGATGGTCGGAGCCGAAGCCCTGACCGGACTGGACGCCGGACGTCCCTAGAGCGATTTCATCAGCGGCAGCGTTATACGTCTAGGTTCTTCACGTACTTGGCGTTCTTCTCAATGAACAGGCGTCGCGGCTCGACTTCGTCGCCCATAAGTCGATCAAAAAGGCTCGACGCGATCGCCCCATCTTCGATCTGCACCTGGAGGATCGTACGTGCGTCAGGATCCATCGTGGTCTTCCACAGCTGGTCCGGATTCATCTCACCCAGACCCTTGTAACGCTGGATCGTGATGCCCTTCGAGTCGCCGACCTTTCCGCCAAGCCGCTTCAGAAAAGCGTCCCGTTCTCCGTCGTTATACGCGTAAAAGTCGCTCTTCCCTTTGTGCACCCGGTACAGCGGCGGCTGAGCGATGTAGATGTACCCCGCTTCGATCAGCTCGCGCATCTGCCGGAAGAAGAACGTCAACAGCAACGTTCTAATGTGTGCCCCGTCCACGTCGGCGTCGGTCATGATGACGATCTTGTGGTACCGCGTCTTCGTGAGGTCGAACTCCTCGCGAATCCCTGCACCGATCGCCGTGATCATGGCGCGAATTTCTTCGTTGGACAGGATCTTGTCGATGCGGGCGCGCTCCACATTCAGGATCTTGCCCTTCAGCGGAAGAATCGCTTGATACCCGCGGTCACGGCCCTGCTTCGCACTGCCGCCAGCGGAGTCTCCCTCAACCAGGTATAGCTCACACAGCGCCGGGTCAGAGAACGAACAGTCGGCGAGCTTCCCTGGCAGAATACCACCCTCAAGGGAGCTCTTCTTTCGAGCCAGGTCCCGTGCCTTACGCGCTGCTTCGCGCGCCCGAGCCGCCTGCAACGACTTTTCAATAATTGCCTTGGCGGCCTTGGGATTCTCTTCCAAGAAGATGGCCAAGTGTTCGTTCACCGCCGTTTCGACGGCTCCCCGAACCTCGCTATTCCCTAGCTTGGTCTTGGTCTGGCCTTCAAATTGAGGCTCCATGACACGAATGCTCAGCACGCACGTGAGACCCTCGCGGACGTCGTCTCCGGAGAGGCCCTCGTCCTTCTTGAAGATCTTGGCTTTTCGCGCATAATCATTGATCGTGCGCGTCAGGGCCGCCTTGAGCCCCGTGAGGTGCATGCCTCCTTCGTGGGTGTTGATGTTGTTCACGAAGGTGTGCGTGTTTTCACTGAAGCCCTGGTCGTACTGCAGCGCCAGCTCGATCTCCGCCTCGGGCCTCGACGCCTCGAAGTAACAAATCTTGTCGTGGAGTGCGCCTCGGCTACCGCGCAGGTATTCGACGTACTCGGCGATACCACCCTGGTAGACGTAGTCCTCCGACTGGCCGCCATCGCGCTCGTCCACCAGCGTGATCCGGAGCCCCTTGTTCAGGAAGGCCAACTCTCGGAGGCGGTTTGACAGCACCTCGTACGAATAGACCAACTCAGAAAAGATCTCGTGGTCCGGCTTGAACCAGACCTTGGTGCCATTGCCTTGCGCCTTGCCGATCTCTTCGAGCTCCTTCGTCTTGATTCCCCGCTCGTAGCGCTGGTGGTACTTCTTTCCACCACGGGAAATTTCGACCTCAAGAAACGCCGACAGGGCATTCACCACGCTCACACCCACGCCATGTAGACCACCCGACACCTTGTAGGTGTCCTTGTCGAATTTTCCGCCCGCATGGAGCGTCGTCATCGCGAGTTCCACGCCTGGCACTTTTTCGATCGGGTGGATGTCCACCGGAATACCACGACCGTCGTCGACGACCGTGATCGAGTCATCCGAATGCATCGTGACGGTGACGCCCGTGCAATAGCCGGCCATCGCCTCATCGATCGAGTTGTCCACGACCTCGTACACGAGATGGTGCAGACCTCGCGCCGACGTCGAGCCGATGTACATGCCCGGACGTTTTCGGACTGCCTCCAAGCCCTTGAGAACCTGTATCTGCCCGGCATTGTAGTCGTCGGCCTTCTGCTTCTTTTTCTCTGCCATGTCCGCTCCGTGAGCGTTAATCGCGGTGGTCCGCTGCTATTCAGTCTCCGCCAACACGAAGACGACCTTCTCGAGAGGGACGTCCGGGAGGGCTTCGTTCACGCGCTCCAGAAAGTCCCGTTTCAACATGTTCAACTCCATCAGCCAAGCGCTCGTACGTACCTCGACGATGAGCGTGGCATCTGAGACACTCCGCGCCCGTGTCACCGCGGCTACATGCTCGCCAACCAACCCAGCCCAGAGATCGAGAACATTCATGCGCTCGACCTGTTTTTTCACACCGTGCTTTTCCAGCAAGCCTGAGAGCACGGAATCCACGCGAACGGGCCTTCCGCCCCTCACGTCGAGATCTTCCCCGACTCAATCCGCCAGCGCGGAAGCGAGTCACGCCGCAGTCGTACGTCGGCTTCTTTCGGGGCGGTCAGTACGACCTGCCCGGTCTCTTCAGCCTCCATCAACTCTAACACCCGCTCGCTACGACCTTCGTCCAACTCTGCAAACACATCGTCCAAAAGGATCAACGGCCTCTGACTCCGAGTGTCCCGGATGGTCTGAGCCTCCACGAGACGCAGCGCCAAAGCGGCGGTTCTCCTTTGCCCTCCCGAGCCATACGTCCGCAAATCGAGTTCATCGTCCGCGTCTTCGAGGCGCAACAAAATGTCGTCCCTATGTGGCCCGACAACCGTCGTACCCATGCGCCGCTCACGCTCAGATGACGCAGAAAGAGCTTCTTGGAAGGCTGCACAAATATCCTCCCCAGACGTTGCTCCCTCAAGTGAGACGTTGGGGCGATACGCCATGCGGGCGCCCTCTCCGTTGGAGACTCTCCGGTAATAATCCCCAAAGGCCCCACCTCGACCCTGGACCCAATCACGCCGAGCACCCATCACCACTGCACCGGCCGTCACCAACCCTTTGTCCCACGCCTGTACCACCGCACCCGGCTGCCCTGTTTTAAGAGACGCGTTGCGCCTTACGAGGACCTTGCGGTAGCCCTGAAGGGCCGACATGTAGCCAGGCTGGTTCAGGGACAGCACGATGTCGATGAAACGTCGACGCTCCGACGGTCCCCCACTGACCAAGTCGATGTCGGCAGGCGAGAACACCACCGCAGCCAGATGTCCGAGCGCATCACCCATACGCACAGGCTCGGCGCCGTCGACCGTGACCTTCTTGCGCTTGCCACGCCGCTCGAACGCCGCCGCGACAACCTCAGACCGGACCGAAGCATCAGTGGGCTGCATCGTGCCAGCTACCCGAAACACACCCTCTTCGAAAGAAATCAATTCCTGATCGCGAGCACCGCGGAACGAGCGCAGTGTCTCCAAGTAATAGATCGCCTCAAGAAAATTGGACTTCCCCTGGGCATTGTCGCCGATCAACGCGACACCCTCGGAGGGAAGTTCAAGCTCTTGACTTCCGAGGTTGCGGAAGTGGCGGATGGCGAGCCCGCTCAGGCGCACGGACCGGCGGTTGGGAGAGTCCCTAAATTCATGCGAGAATTTAGCGGTTCTGGAGCCCGATGACCAGCCCGACCCCGAGCCACAAAACGCTTGTTCTACAACGTTTTTTCAGGTATCGCGCGGCCGATTTCGGTCGGCCTAATCCGGAGCGAGGCCCGGCCGGGACGGGCGGGCCGCGGGAAGCGTCGTTCAACGCCCCTTGAAGTCTGCCTTTCGCTTCTCGATGAAGGCCGCCATGCCCTCTTTCATGTCGTCCGTGGACGCGAGTAGGCCGAAGAGGGAGGACTCGAAGTCGAGCGCGTCCGGCATGGCTGTATCGACCGCACGGTAGATCGACTCAAGCGCCATCCGCATCGCGACGGGGCCGTTCTTCGTGATTTTACGCAGGAAGGTCTTGGCATCGTCGAGCAAGGACTCGCGGGGGTAGACCGCAGAGATGAGACCGATTCTTTCGGCGCGTTCGGCATCGACCATGTCGCCCGTGAGCGTAAGCTCGATGGCCCGCCCCAAACCGATCAGCCGTGAAAGTCGGATCGTGCCTCCGTAACCGGGAATGATGCCGAGCCCAACCTCAGGGAGCCCGAACCGTGCATTCGCACTCGCGACCCGCATGTGACAGGCCAGAGCCAGCTCGCAGCCTCCACCGAGCGCGTACCCGCCTACGGCGGCCAAGACGGGTTTCGGGAAACGCTCGATGTAGCTGAAGACCTCCTGACCGTCTCGGCTCACCCTCACACCTGACAGTGAGTCCATCTTGGCCAACTCACCGATGTCGGCACCCGCCACAAAAGCCTTTTCGCCGGCACCCGTGAGAATCACGCCCCTCACGTCCTCGTCGTCGTGGAGGCTCCTAAACACCTCGCCCAATTCGGTGACAACTTCCGCGTTGAGGGCGTTGAGCTTGTCTTGGCGGTCGATGGACACAACAGCAATCTCACCATCCCACTCGACTCGAATGTGCGTGAGGTCGGCCATGATGAATCACTCCTTTCCGTGCGCGTTCAGGTGTCGGAACACAGCAAGATAGCGGCCTGCACGGTGATGGAAAAACGCCGGCGCACCCCTTACCTTTGCGCGCCGTCCGCGTCGCAAGAGCATTCTCAAAGTCCGAAGCAGGAGCCCACATGAGTAGGTCCTTGAACAAAGTCATGCTGATCGGAAACATCGGCAGTGAGCCCGAGATCCGAGCGACCTCGTCAGGCGCACGCGTTGCAAAGATGTCGCTCGCGACGAACCGATCTTGGTCTGACCGTTCGGGCCAACAGCAGGAGAAAACTGAGTGGCACCGGCTCACGTTCTTCGGGCGCCTGGTGGACATCGTGGAGCAGTGGGTCAAGAAAGGCGACCGTCTCTACGTCGAGGGCCGCGTAGAGTACTCCCAAACAACGGACGATCAAGGCGGCGTCAAATACTGGACCGACATTGTGGTCAACGAGATGGTGATGCTCGGGTCCTCCGGCGGCGCGGGTGGGAGCGCCGGGGGTGGTGACTACGGCGGTGGCGGCGGTGACGGCGGTGGCGGCGGTGGCGGCGGGGCGCGGCCGCCAGTGAATGAGCCCGACGACGATTTGCCGTTCTAGAGCCGCCACACCACACCGGGTGGACCCACAGGGGCCCATTAGGTCACGCCCCCGTAAACCGCCCTCTACCCTCCGCCCATCGGCATGGGCGGCAGCGAGCGTAGGAACATCCACACGGCCTGCTTCTCCACGTCGGCCATGGCTTGCCCCAACGGCAGCCACGGCATGAACTGTGGCTCAACCTGACGACCATCCGGGCGCACGCCGGTCGCGAAAAACGACATGAAGTCAGCCTCGGTCCACGTGCCGATCCCAGTATCGATACCAGGCGTCAGGTTACCCGCGGCAGGAAACTCAGGTCGCATCCCTGGGATCGGGCCGCCTGCATAATCGAGGGAGTGACACCCGACGCAGGACGACGCGATGTACGCCCCATATTCCGTGGTCACCCCAACTTCAGGTTGGCCAAAGGGAAGGTCATCGTGGTCAACTACCTCGGCGGCCAAGAGCGGAACGTCACCTGCTAGGTAAAGCGCGCGCCCCAGTGGCCCAACCCGCTGCTTGAGAGGCTCGCTGTCCACCGACGGCATTGACTTGATCCAACTCACGAGCGCACCGAGGTCGTCGGGGCCGATTGATCCGTACTCGGCGGAGGGCATCACGAGCAACGCGGTCCCATCGGGCCGGACGCCATGCCTAATCGCGCCCACCCAATCCTCATCTTTTGGTACATGAATCGGTGCCCGTTTTCGCCAGCCGTCAGGTTCGCACCAGTCACGGTTCCGAAAACCGGATCGTCCACGAAGGTCCGGCCGCGGAGGTCCGGCCGCGGAGGTCCGGCCCATGGCAGTCCGTGCAGCCGCGAATGTCGGCGATGTGGGCACCAAGAGCGAGCGTGGTCGAGTCGTCGCTCGTCACGATCGACGCTGGGTCAACGTCGCACCTGACGCTCATCCTCTGAGACGAGAGGAAATACACCGCCCCGAGCGTCAGCGCGAAAAGGACCAAAACGCCGGCCACGACTTTGGCCAGCAACCGCAGGATCTTCATCGGGGAGGCTCCGAAGACTGTCAGTCGATATTGATCTTGGCCTCTGATTCCCACAGACCCATGAAATATTCTTCGTAACTATCCGGATTCGTCAGATAGTCCGGCAGCCACAAGTCGAAGGGGGGCAACGTCACCTTCCTCGACAGCCAGGTGGTCGCAATGCGAACCATCTCGACGTAGGTGAGGTCGCCTTCGCCCCCTTCCTCTCTGTAAGCCCGATGAGCGAGAAGATAGATCTCGTCTGGGCTCAAATAAAGAAGAAGATCCGCGACCTGCGCAGAGCAATAGTCGAGGTACTTCGCACGCAGGACCTCTCGTGGCTCGGCCGAGCCCGCATCGCCTGCGTCCACGGCGACCCTCCCACTGGACGTGAAAAACCCCTCGGTTACACCGAGCGCGATATCCCCGTATAAAAAGGGCCGAATCGCGCCCTAGGTATGAACCGGGGGGCCGGGTTACGCAAGACTAAGAGACGGCCTGCGGAGCCTCCTCGACGGGCGTCTGCGTCGTGTCCTGACCCTGTTCCCTCAGATGACGATAGATGGAGCGACGCGTAAGCCCATACAGAACGACGCGACTCAGGAACTCAGGGTCCGACTTCTGGACCTCTTCAGCCTGAGCAGCGATATCGCGCGGCAAGCGCACGTTCAACTGTACGGAACACGTCTCCCACATAGACACACCTCGCCCTGAAAACAGGTTGGAAAAATTCAGATTCTTCGGGAACCGCCCGTCGTAGCGATGCATCTCCAGACGGAACGGAGGGGGGTCGCCAACGTCCTCGACTCAAGAGCATGTTAAAGCCCAATTTTGGAGGGCGCAACCCCCTTGTGGCCTACAACACAAGAATGTTATAGAAAGGCAAGTCGTTGCTACGAAACGACTTACGATTTTCCATTTTTTCCTAAACCAACTGTTCCCAAAAGAGATCGCAGCTTAAGGTTTTGACGATTCCGACGCCGGAAGTGCAAGTGGCTCACGGAGTTTGGCAATCGCGACTTCCCCGAAATACTCTCAATTTGGCGCGGCACTTTTTGCAATAAATGCCTTACGGGAGAGTCGACCTCAAAAAGGCTTCAAGCGACGCAGTTTCAAAGCCAATGAAGCGATCGCGCAGGTCGGACGGGTCCGACTCTCGGAAGATCATCGCGGTCCGATGCACTCTTCCGGACGCGGGTTCTTGGAAGGCGATGTAGCCACGCCAGCCGGAACCGTCTCTGAAAGACTTGAGTTGGGCCCACCACGGAGTCCCTGCAAATTGGAAGGCGCGAACTTCTACCGTCGCTGGCGCCTCCGCGGTCGGCGCCTCCGCGGCGACGCCCCAATCACGCAGGTGTTCTTCAGGGTGCTCCGAGAGGTCTTGGCACCACACCGAGAAGGGAGGTAGGGGCAAGAGCACCTCGCAAAATCCGATGAGCATCTCAAGCGGTTCTGTATCGACGTCACCGAACCCGGCGGCCCGCGCCGAGCGGACCATGGGGCGAATCGCCTCACGGGGCATCATGTGAACGAGATGCGTCGCCTGACGCCTGCGATAGGCCTCGTAGCGCCACTCGAGCTCTTCGAATTCGAGCCCTACCGGTCCAGCACTTCGTTCAGAAAAAGGCTGGGGGGCAATCACCTATCCAGTATCCGTCGAGTTCTGCGGTAGCTCAATGGACCACCTGTGAGCCCTCAGGCGGCGGAGCCAACACGACAGACTGGGGCGAGACTTCCCGAGCGCGTATCGCACTGAGCGTTTCACGTTCGCCGAAGGTCTCCATGAGGGGCGCAACGGTGTTGAATCGCAATGGCTCGAAACGAGCCATTAGGGTCGAGAGGCCACGTCGCATCGCACCCAGGCTGACCCTCGCCTCGGTGAACGAGGTCGGTAGCGGCAGCCGCACCTCATACTCGATCGCGTCTGCGTCACCGACGGGATCGTAGCGTCGGAGATCTGCGGTAGGGAACGCATCCGCCAGGGCGTGCTCCAGTTGCGCGTCCGGTTCGCGCATCGCTGTCCTGAAGACGAGTGCACACGCATCGTAGTCGAGGTGGGCTCGTGTCAGGCGGCCGGGGCCGAGTACGAAGCGGATCGAGGTGCCCTCGTGCAGATCGAAGTCACGGCAGATATCCCTGTACCCGATGCGCAGGAAGGTCGGACGGGTCAGCGGACCGAACCCTACCCTCTCCAGAATGTGGAGGCCAAGCTTGAAGGCATATCGGCGTAACGGCTCACTGTCGTCTACAGATGCGGTGGCCGTGATCAGGCTCGCCACGTGGTCGAGGGTGGGCTCGTAGACCCAGTCGAGCACGACCAGCTCGGTGCTCAGATCGAGAACCTTCACGCGGCCGCTTCCCAGATCGACGACCTCTGACGACGCGGCGTAGCGACCCTCGACCACCAGCGCGAGGCCGATGTCCTCGATGCGACCACCTGGCGCGTCCATTTCGTGGACGTCTCGGTACTGTACGACGGCCCGTGTGAGAGGGAGTTCGCAAATCCCGGGAACGTCTCCCATCGCCTCAGGCCGGGCGTGGGTCAGTGTGCTGGGTTCCATAGACAGGTCTCGTCCCCCGCCGACCACAGAGGGGTCGGCGAAGATTTTATTGGAAAACAAACCCGGCCATAAGCCGGGTCAGGTCCACCGCCGCTGGGCACAAAACCCAGCAAGCACAACATTTCTTGAAAAACGACGCTACATGTTCGTCCCAACGATAATGATCTGTTTACGACATCCGCAAGTAAAACTTCTCTGACGGCCCGCCGACGCGCCGAATCACGCCTTGCTCAGCCCCTTTGACCCAATCATCTTGCGCCGGTGATTCCTTCGCAGGAACGCCCCCTCGTCGGCCCGCGCATCACATCGACCACGCCTTCATGAATCTACTCACCGAACGTAGACGCTCGGTTGCGTTCATCGAGAAAGACGGAGAGACCTGGGCGTGCTTCTTGGTCACGGTACCGGAGGAGGACGGCCTTTGGCACGGCTACTTCTCGTTCCGACCCGGCCACGGAGATGAGGGCGAAGACGAGGTCAGGACTGCCGACATCTTCATAGAGGACTCGGAAGCGGAGATCCATGAGAAGGCGAGAGGACTCGGTCGCCCTCTCTTGGCGGGCCTCCTCGATTCATCGCTCCACACCAGCCGTCGCAACGGCCGTGACGGCCCAAGACTGCGTGGTCGGTTTCGCACCCTGCTGAAGGAAAACGCTCAGGAAATCGCTGGAGATTGGGCGACGGACGGAGAGACACCGCCAAGCGAAGAAGAACGCGATCGACTGCGCTCGCTTTACGCATCGTATCGGTTGGATCAGGTATCCCACTTCATTTGCCTGGTCGACCCAGCGGCCTTCGAGGACGCGGTGGACAAGATCCTGGCGGGCGGGAGCGTCGACTTTCGCACCACGGACCGGGTCCAGTTCGCCATGATGGTGGTGGACCACATTGAGCGGATGCTTCCACTCCCCGACTTCGACGCCTGGGCCGATGATTTCTTGGCACACCCCGAAGCCTACCGGCTTTACACCCACACGCTACACCGAGAGGGTCGCCTGCCCTAGGCAGCCCCTCTCCTGAGACGTGTCACCGCCCGCGACGCTCTCTCTTGGCGTGTGTTATTCAGCCAGGCGTTGTGTAGCCTGAGGGGGCCGTATAGCTTTCTGAGCTTTACTTTATTCAGTGTAATCAACCTGGGAGCGTGATCGTCTTGGAAGTAGTAATCCAGGATAACGAGAGCCTTGATCGAGCCCTGCGTCGTTTCAAACGCAAGGTGCAACGGTCTGGACTCTATTCCGAACTCCGTAAGCGCCGCTTCTATGAGAAGCCCAGCGCGCAGCGGAAGCGGAAGCGTGAAGCGGCGATTCGCCGTGAACGCAGACGTCAGCGTCGCAGGGTCTAGTGCCCTGAGGTGACTCGGCTGAAAACGGCCCTCCTGCGGGGGGGCCGTTTTTTTTGCCCCTATGCTGGGCAGCGGGCACGGTACGTTAGTCGATGCCCCGGCCGACGCGATCCCATCGAATCTCGCGCAGCACCGGGAAGGGCCGGTACGAATTGGCGTTGTATGAGAAATACGTGAAAGCCACGCGACCTTCGAGGCGCCACGATTCCAGCAGACCCCAATACCGAGAGTCATAGCTCGAGTCCCGGTTGTCACCCAACATGAAATAGTACCCTTCGGGTATCGCGATGGGGCCCCAGTGGTGCCGCGACGGCTGGTAACTGGCACGGTCGACCCCTTCCACGAGGTAGTCACGCTGCCATTCAAAGTCCGGGCTGCGCTCGTCCTGGCCTCGAATGGGGTTGAGATACGGCTCGACCTGCTCTTCCCCGTTTAGAAACAGCGTGCCCCCACGCATCTCTAGGGTGTCATCCGGGACCCCGATCAACCGCTTCACCAGCTTCATGTCGACTTCATGGCGCGGGTCGAAGACCCATACCTCGCCACGACGGGGTCGAGAGTAGCCCGGAGTGCGCCACGAGGTTCCTGGAATGCGAGCGCCAATCGCCGCCTGATTCGCAACGAGCATGTCCCCCACCAGAAGTGTGTTCTCCATCGAACCCGACGTGATCACGAACGTCTGCAGGACGAAGGTGCGCATGACCACGAAGAGAAGGACGGCGACTCCCAGCGACTTGAGCCATTCGGTCAGCGCGTTCTCCTTCCTGGCCTTCTTGGATTGGCCCCGCTTTTGGCGACGAATCTTCGGGACCGCGTCGTCAGGTGCAGGCTCCGCCTCGGCTGTCGATCCGGTTTCGTTTGACTGGGGTCGTTTCTTCATGTGCCGAAAGTAGGGCCTTGGGCCATCGAGGCACCATCCGCCATGGATCGTCGGTGAGTCCCGCGCTGCCCGAATGCCGCCGTACTTCTTGAATGGCCTTCTAGCTACCGACCAAACCGTAACGATTGCGGAGGGCGCTGATGCCCTCCGGTCGCCCCAGCACCGTCAGACGATCCTCGTTCAGGAGTTGGGTATCTCCCTTGGGAATCACGAGTTCATCGTCTCTGCGAATCATGGCGATCAGCGTGCCCTCCGGGAGCGCGACATCCCGCAACTTCAACCCGATTAGGTCAGAGCCACTTCCCTTCCGCTCCAGGGTGAGCACCAGCATGCGCTCATTCCTAAACAGGGTTTCCCGAAGTTGCTCTTCGCCCTCGGCGCGCAACCATTCTGGCATGAAGCTGTCTTGGTCCACACGACGCGCGATGTGCGCCAGAGTCCGCAGATGCTGCCCAGGGTCGGACTCCGGGCTGACAAGAAAAAAGACAGCCCGCGGGGGCTCGATGCCTCCGTCATGGGCGTATCCAAAGCGGACACCGTTGCGGACCCGTGCGAGCGCGAGGTGTGCGCGATCCAAGTTCGGGAGCCTCATGTGCGGGAGCGCCGCTCCATGTGACACAGGTGTAGCCCCCATCCGCGTCCCCTCCAGAAGCCCCTCAGACAACTCGTCAGCGGACACAGGGAGGTCTTGGGCCAACAGCTTCGAGGCCATGGAGACCAATTCCTCGAAGTCGATGTCACCCTCCACGTCCAGGACTCGGGCTCCGGTTAACAACGCGTCGAAGGGATCTGCCTCGCGGGGTCCGCGCTCCTTCATGATTTCGCGCAACTCTCGATCGAGGCCGTCATCGCGCTGCCGCCCGAGTCGCTCAAACACGTGAAAGATCGCGCCCTCTCGGCTCACTCGGTCACGCGCGTAGTAAGTGAACCACATCGCGCCAAAGGTGATCAGGCCGCCGGTAAACAGCGTGGGCAGCAAGCCCATGTTCACGATCATCCAAAACGAGCCGAGAATCCCAACGATCTGGAGAATCGGGTATAGCGGGGCACGGAAGCCGGGATCGTAAGACTCGATTCGACTCTCTCGCATCACGATCACGGCGAGGCATGCAAGCGCGAACGTGGTCAGAAGAAAGGCGCTGGCGAGCTTGGCAATCTTGCTGGGGTCGAAGAGTGTGACCGAGATCAGGATGAGGGCCACAGTCACCGCGATGCCAATGACCGGAGTCCCGCGTGCGTTCACCCGGCTGAAGAAGTCCGGCAGAATACCGTCACGCCCCATGGCGAGTGGATATCGCGAGGCACTCAGGATGCCGGCATTGGCGACCGAGGAGAAGGCGAAGACCGCAGCGACTGTCATCAGGGCGGCTCCCCACCGCCCCACCAAGAGCTCTGCGACGGTCGCCACAGGTGTGAGGTCCCCGCCGCCTCGGGTCAACGTCTCCACTCCAGCAACCCCGACCATGACGGACGTACCCACCATGTAGATCACGACGATGCTCACGAAGGACAAGAAAATTCCCAGCGGGAGGTTCCGCTCAGGGTCCTGAACCTCTTCGGCAACACTGGCGACCTTGGTCAATCCCATATAACTGACAATGACCAGCCCAGCCGTACTGATAATCCCCGCACTCCCCGAGTCCCAGAGGCCGTCGAAGTTCCTCAACTCCATCTGGAAGGCACCCATCCCGGTGAACCACGCTAGCAGGATCAGAAGCCCGATCAGGAGCACGACTTGGAACGAGCCGCTGTTCTTTGAACCGAACAAATTCACGATCCCGAAGAAGACCGCGAAGCCGCCGGCTACCGGACCCATAGGGACATCGGGAAGGAAGATCTGTAGGTAGGCACCTACGCCGATGAGCGCGAAGGCAGACTTCAAGATCAAGGCAATCCACGTGCCGAATCCACCTATGGTCCCAACGAGCGGACCCATGCTCCGGTCAAGAAAATAGTATATCCCGCCGGCCCGCGGCATCGCGGTCGCCAGTTCTACGGTACTCAACAGGCCCGGAGAGAGAATCGCCGCACCGAGCAAATACGCGAGCGGTAACGCCGATCCGGCCCCAACTGCCGCGAGCCCTGGCAGAAGGAAGAAGCCGGAACTGAGTGTTGCCCCCGTCGCGAGCGCATAGACATCCCACAGCCCCAGCTGCTTCTTGAGCCGCTGGGGCGGCGCGGGGGACTCTTCGGCGTCTGGCATCCCTGGGGTCATTGAGCTTCGCGGGTGGCAGGCTGGGACTGGAAACGTCGATCGCACGCGTCGGTGGGGCGACAGCAGGACCGTTAATTTAGGCCGCCGGCTACTTCCGCGACAGCGCTGGCCTGGAGACTAGAAGGCTGCTGAAGAAGTACAGCGGCCCGCGTTACGGTGTCACGGTGCCAGGCCCTAGGCGGAGTTATGAAGGCATAGCATCGCTACGGCGAGGAACTCCAACGACGGGGGGCACCGCGCGAAGCGTGGTCGGGCCGTGCCACCGTAACCCTCCGACCCGTACGGTCATGTTGCCTATATCTTTGGGCGCAGGGGGGTCGCCGCCCATGAGGTCGTCTCTCCTCCTCGCCGTAGAACAACTACGACTCGTCGTCGTTCCTACTTCTGGTCTGGCCAGACCCCTGCGCGCGGGCCACTGTACTTCTTCAACAGCCTTCTAGTGGATAGACTACTCCCAGTTCGGCGCCTTTTGGACGCCAGCTCCGATCGTGACAATCCCTCGGCAGAGGAACTCGACGAGCTCTTCCATCGTATGCGGACCATCGCCGTGGTTGGCATCTCGCGTGATCCACTGAAAACAGCTCGGCGCATCCCCTCGTACCTCGCGGCTAAGGGCTACGAAATCATCCCTGTGAACCCCGTTGCAAGTCGGATCCTGGGTAAGGATGCAATTCCCTCGCTGGACGCGCTCACAGATCCGGTCGACATGGTCCTGCTCTTTCGACCTTCGAACCAAGTGGGGGCTTTCGTTATCCAAGCGACCGAACGGCCTGAGCGTCCCACGATCTGGCTACAGGAAGGGATCACCGCGGAAACCGAGATCCGCGCCGCGCGGGCCAACGGCATTTGTGCCGTTCAGGACCTCTGCAGCTACAAAGTGCACCGCGCCTTGCAGTAGGGCGCGGAGCGCCACGGAGGCCCTGCATTGTTTCATGCCCCGAGTAGCTCCGCGAGCATCTCCATGTGGCCCTTGGCAGACACCTTCCGCCAAGCGCCCTGCACGACACCGGCCTCGTCAATGAGGAACGTGCTCCGCTCGACCCCCGTGTAGGCGACGCCAAACATCTTCTGATTCTTCCACACCCCGTAGGCCTCGGCAACCGCGTGGTCCGTATCTGCCAGAAGCGGAAAATTGAGGTCGAACAACTTCCTGAACCGTGCATGGGACTTCACGGAATCGGGAGACACCCCTAAGACCACCGCGTCGACCCCATCAAAACGAGGCAGGGCATTGCGGAAGTCACATGCCTGAATCGTACATCCCGGGGTGTTGTCCTTCGGATAGAAATACAGCACAACCTTTCGCCCGCGAAGCGCGGACAAGGTGATCGGCTGACCGACATCCGTGGAAAGAGTGAAGTCGGGCGCCACGGACCCCGTATCTATCACTCCGACTCGCTGTATGCGTCAGAGGAATTCGCCATGTCCGGGGACACTTCCATCGGCCCTTCAAGGATCTCCCCCTCCCAGCGGCAGCGATCATCCCCGCGCGACTGACAGAGTGAGTGCCTTACCTCGGCAATGCCGCCCGTGGTCCGGTTCAAGATTTCCTGACACAGACCGGAGACGAAAAAACACGCGTCTCCCCCGGGATCGGCTTCTATGAAGATCAGCGAACGGCCTTCGATGGAAAAAGAGCCACGACCGAAGCCCCCGACGCGACGTCCGAAGAGGTTCTTGAGTCGACGACTAACCCGACTCCGAGCCATCACGAACTGTAGCTTTCGCGGAAGCATGCGACTCCACCGCGTAGGGCGATCCATGCCCGCCAACAGCTTTCCAGCCCAGGTGAACACCTCGTCTCCATCAGGACGCCGAATGACGAGGCGAAAGAGGTCCCTAATTTCGTGGTCCGCGAGACGGACCCTCTTACGGACGTCCTCCCGGTAGGCGCGGATCTGCCGCTCCACGACATCGCTCAGCCCCAGACGCCGCGGCATGGTTTGAGCCGGATTCTCATCCTCGAATAGATCCGCGGGCACGTCCTGATCTCGAATCACCTCGAGAAGACGGAGCGCGACGACCGCCTGCACACGGCGTTCGCTGTCGGCGGATTTGGAGGCGGTCACGGAGTCGGGATCTGAGGGGGGGAGTGGGCAATCAATGTCACCTCGGCGGGGCCCCACAGCAACGCGTGAAATTCGCCCACCGTCACGAATTTTTGAAACGTACCGATTTGAGAGTGACAGCAAGTGGGGCTCGACGTATATAGGGTTGGCGGCGGGATTGATGTTGATCGCGCTCGCAGTAAGCGGGGGAGTGCAAAGGTGTTCTCGTGGCCACCCTGGGGGGCTGGTTTTTCGTGCCATTGAGACTCGGTGCCTCCCCCGTTGTTTTTTTTGCTCGTGTCCTATCTGCGGATGCAGCGGCGCTCGAATGCGAACGAACTTCTAGGACAGTCTCCTAGAGGGCTGCCGCCCGGCGAAGATTTCTCTAGCTTCTTTTCCATGAAGCGCTATCCCGCATTTGATCCCGCCGAGTATCTCAATTGGACCGCCGACCCCGAGTTGGTGGAAGCCTTCAGTGCCAAAATTGCGGCCGACCCCGAACGGCAAGCAATCGTGGACGCACTGGACGACGAAGGCTTGCTCTCTTTGTATCGCGACCTACTCCGGACCCGCCTCCACGACATCGGGCTCAAACGCTGGGTTCGAACCGGCGTGATCTCGAAAGCCTGGCTTGGCACAGGAGAAGAAGCGGTCACCGTGGGTAGCGTTCGCGCTCTTGATACCGAGCGCGACATCGTCTCGCCCATGATCCGCAACGCCGGCGCCTTGCACATGATGGGCATGTCGTTGGCCGACTTGTTCCGTGGGTACCTGGCCACCTCTGACTCGCCGAGCAAAGGACGAGATCTACACATCGGCGATATGGCGAAAGGCATCATCCAGCCCATCAGCCACATGGGCACGAGTGTGACGATCGTTGCCGGAATCGCGCTCGCATTCCGAAACCGCGGCGAAGATCGGGTAGCGCTCACTTGGGTGGGCGATGGTGCCACCAAGACCGCGGCATGCCACGAAGGTCTTAATCTGGCCGCGGTCCAGGACTTGCCCGTGATCTTCGTCATCCAGAACAACCAGGTGGCACTGGGGACACCGGCTACCCAGCACGGTGCAGGAGACCTTCACGCCTGGCCGGCAATGTACGGCATCCATCATTGGATCTGCGACGGAAACAACGTGCTGGACGTTTATGCCGCCACACATCTCGCTGCCGCCCGATGCCGCGCTGGCCTTGGGCCTGCCGCGATCGTTGCCGACACCTTCCGCATGGGAGGTCACGCGACCCACGACGAAAGGGAAGCGAGGCAAACTTTCCAGTCAGAACTCTTCGAAGAGTGGGGTCGCAGGGATCCAATAGGGCTGTTCGAGGCTTACTTAATGGGGCGAGGCATAGAGACCCCCGTGTTGGAGGAGATCGAAGCCGAAGCGACGGCAGAGATGGATCAAGCCGCCGCAGAAGCCCTGGAGTCGCGCGATCGCATTCCGCCTCCGGAACAGGCTCTTTACGAGGGCTTTTCTGCAGGCGGGGTCTTGCACGGACTCGAAGTACGACCGATTTAGAAGGCTGGACGTTTCTGCCGGCTGGCGAATCTGCAGCGGCGCGCCACCTTGAACCAATCGGCGTGTTCGGGCATCTTTCGGCCAAGATTGAGAATGATTCTCGACTAGCAATTTCACGCGACCCGGGGCTGGCTCCTGTCGAGTTGGAGGAAACCCCGTTTTTCTCAATAAGCTCAATGGTCAACGCAAACCCAGAAAAGCTGGCTGAAGTCCTAGCGGCGACTCCTTTGGATGACCTGACGGATGAACAGCTTGTCACGGCCCACCTTGAGGGACGGCCGGGTGCGTTCCCACGCCTATATGACAGATACCGGGACCGACTGATCCACTTTGTGTCCAGGAAGACAGGCGATTCCGACCGGGCTCAGGACTTGGTCCAAGAGGCGTTTATTCGAGTTACACGGCACCTGCACCGTTTCGACACGTCGAAAAAATTCTCGACGTGGGTCTACACCATCGCCTCGAATCTCTCGAAGAACGAACTGCGTAATCGTTCTAGAAGCCCGCTGGTACTCTTCCAAAAACTGACGGGAAATTGGGACGACGATCATCGGCCGCTTCAGTTCGAGGATCTGTCGATGCGCCCGGACGACCTGTACAGGAAGCGCTATCTCGAGCGCCTGGTGGAAGACACGGTGAAAGAACTGCCGGAGCACCACCGCTTAGTTTTTCGACTCCGCGAGTTGGAGGGAAAAAGCTACGAGGAGATCTCCGAGATCACAGGGGTGAATCTAGGTACCGTGAAGAGCCGGCTTCATCGCGCTCGGAATTCGTTCGCACAGCGTATTGAGCCGTTCCTGAACTAGCGCGTCTCAAACACCGCATCCACCATAACCAGCGCCTCTGACCATCTTTGAAGACCTGCGTGCTGCGTTCCGCGTGGCGATAGAAAACTTCAACAAAGAGTTGAGTCGCGAGCACGTCCCGGAAACCGTCGACAAGCTCATCAAGGGGATGGTCGACGAAACCGCTGAAGCGAAGACCCAGATCGCCGAACTCAAGGGGCAGATCGAGAAAGCGCTCGTGGGGGCTGAGAAGGAGAAGTCCGAAGCCGCCACGTGTCGGAGGCGCGAGGACATGGCACGCCAGATCGACGACTCGGAGACGGCTGAGGTAGCAGCCGGTTTCGCGGCCAAACACGAAGAACACCAAAAATTACTTGAGCAAAAGGCCGTCGCGCTCAAGGGTGAAATGGATTTCCAGGCTGCCGCAGTCGAAAAAATGATGGAGCAGGTCAAGGAGGCGAAGACCAAGCGGGAGGCTCTTGCGGCGACCGCCGGGCGCACAGAAGCGCGCGGATCGTTATCTGGGGCCGACGACCTGTTCAGCGAACTCGACCGCATGGCCGAGAAGATCGAAGGTGAACGCGCGCAGGGTGAGGCCGCCGAGGCGTTCTCGGAGCTGGATTTGGGCTCCGATGACCCCGAAACACACATCGACATGAGTGCCCGTGCTCCGGAAGCGCCGGATTTCGACGCCCGCCTAGAAGAACTCAAGAGACGGATGAAGCAGGAGTAGTTCCCTACTCTACCTCATCAGCGAAGTCTCGTAAGAACAGCAGCCCGGCACACTCCCCTGCCAGGAAGAGGATGTCCTCACGGCTGCGCGCGCTGAGCCCCCCATGGCGCTGATCGCCGCCGTCGACCACGAGATGCCACACCCGTCCCTCACGACTCCCCAAGAAGATTGCGAGCCCATCCGCCCGCAGGTCGTGGAGCACCGGCGGCTCACCATCTTCGGCAATGGGAATCGCGTCGATCTCCAAGTCTAATCGGGCCGGGTCTCGCCCAAGATCCAGAACCACGAACGGATGCGCCTCACCGCCGTCTTCCGGATCTCGCCACACGACGGCCCCTCTCTCACCCTGCGCGAGGTAGATGATACGCCAGAGGGGTAACGCGAACCTCGAACGCTCCCCATCGGCCCCCCAAAGCGCGAATGCACCACGCTCGGTCTCCTTCTCGACCTTTGATCGATTGAGGTACTGGGTCAGATCGATGATTCCGTCGCTCATAGGAGCAAGAAACTTCAAGCGGACACGTGAGTCAAATCTGAGCCGCGCAGACCTGCTAACTCTGGCTCTCCGCTAAACGTTGGGATACATTTTGCGGGCTTGGAAGGGAAGAAAAACACCCACCCAAAGGGTTGGTAGCACGAATGCAAAATTGGATTGGCATCGCGATTTGGATCATCATGGGGGCGGCCATTGGGCTCCTCATGAAGGCAATCATTAAGCGCCCTGAGGCGACCCCTGGGCATACCGCGATTATCGCGATCTTGGGTTCCTTCGCGGCAGTGATCGGCGGGATGCTGGGCGTCGGCATCGTTCACCTGTACGAGCCCCTCGCAATGAGCGTGGGCGGTATGGCAGGCGGCGCGATATTCGCGACGATGATGACGTTCGTGTACCGGTGGGGCATACGCGGCCTGATCTAATTGCGGCCGGGTAGGAGTAGACAAAATGAGAACGCCGGCCCGCAGAGCGGACCGGCGCCTCTCCCAACCACGCTACGGTGAGGCACCTCCCCGTAGCGTTTTCTTTAGAAAGAGGTGACCAGCCTCTTCCGTCTGGATTTCGCGCCAGACGCGCTTGTGGTTTTTCGCGGTAACCACGTCCACCCATCCGCCTCCCCACAGTTCAATGGATGCGGGAGCGAGAAAAAGGGTTGCAGCCATGTCAGACGCGCAGAAGTTCATCGACGCGAATCTCGGTCGTTTTCGCCAGGAGCTCTATGAGTTTCTTCGCATCCCCTCGATCAGCGCGAAGTCGGAACACGACGGGGACATGCGCAGCGCAGCCAATTGGTTCCGCGATCGACTGCAGGCCGCCGGGCTTGAGGCAGAGGTCCGTGACACACCCGGGCACCCTGTAGTCCTCGGACGGTGGAACGGCGCTGGCGACGATGCGCCTACCGTATTGATTTATGGGCACTACGACGTACAACCGCCTGAACCCCTGGACGAATGGGTGTCGCCACCCTTTGAGCCGACCGAACGTGACGGCAGGGTCTACGCGCGGGGCTCCGCGGACGATAAGGGCCAGCTCTACATGCACGTGAAGGCGCTTGAGGCGCATCTGGCGACCGCCGGCTCGCTGCCCATTAACGTGATCGTGCTGGCCGAGGGTGAGGAAGAGGTCGGCTCGGAGAATCTCGTACCCTTCGTAAAACAGCACGTTGACGAACTGGCCTGCGACTACGTCATCATCTCCGACTCCAACATGTTCGCCGAGAATATGCCCTCAGTGCTCTTCTCACTCCGGGGACTTGCGTACCTCGAGATCCACGTAAAGGGTGCGCGCAGCGACCTCCATTCCGGTCAATTCGGGGGTACCGTTGTCAATCCGGGGAACGTGCTCGGCAAGATCATTGCGTCGCTTCACGACGAGAGCGGCCGAGTGGCGGTCGAGGGCTTCTACGAGGACGTTTTGGCCTGGGACGAAGAGACCCGCGAGCGTATTCGCTCCCTCCCGTTCAGCCCCGACGAGTACAGGCGGGAGTTGGAAGTCGACGCCCTTGGTGGTGAGGCCGGCTTCGACGTGCTTGAGCGGCTGTGGATCCGTCCGACGTGCGACGTGAACGGTATCCTCTGCGGCTACACGGGAGAGGGCGCCAAGACCGTTCTGCCCAACAAGGCGATGGCGAAGGTCAGCTTTCGACTCGTCCCCGACCAGACTCCCGCCCGTGTCGCCGCCCTGGTGCGCGCTCACGTGGCGAAGGTGGCCCCGTCCGGCGTGACGATAGAGGTCGTTGAGCTGCATGGTGGCCGCCCCTGGCGTACGAATGTGGAGGGAAAACTGGTGGATGCTGCCTCCGCCGCGCTTGAGGCGGCGTTTGGTACACCGGCGGTCCTCCAGGGCGAAGGGGGTTCGATTCCCATCGTGGTGGACTTCGAGGAGCAGCTCGGAGCATCGGCATTGCTCGTTGGCTTCGGGCTCCCTGGGTGCAATCTGCACGCGCCCAACGAGTGGTTCGCGCTCGACGCCTTCGAGAAAGGGATCGGGGCGCTCGCCGGGCTGTACGAGAACCTGGGCGCCTAGAAGAAGGACCGCGGCGGCGGCGCTCGAAAGCAAAACGAACTTCTGGGAGCGGACACTACGTGGTCTCTGCCGCGCTCCCAACCATGGCCACGGCATTGAGAAGCGCGCGGGCCTTGTTCAGCGTCTCCTCGTACTCCTTGGCGGGGTCGCTGTCCGCCACGATGCCGGCGCCGGCCTGGACATAGGCCTGCCCATCCTTCACCAGTACGGTGCGGATCGTAATCGCCGTGTCCATGCTCATGCCACCGTAGTTGAAGTGGCCAACGGCGCCAGCGTAGGTCCCCCGCCGCGTTCCTTCCAACTCGTCGATGATCTCCATGGCCCTCACCTTCGGAGCCCCGGACACCGTGCCTGCAGGAAAACAGGCCTTGAACACATCGACGGCGCCCAGCCCATCCCTAAGGTGGCCCTCGACCTGGCTCACGATGTGCATCACGTGGGAGTACCGCTCCACCGCCATCAACTCAGGGACGGTCACGGTGCCATACTGCGCCACGCGGCCCACGTCGTTCCGACCCAGATCAACGAGCATCCGGTGCTCCGCCAGCTCCTTCTCGTCAGAGAGCAGGTCTTCAGCCAGGGCACGTTCCTCATCGGCGTCGCGACCGCGCGGGCGCGTGCCGGCTATGGGCCGGACGGTGACCACGTCGTCCTCCACCCGCACCAGGACCTCCGGCGAGCTGCCCACCAGGCTGACACCATCCATCTCCAGAAAATAGAGATAAGGCGATGGATTCAGGCTGCGCAGAACACGATATAGGTCAAACGGTGAGGCCTGCAGGCTTACGCCCAACCGCTGGCTGAGCACAACCTGGAAAGCGTCTCCGGCTCGGATGTACTCCTGAATACGGCCGACGCCCGACTCGAACTCATCCCTCGACATGGAACTGGTAAAGGGTGGGTCGTCTTCTGGCTCGTCGTCGAGCGTCAGTGGTGGCGGTGACGGCGCGGACGAGAGGCGGTTGATCACGTCCTGGGTCTTTCGAGCGGCCTCAGCGTAGCTGGCCTCCAACTCGTCATCGCTCGCGCCTGGCTCAACAGGGACAGCGGCGATGGCCATTGCCCGACCTCGCAGATTGTCGATCGCAAGGATCACGTCAGTGAACACGAAGAGCCCGTCGGGCACGCCGAGGTCATTCTCGGGTGCGTCGGGGAGATCTTCGATCTGGCGCACGACATCATACGAAAAGAAGCCCACAGCGCCGCCCCAAAACCGCGGAAGTCCCTCGACTTGGGCTGGGACTCGGGCTCTTAGTCTCTGGTCGAGATCGGCCAAGGGGTCATCCGTATGGACCTCGACCCATCCCCCGTCAGGCGTCCAAACGGACACGACTCCCTCGTCCAAGCGCCACGCCCCAGATGGGCGGGTTCCCAGAAAGGAGTATCGGGCCCATTGTTCGCCTCCGACGACCGACTCGAGTAGGAAGCCGAACGGCGGCTCGACGAGCTTCGAATACGCCGTGACAGCCGTGTCGACGTCGAATAGGAACTCGCGCCAAACGGGTACCAAGCCGGATTGGCGAGCGTGGACCTTGAAGCGATCAAGCGAAGGAAGAATCTGCATGGGCACCCCAATGTCCCCACAGTCCACTACACCGTCAACCGCCCTCCTGGCTGTCGACACCGGCGGCACATTCACCGACTTGGTGCTGCTGCGTCAAGGCCGAGTCACCACGCTCAAGGTGCCATCGACCCCCCTCGACCCATCTCAGGCAGTCCTGGACGGCATCTCCAAGATCCTAAGCGGGGAGAGCGGGTTTCTGCTGCTGCATGGCTCGACCGTTGCCACCAACGCCCTCCTGGAGCGGCGGGGTGCGAAGGTCGCGCTGATCACCAATCGGGGTTTCGAGGACGTCATCGAGATCGGCCGCCAGAACCGGCCGCAGCTCTATGCGCTCGTTGGCCACCGCCTTCCCCCCTTGGTGGATCGCGACAGCCGGCTCGGCATTTCGGGGCGCCTGGGACCGCGCGGGGAAGAGATCGAGGAACTCGACGCCAGCGAACTCGAAGCCCTGGCAGCTCGAATCACCGCGACGGGCGCCGAGGCGGTGGCCATCTGCCTGCTGCATGCGTACGCGAACGATGCCCACGAGCGAGCTGTCGCAGAGGCGATCGGCGCCACAGGGCTACCGCTGTCCGTATCGTCCGAGTTGGTGCCGGAGTTTCGCGAATATGAACGCACTTCGACTACGGTCGTGAACGCGTACGTGTCTCCCATCATGAGCCGGTACCTGGGACGCCTTTCTCGGGAGGCTGGGGCGGCCCGCGTCACAATCATGGGCTCGAACGGCGGCGCCTTGCCCGTCGAGCGTGCCCGAAGGGAGCCGGTCCACACGATTCTTTCCGGACCTGCGGGCGGAGTGGTGGGCGCGCTCACGTGGGCACGTCGCTCCGGCATTGAGCAAGTAATTTCGTTCGACATGGGCGGCACGTCGACGGATGTATCGCTGTGCCCCGGGCGGCCTCTGCGCACACGCGAGTTCGAGATCGCCGGCCAGCCGACCGCGATCCCGGTCATCGACATTCACACCGTCGGAGCCGGGGGCGGCTCATTGGCCCGGGTCGACGCCGGTGGGGCGCTTCGTGTGGGTCCGCAGAGCGCCGGAGCCCAGCCAGGCCCGATCTGCTACGATCGCGGCGGGACCGGGGTCACGGTAACGGACGCCCATGTTTGGCTCGGACGCCTGCCGGTAGACGCGTTCCTGGGCGGGGGCGCGGGCCTTGATCGTGACGCTATCCGAGAGCCGCTCCAGGAAATTGCGACCCGGCTCGGCATCACACTGGACGCGGCAGCTGAGGGTGTGATCGCTGTCGCGGACACCGCGATGGAGCGGGCCCTGCGTGTGATCTCTGTCGAGCGTGGATACGATCCCGCCGACTTCGCTGTGGTGGCCTTCGGCGGCGCAGGGGGACTGCACGTGGCGGAATTGACACACCGCGTCGGCGCCCTGAAAGCGCTCGTGCCTCCAGACCCGGGACTGCTCTCGGCCTACGGCATGTTGGCATCTCCTGTGACCCGTGAGACATCGCGCACGGTCTTGCTGTCGTCGATCTCGGAGGGCACCGCCGACACCATCACCGAAACGCTCGCTCAACTGGAAGCGACGGCGCATGCCGAAATGCTCGATGAAGGGATCGACGCCGACACGCTATCGGCCGAGCATTGGGTGGACGCGCGTTACGCCGGTCAAAGTTTTGAGCTACGCGTCCCCTCGACCGATTGGGCCGACCGCTTTCATGCCGCCCACGAGGAGCGCTACGGGTATCGCCGTGACGCTGCGGTGGAGGCCGTCACGTTGCGGGCGGTCGTGACCGCCCCACCTCCTCCGCTCTCGGTAGACAAGCTAGCTCAGGCGCACGGGCCACCTCCGACGGAGTCATGCACGGTCGTTCATGACGGCGTGTCAATCCAGGCATCACGGGTGTGGCGACAAGATTTATTCAGCGGTCATGTGCTCGACGGCCCGGTGGTCGTGCAGGAGTACAGCGGTACGACATGGGTTCCGCCCGACTGGACCCTAACTGTAGACGCCTGGGGATGCCTTCACCTGGCTCCAGTCGCGACCGCCCCGTCACAGTGAGAAAAGGTCGTCACGGGGGTTATCTTTTCGGGCCTTTGCCACGGCTTACCACGTTGGATGGTCCCAGAGAAGCTCGAGAAGTATGAACGAAGACACCCAGATCAAAGAGATCAGCCGCAAGGCAGTCGCCGAGCCGCTCGACGATTTTCGTCCGCCCTATGTGGCTGCGACCATCGCGGGCCTGCTCGTATTCGGCCTCTACGCGCTGACCCTATCGCGGTCCACCGCGTTTTGGGACACGAGCGAGTACATCGCCACAGGACACATCCTGGGCATCCCACACCCGCCGGGGAACCCGCTCTTTGTTGTCCTGGCTCGCGCCTGGTCGGTTCTTTTGGCGCCGCTCGGCATTCCTGTGGCCGCCAGGATCAACTTGTTCAGCGCTCTCATGGGCGCCGCGTCGCACGCGATGTGGTTCCTCATGGTGCATCACATTCTCCGTTATTTCTCTGACGACCGGCGCTTCAGGCTCATCGGCGCTTCGGTCGCGGTGCTCGTGAGTTCAACTGCGTTCACGGTCTGGAGTCAGTCGAACGTCAACGAGAAGGTCTACACCGTCTCGCTCTTCACCATCGCGATCCTTTCCTGGCTCGCCGTCCGCTGGCAGGAGAATCGCGGGAAGGGTAAGGACGACAACCTGCTTGTCCTGATGGCGTTCATCCTCGCGTTGAGCGTGGGCAATCACCTGATGGCCTTCTTGGCGGCTCCGGCGATCGGAGCGTTCATTTTGGCGGTCCACCCAAAGACGCTGCTCAACTGGCGGCTGTACGTGACCGGCATCGCTGCCGCCATCCTCGGGTTGTCCATCCACTTGTTCTTACCATTGCGTGCGGCGCTAGACCCGGTCATCAACGAGGCTGCTCCCACATGCCCTGACGTGAGTTCGGCCGTGACGGCAGTCGTCACGTACGGAAAGGCGGGATGCACGGCGCTGGCGGAGGCGCTCAACCGAAGTCAGTACCAAAAACCCGGCCTCCTGCCCAGGCTAGCCCCTCTGTCGTCCCAGTTCGTGAACTATCTGCAGTATTTCGATTGGCAGTGGGCAAGGTCGCTCGACGGCGCCAACACGGTGTTCGCCAACCTACGGCTACCGTTCACGATGCTCTTTACGGGACTGGGCGTGTGGGGCGCGATTGAGCACGCGCGACGCGACCGACCGAGCTTCATTTTTGTCGCCACGCTTTTTCTCACGCTGTCGGTGGCGCTGGCCTACTACATGAACTTCAAGTATGGCTACTCGCTTCCCTCTCCGGTTCAGGACCGCGGCCTCCACGAAGTTCGCGAACGGGACTACTTCTTCATCGGGTCGTTCTCGGTGTGGGGCCTGTGGGCCGGTATCGGCATCGCGACACTTTGGCGCGAAGCGGCGCGGGAGATGAACGTCACCCTTGCGAAGGCCAGCCCCATTCTCGGCCTCGCGTTGATTCCGTTGGTGTTCAACTTTTCATGGGCGAACCGGGCGGAGGACTATTCCGCGCGCGACTGGGCGCACAACCTGCTCATGAGCGTGGAGCCATACGGCGTACTCTTCACCAACGGCGACAACGACACGTTCCCGCTTTGGTACATCCAAGAAGTGGAGGGAGTCCGCCGCGACGTGACGGTCATCGTCACCTCGTATTTGAACACGGACTGGTATACGAGGCAGATCCGGGACCTGACCGCCCCATGTCCCCCAGGCGTTGACCCTTCGTCCGACTGGACCCGCATCCAGTGCCAACGTCCATACACGTTCGAGAACACAAATGCCGCCTACGTGTCCGCTTCGGCAGATGCGGGCGCCAAGACTGCGATGTTCGTGCCTGGGTCGATTCACGTGCCTACGAAGTCGATCATTCCGTTGACCGACGAGCAGATCGAACAAGTGTCGCGCAACGTGGTGCCCATTCAGGGCACGCGGCAGCTGCCGCTCGGCAACATCGTGGCTACCATCCGCGACGGCGCCTATTTGATGCCGTGGCAGCAATACGCACTCGCGTTGATCAACGAGGTCATCGATGACCGACCGATCTACTTCGCATCGAGCGGCAACGCGGCCTCCGAACTCGGGGTCAATAACTATCTGGTGCGACAGGGACTCGCGTTCCGTCTGAATAATGGCCCGTTGCCCGAATCCGAGATCGACGGACTTCTGCAGATGGAATCGTCACCCTACACGTCTGTGACCGGTGAGTGGGTCGATGTCGCCCGGACGCAGACACTCGTGGACGACGTGTTCATCCATCGGTCAGGACTTCCCGATGATTGGACGCATTGGCCCGACGTAGCGACAATCGGTATTCCCAACTACTACGCCTGGTCATACCTCGCCCTCGTACAGGCAGCCATTCAAACGTCCGACCAGGATGCGCTTGATCGATACCAAGCGCGAGCGGAAGCTTGGACCCTGCTGGGCACCTAGAAGCGCTCAGGTCAGCCTAGAGGGCTTTTCAGGAAGTACAGCGGCCCCTCTAGAGTTCAACCACGGTACCGAGGCCTGCCGCGCTAGCGCGGGCGAGGACGACGGCGGCCACCGCGACATCTTGGACCGCGTTGCCCACCGACTTAAAGAACGTGATTTCGTCGCGCGACGTTCTTCCGGCTGATCGGCCGAGGACCACGTCGCCAATTTCTGCGGCAATCACAGACTCGTCGACGAGCCCGTCCCGAATGGGGCCGACGATGTCCCCAGCCTCCTCCATGATCGCGTCACGCTGATCCACAATCACCCGGGCCCGCATGATGAGGGCCGAGTCCACCTCTCGCATGTCCAGCGTGAAGGAGCCCACTCCTGTCACGTGGGTGCCTGGCTCTACCAAGCGGCCGTCGAACACGGGGGTGGCGCTGCTCGACGCGGCAATCACGATGTCCGCACCCCTAAGAGCCTCAGCGGGGGTAGACACAGACGCCGCGTCGATGCCCTCGAGCTCCTCTACCAAGAGGTCGGCAGACGTCCCGCTTGGCGAAAAAATTCGAACGCGTTCGATCGCGCGGACACACCGCACGGCTTCTAGCTGGGTGCGCGCCTGAACGCCCGCCCCGAAGAGCCCCACCGAGCGAGCGTCCGACCTCGCCATCAGATCGGCGGCGAGGCCTCCCACCGCACCTGTGCGAAGAGCCGTCAACCAGGTGCCGTCCATGAGCGCCGTCGGCCGACCGGTCACTGGGTCGATGACCAGGACAACCGCGTGGATTACTGGAATGCCCAGTTCGCGATTCCCCGGATTGACCGAAACCACCTTCGCGCCCGAGCGTGCACCTGCTTCAATGTAGGCGGGCATAAATAGGCTCACGCCGTGCGGTGTCTCTAGCGCCACGCGGAGCGGGGAAACGGCACCGCCCCCCGCGAGGGCCCCGAACGCCTCGCGCATGGCTTCAATGGCCGCTGGCATGTCGACCGAGGCGCGCACATCAGCGGAGGAAAGAATTCTCATTTGCTTGGGGGTCGCGGGGAACGCACAGTAACGTCAGCCACTCCGACCGCGTCACGCACATTCTATGCTTTCAACTCGCCGTTCGCCCATGCTTCGAGAAATCCGGTGACGAGATCCCCTGGCCACATTGCCGTCGTCGGCGCGGGCGTCTTTGGCGCCTCTGCGGCAGTCGAGCTTCGAAGGCGCGGATGGGCCGTGACCCTCGTCGACCCAGGGCCGCTGCCGCACGCTGCAGCATCGTCGACCGACGTGAGTAAGGTGATACGGATGGACTACGGGTCCGACCTCTTCTATCACCGGCTCGGTGAGGCCGCCTTGGAGGGTTGGGACCGGTGGAATCGTGATTGGCCACGCGAGCTCTATCACGAGAACGGCTTTCTGATTCTGAGCGCCAAGCCAATGAACCCGGGAGATTTCGCGTACGAGAGCTACCAAGCGTTGATCGAAGGCGGGCACTCCCCGGTCCGCTTGACGGACATCCCAGCCACGCGAACCGAACGTTGGGACCTGACCGGTTACGCCGACGGCTATTTCAACCCTCGAGCGGGTTGGGCCGAGAGCGGCGCGGTGGTGGAGCAGCTTCTTGGCCAAGGTGAGGCTCTCGGCGTGGAGGTTCACGCGGGCGCCATGCGTCACCTACTCTTTCAGGGGAGTCGGGCAACCGGAATTATGACAACAAACGATGTGCGTATCGACGCGGACATCGTTCTGGTGGCAGCGGGCTCGTGGACACCCTCACTTTTCCCTTGGATGAGTGACCTGATTTGGTCCACCGGACAGCCCGTGATCCACTTTCAGGTCGAGGACCCTGCCGCGTACAGCGGTGACCATTTCCCCCCGTGGGCTGCGGACATCGCGAATAGCGGCTGGTATGGCTTCCCCGCGCTCCCCGACGGAAGGGTGAAGGTCGCAAACCATGGGCCGGGGGCCCCCGCACATCCCGACGCCCGCGGAGTCGTAGGCCCGGATCACGATGAACGGGCGCGGGCCTTCCTGAGAGCGGCGCTCCCTGGGCTCGCGGACAAACCCATCGTCTACCGCAGGATCTGTATGTACTGCGACAGCTTCGACGGCGACCTTCTAATAAGCGGCGCCCCCGACCGTGAAGGCCTGTTCGTCGCCACGGGTGGCAGCGGACACGGGTTCAAGTTCGCGCCCGTGATGGGAGACCTGATCGCTGACGTCGTCGAGGGAGCCGAAAACAGGTGGGCGTCGCGTTTCGCTTGGCGCACCCGCACTGAAGTCCGCACGGAAGAAGCCCGCTTCAACGGAGAGTAGGTGAAGAGCCCCAACCGTCGTTTCCTGCGCATAGGCATCCTCGTGGGCGCCCTGACCTTGGGCGCCGATGCGGCAGCCTGGGGAGTACACGTCATGTGGAGAGACGCGGCCATAGAGAGGATTTCTCCGGCCGCAGTCCAGATCGACGCTCTCTCGGCTCAGATTGGCGAGGACGACAGTTGGATCGCGTCGAACGAGAACATCGAGCGGGTGGCCGGCCAGCCCGATCGGTATGCGGCGCGAGTCCTCGCTCGTGCCCGCAGGGCAGCCGCCCATCGTTCCCTGGTCGATACTTACAACGAACAGCTGACCACAATGTACTCTCGCTTCTACTTCGCCCCCCCACCCGCTCCTCTGCCACCCTACCGGGACCACATCGAACCATGACCGTCATATCCACCTCCGGCGCACCGATCCCCGCCGGTCACTATAGCCAAGGCATCGTGCACAACGGCGTCATCTACGTCGCCGGCCAACTCGCGATTGATCCGGACAACCCAGAGTCTCCGCGGGGAGACGCAGATGCGCAGACCCGCCAGGCGCTGCACAATGTTGCGTCTATCCTGCGCGCCGCAGGATCGAATTTAAGCCATGTGCTGCAAATGACCGTCTACGTCACCGACATGTCGCTGTGGCACGATGTAAACGCGGCATACGCAGACATCATGGGTGAGCATCGGCCTTCGCGTGCGATCGTGCCGATCGGACCACTGAAGTCGGACTTCGTCATCGAAATCCAAGCGATCGCTGCGATACCCTGAAGTGAAGGCCGGCGCCTACTTCGTTGACGAACGTACCGGTCAGGCCGGCGATCAGCCCATACGGGGCATGGTCATATTGTCGAGGAAGAGGCGGTCCTTGCGAGACAACGCAAAGATCCCGTTTGAGTCGACCACATAGAGCAGCCGTTCGACCTCTTCCTGATTCAGTGGGTGCAACGTCGGAAGCGTTATTTCACCCCAACGCTCACGGTCTTCCAGGTTGCGTACGCCCTGCGACGAATAAGCAGAATTAGGCAATTCAACGCGGCGCAGGGCGGCGATCCTCCGCTGCTTCCGCGAACGATGCCAAAGACGGAGGACGAATCCCCCGACCAGCACCACCATCAGAATCGGAATCCACATGTTCATAACAGAATCGCTTCAAGCCCCGTTCTACGCATCGAGACACCCAAAGTGTGCCTCGCTTGTAAGGTTTATGGCGAGAGCTACCGTGTAAAGGTTGCAGTTCCATACACCGGCTTTACTGGGGCCTTCAGTATTACATGGCCCGGCCCGGACGCCGCTGGCCGCAGCGCAGGCCCCACGCCAGAGGTTTCTTCCCGGATCTCAAGAATCGAATCGAACAACTCTGGACGGGCGTCGACCGCCTCCCCGCGGCTGAAGAGCACCACCCGAGGAATCACCCTCAGCAGTTTCTTCATGAGTACCAACGTCCGAATGCGGGCCTCCACATCTAGCCGGTCGAACTGCTCCTCCAAGACTAGCGAACCGAGCACCCGGCCCTGGGCAGCCACGAGCGAAGTCGCGGCCAGTCGCACTGCGATGCCGGCCGTCGCGTAATCCTCTTCCGAGATCGGCGTCAGCACGCCGCGATCACCCTGAAGGACCCCGCGCCCTTGAATCAGGGATATGGCGAGGATCCGCCCGCCGGATATACGGCAGACATAGCGAGATGCTCGATCCAGCAAGAGGTCGGTGGCCCGGCTCACCCGCGCGACCCTGACCCTTCTAAGCGCGGCCACAACCTCGCGAAGAGGCCCGCTCGGAATCTCAGCGAGGGGCTCGGAGGGCTCCGCGCGGGCACGCTCCATGAGGCGGGCCCGAAGCAGTTCTACTCGCTCCGAACCCGCCTCCAGGCCCGCGTGCAACCGAAGAGACCGCCCTTCCAACTCCTGGAGATGTGGCGGCTTCAGTTCCAACTGCCCCCAGCGACTCTTCCACCAGCCCCCGTCCTGAACAATCGACTCCCAGTCGTCGCGGAGTTCGGCAAGCACGTCTTGATAGTGGCTCTCAAGCACCCTCCCGCACGTAGGGCACGGCGCGTCGGGTCCCGCTGCCTCCATCCTACGAATACGGGCCCGCAGTTCACGGGCCCGATCCCGGTAGGCATGCAATGTCGTCTCAGCGTCTTGCCGTTCACGCAGCCAATCCATGGTCGCGACTTCGAGGTCACCATCTACCTCGACAACGTCGGCCCGCCGCCCCTGCAGATCCGCTTCAGCGTCTTGGAACTCAATGGAGACCAATCCCGAATCCGGGTCAACAACAGCCCCGCCAGGTTCTGGATGGGAGGGCCTCGACGACGCAGCGCCGGAATCGAACGCCTCCGCGTGCGCGCCTGCCCGAGCGAGCGCCGCGTCAACGATCGCCAGCCCACGGCTGGCGGCGACGGCGTCCACGGCAAGGCGAATCGCGTCGTCCAAGGTCTCAGCCTCACGGCCACCCCAGAGACGCCGCAGGGAACCGCCCGACCACCCACCTCCCTCGCGCAGCAAGAGCTCTGCGACAGCCCGCCTCGCCCTTCCACCTGCCCCAATCACCGCCGTCAGGCCGACCGGGATCGACGTGCTGACTCTGCCCACACCTGGAACGTCACCGTCGAGCGCCTCGAACACGCCAACGGGTCCAGAGTCGAGTTCCTCCCCGAGTTCATTCGGAACCAGGCTCCACACAACATCCCTAGTGGGCTCATCTAAAACCTCGTCCCGCTCCAGTTCCGCCTCGAGCGCGTCTCGTAAGAGACCGGGAGCATCGACCGGAAGCCAAACGGTCGAGGGAACCCGGGCTTCCTTCCCGGCTTCGACGGTGAGGTGCAAAGCGCGCTGGCGTAGTTCGGACAGCTGATCGCCCTGGAGTGCCAACAGGTCCTCAGGCGTGGCCCCTTCGAGCCGTAAACGGACGATCTTGCCGTCGATCCCGCCCGGCACTTCGTCGGTGACTTCGCGCACGCGACGACGCAACCGCTTTGGATCGCCAGTCCCGACCTTTACCGGCGCAAGCGCGACGACCGGGCGGCCAGGCACGGGGTGAAACGTGACCTCGTCCCGCTCCAAGTCCACGGTAAGGAAACCCTTCTCGTCGGCCGCCTCGTCCCAGGGGTCGAGCGCCACTCGCTCGAGAGACCCGCAGTAGCGGACCTTGGGCCCTACATGCGCACGACGATGCGAACCACCCAGTGCCACGTAGTCCCACTCCCCCGCATCTACGTGTACGCCGCCGCTCCCAACAAATCCGGGGCTGCCATGAAGAACGAGTAGGTTCCAACGCATGCGTGGGTCCGGCTCGGGCAGCGCCGCCGGATGGCGCACCGCCGCCCGGTAGGGCACCAGGCACGCGTGCAAACTCAGTCGATCCATAAGAATCGACCTGGTTAGCCCGGTGGCGGCCTCGACGTTCGGGAAGGTGTCGAGCACCGCAAGGGCGCCGGGGTCACCCGGGCGGCGAGGGGTGTCGCGGGGGCCCGCGACCATCAGAACCGGTGTCTCGGGAAGTGATGCTCGCAAAACCTCAAGACCCCGCGCGAGCGCAACAACAGCACTCGCGGGAGGGTCCGGTCGGTCGAACACATCGCCAGCGACCACGACAACCTGCGGCGCGATCTTGACCAGTTCCTGTAGCGCTCTTTCGAACGCCGCGGCCACGTCGCGCTCGCGCATGTCCGCACCTCTCTCGACGCGCCCATAGGCGCGGAAGCCCAAGTGCAGGTCGGAGAGATGCGCGACGATCACGGGGAGGTGAGACCTCCGTTGTCAGCCTCGAAGCCGGCGAAGCCCTCACCCAACACGGGTACACCTGAGGGGCCACTCGCGGTGAGGGACTCCTCTGAATCACGACCGGACGCGCGCCGAAGAGCCAAGAACGGCCAATCCTGGAGGACTTCGGGTGGACGTTCAGAGTCGGGGCCGCAGACGAGCGTTCCACCTGGAGCGACCCGCGCTGCGAGCGCGCCGTAGGACCGTCGCGACAGTCCGCTCGCACCCCCGAGTGGCGCCAGAGCCGCTCCGTCGACGATCACCAAGTCGTAATCGGCATCCAATCCGGCGACGAGGTCATCGAGGTTACCAACCCGTACGGAGCCTCTGTCAGCGCTGCCAACTTCCAAGCCAGTCTCGAAATGGGCATTACCGAACGCAACAACCGCCTCCACCCGCTCAAGCACATCCACAGACCCCGTAGGGTGCTCTCGCATGACAGCGCGTGGGAGCGCCGAAGCCCCACCACCCAAAAGGAGCACCCGCCACGCCAATTCCTGCGGGGGCATCAGCGCGCGCGCGACCACCACATCCCACGGGTCGGTCGTCGACTCTTCGAGATTTAGCTCCCGCCGAACACTGCCAGCATCCACCAACACCCGAGACGCCTGGCCAGCACGACCACCCGTACGCTCCTCGACACGCACCTCGCCACACTGAGTCGTCTTTTCGGCCCTGACCAGAACGCGCGCACGACCGCCGATAACGATCCCGTATACCATCCCGCTAAACGAGAGCAGCACCAGGCATCCCACCAGGAGCGAGGACGGCATCGGAGCGCGGGGAAGCATCATTCCGGTGGCCGCGAAGCCCAGCGCCGCTCCAAGGGCAGCTGCCACCCCGGGTCCAGCCCGCGGCCGGACCGAGTCATTGGCACTCGCGACCTCGAGTCCTCCCAGCACAGAGCCGCAGGTGTACAGCGGTAATGCGGCCAAGACTGCCAGCCCGACACCTTGGCCGACTGCACCGGTCCCAAGATCGCGAACGACAGTCCATGAAGTGCCAAAGATGGCCGCTCCCAGAAACGCGACCAAACACATCACCCAGCGCCGTCGCAGCCGTTCCACCAGGTCGGGTCCTGGTGCCGGCCTGGCCCATAACCCTATCGCGAAAGCGCCCATCGCGGCGACCAATACTGTACTCAAAGAACGCATGAGCCCGGTGTCGGTATACAACAAGATTCCCACCGCCACCTCAGTGGCGACCGCGGCAGCGGCTCCAACAAGCAGCGGGGGAAGCCAGGAGAACCACCGACCGTTGCTGTTCACGCCCCCGTCCCCCCGAACGCGCCCGCGTGGAAGAGCAGCGGCTCTTGGCCAGAACTTTCTGCCCCGATCACGCGCGCCAAGAAGATTGAGTGGTCCCCAGCTTCTATCACCCGGTCGAGGACACAGTCGACCCAGGCAGCGCCTTCATCCAATATCGGGCTCCCTCCCTCGCTCGTTCGCCACGTAACCGAATCGAATCGACCATCATGAGGGCGACTCGCAAATTGACGTGCAATCGCAGCCTGATCCACCGACAGCACGGTGACAGCAAACCTACCCACCTCCCGTAATTGCCCGTGGGACACCGCTGACTTGTCAATACAGACGAGCACGAGCGGAGGGTCCAAGGACACAGATGTGAAGGCATTCACGGTGAGACCGCGAGGGGTTCCGTCCGGCAATAGCGTGGCCACGACAGTGACGCCCGTCGGGAACCGGCTCATCACATGCCTGAACAGCTCTGAGTTCTTTTGATCCATCGCACCCATAGACGAATTCGCGGCGCCCGCCCAGGTTGGGCGTGCCACCGCGTTCTAGCTTGCCCCCGCGAGGGGCGGCACTAGCTTTCGTGGCCACTGGACAATTCGACTCTAAGGCCACATGCGTAGGTATTTCCTAGCAATCCCGGTGATGTTAACCGTGGCTACAGGCTGCGACAACGTCACTTGGGGGGGGACGGCGGTTGAGGTGCGAGACCCACCCCCACGTGCGGAGTTGGTCGCCGACGCACCAGGGCTCGCCGCATCGCTAGAGGCGGAGGACACTCGTCCGGAGTTCCCCACCGGCCCGATTCTCCTTGCCGGCACACGATCCGGGTCCGAAGCGACTCTTTATGTGGTGGGCGAAGTGCGGGGAGGAACGTTGGCGGAACTCCCCGACGAGACGAGTTCACCGGGCTTCCGCGACTACTTCACCCAGGAACTACTTTCACCCGGTAGCGAGTGGACGCTGTTCTCCCAAGGCGTCCGGGTCGGGCGCCTCATCGCGACCACCGTCGGCATCAATGAGAGCTTTTGTGTCGCGCGACCGACTGTGACGGGGACCGTCGAATTGGTTCCTTCGGCAAGCACCGCGACACGCTTGATGGCGCTGCCCGCCGCCGCCACAGCGGGTCGAAGCTACGGGGAGTACAGCACTCACTCAGACGACTACGACGACCGCGTCGGATCGCTCGCGTTGGCGACGGGCGAAATCCCGCGCGTCGGGGCGGCGTGGCCACCAGAGGGAGTCCTCACGATCCGAAAGAACATTCAGGTACTTCAATTCGTTGATGCCCCGGGTAGGGCGATAGCTGCGACCTTCGTTCTGGCAGACCGCCTTGCGGTGGCTCCCCCCCAGCTCGGAGCTTACTCCCTCTTTGTTATTGGGACGCAACAAACCGATGACTACCAGTTGGCGTTCTCCTGGTACCGGCCGGCGGACACAGAAGGGAAAGGCGTTCCGCGCTTCTTCGATCACCTCGATTGGGACGGCGACGGTTCTGAGGAAATTCTCCTGGACGTTTTCGGAGCCGAGTCACGTTGGTTCGCCGGACTCACACAGCGAGATGGGGACTGGATTCGATCGTACCAGGATTCCTGCGGTCAGGCGTCCGCCGGCGGCTGATGCGGCTGGTGCGGTGTCGCCGGGCGCCGACCCTTGCGTGGGCGCTAGCACTCGGACTCGTTGCGAACGCCTGCGCCCCCGCTGAGCGAGAGTCGGAGGCTCCTTCGACGGCCAAGATCTTCGTCGTAGATGCGACCGGGCGAGAACTCTCCTTGAGCGGGCCGGCGAGTCGGATCATCTCTCTGGTTCCATCGGCGACCCAAGCGTTGCGCGCACTGGGCGCGGACATATTCCTCGTAGGTCGCACCGACTTTGACAAGCAAGACTGGCTCGCTCACCTCCCCTCGGTCGGCGGTGGTCTCGAACCGAATCTAGAAGCGATACTTTCGCTCCGGCCTGATCTCGTCATCCTCTTCGCAGGTGACCAAGACGTCCGCACCCCAGACCGATTGGACGAGCTCGGCATTCCTCACATAGCGATCCGGCCTGATGGAATCGCCGACGTCTACGCGGCGGCGATCCTCTTGGGTGCGGTCACAGGTCGGGCCCAGGCGGCCTCCGACTTGGTGGAGGAAATACAGACCGGACTAGAGGAACTTCGCTTGGCCGTCGCCCCACTCCCGAGGCTTCGCGTACTCTACGTACTCGGAGGGTCGCCGCCTTGGGTCGCGGGCCCCGGGACTTTCATTGATGAGATCCTGGACCTCGTCGGCGGCGACAATGTCTTCGCCGACCTCAGTACGCTCTATGGGTCGGTCAGCCCGGAAGAAATTCGCGCTCGCCGCATCGATGTCGTGCTGGTCTCGGACGTCAGCCAATTCGACGCCTCACTTTCTCCCGCGGCGCGCATCGCGGAATCGGGGTCGGACCTTGAGATTCCAGGCCCGGGTGTCGTCGATGCGGCCTGGCGCGTGGCGGAACGCATGCACGGGACGACGATCCGGTGAACCGGACCATGCTCGGGACAGTCCTCATTGCGGCTTTGTCTACCAGCATCATGCTCGGGGTGCGCTTTGGGTCGGTCCCCATTTCCACCGCCGACGTGCTCGCGATCCTGGCAGGAGGAGGTGATTCGGTTCTTCGTGATATCGTTTTGAACCTTCGGCTTCCACGCGTCCTCCTGGGCGTCATCGTCGGGGGCGGACTGGCGCTCTCAGGAGCGACTTTCCAAGCCCTCCTTCGGAACCCCTTAGCCGAACCGTACATCCTGGGAATCTCAGGCGGGGCATCGTTAGGGGCGGTGTCTGTGATCGCCCTCGGCTGGGTGTCGCAGACGTCGTGGGCGCTCCCGCTCGCGGCCTTCGCGGGGGCGCTACTCGCCATTGGCCTTGTGTTTCGCGTAGCCACGTCCACCGGCCGCGCGATGGATGTCCGCGTCCTTCTCTTGTCGGGCGTGGTGATCGCGTCGTTTTTCGCAGCATGCATCGCCTTCATCCTATCCATCTCGCCAGCCCGCACCGTGCAGACCGCGGTGCTTTGGAGTATGGGGAGCTTGGCGGGCGCAGGCTGGGGAAGTGTGATTCTTGCGGCAGCCTACACGCTGCCTGCGGCCGTGGCCCTGGCCGCCCTCGCCCGTCCGCTGAACTTGATGGCAATCGGCGAAGAGACCGCCTACTACCTTGGTGCAAACGTCGAAGGTGTGAAACGAACCGGCTTGGTCATAGCGGCGTTGATTACGGCTGCGGGTGTCTCCGTGGCGGGCATCATCGGCTTTGTCGGCCTTGTTGTGCCCCATACGATCCGCCTCCTGATCGGGTCGGATAATCGCGTCCTGCTACCACTCTCATTTCTCGGTGGCGCGACGTTCCTCACTCTGGCCGACCTCGTTGCCAGACTCGGGCCCACAGAGATTCCGATCGGAGTGATCACAGCGTTCGTGGGCGTACCTATCTTTTTGGTGCTCCTGCGACGGAGTCTGACCTCGACATGAGAATCGAGGCGAGGGACCTTGTCGTGAATTACCCAGGTGCGCCTCGGCCCGCGCTGGATGGCGTCTCGATGTCCGCCTCGGCCGGGTGCCTCTATGCGGTCCTCGGCCCGAATGGCTCCGGCAAGTCGACGCTGATGCGCGCGCTCCTGGGGGTAGCCCCCCTGTCCGCGGGAGCCGCACTCCTGGACGGGCGCACCAGCGCCGCGTGGGATCGGAGAGCGTTGGCTCAGGCGGTGGGTGTGGTCGCGCAGTCTGAGAGCATCGCCTTTCCGCTTTCGGTTCGTCAGATGGTCGGGATGGGCCGTTATCCCCACCTGGGTCCCCTGGAGAGTGAGGGTGATGCAGACAGAGCTGCAGTCAGTTCTGCCCTCGAGGCCTGTGACGTCAGCGCTCTGGCCCATCGTGATGTGACGATGCTGTCAGGCGGCGAATTCCAACGCGTACGAATCGCGAGGGCGCTTGCGCAGGAGCCTCAGGCGCTTGTTTTAGACGAACCCACCAGTAGCCTGGATATCCGCCACCAGATGGGGATACTGGAGCTCTTGCGCAGGTCCGCCGACAGCGGCCTTACCGTTGTACTCGTCACCCACGGACTGGACCTCGCAGCCCGGTACGCGGACCGAATGCTGCTGCTCGCCGGAGGGCATGTCGCGGCCGAGGGCACCCCCGACGAAGTGATGACGGAGGATACGATATCGTCTGTCTACGGATGGCCTGTGGCGATTACGTCTGACCCAGAGTCGGGGGCCCCACGCGTCACGCCTCGGCGTCCTCCGCCTCGCGCCGAGCCGTGATGTAGCTCTGGTAGCGGGACTCAACGATCCGGCCTTCTGCAACCGCTGCCCTCACACCACAGACTGGCTCGTGAATGTGCGAGCAACGCCGAAAGCGACACGCATCCACTTCGGCAGCAAACTCCGGAAAGCACGTCTCGATGTCTTCCGGCCCGACACCCCAGAGCGCCACGTCGCCGAAGCCAGGGGTATCAGCGACCAGTCCCCCACAGGTCAAGGGAATCAGCCTCGAGCCCACGGTCGTGTGACGACCGGTACCGGTCTTCCGCGAGAGTCCGCCGGTGCGGAGCATCAGACCAGGGTCGATCTTGTTGAGCAGAGAGGACTTCCCCACCCCTGAAGGTCCCATAAGCGTCGACGTTCCAGAGCAAAGCTGTGTGCGGAATTCGTCGATCCCCTCCCCGCTTTCTGCGCTCACCGGCAAGACTCGATAGCCAATAGGTTCATAGACCTTGGCGAAATGCGCCGCCACGGCATCGGCACCCGGCAAGTCCACTTTGTTCACCACCAACAGCGGGTGCATGCCGCTCGACTCCCCCAGCACGAGCAAACGATCGACAAGCTCGACCGTCGCCTGGGGAGCCTGGGCCGCGACCACGGCGAAGGCCATATCGAGATTCGCGGCAACAAGTTTGGCGGCTCGGCCACCCCGGCCTCGCCTTACCAACTCCGCGGTGCGTTCGCTGACCGACTCGATCGTCCAGGCGTCGTCCACTCGGTCGACGGTGACCACGTCTCCGATTACGACCTGGTTGCCTGTGCGCTGCTCTTGCTTCACTCGCCCACGCAGCGACGCCTCGACCTGCACGCCATCCACCAAGACTACCCGGTAGACACCGCCTGCGGCTTCGTGAACGACCCCCTTCAACGGCCTACCTCCATAAAAAACCCCCCCACCGGACTGGTGTCCGGTAGGGGGTCACAACAGTCCGACCGTACGACGGCCGGTCCAGGCATCACGCGGCGAACGACTCCAGCGCGGTGCCCTTCTCGCCTTCACGAAGACGACGGAGCGCACGATCGCGAAGCTGACGGATCCGCTCGCGAGTCACGCCCAGCATGTTGCCGATTTCTTCGAGCGTGTGCTCTCTCTCACCTTCAAGACCGAAATACAAACGCAACACCTTCGCGTCACGTGCTTCAAGCGTAGAAAGCGCTTCTGTGATCGTCTCCGTCAGCAGTCGGCTCTCAACTTCGAGCTCGGGCTCCGCAGCTTCCTCAGTAATAAAGCGCTCAACGAGCTGCGAGTCTTCCGAATCACCGATCGGGGCATCGAGACGGATCTCGGCCGCATTCAGGGTTTGCAGAGACTCAACCAATTCGGGCGTCAGGAAAGTCGCCTCGGCCAACTCCTCGGTCGAAGGCTCGCGTCCCTTCTCCTGCTTGAGACGCTCCTTCTCACGGAAGATGCGCGCGAGATCGCTGGCCCGGTTCAAAGGTACCCGAACAGCGCGTCCGTGATTGGCCAGCGATGCAAGGATCGCCTGGCGAATCCACCAGACCGCGTAACTGATGAACTTCACGCCCTGCTCAGGATCAAACTTCCGAGCAGCGGTCACAAGCCCGACGTTCCCCTCTTGAATGAGGTCAGTGAGAGACACGCCTCGGTTCTGATATTTCTTCGCTACGCTGATAACAAAGCGCAGATTCGCTCGTGCAAGCTCCTGGATCGCCTCCTGATCGCCCAACTGGGCCTTGGCGCCGAGCTCCTTCTCCTTTTCAGGAGTAATCAGCTCGTGACGACTTACATCACGGAGGTACTGATCGAGGGCGCTCTGCTCCTCCACGCTCGCGTCAAAACCGGAAAGAAGGTTCCCCTTCCCGCGGCGTTTGCGCTTGCTTGGTGCGGCAGTGGCCATCGTTATCTATTCTCCTTCAATTTCAGCTCGCTACGGTCGACGGAAGTTCCGCCAGCAGGAGCCTCTGAACCACGCGGAATCATTAGCCATTTAAGGTGCCCGCGCGGCTCTTGTGTGTCAAGTAAGCGAAGCAACAGAGCATTCCAGCCGAGGCGGGGACGCCTTGCGTTGTAAGGGACCCATCGTAGTACCCAACATCCAGGAAGCACACCCTCTTTTTTGGTAACCCCTGACGGCTGAGGGGTTCCTCCCAGAAGCGCACGGGGAATACGTCTCGGTCGCCGCTGGAGCCCCTGTGTTTCACCTTCTCAGAATAGTCTCGACACTCCCCTTCAGACAGCGCCCGAAATCTCCTTTGTGACACAGACCACGATCCTCACTGGCCTTAGCGACATAGGGCAGACGCGCTCCCGGAACGAGGACAGCATTTCGATCCTCCGCGACGCATATGTGACCGTAGTTGCTGACGGGATGGGTGGGCGCACCCTGGCGGGGACGTTGCAAGCAGGGTCGCCGCGTCGACGGCCGCGGCCTTCATCTGCGATCGCGTTGGGCCCCACCTCGATCGGTCGCAAGATGTGGTGGTCCAGTTGCGATCGACGATGCTCGCATCGGTCCTCGCGGCGCACGCCGCGATCAGGAACGAGGCGGCCAAGGACCCCGAGCTGAATGGCATGGGCACGACCGTGACCGCGCTCGTCCTCGACGAGGTCAGTCACACCTACGCCATCGGACATGTGGGCGACTCACGGGCATATTTGGTCCGAGGGGGAACGCTCACCCAAGTCACTCGGGATGACACATGGGTGCGAGACCGAGTAGATGCAGGAGAGCTGACCGCCGAGTAGGCCGATCGTCATCCGTTCGGGCACATCCTGACTCAGTGTGTCGGCCTGGAAGACGCTCCGGACGTGCACGTCATGGATGGGAAGACCCAACCAGGCGACGTGTTCCTTCTATGTAGCGATGGTCTCGTGGGGATGCTGGACGACGGTAAGGTCGCGCATCTAGTCAGTGAGGCGCTGTCCGAAGGGACCACTCAACCCAGTATCGATGCGGCAGCGCAGGCCCTGGTGTCCGCCGCAAACGAGGCCGGCGGGTTCGACAACATCACCGTGTCCCTGGCAGCCGTTTGCTAGTGCGCCGAACCATAAATACGGTGGCGTTCGAGCGGCGCACTAGACAGACCCGACCGGCCGCGTGATTCGGTCGAGTACCAATTCCACGGGGACCTCACGACGCTCGAACGTGAACACTCTTAGGACACGAGCGGTCGTGTAGAGCTGCTGCGCCAGCTTGGGGAGGTCCAGTACGCCCGGTAAGCCCTCCAGTCCGAGGCGCTCTATGCTTCCTCCGAGGCGCTCGACTAGGACGTCCAATTGGAACATGGCTGGCTTTGCGGGGAAGTCGATCACGACCTCCCCAGGCTCGAGACCCAACTCCGCCGCGAGGTCGTCTTCTACTGCACGCTTCCACGGGGAATCACCGACCGCCCAGTCCTCCACCTGCCGACCTTCAAGGTCGGCGGCCGTAAGTTCGAGGGCCCGCTTCGGGAGCTTGCGGTGACGTAACGCTGGGAGCCAACGCGTGGCAATCTTTTCCGCGACTTCGCCGTCGTCCTCTTGTGAACGTCGGCCGATCTCGTAGAGCAACTCTTCATCTGTCGGACCGATCAGTTCTTCTGGCTGGAGGAGACCAGAGCGCACCGACTCTTCCACGATACGCTTGTAGAGCGCCGTGGCGGCACGCACAGCATGGTGCCAGTACACGTTCCTGAACATCTGGTACTTGGCGAAAAGCAGGGACTCGAGCGCCGCGATCGCCTTCTCATGTACGCCGACTTCGTACTGCCCTGTTTCTGGATCTCGCAGCAATGCGAGGCCCTGAAGGAGTCTCGATACATCGACCTCACCGTAAGGAACGCCGCAAAAACGGGCGTCTCTCCTGAGGTACTCCATCTTGTCGAGATCGAGGCTGCCACTCACCAGACCGCGGAGGGGGATGTCACCCTGACCAGAGATCAGCTCGTGGATGCGTTCAGGAGCCGTGAGCCCCAGCGTGGCCAGGGCATCCCGCAGCGCTGGCGACGAGAAGAAGCGTCGGCTGACCTCCTCGTGATGCACAGGCACGTGCTCGCTCTCGAGTTCCTCCAGGGCGTGGGAGAAAGGGTAATGGCCAATGTCATGGAGAAGCGCGGCATACGGCACCAGCTCTTCTCCCTCCCATGCCGCAGGGTCGACCCCCCCACGTTCCCTCAGATGCCTCAGGGCGGTCGTAGTGAGGTGATAGACGCCGAGCGCGTGATCAAAACGTGTATGGGTCGCACCCGGATACACGAGGTGCGCGAGCCCAAGCTGGCGGATGTACCGCAGACGCTGAAATTCGGCTGTATCCACGATTCGGACGGCCGTCGGGTCGAGGCGAATCGTGTTCCAGAGGGGGTCCCTGATCGTCTTTCCTGGAACGGTGGTGTTCATATTAGGAATATCCGGGTCCGGCCGCGCTTGAAGAATGACGTAACGGGACGTCGTTGCCGCGATGGTGTGTACCTTCCTAGTTTCCCGAACAAACAGCGAAAGCGCCACCCCCAGAGGGAATCGCTTCGCCGCTCCTCGCACGCAAACTCACGTGACCCGCAACCCTACCCTGAGGGAACACATCCGCGCCATGGCCGAAAACCGGCCCGGCGTCTACCGGATGTATGGGCCGGGCGACGAACTCCTGTACGTTGGGAAGTCCGTTCACGTACGCACCCGGCTCCTGTCCTACTTCCGCGCACACAAGCGCGAAAAGGCTTGGGAGCTGATCAGCACGGCCTCGCACGTGGAGTGGGAGTACATCCCAAACGAATTCGCTTCGCTGGTGCACGAGATGAAGCTCATTCAGCGGTGGCAGCCACGCTTCAACGTCCAACACAAACGCAGGAAGATCTTCGCGTTCGTGAAGATCACGAAGGAGCTCGCTCCGCGCGTATTGCCGGTCAGCCGGATCGCCGATGACGGCGCGACGTACTACGGCCCATTCCCGAGAGTCCGAGCCCTGGGGCAGTCGCTGCGTGAGCTGAGTCACGTTCTGGGGCTTCGCGATTGTCCCGGGCCGACGCCCGTCTACTTCAACGACCAATTGAAGATCTTTCGAGGGGGTCGCCCACCCCGCTGTATCCGAGCAGACCTCACCACCTGTCTTGCCCCGTGTTGCGGGCGCCCCAATGAGGCGCAATACGCTGAGGCCGTGGAGATGGCCCAGCGCTTCTTGGAGGGGCGCGCAGATGAACCCCTCGGAGAAGTCGAAGAGCAGATGGCTGCCGCGTCCGCACGGATGGATTTTGAGTACGCTGCCATCCTGCGGGACCGGCTCGAACGCCTGCGAACCTTTCGCGACGAGCTCGTCGCCTTCCGGGGTCGAGTCGAGAACCTGTCCTTCGTATACCCGGTGCCTGGGTTCGGGGGAGATGATCGCGTCTATTTGATTCGTCATGGACGCATCCGCAAAACGCTGACCCAGCCAAAGGGTGCCAAAGCGCGCGCCAGGGTTGCGGAGCAGGTCGAGGCCGTGTTTAGTGATGCGGACATGGGGCCTGGCGGTTTGCGTCCGGAGGAGGCTGCAGAGATTCTTTTGATCGCCCAGTGGTTCCGACTGAGACCCCACGAGCGAAAACGAACGATGCCGCCCGAGCGGTGGCTTAAGGAACCGAATCCAGCATGAACCAACGCCCGTCGATCAAAGTCTTCGACGAGTGGCGGATACGTAAGGCGATCACCGACCAACACGCGCTTGCGAGCGCGGAGCGCGCATTTCGCGCACTTGGAAACGGACTCGCCTCCGTGCCGCCCCCTCTGGGATGGGAGTTTCCCCATGTAAACGGGGAAGTCCATCTAAAGGGCGCCCACCTACACGGTTCGTCGATGTTCACCTTCAAGGTTGCTACGGGCTTCTACAGCAACGTGGAAATGGGCTTGCCAACCGGATCTGGATTCGTGCTCATCTTTGACGCCGAAACCGGTTTCCCCAGAGGCATTCTCGCGGACAACGGGTATTTAACGGACCTTCGCACGGCCGCCGCCGGAGGGCTGGCGGCCTCTCGCCTCACCCACGCAAAACCCTTGAAGGTGGCGATCCTCGGAGCGGGCGTTCAGGGACAGCTCCAACTTCGACTCCTATCACGCGTCCGCGAGATCGCCTCGCTGTCCGTCTGGACCAGAAGCTGGTCACGTACCCTGCAATGGAAAGAGAAGCTGGTGGAAGCCGGTCGCCCCGACGTGGTCGCGTGCGACGACCCTGAGTTGGCCGTCGCCGGGGCCGACCTGGTGATTACCGCGACGCCAGCCCGCACCCCCTTGATCGGAGACGGAGCCCTGAAGAAGGGCGTGACAGTCATCGCCATCGGCTCCGACGGACCCGCCAAGCAGGAACTTGCCGCCAGCGTTGTGGCAAGCGCGGACAAGATCGTTACCGACCTCACCTCCCAATGCATCGGCCTGGGCGAGCTACACCACGCCGTTGCGGCCGGGCTGATGGCCGGGAATGACGTCTACGCAGAGTTGGGGGAGATCGTTCTCGATACAAAGCCAGGTCGGGAAGCGGACGAGACGATCATCTGCGACCTGACGGGCGTCGGGGCGCAGGACGCCGCTATCGGCGAGGCGGCCTTTTTGGAACTGGCTGGGCAGGACGCTCGCGCCGGGGCTCACTAGCGGCACAACGTCGAACAGCTACCGTCCGGGTCTCAAGTCGATCGTGAGCGCGGTCGCGGCCTCGACGCGATCCCGGGAATAGAAGACCGGATGGAACTGATCGTTCGCCCACATCTGGAACAAGTTCCGGTAGAACGGCGAACGTACGTCTCCGCTCTGGCCGGGGGTGTTCATCCCAACGGAGCGATCCCAATCTCCGGTGTCGACGATGATCCTAAACGAGGCCCCGGAGGTCTGGTTGTCGCTGTTTCCGGTGGCGTTCACGGTTGACCCGTATCCACCTCGGGGTAGCGGGCCCGCCTCGAAGAGCGATCGAGTCTCTTCGTCAACGGACGTTCCGAGCGGGTGACGCAGTAACGCGTAGTGGTAGGCGGCTTGGCCATAAACCCAACCACCGGAGTCCGGGCCTAGTTTCTCGGTGAGCGCGGCTATGGCCGCCTCAAGCGCGTCTATAAGTAGCTTGTCTCGAGCGGCCATGGGGTCAGCGCCCAACTCGCCAGGCGGAACCATGATGGTCTCAATGGTCTTACGGAGGGAGATCGTCATCGACGCTCCAGCTGGCACCAACGCGTCTCGCACGGCCCGGCGGATTTCGGCTTCCCACGCAGCGTAGAGTCCTGCCGCCGGCGAGCGCTTATCCATCACGTAGTCCCATTCGAGCAGCATATTAGCGGCTCGCAGAACCCGATTCTCCGGGGTCTTGATTTCTTCGAGCATCGGCACCAACTGCCGTGCCGGAATCGATAGCTCGTCTGTCTGCAGTCGCATCATATCAGCGACCGACATCCGCGTGCCTCGCTCAAGGACTTCTACGATGCGCAGCCAGCGATAAGGGTCGGACCAACTGAAGCCCACCGCGTCCATGAATTCGTAATCACGAGGAATTAGATCATTGTTCGCTGACGCGAAGTAGCCCTCGGACGGATTGAGCACATGGGGCTTCGCCTGGATGGGCAGATAGCCGTCCCACTCGTATCTGCCGTCACCCGGGACGGGAACCAGTCCGCTCCAGTTTCGTCGGATTGGGGCGATACCGACGGCCTGCCAGCCGATATTCCCGGCGCGATCTGCCCAAACCATGTTCTCGCCGGGAATGTGGGAATACCTGGACGCATCGACGAACTCATCCCACGTCTCGGCTTGATCCATTCGCAACGAAGCCAAGTACGGAGACCCGCCGATCTCCATCCAGCCCGCCCTCACCGCATACGCGAGTTCCCGGCCATTGTCCTCGAACACGACGGGTCCGTGGCGTGTGTACTTCAGCTGCACGACCTCCTCCGACTGGCCTTTCACAGGGACACGCTCCGTGATGACCGTCATGTCCTCCCACTGACCCCGATACTGGTACTGATTCGGGTTCGCCGGATTCGTTTCGTAGACGTAGAGATCTTCAGCATCGGTGGCAAAGACCGTAAGCCCCCACGCACCGAACTCGTTGTGTCCGATCGAAATACCAGGCAGGCTCGGCTCACCGCCGCCGATGACGTTCCAACCAGGCCCCACGAGATGCACCCAGTATCGAAGCGACGGCGCACCCTGAGCACGGTGCGGATCGTTCACCATCACCGGGTATCCACTCTCGGAGCGGGCACCGCTCACCACCCAGTTGTTCGAGCCGATATCACCCTTGGGGTCATACGCGATAGTCTGGGCGGCCGCCTCGGCCGCCTGTTCAAGCATGGCAAAGGCATCACCGTCGCCTCGGCGATCCGCAACGATGTCTTCCGGACGGAAACGAACACTCTCGCGGAAGGCGTTATAGATGCCGAGGATGTCCTCGGATAAGGCTTCTCCGTCTATGGCGGCGTCTAGGTCGAGCAGCGGGTTACCTGGACCGAGTGAACCAAGCCGCTTGACCATTCCGGCGCCGAGTTGGGCCACGTTTCGGCCGGTCGACAACTCTTGGCCGATATTGCCCAGCAGCCCCTGGTGCCGTGAGATCACCACATCTGGCGTCCACATTCCCGGCTTGATGCCCAGGAGTTCGAACTCAAGCGGTAGCAGCGTCGGATCACGCTGCGTCTGCGCGATGTAGGCGTTAATGCCATCTGTATAGGCATTTACGATCAAAGAGCCACGCTCGTGATAGTGGTTCAGCTCCTGCTCTAGGTCGCGACGAAACTTAAACAATCGCGTGCCGATGTCTCGTCGCAGTTCACGGGGACCGAGAATTTCGGAAACCGTTCCTGTGGCCTGACGTCTCCACAACTCCAACTGGAACAGACGGTCGCGGGCAGCATTCCATCCCTGGGCGAAAAACAGGTCGTGCTCCGTCTCCGCATAGATGTGGCTGATCCCCCAGCGGTCCACGAGAATTTCCACGGGCTCATCGAGGCCAACCAGGTCGAGACTAGTGTTCTCCTGAGCCTCAGCGATGACCACCGAAACGGCGAACAGTCCGAACAACAGTGCGAGAGAGCGGACACGACACGACATCAAATACCTCCGACTACATAGGAACACGACAGGTCAGTTCAAGAGAGCCCGTTCCGGGCCGGCTACGCCTCGTACACGGTTCGGCCACCTACGACGGTCCTCACGACTTGGATTTCCTTGATGGCGTCGGGGTCCACAGCGTGTGGGTCTTCGGCGAGAATCACGAAATCACCCAGCTTACCTGCGGTAATGGCGCCTTTGTCATTTTCCTCGAATGCTGCATACGCGCCATTTACTGTGCAGACACGAATCGCCTCGTCGAGCGTGATTCTCTGGCTCGGACCCCAGACACGCCCGGAGAAGTCCTTGCGGGTGACCATGGACTGAAGCGCCATCAATGGCTCGTAAGGCCCCGGCGAGTGATCGGACGCTGGAGCCACCCGGATTCCGTAGTCGAGGAAAGACCTATGAGCGAACATCCACTCCATTTTCTCGGCGCCATACTCGATCCACTTTTCCCCGTGGTAGTGGGCGTACGTATAGAAGGGGGCCGGAATGAACCCGCCGTCGGCGATGCGTTGCAGGATCTGAGGGTTCACCAGCGAGCAGTGTTCGAGTCGGTGCCGTACGTCGCCCCGTGGCCATTCACGCTGCACGCGCTCGTAGGCATTCAGGACCATGTCGATGGTGACGTCACCGTTGGCATGGATCGCCACCTGCCACCCCGCACGATGCGCCTCCTCCACAGACTCATGGATCTCCGCCTGCGTCATCGTCAGGATGCCGAAGTCGTCCGGGCGACCCGCGTAGGGCGTGCTCATCGCCATCGTGCGCTCTGACGCGGACCCATCGGCCGCAAACTTCACCGGTCCCACGCGGAGCCACTCGTCTCCAAAGCCTGTTCTCACGCCTGCTTCCTTAAGGGCGGGGAACGCCCCTCCCCGAGCCATCGCATGCACCCTGAACGTGAGCTCTCCAGCCGCGCGCGCATCTTGATACGCGATGAAGTCCGCCGGCCCCACACCTGCTTGATGCACCGATGTCAGTCCGGTCGAGTTCATCTGTTTGCATATGAGCGCAACGCCAGCTGCACGATCTTCCCGAGTCGACCCTGAGGGCACACTGAAGGCCGACCGTGCACGTTCGGCCACTTTTCCGGTCAATTCGCCGTTCTCGCGATAGAAGTGACCGCCAAACGGATCTGGCGTGTTCACCGTGACACCCGCGTCCGCGAAGGCCTTCGAGTTGTAAACACCAGTGTGTCCACCGCGGTGTCCCACCACGATCGGATGCTGCGTGCTGACCGCGTCGAGGTCGAGCCGATTGACCGGCCGGCCTTCTTCTTGTTTGGTGTCATCGTACATGAAGCCGACGATCCATTCTCCGGGCGGCGTCACAGCGGCGCGGGCGCGGAGCGCCTCTTGGATCCGAGCAATGCTGCCGAGGTTCGTGTCGACATTCTTGAGCAGGTTGAGCCCGGCGCCAGAGGGGTGCGAGTGCGCGTCGATGAAGCCGGGAAAGACGGTACCCCCCGCGGCATCGATCACCTCCGTGCCCGCCGACGCGAGGTTCCGGACATCGGCATCGGACCCAACCGCCACAAAGCGTCCGTTCTTGATCGCGACCGCGGATGCTGTGGGCAAGTCCGGGTCTTGGGTCAGGACGGACCCGTTTACGAGGATCAGATCAGGCGCCAATGAAGACGGCGTCGTAGACGTCGCACATCCTGAAGCCAGGCCGGCCGCCGCAACCGTTCCGAGTCCTAGGAAGTTCTTCCGGCTGATCTCGCTCATGCTCATCTCCACGAATCGGGTGCCCCTCACCACAACCGCCACAGCATGATCGTACGAGCCTGGCTCCCGAGGGGCCAGAACGACGCCACAGGCGAGTAAACCATTTCATCGGAGCCGGTTACTTGTCAGCGTTCTCTCATGCACAGGAACACCCTCCCGGCGCTTTGTGGGGTCCTCGCGGCCGCCCTGACCGCCTGCGACCAAAAAAGCCAGAACCTCCCGTTCGATTTGGACCCGCTGTCTGTCACTCAGCAGTCTATCGGACCGGAAGGCGGCTTGTTGAGTCATCCCGCTGGCATCTCTATTGAGTTTCCTCGCGGCGCGCTGGCGCGAACCACGAAAGTTTCCGTCACCGGTGGGCTAGCGCTTTCGGATTTTCCAGGAAATCCGAAAGGGGAAATATTGAACGGCACATATTTCAACGTCACGCCGGCGCAGCTAGAACTCCTCAAGCCGATTAGCGTTGACATTGCGATAGCAGCGGCCGCGCTCGCGGAGGGAGACCGCGCCCGGCTAGGCTTCGCTACAGGACTGGAGGAGGCCGAGATCCGAACGGAGGGAGTGAGCTTCGATATCACCTCCGGGATCCTCCGCGGTAGCGTCAATTCTTTGGGCGCGATCGCGGCCGTCGTCTCGGATAACGTCATCATCGTGTCCTCGGACCCGCCACCCGTGCTCGCTGGCGGTACTTTCGTCGACGCGACCGCATCTGGCGTGTCGAGCGCAGCTACAAGGTTAGACTCGGGTTTTCGGTCTCGCTCGGCGGGAGATCCCTTCCTAGTAGTGTGCAGCTATACCGGGACGGCGCCCCGATGCCTCGACTCGGGCGCGGTGGCGATGTGAGCATCGCCGGAGATCCAGGAGCGCCTTTCCGGAGACATGGTGCTTCTAAACACTGACGTGACGGGGGACCTCCAATTCACAGATTTCGTAAACGGCGTCCCGACGAAGGCCTTTGGTCAGTTGGCCGTTACCGGCATTCTGAGGGTGCAGCTCGGCCAGGTGATCACGTCATTTACGGTTGATGACACGTTCTCCACGACCGGAACTGACGGAGTAACTCCGATTACTGTCCTCGGCGCTTCGATCACGCTACACAGTACTTCCACCGGCGAACGGACTTTGGAGTTCCAGCTCCTGCCCTCCGGCGCAGGCGAGGAACTCATTGTCAGAGGGAACAAGACGGTCGACTTCGAGAACTCTGATGGGTCGACGACTTCAGCATCTCTTTTCATTGATCTCAGGCTGACTCGATGAGAGCTCTTTGGGTCATCGAGGTGGGATTGTCTTTCTCATCAGACGCTGCAGCACAGGGGGCGATGTGGACCCGGTCTGGCGTCAGAATTCGCGAACTCCTAGTGATTTCCGAAGTCGCGCTCGCGTGCGCGCTGCTCGTATTTGGCGGGCTCTTTATGCGGAGCTTTCAGGAGCTTCTGAAGGTCGACCTAGGCTACACTCCAGCTCAGGCCGTGGCGTGGCAGCTGAACCCGAGTCGCTCGTTCAAAAGCCCGGAAGAAGAATCCAGCTTCTTCGAGCAGATCGTGACTCGTGTTGAAGCGATTCAGGGTGTGGAGTCCGTAGGTCTGACCGACGCCCTTCCGTTGGGCAAGAATCGCAGCTGGGGCTACAAGTACTGGGGGTACCCGAAGACGACGAAGGGGTGAGCATTTTCCCGCACGTCGTAGACTCGCGCTACATCGAGACGATGAAGATTCCCCTCTTGGCGGGGCGCAATCTCGCGATCGACGACGATCGGGACAGCGAACAGGTCGTCTTGATCAACGACCTCGCTGCGAAGACAATCTTCCCTGGCCAGGACCCGCTAGGTCAGATCATACTTTCAGGTAGCGGTGAACACCTGGTCGTCGGCGTAGTCGGCGATCTGCGCCACCAGTCCTTGGAATTGGGCTCTGGCTTCCAGGTCTATTTTCCATACAAACAAATGGGAGATTTCTCGACGCTTGAGATGGTGGTCAGGTCTCCCCTCCCAGCTGCAACCATAGCTCCAGCCGTGTCGGCGGCGTTAAAGGAGCTTGACCCAGCCATGCCCACTCAAGACTTCTGGACACTGACCGCGACCGTTGACCAAGCCGTGTCGGCTCGACGCTTCGCGCTGTCGCTTCTTGGGGCCTTCGCCGGCGTAGCCCTGCTGCTCGTCGGGGTTCGCATGGCTCTCGGTGCCTCGGCGCAGGACGTCCGTCAGCAGGTCGTGGGCCGGACCCTCATCCTGACCCTAGTGGGCATCGCAATCGGCGGAATGGTGTCTGTGGTTGGCACCCGGCTGCTTGGCGCACTTCTCTTCGGCGTCGAGCCAACCGATCCCGCGACCTTCGTAGCGGTAGCGACGATACTGGTTCTCGTCGCGACAATCTCGGGCTTGATCCCGGCAATCAGGGCATCGCGGACAGATTCCGCTGCGGCCATGCGCGTTGGGTAACCGTGCGGCTGGCCCCGTTACCCAGCCATATCCGCGGCCTTACCCAGCAACTCTAGTCCTTCAGTGATTTCGCCCTCGGTGACGAGCAGCGAAGGGCCGATCCGTACCACGGTCCCGTTGAGCCCACCAAGGCCGATCAGCACACCGACCTCACGCGTGGCCTCGGCGAACTTTGCGGTGCGCGCGTTGTCAGGCTCTTTGGTGACCGGATCCTTCACGATCTCCATGGCCTGCATCAGGCCCATGCCTCGGACGTCGCCAATCCAGGGGTGGCGCGCCTGAATCGCCTCGAGCCCGGCCCGTAGCTGCTGGCCCCGGACCTCAGCGTTTTGTGGGGCGTCATGCTCGCGTAGCTCGTCCTGCGTCGCACACAGCGCAGCCATCGAAACTGGGGTGCCGCCGAAGGTCGAAATGGTCTTGCCTTTCCAACCATGGGCGATTTCGTCCGTGGCGATCGTCGCGCCAACCGGGGCTCCGTTCGCGATTCCCTTCGCCATCACCATGATGTCGGGCTCGACGCCCCAGTGATCGATACCAAACCAATGTGTCCCGCAGCGCCCGAATCCGGTCTGCACCTCATCAATTATGAGAAGGCCACCATAGTGTCGAATGACCTCGGCCGCCTTTTGGAAGTAATTGGCGGGAGGTACGACATATCCCGCTACGCCTTGGATCGTCTCCGCGATAAATGCCGCGGGCCGGCCGTTGGTGGTCGTGAGAATGACCTCCTCAAGATCGTCGATAAAACGATCGACGCAGGTATCGTCACATGGCTGCTTGAACGGACATCGATAGGGGTTCGGAGACTTCGCGTGCTTGATGCCGGCGACCGGCGTGGCGAGTGGACGCCACCCTGAATGTGCGGTGACACTGGACGCCATGAATGAACGCCCGTGGTAGCCGACTCGCAGCCCAATGATCTCGCTCCGACCCGTAGCCAAGCACGCCATCATGAGCGCAGTCTCGACGGCTTCTGTCCCAGAGTTGCTGAAAAAGGTGCGATTCAGCGCTCCCGGCGAGATCTCTGCGATTTTCTTGGCTGCCTCAACGTGCGCCTCGGTGGCGTACAAAGTCGAGACATGCCCAAGGCGGTTCATTTGGGCGGTCATCGCCTCGTTCACACGCGGGTTACAATGCCCGACAGACGTGGTCAAAATCCCCGCGAACAGATCGAGGTATTCGCGACCCTCGGCGTCGCGCACCCGGACGCCTTTCCCCTCCACCAAAGCCATCGGCTCGGAATACATGTGCAGCATGGAGGGAAGCAAATACTCACGCTGCCCCTGGATGATCTCAGCGCTCGTAGCGCCCCCGGCAATGTCCCGCTCACTCATGGTTTGGTCACCCGATGGGGATCAGAGGGTACGGCCGACCAGCGCGAAATGACCACACGCTGTTCAGTATAGAAAGAAATCGCGTCCCGTCCGGCGGCCTTAAGATCGCCGAAGAAGGAGCCCTTCGAGCCTCCGAACGGGAAAAACGCCATGGGCGCCGCAACACCGATGTTCACGCCGATCATGCTGATGCCGGCCTGATATCGAAAATCCCGGGCAGCCCCACCACTTGTCGTGAAGATTGAGCAGGCGTTGCCGTAGCGACTCGCGTGCATCATCGCGATCGCTTCGTCGACGTCCTTCGCTCGGTTGATGCTTGCGACCGGTCCAAAAACTTCCTCGGTCCCGATCGACATGCCGGGTGTCACATCTTCGAAGACCGTCGGCCCCACCCAGTACCCGCCTTCCAGGCCCGCGACCGAGGGACTCCGGCCGTCGAGTGACAACTTGGCTCCGTCGGCCACACCCTGATCGATGAATGCATTCACTCTGTCCCGATGCACACCCGAGATCACCGGACCCATATCCGTGGTCGGCTCCAGGCCGTCACCCACGCGCAGTGAAGACGCGGCATCCATCAATCGCTCACGGATTTTTGCATGCGCGTCGCCGACACCCACCACCACGCTTCCGGCGAGACACCGCTGGCCCGTTGAGCCGAAGATCGAACTAGCGCAGGCATCCAACGTCACGTCCATGTCCGCGTCAGGCAGCACGATGAGGTAATTCTTTGCACCCCCTAGCGTCTGCGCTCGCTTCCCGGCCGCGGTCGCGCGGGTGTAGACGATTTTTGCGACGTGGCTTGAGCCGACGAAGGACACACCGACGATGTCGGGGTGATCACAGATCGCCTCGACTGTCTCCTGACCTCCGTGAACGACGTTGAGCACGCCCGGCGGGAGCCCTGCTTGCTCAGCCAAGGCAACGATCTTCTGGTGCGTGAGCGGGTCCTGCTCACTCGGCTTCAGCACCACGGTGTTTCCGGTGGCTACGGCGTACGGCCAAAACCAAAGCGGAATCATCACCGGGAAGTTGTAGGGTGTGATAATGCTGAAGACACCCATCGGCTGACGCCACGAGGCACAGTCGATCCCCCGGGAAATTTCCTCAACCGTGTCGCCCATCATCAGCGCTGGAATACCGCATGCGTGCTCGACATTCTCGATACCGCGCTGCACCTCGCCCCGTGTTTCTGCAATCACCTTTCCGTGTTCGATAGTCAGCTGGCGAGCGAGGTCTTCTTTGTTCTCCTCCAGCAGAGCCTTGAGCCGAAAAAGGACACGGGCACGCTCGGTTGCGGGGGTCGCTCGCCAACTCGGGAAGGCCGCCTTCGCCGCCTGAACGGCGGCATCAATGTCTGCGCCGCCAGAGAGTGGGACCCGAGCGATTTCCTCACCCGACGCAGGATTTCGGACGGCCAGCGTTTCAGAGGACGAGGCTTCTCGCCAAGCACCGCCTACGTAGTTCCGGACCAGCATACCCAAGGCTCCGTCTGCCAATGAATTGAAGGACGGGAAAGTTATCGGGCGTGAGTGAACGCCGCCAACTCGGTCTCATTCTCCAAGAGTTCGAATCCCATATCGCGCAGATCTAGTTGGAGAGTTGACGTAGAAAAAGAAGGAGGGGGCGGCCGAAGCCGCCCCCTCCTTGTCACTCTACCTCTGACCGACCCTACATACGAGGGCTCATCCCCGAGTTGCGATCGGCAGGCGAACACACAGGCCATGCACCGGCCTGTCCTCCACGTCCCTGAATGACGCTCCGCTGCTTCCGGCTCGTAAAGTCATCGTCCTCAGATGCGAGGTAGACGAGGGACGCCGTAAGCACCGCATTACTGATCAAGTCCTCGAAGACCAGCTTGTCGAACGTGTCCCTGTGCGTGTGCCACGTGTGAGAACTGTAGTCCCAGGAGAGCGCACCCAGGTTGAAGGCCGGAGCACCCCAGCACACGAACGAGGCATAATCCGAACCGCCGCTGCCAGGCGACCCCGGCAGGTCTAGGTCGATGTCGGACGTGACCTCAGCCGGCGCCATCGCCAACCACCGAGCAAGCGACCCGCTGGCCTCCGTCAGCCCTTGTGCGTTCATATTCACGATCCGACCCGTGCCGTTGTCTTGGTTGAACAACACCTGCAGACCAGTCACTACGTCTTGGTGATCCTCAGAGAATGCACGCGACCCGTTGAGGCCCTGCTCTTCGCCACTCCAAAGACCGATCAGGATCGTCCGCTTGGGATTCGGATACACCGCCTTGAGAATGCGCATGGTCTCCAGCATCAAGACCGAACCCGTGCCATTGTCCGTCGCACCGGAGCCGCTCTCCCACGAATCGAAGTGAGCCGAGAGCATCACATACTCGTCCGGTCGCTCCGTGCCACGGATCTCGCCGATAACATTAAATACTGGGACTTCACCGCGATTTTCGGCTTCTGCGGTAAGCCGTAACACCGGATTCTGTCCGTTCTCCGCCAAGCGGTGAACGAGACTGTAGTCTTCACAAGAGAGTTCGAACGATGGGGTCTCGCGATTGTATGCGTTGAAGACGCGCGTCGTGCCATATGAACCGGGCCACTCGGACTTGATGATCCCAGCCGCGCCCGCTTCCTCCAACTGAGCGTGGAGGTCACGCTGCCTCGGGTCCTGAGACCCTGCCGCCGCAAGGCTCTGCGTCCACCTGCGTGCGCCGGCTGCTCGCTGCTGCTCGTTCCTCTGTGCTGAGCCAGGTGCGCCAAACTCGGCCCACTGTTCGCTGGCGCGGCAGGAAGGCTCCGGGTAGGAGAACATCACCCACTTTCCGCGCACCGTCCCCAAGAAAGCCCTCCAGTCATCGGGCGAGTCCATTTCCGGGACGTAGGTGATCTCTGCCTCGACGGGGCGCCCCTCGGTGCCTGGACTCCAAGCGAGAATGCGGCCCTCAAGGGACCGGACACGCGGACTGATCAGGTCGATGTGACTCACACCTCGCTCCCAGCCCTCCCAGGTGCCGTATTGTTCGGTGCGGGCGTCGACGCCCCAGCCCTGCAGGGTCTGTACGGCCCACGCCTGGGCCGCTTCGATACCCGGCGACGCGGTAAGCCTCGGCCCGATCGAATCGAGCAGCGACTGAGCCAGCGGCCGGAAGTGCGAGTTGCTAATCGCCTCACTCCAGATCGCCCGTAGAACCGGATCGTCGCTTGCCAACGATTGCGCGTCGGCGGCGGCAGGGACGGACATCGCGGCGACGGCGGCCGCAAGCATGATCGAACGCACAGCTCTCATGATTTTCACCTGTTCAAGTTGACGTCAGTTGAGTCCGCCCGGGCGAATCACAGGCCCGGCTCGCTCCATAATCTTTATCAGACTGTCCTGCGGAAGCGCGGGGATCGTATACCCGTTGATGCCCGTCATCGTCTCGGCGGCCAGCATCGCATTCAAGATGGCCTCCTCCGTTGCATGCACAGTTAAAGAGATCAAACCGTTGATCCCGTCGTTCGGGAGCATCTCAAGTCCGACGAGCTGTGAGCGTTCCGCCGCGGCACGGCGATTCCCTGTGCTGAATCCAAGAAATATGTCACCTGACCCGTTGTATCCCATCCCACCAATGCGGGCGAGCCCTAGCGCTGTTCGCGTGACCAAACGTTCAATTTGCGTGGGGAGCAGAGGAGCGTCTGTGGCCAGGACAATGATGATCGATCCCGCGCCCTCGGGGACCTCGTCGAGAATACCATCCGCATCCGCCCCATCGCAAAACGGGACGCTCGCGCGCCGGGACGACGACGGAATCGCACGATCCGCATAGCAAGCAGCCGGTTCGGGCATCATGCGTCCCACGGGTATCCCCGCGATCCGCAGATCCGCGCGCGCTCCCTGATTGCACTGCACGAGTACCCCGATCGTGTACCCCGTGGTGGGGTCGACCCGTGAGGCGGTCCCGATTCCCCCCTTGAATCCGTGGCAGCGCATACCCGTGCCACCACCGACGGCCCCCTGCTGAACCGGCCCTGGGCGCGCGCCATCCAGGGCTCCAAATACATGCTCGGGTTTTACATGGAAGCCGTTGATGTCGTTCAAATTACCATCGTACGTCTCCGCGACCACGGGCAGCGCCCACAGGAACGATGGGTCACGACGGCGCATCCAGTCGATCACCGCATCTCGCACCACGCCCACGCTGTGCGTGTTGGTGATGAGCACCGGAGATTCGAGGATGCCGGATTCTTCGATCCACGTCGTGCCCGTCATCTCTCCGTTGCCGTTCAGGCTGAACCAAGCTGCAAAGGCCGAGTCGCCGGCTGCGCGTCCGCGCGGAAGGATGGCCGTTACGCCGGTGCGGACGGGCCCTTCGCCCACTACGAGTTCTCCCTCACCGCGGATGATCGTCACGTGTCCTACCTCGACGCCCGGGACATCAGTGATCGCGTTGTTCGGGCCCGGACGCCCCTCCAGTGGCACGCCCAATGCCCGTGCGTCGGGGATTTTCTGGGCGTGGGCATCGCCAGGACTTACAAGTGTCGCCAAGGCGAGCACCGTAGTCGCAACCATAGGAAGCCGCCGAGTCATTTCTTACACCCTGCCATCTTTTTCACCCGCCCGAACTCCGACTTCTTCACGGCCTGCACGGAAAGGCGTCCGTAACGGATCAGCTCCATATCGGCCAACTCGGGATCAGACTTGAGTTCTGCTAGGCCCACACATTCATCGAACTCGGCGACGAACTCGACGTCGACCATGAACCAGCGGGGATTGTCCGGGTCGGACTTGGCATCAAAATATTTGTGCCCCTTTTGCAGCGCGAAGTGATCCGGATACGCTTTCTTGCAGACGCGCGCGATGCCCACAGCTCCAGGCGGCTTGGCATTCGAGTGATAGTAGATCACCTCGTCGCCAACTTTCATGTCCCGCATGTTGTTGCGGGCCTGGTAGTTACGAACGCCCTCCCAACACGTCGACCCTTCCCGCCGGAGGTCATCGATGGAGAACACGTCGGGCTCAGACTTCATCAACCAATATTGTTTTGCCACCGGATCATCCCGTCATGGGTTCTCGCCACTTCGAGCCGCACCGCATGCGAACGGAGGACGCGAGAGGGCAACATGGGGAGTCGTCGAGCAAAAGGAAGGGGTCCCGTCGTCGACTGAGCCGAGTAAGCTCCGCCAACCGCCGCCCCTAGCCCGGCAAATCCAATTCCTCGAGGATCTCTGCGACCTCGAGCGGCACATAGGCCTGCATACCAATCGGCACTAGCCCCGAGTCGCGGAACATCTTCCGGTACGCCGCTGCGGAGCGGAGTTGGAAGTCCACGTGATCGCCTTCGACTTCATCTGACCCCGTGAACACATCCAGAAGGGCCACCCCTTCTACGCAGTCGACGAGCGATGGCAGGCCTCGGATGATCTGGGCGTCCGTGAGGTAATGCATCACGTCCGAGCAGATCACCAGGTCGAACGGACTGTCGAAGACGTGAAGCTCCAGATCCTCGAACGACCCGAGCATCAGGTTCCGCCGCGCACCAAAGCGCTCCACCGCGTATTCGCTAGAATCGATGCCGAGGTACGACGCGCGTGGACGCTGCCGGTTGAGCTCGGGCTGCCAACGCCCCTCCCCACAGCCGACGTCGAGGACACTGCGCAGTGGCCTGTCCAGAATCGACTCGGTGAGCGCGACCGCCAGCGCCACGCTTCGCGCGAGCGCAGACCGCGACCCGACAGGAGAGTCCTTGTCACGGTACCACGAATCGAAATAGACCTGGTCGTACTTTTTCATCTCGGCTCCGAGGATGCCGTAGGCTAGTGTGGTGTATCGAAAGTTCGCGAGCCACCGAGAGCGCCGAGGCGCCGGATCCTGCGAGGCGCGACGACGAGGAATAGCAACGCTATTTCGAGGAGGAGCAACGACGGAGGCGGGGCCGTGCCGCCCCAACCCCAGACCGAGCACAGATCATATCCTACATGGTGACCGGCACAGGGGGTTACGCCACTGATAGGTCGTCTCTCCTCCTCACCTTAGCCCTGCTACGACTCGTCGTCGTTCCTACTCTGAGCAGCGTAAGCCCCCTGTGCGCGGGGTACCATACTTCTGCAGAGCTTCCCTAGGCCTTTGCGGACCCGATATCGACTTCGATGCCACGCCACTTTTCGCGTCTGAACACGATGACGCTCAGCGTCGCCCGCGTGAAGTGACCCGTAACGATGGCGAGCCAGATATGGTGCGGCTCAAGTGTCGAAAATGCCTGGACGGTGAAGCAGATCCCCAACGGAATGACCAACTGAGAGATGATGGAGATGTACATCGGGCTCTTCGTGTCGCCCGTGCCCTGCAGGCCGCCGGTGTACGCAAGAGCGACGGTAATAAAGAGACCGGACACGGCGAGGTACCTGAGCAGTTCCTTACTAAGAGCCAGGACCACCGCATCGTCCATTCCGAAGATGCTCAGCAAGGCTTCCGGGAACAGAACGAAGGTCACACCGATGCCTGCAGCGAGCAGCAAACCAAAACCCGCCGCCACATTCACGGACTTTGCGGTCCTATCCGGCTGTCCGGCCCCGAGGTTCTGGCCGGCGACTGCGGCCGTCGCGCCCATGATACCGACGGATGTCCAAGTGATGAATGAGAAGAGCTGCGTGTAGCTGACCACATAGGCAGCCTGAGCCTGCGCGCTCATCGAGAGCGAACCGACGAAGCCCAGAAGGAAGACGCCGCCGACGTTCATGGCCACCCCCTGAATCCCGGTCGGCAGCCCGAACTTAAAGAGCTGCCTGATGATGTCCCAATCAGGCCTCCAGTTCATGCCTCGATGGAACTGAACCACCCAAGTGCCACCGAGAAGTTTTGCCAGCGCATAGAAGCTGACCAGCCCTCCTGCGATCACGGTCCCCATCGCGGCGCCCTTGGTGCCGAACGCCGGAATCGGGCCAAAGCCTTTGATAAGCAGGACGTTGAGTCCGATGTTGAGAAGGGTCAGTGCGATACCGAGCCGCAAGGGCGTTTTGGCATCACCCGCAGAGCGCAGAGCGCCTCCCAGCATGAAGAACATCAACATGCCGAACGAAAAGACGAACATGATCCTGAGGTAGGGCAGGGCCTCGACTTGTACCTCAGGCGCCGCGTTCACCAGGGTCAGAAGCGTGGGTGCCCCAAAGTACCCGATGGGCGCCATGATCATGATGAGGATGCCCACCGCCGTCAGGAACGCCTGATAGACCGTACGGTTCACCTTCTCCGGTTCGTTCGCACCGGTGAAACGGGCCACGAGCACGCCCATTCCGGTAAAGAGCGAGCTGATGAACACGATCACCACCAGGAAGATCTGCCACGACACACCGATCGCCGCGTTCCCGGTGTAGCCGACGTAGTGCCCAACCATGGCGTGATCGACGATGCCCTGAAGGCCACCGATGATGTTCTGCAGCATGGTGGGCCACGCCAGCTTCCACACCGCGCCGCGAATGGGGCCCTCGACAATCGAACGGTCGAAGGATCTGGCTCTCGGAGAGGGTTTTTCGGCCAAGCGTCAGTTGCCTTGAGCGATTAGCGCCTGGAAGTCAGGCCGGTCGCGAAGAGGATCAAAGATGGGATCCAGACGGAGTTCCCAAATCGTGGTGAGCCCAGGTGTGCTGAGCAGCGTTCGAAGGTCGCGCATCGTGCCGTCGAGGTCACCCGTCACTAGTCGGACCATCATCCGCTGGCGTATAACGAAGAACACGTCGGTCAGGTCAGGTCGCACTGAGTGGATCGCCATCGCGATGTCGGCGACCTGCCCCACAGCCCCTACCACGGCCAAGTACATGACGCCCCTCCGCATGACCTTCTGACGTTTCAATCCTTCGAGAAAGCCCGGATTATTCGCCAATCGATCTAGCCTACCCCTACCACACCAAGTGAAGCTTGGCCTGCCGACGGAAGACCCAGTGCCGTTCGCCATCGGTGTCGAGGTAGGCCTCTTCCTCCTGGCGACACGAAGCGGGCTTGCCACCCCACTCAGGAATGGGCGTCGTTGCCTGCAACTCGATGGAATGCCACGTCGAGGCGAGCAGCACGGCATCGCCGCGGACGGGGACGCCACCCTGGGCGTCCCACATGCCAATAAGCGGCCCTGCGCCATGGCCTTGGTCACCAATGGGATGCGTATAGACGGTCCCGTTGATGCCCTCAGACCGCATCTGCCCCAGGGTCGCGGCGAGTATCTGATTGCCAGTCAGCCCGGGCTCCATATGCGATAGCAGGATGTCCTGAAGCCTATTGGAGTTGGCAAGGCACTGCTTCAGGCCGGCCGGCGCGTCCGTCTCGCCAGCCTTGAGCACGTAACCGAGATGCTGCGTGTCGGTGTGAAGGTTTTCGGCGATCACGCCAAAATCGGTCCAGAGAAGGTCCCCCGGTTCAATGATCGTGTCGCCCTCGCCACCGCCCGAACCCTCCCGCGTTACATCCACCGAGGTCTGAAACCAGGTGGTATAACCCAGATCCTGAATTCGCTGCCGCATCCACCACACGACATCGTCCGTCGTCGTGACGCCGGGGGTGATGACCGCATTGGAGAAGGCCTCGGAAATCACGGCGTGGACCGTTTCTTCGATCTTCCGGTAGCGCGGCATCATCTCAGGTAGCCGCAGCGCGATGTAGTTCATCGCGAGCCGCGAGTCCCTTTTGATACGGGCCCGATACTTGTCGCCTAGCCCCGCTTCAAGGGCTTCGCGTTCGCCCGCATGCAAGCCGTCAGAGAAGGCCCAGTCGGGGTCGATGTTCAGGACGATGTTGTCCGGGTCGCGGTCTTCGACCAATTCGCGCAGCAACCTCCACTGCTCTCCGCCCCAAAGCTCACTGGTCGCCTCAGTAGGCGCCGGCCGTGTGGACCGGAACGCTTCGAAGACTCCGCCCTGGGCAGTCCCTCCGAGCGCGAGGCGCTCGAGCGAACCGTCGTCCTGTCTCGTGATCACATAGATGGAGCGGCGGCGCGCGGCGAACGTGGTCGGAGAGGTGATCGACCAAAAAACCGGGTCCTCTGCGTACTCCCGCATGGAGAGGATCCACATGTCGACGTCGTACTCCGCCATCAGCCGCGGCAGGACCCGGTCCATGCGGGCTTCGAGCCAAGCCTGCTGCTCGATGGCCTGCTCGCGCATGGTCGGGAGGGCGTGTATGCGAGCCGGGGCGTCGCCGGGAACGTTGGCGGGAGATTGGGCGGCGATTGCCGCCGGCAAGATCAGACCCAGGGCGGCGAGGAACCAGGACTTCATAATTGTCCTACAATCATCCAGGCGCTGATCGAGAACCAAATGACCCCAATCACGCTCAATAGAACCCATTCGAGCACATTCGTCTGTTGTTTCCCACGCTCACCATGGAACCACGCGATCACCGTAGCCGCCGCCAACCCACATGCCACGAAGGGAAGAGTCAGCCTGTACCAGATAGGATCCAGCAGCTGTTGATCTGCGGTCAACTCGTTCATGAGCGACATGAGGCCAAGCCCCGCACCACCCGTAATAATGACCACCTGCGGGACCCGGCGCCTGATCAACTGTTGGAAGTCGGCAGCCTCTTCGACGCCCCCGCTCGTGGGCCCACCCGCCGCCGCCCCACTCGGGTCCCCGGCTAACACGCTCACGACATCGGCGGCACTCGGCCGGTGTTTTGGCTCGCGGCTTAGGCACCGTTTCAGCAGGTCCGCTATGTCTGCCGGCACATCAGGTCGCGCGATCCGGAGATCCTTGGGATCTTGACTCAAATGGGCGGTGATCCACTGAGTATTGGTCCGGGCATCGTACGGGCCCTCGCCCGTGAGCAGCTCATATCCCATCACGCCGAACGCGTAAATGTCCGCGAGCTCGGTGAGATCTTGGTCGAGAAGTTGTTCGGGGCTGAGATAGCGGGGGTCACCCATCATCTGACCGGTCTTCGTCAGTCGGGTGGCCTCTTCGCCGCTCGTTACGAGAAGAGCCGCGATGCCGAAATCAGAGAGGAGCGCCCGCTCGGACTCTTCATCCCACAATACGTTGGCTGGACGTACATCACGATGCACGATTCCCTGGGAGTGTGCTGCCGAAAGCGCGGAAGCCACCTCTAGAAGCACCTGCCTTGTGAGCGCCGTGGCCAGCCGGCCCTCCGCCTTGAGGCGCTCCTCCATGGTGCGCCCTTTCACAAAGCGCATCACCAGGAAAGGCGTCTCGTCTGGCAGCCGCCCAAACCGGTAAACCTGAACGACGCTCGGGTGTGACAGCGAGGCAGCCGCTTTGGCCTCGCGCTCGAACCGCTTGCGTGCCGTCTCGTCCTTGGAGTGCTGCGACAGCAAGACCTTGAGGGCCACGAACCGGCCCAACTGCGTCTCTTTGGCGAGGTACACGTTCGCCATCGCCCCACGCCCCAACAATCGCTTGATCTCGAAGTCGGAGCCCAGTGCTCCCTGGAGGGCGTCGATCGAATCTTGGTCTTCGCTCATGCTTCGGATCGCGGGGGGAAAACAGCTTCACAGTTCAAGGGCAGCGCCGGAGGATATGCCGGAAACGGCTTTACCACAAGCGTTTCCCAGTGTGCGCAGCCGAGATCAGTTGGCCAAGCAAGGCCTGGCCCACACCCAGAGATTAAGGTCCGACGACGTGGAAGGGCATCCACACCGCCACCTCCGAGGGAGAGACCGAGAATGATGCAGCTTGTGTTCTTGCTCATCAGTGTACTACTGTACTAGTCAACCGACACAGTGACACACCGAGCGTGTCACCCGACAACGACGGAACGATTGATGCCCGAACTCCGCACCAAGATGGCTCCTCAAGCCGCCCAGGCCCTGGCGCAGGCGCTCACGGCCTGGGCGTTGTTACTCCTGTGGGTGCAGTCGAGCGAGGGGCTCGTCGCATGGACGCTTTTCCTGGTAGTCGTCACGGTCCTGCCGTTCCGGGCAGGAGCTAGCGACAAGAAGAGGGCGATCGCGAACTTCGCGTCCGGAGCCATCCTATGGACCCTCATCTTCTGGGGGCTGATCGATGTGCTCATCGATTTTGCGTTTTCTGGGGGCCGGGACCTCCCGCTCTCGACCACCCAGACCCTCCTCTTGGTCGCGACTGTGCTTTTTATGTTCTCAGGCGCGTTCTACTGGTTGAGGGGAAGAAGGACAGAAGGAGCCTGGGTATGATGCTTGTGACCGTCTCGGCCCTTGCCGCGCTGGCGGGCTGCTCTGCCGTTGAACAGGCGACGACGGACGACCCGCGGGAAGTATCCCTACTCACGGTATCCGAGCCCACGCTCGAGATCGGCGTCGTCGATGGTGCCGAGGAGTACCTTTTTGGCCCAATCGAGGCTGCGCTGCGGCTCCCAAGCGGAGAAGCCGCGGTAGCCGATGCGAGCAACTCGCGAATACTGGCCTACGACGCCGCGGGCACCTTCGTGCGCGGGTGGGGATGGACCGGCGACTCGGACGTGAGCTACGTGCGGGCGTACCGACTCAGCGCGTCTGCGCAGACCCGTCAGGCGCCCGCGTGGCTCCTCAGTGAGCCAGTTGCACCCCCGATGGACGGCGTAGCGCCTGATGAGGCCGAAGTGCGAGCGCTCACTGTCAGTACAATCAAGAACCTGGCTTCACACCAGGAGATTCACTACTCCACGGCATTGTCGTATACGACCGACCTGGGGGCGCTCGGTGACTTCGAGATACCTGAGGGGTTGGAAATCGACTTCCTCATCGGCAACGCTCGAGGGTGGGCCGCGGTCTTCGCCCATCCGGACTTCGACCGCCTATGCGGGCTCGCCTACGGATACATGATCCTACCGGGCTGGAGCCCTGGCCAGGTCAACTGTGCCCCGGCGTTACAGGAATCCACCGCGGGCGAGGGGCGCTGAGTCGATGTTCGACGATATCGACCCGAGGAGCCCAACCCCGCTCTACGCGCAGATCGCTGCACGTGTGCGCATGGCTGTCGCCTCAGGAGACCTCGCAGCCGGCGACTCGCTCCCTTCGGTCCGGATCCTGGCCCGGGACCTCCGTGTGAACCCAGCGACCGTATCGCAGGCCTACCGCGACTTAGCTGTGGACGGCTTCGTTGAGACCCGGCACGGTCACGGCACATTCATTCAAGAAGTGCCGACGTTCCTCAGGAACGAAGAGCGTGCGTCGGTAGCACAGCAGTTGGTACGAAAACTCCTCCAGGACGGGGCACGGATGGGAATCGAGGCAGAGGAACTCTCGCAAGCTTTCAAATCGGAAGTGGGAGCAGAGATAAGTGAATAAAGCAATCGAACTCGAGGGCGTGAGTTGGAAAGCCGGCAAGTCGTTCGCACTGGACAACGTGTCGCTAAACGTCCCATCCGGCTCGATCTACGGCTTCCTCGGGGCCAACGGCTCAGGCAAGACCACGACGATCCGAATGTTTATGGGCATGATGAAGCCCGACGCCGGGAAACTTCAGGTCCTAGGTCAGAACGTGCCCAAGGAAATGAAGGCGATCCTCGCACGGGTGGGCTACGTGCCAGAGCGACCCCACATCTATCCGGCGCTCACCGTCGGCGAACAAATCAAGTACCACTCCTCGTTCTAAAAAACTGCGATGAGGGCTGGTGCAAGGAGCTGACGGGTCGTCTGCATCTCGACAGCGACCGAAAGATCGCGCGCATGTCAAAAGGTGAGACCGCGAAGCTCCTGCTGCTGCTAGCCCTTTCGCAGCGGCCCGATCTGTTTGTCCTAGACGAGCCCACCGACGGACTTGATCCGGTGGTTCGTCGAGACGTGTTGACCGCGGTCCTTGACTATGTGTCCGAGGTCAGCGCGAGGGTCTTCATTTCGAGCCATCTAGTTCACGAGTTGGAGCGCATCTGTGACTGGGTCGGGATCATGGACAACGGCAAGCTCATCGCCGAGTTGCCCATGCAGCAGTTCAAGAATCGCATCAAGTGGCTGCGCATCGATCACGCCCCCGAGGAGTCAGTATTGGCGCCGTTCACCGTCCTGAACCGCGGGCGCACCAATGGGATCGGATCTATGGAGACGTGGATCGTGCGAGGCTGGGAGGCACCCATGAGTGACTACTTCACCGGTGTCGGCGCGACCGTCCGCGACGTCATCGACCTGGACCCAGAGGAGGGCTTCGTCGAGCTCCTCCGTTCTTCAAGACCCACACACTACGACAGGAGCTGAGCGATGTATCAGCCAATGCTCTTTTTCCACTGGAAGTAGATCTGGCTTGGTCTGATTCCGTTTATCTTGGCGGCTTTTGGGCTGCCGCTGCTCAGCATTCAAGGGGTCGTCGCTTCATCTGGCACCGGATTCGTGAACGCCTACGATATCCTAAATGGGATGCAGGAAGTGGTATGGTTCTACCCGATCTTGGCCGCAGCGATTGGTATGACCGTCGCGCTTTCCGCGTGGAACTGGACCACCAACAGGGCCATGTCCACGCCTTGAGTCTTCCGGTCTCCAGAACCGAGTACGTGCTGCGCAAGATGGGTGCCGGCGTGGTCCTCGTCGCGATTCCTGCGGCCGCACTCTGGGTCGGGTGTCAATTGGCCGCTGCTTCAGTCGACCTTCCAGCCGGCCTTCCAGCCTATCCGAACATGCTGGCGTTGCGCTTCCTGTTGGCTTCGCTGGTTTCATACGCCGCCTTCTTCGCGATGGCCTCAGGAACAATTAAGACGACCATTTGGGTCTCGAGCATCGCGCTGGCATTCTTCGTTTTCGGCGGACCCTTCGGTGACTTCCTTGGGCTCTACTTTGACGTTTTTGACCGTACGAATATCGTCGAATGGGCCCTCCAAATGATTATGCAGTCGCCCGGACCAGCAGAGATCATGACGGGCAATTGGACGTTGTTCGATGTCTAAGAACCCGCTGACGCTCATTCTCGCGGTCGGGCTCCTCGCAATGCCGAAGCCCGCGATGGGTCAGCACGTCGCGCGTATCGAGGCCGAATTGTTGAACTACTTCGACTCCATGGCCCCTCGGCTGGCTGCTGTTCTGGCGGCCCGCCAGATCGCCGCTCGGGACCGCGCCGAGGCGCTGCGAGCATCGAACGCCTCGACTACCGACACGATCTCCGTGGGTCTGTTGACCGTCGTTGCCAGGAGCGACCAGGCAGAGCTAGCTCGAACGCTCTACGCATCTGTGTGGCGTGACTACGAAGCCTTCGTGGACCAAAGCCGGGCCCTCGAAACTGCATATTTCACCTTCCAATGGGCCTCTAACCAACTTGGTAGCGTGGTTGAGGATCGCCCAGTGTACCGTGTCGAGCACAAAGGATTCACGACTCGAGCGGGCATTGAATCGTCGATCCGCGAGCAGATCGGCAAAGCCCTCAGCGCGGACGCCAACCTTGAGCACCCCCTCACCGGCTGGCAGAGCCCCTTACCACTCCTCGTAAATGCGTCCGTTCGCGAGACCGAGGTCCTTACATGGCTATATCGACAGGTAGCGACCACTCCCGCTTTGGCCGCGCGCAAGTGTATGGAGGCTGACGCTGGCGCCTGCTGGGACTTGTTGGCTTTGGCTCAGGGTGGCGGAAGTGGAGCACTCAAGAGGACCGCCACAAGCTGTTGTCGCACGGCCGGTGGCGCTCCGGCCGAAGCGAAGAAGCTCGGATCGCTTATATAGCCTGCGTCGGCGACAACGACCTTGAGCAATGTGACGCCGTTTTTGAGTACGCCGGCGCGGACGGGCGATCGTATGCCCCGCTTGAAGGCCACCCAGAGGCGATGCAATCGCTCCTCTGGTTAGCGCTCCGTGAAGGTCGCGAGGGCGCGTGGGCGAGACTCCTGGACAACCGGAGCCTACCCGCTGCTGAGGCGCTGAGCGTCATCTCAGGACTAGAGCCGGAACAGCTCGCCGAGCGCTGGCGCGATCACCTTCTCGACGCCCTTCCTCTCTCTCATTCCTATGTCGGTACTTCAGGATTGCTTGCCGGCGTCTGGATCTTGGTCTTCGCAGGATTCGCAATAGGGAGCACAAGATGGCGCTTCGCATGAAACACTGGACGCTCACTGCCTGCACGGGAACCGCGCTCTTGGCTATTTGGGCGCTGCCCCCGCGAGCGATGCCTGTTGTCGAGAGTTCGGGGCGGTTCTCGGAAGACGTCATCGTTGAACGGATGTCCCTCAGCGTGTTTGGAAGCAACGAAGCGCTAAAGCGGCTCCGATGGTCAGACTCACTCTCCGCCTTGGCGGCGCCCTACGGTCCTGGCGAGGTATTTGTCGCAACGCCCCCAGCGGGCGTGCCCACTCCAGAGATCCTAGAGCCGTTCTTGGAAAGAGTCGAATTCGAACTCGCGACCGCGCCAGCACGGGACCCGGACATGAGGATCGGCTTCGTTATGCAATTGAAGTCCCACGGGTCGCACCCCGCTGTGAGAGACTCCCGGGCGTCATCGGAGACCTATCTCGGCACGCGCGCCGGCGCACCGTATTGGCCTCGCCGTGCAACCCGTGAACCAGCGGGTGCGGATGCCGAATCAGCCGCCTAAGCTGGACGTACAATTCAGCCAGGCTTGGCCCGTGCGTACCGGTCGACTGGCTCATCGCGCCTACAGTCTACTGGGCATGTGTCGCCTACCTGCCCGCTACGGCCTCCCAGGGCCCCCAGATCCTGACATGGCTGCAGGCGGGTGGCATGCGATTGGCTCAGGGCTTCGCCCTGCAAAACGACGAAATCCAATGGCTGACGCCATGGCAAAATCACACCGCGCTCTATCGGCGGGGGACCTTTGGACCCGACCGATTGAAGCCGATCAGTGCCTAACGGGCGATTCGGCTGCTTGCGCGAGGCTCCTCCAGCCGGAGCACCTCCGAGGGGACATGGCGGTCTGGTACTCGAACCTCATCGACGAGACCCCCGTCACATGGGTAAACGACTCCTATACGACAGCGTTTGGGAACTTAGACGCCTACATCCTGGACCAACTCGAGACGGAGTTCGGCCCTCAGCGGTTCGGCGCATTCTGGAGGTCCGAGCTGCCCTTTGAACAAGCATTCCTCGCTGCTTTCGACGTGAGCACAGGCGAGTGGATGCAGACGTGGGCGCAGGGCACGCTCGGCAGCTACCAAGCCCGCCCAGTCCTCACCCAATCCGCCCGCTTCGGCGGCCTCCTAACCATCATGCTCTTCGGCCTCATCGCCGGAATGTGGAACCGCCGCAGAAAAGTGGCCTGACGCGTCGAGAGGGGCTCCGAGGGTCATGGCCTCGTCGCTCTTCGGAGCGGCGGGGCCGCACTTTTTGCGCCGGCTCCGCCCAGACGCGACCATAGCAAGCACGACACGGTGCGTGTATCACGTGGCGTGATCCTCGATGATCCCGGATCAAAGCCAGAAGTGGATGGGCTGACGCCGTGGGCAAAAAAAGCGGGGTCGGCCACCTGGCCGACCCCGCTCGTCACTGCACGGGCCCGACTACTTCGGACCAGCCGCCTTCACCTCATCGCTCACCTGATCGGCAAACTGCTTAAAGTTGGCCTTGAACATCTCGGCCAGCTTCGCCGCAGAAGCGTCATACGCTGCACCGTCCGCCCAGGTGTCGCGCGGGCGTAGAACCTCGGACGGCACTCCGGGAACGGAGGTCGGGACCTCCATGCCGAAAACCGGATCGGCTACGAAGTCCGCGTTATCCAACGCACCGCCCACAGCAGCGTTCACCATGGCCCGCGTGTACTGAAGCTTCATGCGGCTCCCCACGCCGTGGCCACCACCTGACCAACCCGTGTTCACGAGCCAGACCTTTGCGCCATGCTGACGCAGCTTCTCACCCAGCATCTTGGCGTAAACGCCGGGATGCCGCGGAAGGAACGGCGCGCCGAAGCACGAGCTGAACGTAGCCTGCGGTTCCGTAACACCACGCTCCGTGCCAGCGACCTTTGCGGTATACCCTGACAGGAAGTGATACATCGCCTGCTCAGGCGTCAGCCGTGACACCGGAGGTAGGACGCCAAATGCATCCGCAGTCAGAAAGATCACATTCTCCGGGTGTCCGCCTCGGCTCGGCTGCACGGCATTCGGGATGTAGTGAATGGGATACGACGCACGCGTATTTTCCGTGATCGATCCATCGTCGAAGTTGATCTGATGCGTGTCTTCGTCGAGCACCACGTTCTCCAAGATCGTCCCGAACATTTGGGTCGCGCGGTAGATCTCTGGCTCACCCTCCGGCGACAAATGGATTGTCTTTGCGTAACAACCGCCTTCGAAATTAAAGACTCCCTCGTCACTCCAACCGTGTTCGTCGTCTCCAATCAAGCCACGCGAAGCATCTGCCGACAACGTCGTCTTGCCGGTTCCAGACAGGCCAAAGAACAACGCGGTATCGCCCTCCGGACCGATGTTCGCTGAACAGTGCATCGGGAACACGTTCGCAGTCGGGAGCATGAAGTTCAGAACCGAAAAGATCCCCTTCTTGATCTCACCTGCATACAGCGTCCCAGCCACCACGATCTCACGCGCTGAGAAGTTCAATACCACCGCGGTCGAAGTGCGCGACCCGTGCCGCTCCGGGTCCGCCTCCATGTGCGGGGCGTGCAGGACGGTGAAGCCGGGTTCAAAGGCCTGACGCTCATCCGCAGACAGCCGCAAGAACATGTTTTGAGCGAAGAGCGCATACCACGCGCCCTCGCTGATCACCCGCACGTTGATCCCGTGGCTGTCATCCTCGCCAGCTCGGGCGTCGTGCACAAAAAGTTCTTGGTCGTTCAAGTACGCGACGACGTCCGCGCGGAGGGCATCAAAATGCTCCGGTGACATCGCGGTATTCACCTTGCCCCAATCCACCGCATCCTCGCTCATGGCATCACGAACCACAAAGCGGTCGCGGGGCGACCTTCCCGTATGGGGCGCAGTGTTGGTAGCAATCGCGCCCATGTGGACCAAGCGGCCTTCCCCACGCGCGAGCGCCGCTTCATAGAGCAGCGCCGGGGACAGGTTGTGATTGACCTTCTTAGTCGGATTTAGACCGAAATTCAGCAAACCAAAACACTCCCTCGCTGGGCATGCTATTCACACGTCCAGCTTCGAAAATCCAGCGTCGGGTGGACCCCTCGCCAGCGGTAGTTGTCATGACGAATGATCGGCCGCATTGCGGCCAATCAGGCCCTAAACTTGTTTATTTTTTGCCTGCCAGTCCACGGATGCAACGGTCGCCAGATTAACGACATCCTGGAGCCCACATCCGCGCTCCAGAATGTGTAGCGGCTTGGCCATTCCGAGCAGGATCGGCCCGATCAGATCGGCGCCTCCAAGCTGATGAAGGAGCTTGTAGGCCGAGTTCGCGGCAGAAAGCCTCGAGAAGACCAGCACGTTGGCCGGCCCCTGCAGATTCGTGAATGGATACACGCTCTTGAGCTTCACGGCATCGAGTGCGGTATCGGCCTGCATTTCGCCATCGATCTCAAGCTCCGGATCGGCCTCCCTCACCAGCTGCACGGCCTTCGCCACGCGATCGGACTCCTCGTGCGGAGCCGAGCCGAAATTCGAGAAGGTGACCATGGCGATGCGCGGGCGAATACCCAACTCGCGTACGAAGGCCGCCGTCTGCAATGCGATGTCCCGCAGCGTCTCCGCATCGGGTTCGATGTTCACCGTGGTATCCGCGAAGAACACCAACTCTCGGTTCGGGAAGGCCAGCATGTATAGGCCGGCCACCTTGGAAACTCCTTCCGCGGGCCCCACGACCTGTAGCATGGGCCTCAGTATCTCGCCGTAGTTCGCCTCGATGCCGGCGATCATCGCATCGGCATCACCGGCCTCCACCATGCTCGACGCGAAATAGATGGGCTTGTAGAGATTCCACTGGGCCTCAGCAAGCGTGAGACCGCGACGTGCCCTGCGACGGAAAAGAGTATCTGCGTATTCGTGGCGCTTGGACTCCATCTCGGCGCCATAGATGATCTCCACGCCGTCAACGCTGATGCCCATTGCCTTGGCCTTCTGAGCGATCCTCTCGGCGCGCCCCAAGAGCACGGGCTGGCAGATGCCGTCTTCGAGCATTTCTACCGCGGCCCGAATCACCATGTCGTTGTGCCCTTCCGGGAACACGATGCGAGCCAGCTTTCTGCGCGCGCGGTTGGTCATCCACCTCATGACCTCCCGACCTGGTCCGAGCGATGCCCGGAGACGATCCCGGTACTCGTCCATATCGAGTTCGATGCGTGCCACGCCAGACTTTATCGCAGCCATCGCGACAGCCGGCGCCACGTGGAAGAGGACCCGGTGATCGAACGGCTTCGGAATCAGATACTCACGGCCAAAGCTGATCTCGGAGCCGTCGTAGGCGCCCCGCACGGTGTCAGGCACCTCCTGGCGCGCGAGCTTCGCGAGCGCATGTGTGGCAGCGAGCATCATCTCGGGGTTGATGCTCCGTGCTCGTACGTCTAACGCGCCGCGGAAAATGAACGGGAATCCGAGCACGTTGTTGACCTGGTTCGGATAGTCCGAACGACCGGTCGCGGTGATCGCGTCGTCCCGGACGGCGTGCACATCTTCCGGCAGAATTTCCGGATCGGGGTTCGCCAGCGCAAAAATGACCGGGTCCTTCGCCATGGAGCGGACCATGTCCTGGGTCATGGCTCCCTTCACTGACAACCCAATGAACACGTCGGCCCCCGCAAGGGCTTCGGTCAGGTCTCGGGCTTCCGTGGGTACCGCGAAGGGTTCCTTATACTCGTTCATGCCGACCGTTCGGCCCTCGTGAATCACTCCCTTGGAGTCACAGATCAAGATGTTGTTCTTGGCAACGCCGAGTCGCTTGAAGTGATCCGCGGTGGACAGCGCAGACGCCCCTGCGCCGCTGAACACGATCTTCACCTCTTCGATCTTCTTGCCGATGATCGACAACGCGTTGATGAGCGCAGCCGCCGCGATGATCGCCGTACCGTGTTGGTCGTCGTGGAAGACGGGAATATCCATCGTCTCCTTCAACGTCCGCTCAATCACGAAACAGTCTGGCGCCGAAATGTCCTCGAGGTTGATTCCCCCGACCGTGGGCTCCAGCATCTCACAGAAGCGGATAATCTCCTGTGGATCTTTTGAGTCGATCTCGATGTCAAACACATCGATCCCCGCGAAGCGCTTAAAGAGGACACCCTTGCCCTCCATCACTGGCTTAGAGGCCAATGGTCCGATATCACCCAGACCCAACACGGCGGTTCCGTTGGATACGACCGCAACCAGATTCCCTCGCGCGGTGTATTTGAAGACGTCGTCAGGGTTTTTCTCGATCTCTCGGCACGGTTCGGCGACGCCGGGGGAGTACGCGAGGGACAGGTCGCGCGCGGTCATCACTGGCTTGGTCGGGACCACTTCGATCTTGCCTGGACGGCCCTGAGTATGGTAGTCCAGGGCCTCCTTGCGCCGGTTCGGCATGTAGGCGTAACTCCGAGATGTTTGGGGCGGTTTGAGTACATGAAGCGTAGAAGCGCCGCCCAAAACAAGCAATCCACAGCGACCATGCGACGACTGGAGAGACCCTGATTCCCGCCACGCACGCCAAGACCCAACGCTCCGGCGGCCCTCTCGGCTTTGCCGTGCGTGTATTCTGGGGCGGGTTGACGGCGGCGGCGGCGTTGCTGGGGTTGACGGCCCCGGAGGCCTCCGCGCAAACCGTGGCCCCCACCGTGTGCGAGGCGGGTCGCGTGACGAATATTTTCGTCGACAACCGATCCATCTTTCAGGTCGACGAGCTTCCCGAGGGCAGTCGGCTCAGGTGGATCTACAAATTCGCTAACGCCCTTCATATCACCACGCGCGAGAGCTTCATACTCAGGGAGATTCTTTTTGCGGAGGGAGATTGCCTCGACCCTCTTCTCTTGGAGGAGTCCGGTCGGCTTCTCCGGTTTTATCCCTTCATTGAGACTGCAGACGTCTTCCCAGTCCAACAGCCTGACGGGTCCTATCACGTTGTGATCGACACGCAGGACAGGTGGACGACCCAATTCGACCTCGGGGTTTCGTTCGATCAGGGCCTCCAGTTGGAGCGTGCAGATCTGACCGAGAAAAACCTGTTGGGGCAGGGCATCCTGGCCCAAGTCATCTTCAAGCGACGCCGGGAGCAACGCGATACCGGCTTTAAGCTGCAGCAGCCGCGGCTCTTCGGTACACGCACCGACGCACAATTTGGATGGGGGAAGACACGCGTTGGCCACTCTCTAGAAGAGGAGATCAGCTACCCCTTCTTCAGCGAAGTGGGACGCTGGGCGGTGAGACAGACCTTTCACCGCCGAGATCAGGTGTTCAGCTACTCGACCGGGGCGGAGACGGATATCACACACGCCTTGCTCCCCTTCGAAGAAGAGTGGGCGGAGGTCTCTTTCGCGGCCCGCCTAGGTCAGCCAGGCAACCTGACCCTTCTTGGCGTTGGGCTCACCCGGGAGCGAATCGAATTCACCGGCTTCCCGGGTGACCTCGAAGTCGCCATCAACGACGACTTCGGTGAGACCCCAGCCGCACCCCCCGAAGTGCAGGCCGCCGTGTCCGGGCAGGTCAATGGCAGAGTCACCACGCGCTTGAACCTCATGTTCGGCCAACGCAACCTGCGGTTCACGAGAGCGCGCGGACTGGACGCCCTAGACGGTGATCAAGACATCCGCCTGGGCACCGACATCGGGCTCACACTCGGACGCAGCATCGGGGTGCTCGGAATCGAAGGCGTCGAGTCTCCGGCTGACCTGTTCGGCAGACTGAGACTCTTCGCGGGGCACGATCCAGGAAGCTCCTATGTCTTCATGAATCTTGCCGTCGAGGGCAGCAGGCTCACAACGGGGGCTAATCGCTGGCGTGACGTGATCGGTGAAGTGAACCTATTCAGTTACCTGCGCTTCCCCGCAGCTCGCGGCCATACCTTCTTCGTCCGTGCCTCAGGAAGCGGTGCCTGGTCGGCACAAACGCCGTTCCAGCTGACGCTCGGTGGGCGCGAGGGCGTGAGAGGCTTCCGTGAAGAGGAGGATCCGGGGGCTGAGCGAATGCTCTTCACCTTCGAAGATCGCATCTTGGTCCGCTGGCCTTTCCCCGAGAGTTTGGATTTCGGATTCACGCTGTTCGCAGATGCAGGGCGAGTCTGGTCTGGCGACGTCCCGTACGGTGTGGACTCAAACTGGAAAGGGACGGTCGGCTTTGGTCTCCGCCTCGGGGCGGCGCGTACGCGGGGCGTGGGAAGAATCGATTTGGCGTTCCCACTCGGAGGACGCGTCGGACAGAAACCCGTATTCCGCCTTACGCTGTATGAGCTCCTGGGAATCGCTTCCGGTCTCCGTGATTCACAGCTCGAACGGACGCGCCGAAGCCGGATCGGGCCGGACTTCTTTGTAACCGGCCGTTGATTGTGCAGTCTCTACGGCGAAGCCCCCCCGCCCTCAACCGCCCATAATGGACGCCTTCGTCGCGGCCGCGCCCGAGCTGCTCATCCTGTTGCCCCTGGCCGTCGCGGCGGGCATTGACCTCTACCTCACGCTGCTTTTTCTCGGAGCCATTCCGACCACAGCTTGGTGGGGAGGGCCGCTACCCGGAGCGTTAAGCGACCTCGATTCTATCAGCGTCATGCTGGTTGTGGGGGGCTTCTACCTCCTGGAGTTCTCCGCGGAGCGGTTCCCCACGGCTTCGCTCATCTGGAACGCATTCCACGCGGTGATTCGGCCGCTCTCCGGGGCCCTGCTCGCGCTCCTACTCCTAGACGGGCAGGCCCCCGCGGTCATCGTGGCTGGAGCTATCGCGTCTGGCGTTTTGGTCTCTGCTGCTCATGCCATCAGGTCGGGGGCATCGATCCTCAGATGGCTGAGCTGGAAGCCGGCACCGCACCCAGTGCTCCCGTCACTGGGCGAGGACGCGGTCGTCCTGGGGCTGGTCGCGCTCGTGGTGGACCAGCCGGAGTGGGCGCTCGCCGGCGGTCTCCTGATCGCGGTCATCGGCTCCATCGGCGGCGCCTCACGGGTCAGGGCCTTTGGGTTCGCAGTTAGGCTCGCCACGGGCCGCATCTTCAAAACGCTCGGGGCACGTAGGTGGACCGACACAGAAGGATTTCCCACTTGGGTGCGGGACGCGCTCAAGGGCGACGTAATGGCGCCTGGCGGCGGTCTACGTGGAAGTTCTGTGGCAGCCCATCAACTAGAGGGGGCGCCACCCTTTGCCACGGGATGGCTCGTAGTGACGGGGGACGCACCCGTCTTCGTCTTTCGGAAGGGCACAAAAACCTGCTTGGTTGACCTTGAGGGTCTCAAGGCCGTGGACATCGTCGAAACGGGCTTTTTCCGTCGAATCGACCTCAGTGCCGCCGCTGGAACGGGTGCGTGCATCTTTTTCGGGGCGGGTGGCCCGAGCACCGAAAGCCTGCGCGCAGAGTTCTTTTTTGCCTAAGGACAGAAGAGGCAAAAGAAAACCTTTGACCCTGGAAACATGCTTTTATATCTTCTTTCCCACCCTAAAGCTTTTTGACCTGGCTACCCTGAGACCTAGATATCCCATGTTTAATACGGGTTGTCTGCGTTCAGCGGTATCAAGCCAGCTCCTGTTCGATCCCCATATGAGGAACGAAAAAACGGATGTTTTCTTCCTCCCGCGGCCTGGATTCGTTCGATCAATACCTTCAAGACGTTGAGAAATACCCTCTCATCCAGGACCCGAAAGAGGAGCGCGAGCTAGCCCGCCGCGCCCGCGTTGGGGACAAAGAGGCAGCGGAGCGGCTTGTTACCGCCAACCTGCGCTTCGTGATCTCCTACGTGAAGAAGTACCAGGGTCGGGGCCTCGGGCTGGCCGAATTGGTCTGCATCGGGAATGAGGGTCTTCTCAAAGCGGTGAAAAAGTTCGATCCCGACAAAGGCGTGAAGTTCATTTCGTACGCCGTGTGGTGGATCCGACAGACCGTCTTGCAGGCACTCGCGGAACAGACTCGCTCTGTTCGAATCCCGCTGAACCAGAACTCCAACTTGGCTCGGCTCGCCCGAACCAACACTCAGCTCACCCAGTCACTCGGACGCACACCGACTGACCAGGAGATCGCCGATGAAATGGAGGAGCCTGTCGACACGATCCGGGCGCTCCGGCGAGTTGCGGCCTCCGAACTGAGTCTGGATGCGCCCCTAGATAGGGGCGACAGAGATAGCGCCAGCTTTGGTGAGCGTTTCTCGGGCGCCGATGGCGCTGACATCGAGCATGACGTCGAATCGATCGCTCGGCGTGACTTCCTCGAGACCATGTTCGAGCAGTATCTGACTGAACGCGAGCGCAAGATTCTTTATCTCTATTACGGTCTAGACGACGGAGAAGAGAGAACGCTCGAAGAGATCGGCTCCCTGCTCGGCGTGACGCGTGAACGCATTCGCCAAATTCGGAACCGTGCGTTCGAGAAGCTGCGAGAAAGTCCGCATGGGGAGTCTCTTTCCGGGTTTTGGGACGCCAACTAGTGCGCCCCAAGAGAAATACGGTGACGCACTGAGAGTGGTGACGAAGGGCCCCATCCGTGAGGACGGGGCCCTTCTGATTGATATCGACTTTGCGGAACCGGTTCCGAACGGAGGGCGTACCACTGCCTCCGAAACGAACCACTCCTTCAGCTAGTCGGTACGTGACGCTTCAGTCCCGTTCACTTCTAGAAGGCTGTTGAAGAACTACAGCGGCCCGCGTTACGGTGCCACGGCCCTTGGCCCTAGGCGGAGAGCGACGAAGGCATAGCACCGCTACGGTTAAGCTTCAACGACGGGAATGGGGCCGTGCCACCGTAACCCTCCGGCCCGTAAGGTCTTGTTATCTATTTGCTTGGGCGCAGGGGGGTCGCCGCCCATGAGATCGTCTCTCCTCGCTCGCCGTAGAACAACTACGACTCGTCGTCGTTCCTACTCTTGGTCTGGCGAGACCCCTGCGCGCGCGCCACTGTACTTCTTCAACAGCCTTCTAGTGTGTCTGCTGCCGCTCATGGCGGCCGCTCAGGGCGTGCTGGCACAGGTGCCGGAACGGTGGAACGACGCCCGGGCGCTCGCTTTGGTCGAGCGCGCCCGCGAGGTCCGCGAGTCTGTGGTCATCGATTCTGCATTCCATTCCTACCGCGGGGAGGCGAGAGGGTACGTCTACTTCTTCATTGACCGGCCCGATTCTGACGACCGCACACTGGTAAAGGCAGATCAGATCGCCCTCGACGTCTTCTGGCAGGCGCCCAACGACATCCGCCAGCAAATCGTTGGCCTTCGCGACGCAAAAGTGCTCCCCACCAACATCCGCTACCACCTCGATCATTTGACCGTGGTGCAGGACGATTTCGGGGACTTCATCCGCCTCGGAGACGGTGATGAAGTCGAGCAGGTCTTACATCCGGTAGGACCCGCTTCGGAAGACAAGTACGACTTTCTTCTGGCCGACTCGCTCACCATCAGCTACGGAGGTGGTGCTAAGGAGGTGCGCGTCTATGAGCTACGGATTAGGCCCCGTGACTACGATGCGCCGGGATTCGTCGGCTCCATTTTTCTCGACAGGGCATCTGCAGCGATCGTGCGCATGAACTTCACGTTCACGCCGGCCGCATATGTGGACCCGTACCTCGACTACATCCGCATCTCGCTCGACAACGCCCTTTGGGAAGGCAAGTATTGGCTCCCGTACCGCCAGGAAGTCGAACTGAGGCGCGAACTCCCAGTACTCGACTTCTTGGCCGGCAGCATCATTCGCGGTCGCTTCGAGATTGGCGGATACGAATTCAACGCCGACATGCCCCCCGCCGTCCGGCTGGGTAGGCGGGTGACTTCGGTATCGGCGGCGGAACGCGCCGCATTCCCCTTCGAACGCGGCCTTTTCGACGATCTCCAGGAAGATGGACTCGCATCCTCGCCGAGTATGGCCGAAATCCGCGAGCGGGCCAGCCAGATTCTACGTCAACGTTTCTCAAGTGGGCTTTCGCCGATCCGGCTGTATTTCGGTTCCGCGTCGGACCTTTCTCGCCACAACCGAGCGGAAGGCCAATTTTGGGGCGCGGGGGTCGCTGTGCGGCCCGAGCGGGATGTCGTCCTACGCACGACGGTCGGGTACGCGACAGGCAGGGACAAGGCATCCGGGGCTTTCGCCGCGACCGGAGGACCGGGACCGGTCGTGCCGACGTTTCGCGCCTATTGGGACGGCCTCGCGGACATGGGTCAAACTGCGGGTGCCTCGCCCCTCGTAAACTCGCTCGCCACCACGCTCGGAATCGGCGACTACCTCGACCCCTATTTCAAGCGGGGCGTACAACTCACGTTTTCGAACGGGCGTCCGGGGGGCTCCCGCGTGAGCGTTCGGATGGAGCGACACGAGTCAGCGACTGATGTCGTGTCGGACTCGCCTGGCCAAGACCTGCGTTCCGTGCGTTCGGTACAAGAAGGGACGCTCGGCGCGGTGGACATGACGGTGACTACCGGCTTGCCCTTGGCCGGCCGGTCCACGCTGACCGGGACGTTCGGGCACCTGGACTCCAATGCCTTTGGTTCGCTTCTCGGCGAGGCGCGGTGGACGTTCGAGTCGAGCGCGGACACCCGACGTGTAGAAGTATCCGCGTCGGCCGGCGCCGTCTCTGGGGGGGCGCCAGCGCAGACCCTCTTCCTCCTTGGAGGGAGAGAGACGCTGCCCGGGCACGCGTACCGAGATTTCGTCGGGGACCGCTTCTGGCTGGTGAAGACCGAAGCGACCCTTCCGCTGCGGGCACCAGGGGTCAGCGCCCGAGTCTTCGGCGCGGTCGGCGCATCCTATCTGGGAGACCGGATTCTGCCCGCTGATTGGGCGGGCGGAGCGTCGCAGGGCGTGCGTGCTTCGGTGGGGGTCGGCCTCGCGTTCGGCTGGGACGTGGTGCGACTCGACCTCGGACGGGGAGTCAGGGGTGGTGGATGGGAAGTGGTATTCTCGGTCGCGCCGAAGTTCCGGCCCTGGCTATAGGGATGTAGGTCGACCCGCGGAGTAGCATGCGGCGCTCAATTCGGGGGCACCTCACCGCGCGCCGCGACCGCACAGCCCAAGGGGCCCAAGACGCATCAGCGTCCTGGACCCCGAGACCGGCGATGCTCGCTGGCACCCGAATGCAGTGACACCGCCAAAGCGCGCGGCTTGCTACGCAGCCTCCTCCATCTCCTCCGGTTGAGTTCCAGCTTTAGAACTCAGCATCACGACGCTGTTGACCTGGATCTCAGCGGTCGGAATGGTGACACCGTCACGCTCGTACGCGTCATACTCAATGCGACCCTCGACGTAGATGCGGTCGCCTGTGCGAATGTGCTCTTCAGCGAACTGCGCCTGTCGGTTCCAAAGGGTGAGGCGGTGCCAATCGGTGCGCTCCTCCTCCTCCGAACCGGCCTGCGGGCGCCGATTCGTGGCGAGTGAAAAGTGAGCGACCTTCATCCCATTCTTGGTCTGCTGGATGTCCGGATCACGCCCGACATTTCCAATCAGGGTAATCTTGTTCACGGACCGGCTCATGCGAATTCCTCCGATGGTGGTTTCAGCCAGCTCGGAGTCATCCCCGAGCCTGTGCACCGGAAGGATGGCTGGGCAAACGGGGCGAGTGGATGGCAGGAAGGGACTACTTCAGCCCTTGCACTCGTACCAATTCGCCCCGACGCCCGAATCAGCGACGAGGGGCACATTCAGCTCGACCGCGCCCTCCATACACGCGACCACCAGATCCCGTGTCGCATCGACCTCAGGCAGCGGCACCTCGAGCAGCAATTCGTCGTGCACCTGCAGCAGTATGGTCGCTGAAGTATCGGATGCGTCGAGGGCAATCTGCACGTCGATCATCGCCTTCTTCATGAGGTCCGCGGCGGTACCTTGGATCGGCGTATTTTGGGCGATGCGCTCACCAAACTGACGCACATTCCAGTTGCCCGACCTCAGTTCGGGCACATACCTGCGGCGCCCCATGAGTGTTTCGACGTACCCATGTTCCTTGGCCGTCTCTACCTGAGCGTCAAGGAAGTCACGCACGCCGCGGAAGCGTTCGAAGTACGTCGCGATAAACTGCTTGGCCTCTTCGCGGGAAATGCCCAGTTGCTGCGCGAGCGAAAACGGACCCTGTCCGTATAGGGTCGCGAAGTTCACCGTCTTGGCCTGGCCCCGCATGTGGCCGCTCACGTCAGCCACCGGAACGTCAAAGATGACCGACGCGGTTTGTTTGTGGACGTCGATGCCTTGCCTGAATGCAGTCACGAACGCCTCGTCGCCTGAAAAATGCGCCAGCACGCGAAGCTCGATCTGCGAGTAGTCGACCGCCAGGAACATGTGCCCCGGCGCCGCGACGAACCCCTTCCTGATTTCCCTGCCGATTTCCGTGCGGATGGGAATGTTCTGCAGATTCGGATCGCTCGATGAGAGCCTTCCAGTCGCGGCCACAGCCTGATTAAAGCTCGTGTGGATTCTTCCGGACGTCGGGTTGATGAGCGCAGGCAGCGCTTCGACGTAGGTAGATCGCAGCTTCTCCAACTCCCGATACTCCATCATGAGCTTCGGGACCTCGTGACCCTGCGCAGCCAGTTCCTCCAGCACCGAGGCGTCTGTGGACGCACCGGTCTTGGTCTTCTTGGTGACCGGTAGTCCCAACTTCTCGAAGAGGATCACTCGAAGTTGCTGGGTTGAATTCATGTTGAAGTCGCCCCCCGCGAGTTTGAACACATCCTCCTGAATCATGTCCAATTCGCGCTTGAGCTTAGACCGCATGGTGCGGAAAAAATCTTCGTCGATGCCGATGCCAGCCAACTCCATCCGGGTGAGGACGGGTACGAGCGGCATCTCCAGGTCAGCCATCAGGTCGCCCAGCGAGCGCTCGTTGAACTGCCCGCCCAAGTGGGCAGCGAGCTGAAACGACAGGTCGGCCTGCCCGCACACGTACTCTTGAGCACGCTCTAGCGGCGCCTCTGCAAACGGGACCTTATTACGCCCACTGCCGATCACGTCCGCATACGTGACCGGCTGGTGCCTAAAGATTTCCAGCGCCAGCGATGCGACCTCGTGATCGCGCCTACCTGGGTCGAGCACGTAGCTCCCGACCATGGTGTCAAACGCCCAGCCCGAGAGCGTTACACCGGCCCGTGAGAGCGTCAGGGCGGTCTTCTTGAGGTCGTGCCCGATTTTCTCAACAGCCGAATCCTCGAGCACAGCCTTCAGGGCGGCCATTGAGCCGGCCCCGAGGGCCGGCAGGTTACGAACTGTCCCCGCCCCCTCCCCTTCAAAGGTCAGCTCAAAAGGCTGCTGATGCCCAAACGGTAGATACCAAGCCGAGCCTCCATTCAGGCTCAGCCCAAGGGCGACGAGTTCACCGCGCAACGGATCTACCGTGGACGATTCCGTGGTCACCGCCACCCTACCGGCGGCCCGAATCGCCGACACCAACGTCTCCACCGCCGCCGGGGTGTCCGCGATCCGGTAGTCGACCTCATCCCGCAACTCCGCAGTAGCGACCCCGCTCGATTGTGCCGCACCAGCGAACTGCTCGGCCAGTCGCCGGAACTCCAGCTTCACGAAAATATCTCGAAGCGCCTCATGGTCGGGTTCACCGACCTTCAGGGCGTCCAAGTCGAGATCCACCGGGAGGTCCGTCATGATCGTCACCAGCCGTTTTGACAGGCGGATGTCGCCTGCCTTCTCCGCCATGGTCTTGGCTGCCCTGGGCGGAGTGAGGGTCGCGGCATTCGCGATCAGCCCCTCGATGTCGGCATGTTGCTGCAGCAGTTTCACGGCGGTCTTGGGCCCGATTCCTGGAGCGCCAGGCACGTTGTCTGACGAATCCCCGACCAAAGCCAAGTAGTCCACGATTTGGCTCGGCGGAATACCAAATTTTTCGCTGGCGTTCTCCTCGGTCACCCAATCCGCGGCCACCCCGATCGCCCCGCCGCGGCCTGGGTTCATCAGGTGGATATTTGGCCCCACCAGTTGGTAGAAGTCCTTATCACCAGAGACGATCACCGCTTCCAGGCCAGCATCTCGCGCCTTCAACGCCAACGTCCCAATCACGTCGTCAGCTTCATAACCATCGAGTTCCACTACCGGGTCGTTGAATCCCTCCACGATCGTCCGAACATGCACGAGACTTGCCCTGAGGTCATCCGGCATCTTCTCCCGAGTCGCCTTGTAGGCCGGATAAATCTCGTCGCGGAACGAATCCCCCGCGTCGAAGACCACAGCGAGATAGTCCGGCTCGAAGTCCTCTCGGATGTCGAGTAGGAAGCGCGTGAACCCGAAAGGAGCCGAGGTGTTCTCGCCGGCAGAGTTCGTGAGCGGCCGCTGAATGAACGCAAAATAGGAACGATAGATCAGCGCATACGCGTCGATCAAAAATATGCGTGGCTTGGTTTTCTTTGGGATCTGCAACGTGCGATGACCTGATCAACTGATGTGGAATGGGCGACGAATGTCCTGAGTCAGAACTTCATTCAGCACCGAGCGTGCCGATGCGCCGCGATGGCAAGGCGCGACGGCAAACAATAGCAACGCTATTTGGCGGAGGAGCAACGCGGTCAGCGTGGATGCAGCGGCGCTCGAATGCAAACGAACTTCTGACTCAGGACACTAGAGGCGGAAGATAGAGTCACTCGGGTGTCAGCGCGAAGGTGAGGGGTTTCCCAAACAAAGAGCGCCCCGCGGCCATGATGGCCGGGGGCGCTCGGGACCCGTGTCTGGGCGCGTCAGGCCTTGATTACACTCGCAGCCTGGGGGCCCTACTCGGACTCACTGACCTCGTACTCCACCTGCTCGCCCTCCGCGAGTGTGCGGAACCCCTCGCTTTGGATCGCCGAGAAATGGACGAACACGTCATCACCTTCCGGCTGCTCAATGAAGCCGTACCCTTTTGAGTCGTTGAACCATTTTACGGTCCCCTTCATGCCGCTTGTCTCCGACTGGGGTCAAACAAAGCACGTCTCAGGTGACGCCTTAATTTTCAAGGCAAACCGCAGCGACGCAAGTTGTTTCGGCGAACGCGCCAGCATCTAGTATCCTGAGTCAGAAGTACGGTGGCCAAAAACCGTCGCTACGACTGATCGTCGCCCAGAATCACCAAGCCGTAGAGCGCACGGTAGAGCCCCAGGTTACGGCGAACGTTCTTCACGTAGCCGCGGGTCTCAACGAACGGGATCCGCTCAGTGAAGCGCAGTGGGTCGGACACTTCGGGATATCGACTCCAGCGCGTCGCCCGAGTCGGCCCGGCGTTGTACGCAGATAAAACCAGCGGCAGGTCATCCTTGTAGCGCGCACTCATGTCAACGAAGAACGCCGCACCAAGGTGAAGGTTGACCTCGGGAGATGTGAGATTGGCCTCGTGGAACCCGCTCGGTCCATGCCGACGGGCCAGCTCCGCACCCGTGGGCGGCATGACTTGCATCAAGCCAACCGCTCCGGCGTGACTCACGATGTCCGCCTTGAAGGCAGACTCCTGACGGATGATCGCCGCGATCACGAAGGGGTCGAGTCCCCACTCCTTGGCTTCGCGTTGCACCAGCTCACGATAAGGAAACGGAAACGCCACGCGCATTAGGCGATCGTCCCATTCGTATCCTTCGGCTCGCAGCGCCCACGCGAGGTTGATGCCATCGATCGTGCGGCCCCGCTCAATGAGCGCCTCGGCCAGGCTGAGCCGGTCACCCTTTTGGGCCTGAGCTTGTTCCGTCAGCGAGGAGATCTCATGCGTCGCCGCACGCTCAAGGCCGACCTCGGTGAACAGGTCCAATCGACCCAACCCATCGTGTAACCACCCTGGTACCGTTGAGGCCTCGTCCACCGGTACATCCACCCGGAAGGGGATGCCAAGAAGGTCGGCGCCCATGACCGCGTAGTACGACACCGGGTCACCCGCGAAGATACGGCGGACGTGGGCCGCCGCGGCTACGGTGTCACCGAGCTCCAACCTGGCGCGACCCGCCCAATACGCCGCCTCTTGCCAACGGCGTCCGTCCGGGAAGTCCGTCAGATAGGCCTCGTACACCTCAACGGCGGCCTTCAGGTTCTGGCGCCCAAGATGGATCTGACCGGTCCTCATTCGGCCCTCTCCTGCACGCGCGTGCGTGGGTGCGTTCTGGGCGATGAACGCATACTGCTCGATCGCTGCATCAAGCTGGCCGCGAGTGTCGGCTCCGCTCGCCCGCGTGAACACGATTTCTCCAGCCTGAGCGCTTCCGGGGTACTCCTCAACGAGCCAACCACGTAGCGTCGCCACTTGTCCATTGAGCCCCTGGCGGCTTCTCAGTTGCGCCCACGTCTCCAAGTTCCGTGGTCCCAGGGTCGAATCTGTGGTCGCCGCCCGAATGGCGCGAAACTCCTCGACAGCCGCCTCTTGGCGGCTCCGAACCGTCCCCATGAGGCGCGCACGTTCAATGCGCATCCACAGGGGAACCTCAACGCCGTCAGTAGCTGACATCGCGACCACCCGATCGTAGCCGATCAGGGCTCTGCGACCGTCCCCAGCACGGTCGAGGATCTGGGCCAGCCGCAGCGTCAGGGCGCGGTCCGCACTCCTCAGATCCATGAGCGGGCCTGCGGCACGGGCTTGGGCAGCCCGCGGCGCATCCTCTAGGCCCTCCATGAGGAGCGCGCGACCCTGAACCGTGTCACTCCGAGCGAGAACAAGACGGCCCAGCTCAACCGTTACCGAACCCCTGCGGCTGCCCTCGGTCGCCGACCGTAGGTCACCGAAGGCCTTAGCGGCCGCCAGGGAATCGCGAGCGGCCACAAGCACGTCCGCCCTCAGCCGCCAGGCGACATCGCGTGCCCGCGTATCTGCAACCCGAGCGAGGAGCGCCTCCACGGTCGCGACGTCACCGGAGTCGGCCACGTCCTCAGCCAGCGCAACGGAGAGCCAACTCTTGGCAAGTACGGAAGCGGCCGGCCCGTCCATGAGGGCCAACGCCTCTGTCCGCCTCCCCAACCCCCACTGAGCCTTGGCGGCTCGAATCAGGGCAGACTGATAGCGCGTGGATGCAGATGGCGCGACTTCGAGGTAGCGAAGGAAGGCCGCGACGGAGCGTTCAGGTCGTCCCGCCTCTTCCTCGGCGCGACCCAGCAAGTAAAGCCCTGTCCCCGCGCCTTCAGTCCCGATCCACTCCGCGTCCCGCAGAAGCGTGACCACCTCTGGCCAGTTGTTCCACCCGGCCTCAGCCCTCGCCAGCATGAGTAGGTCGGCCGAAGTGCCGGCAGCTGCCCCCTCCGCTCGGAGAAGGCGGGCGGCGTGCCAGAAGCGACCTGCCTCGAGCTCTGCACGGGCTGAGTCCGACACGACCGAAAGAACGGCCACGCGGTCGCGGGGCGGCGGAGTGGTGGCCGCAACAAGGGCGACCACGACAAGGGCAGAGAGCAAGAGTTTGGGCTTCATAGGCAAAAGAGAAGACACGCGTGTGGCGCATATCGTTAGCCGCGCGACTGAATTCCCGCCACCACGCATTCATATATGCACAAAAAAAGAGAGGCCACCCCATCGGGGTGGCCTCTCAAAAGCTCAAAGAGCTTCTTGTATCAAGTGCGTCCGTGCTCGATCGCGTGCAGGGTATCGACCATCTTCTGGGCCGATTCTTCCATGTCGATCACAAGCGAATCGATGCGCGACACGAAGTAGTTGTGCCCGATCGATACCGGAATGGCGATCATCAGACCAATGGCGGTCGTCAGCAGTGCCACCTTAATACCACCGGCAACCAGCGTCGCCTCGACCTCACCAGCCAACTCAATCGATTGGAAGGCGATGATCATGCCGATCACGGTTCCGAGGAAGCCCAGCAGCGGCGCGATGTTCGTCAGCGTCGCCAGGACCACGAGACCCCGCTCAAGCTTGCTCATCTCGATGAGGCCCTGGTTCTCAATGGCCTTCATCACTCGGTCGGTGCCCTCTTCATGCCGCTCAAGGCCCGCATACAGGATGTTGGCCGCAGGAGCGTCCGTATCGCGCGTCAACTCAAGGGCTTCCTTGATGCGACGCTGCGTGAGGAGCTCGTCCACCGCCTGAAGGATCTTCTTCGTCGCGATCGACTTACGCGTCAGGCTGACGAACTTGATCATGATGACAATGATACCCAGCACCAGACAGGCACCCAACGGCCAGCGCATAAAGCCGGTTTGCTCCCATAACAATGCGATCTGCTCCCCTAGAGGAGCCTCCGAGGCCTCGAGGCCCGGGATTTGAAGCAGTGCGCCGTACAGTTGGATCGACAATGCGACCTCCAGCCAAGTTCATCGTTGCGATACGTTGCCCTTCCACGACCAGAATAAGGCCGCGAAAGGGCAGGGATTTCAAGAGGGTCGGATTATGGCCTTCGCTCAGAACAGTGTCAAGCCCCGTTCAGGCCCCCTTCCCTACCTTATGACATGCCGCGAAATGCCCGGCCCCCTTTCCCTCGAAACGTGGCCTATCCGCACTACATAGAGCGTCCTTGTGGGGGTGAGGACAGCGCGTATGAAAAGGGCACCCTCCCGGTGGATTCAGGGGGGAGGGAACGTCTCCCTTGAGGACGATTCGCTCCCTGCCCTCCCTACCGACAGGGTCGGGGCGAGGCACCGCAGAAAGGAGCGCTTTCGTGTAGGGATGCTGCGGATCCTGGTACAATGCTCGGACATCGGCGAGCTCCACCATGCGTCCGAGATACATGACGGCAACCCGGTCACTGACGTGCTCCACTAGGGCAAGATCGTGAGCAATGAAGAGATACGTCAGACCTAGGTCACGCTGCAGGTCTACCAACAGGTTGATCACTTGGGCCTGCACGGACACATCCAGGGCGCTTACCGGCTCATCCAACACGAGCAGATCTGGCTCCACAGATAGGGCGCGCGCGATTCCCAGTCTCTGGCGTTGTCCGCCACTGAACTCATGCGGATACCGGTCGATGTGCTCGGGTCGCAAACCCACTCGGTCGAGCAACTCCATCGCCCGGGCACGCGGGTCGGGCTGACCCAGCCCGTGGACGTAGAGCGCCTCTTCCAACATGGCACCCACAGACATACGTGGATTCAGCGACCCGAAAGGATCTTGAAACACGAATTGTGTTCTCCGCCTCAGGCCCCTCAGGCCCTGGCGATCGAGCGCCCCGACGTCGATGCCGTCAAAGTGGACAGAGCCTGCTGTGGGCTCGATGAGCCGCAGAATCGCCCGACCCGTGGTGGACTTGCCACACCCGGACTCACCGACGAGCCCGAGGGTTTCGCCTCGATAAATATCGAAACTGACGCCGTCCACTGCCTTGAGCATTCTCTCCGCGCGTCCGAACACACCTTTTTGAACCGGAAAGTGTTTCTCGAGGTCTCGGACCCGAAGTAACGGCTCTCCGGTTCGATCCACTTGGCGACCACTCATGATCCCGCAGCCCCCCCGAGGGACTCCGCCGCAGCTTTCCAACAACGAACTGCCCTGTGATCGCCAAGATGGACAAGCGACTGTTCCGCCTCGCAGCCGTCACCGGCCGAATCGCAACGGTCCCGGAAGCGACATCCCTGCGGCCAGTCGATGGGGCTGGGGACCATTCCGGGAATCGGACTCAGTCTCCGCTCTGGGACGTCCAAGGAAGGAAGAGAGCGCAGCAGGCCTCGCGTGTACGGGTGCTGCGGATCGGCGAAGATCTCTTCAACGTCTCCGGTCTCTACGACCTGTCCTGCGTACATCACGACGACACGATCACACACCTCAGCGACGACACCAAGGTCGTGGGTGATGAGCAGTACCGACATACCGTAGCGCCCCCTGAGATCCGCAAGCAATTCCAGGATCTGGGCCTGAATGGTCACGTCGAGCGCAGTGGTCGGTTCGTCGGCAATCAAGAGCTTGGGCTCACAGGAAAGCGCCATCGCGATCATCACCCGTTGGCGCATGCCACCAGAGAGTTGGTGCGGGTAGTCGTCTAGGCGACGGTCCGGCTCGGCCATGCCGACCTCCTGCAATAGGCGAGCGGCCTCGACCCGGGCATCCTTTCGATCCAGACCACGGTGCAGTCGCAGCACCTCTATGATTTGGTCGCCAATCGAGAATACCGGATTGAGCGAACTCATGGGCTCCTGGAAGATCATCGAGATCTCATTGCCCCTTAGCCCACGCAGTCTCCGCTCATCAGCACCAATGAGCTCTTCGCCTTCAAACAGTATGGAGCTTCCGTCCATGATGCGCGCGGGCGGTTGAGGGAGCAGGCCCAGCACAGACAGAGATGTGACCGTCTTGCCGCACCCCGATTCGCCGACAACCCCCAGCGTCTCTCCCTCACGGACCTCGAACGACACACCATCCACGGCCTTGGCGACTCCCTGGTCCGTGAAGAACCAGGTGCGCAGGTCTTTGATGGAAAGCAGTATCTCGCTCATGTGCGGAGCCTCGGATCAAGCGCGTCACGCAAGCCGTCGCCCACGAGGTTGAAGGACAGCACGGTGAAGACGATGGCCAGCCCCGGGAACGTCGCTAGCCACCACGCGTTCAGAAGATCGCCACGGCCCTCGGCCACCATCGAGCCCCATGACGGGGTTCCCGCAACACCGAGTCCAAGGAAGGAAAGTCCCGCCTCGAGCACAATGGTGTTCCCTATCCCGAGCGTCGCCGCCACGATCACCGGAGCTAGAGCGTTGGGAATGATGTGCCTCAGTATGATGCGGCGTGTTGAGTAACCCAGGGCCCGGGCGGCCTGCACGAACTCGCGCTCACGAAGACTCAGGACCTCTCCGCGCACGATGCGCGCAGTGCCGGGCCACAGTGTCAGGCCCAGCACCACCACGATCAAGAAGATGGATCGATCGAACACTGCAACAATCGTGACAAGAAGGATCAAACGAGGGAAGGAGATGATCATGTCTACGAAACGCATGATCACCGCGTCAGCGATGCCACCCAGGTAGCCCGCAGTGGCGCCCACCAGTGTGCCGATACTCACACTAATCCCCACAGCTACAAAACCAATGGTCAGGGAAATGCGCGCGCCGTAGAGCAGGCGAGCGAGAACATCCCGGCCGTACTGGTCGGTCCCGAGGCGGTGCGCCGCAGACAACGGGAGAAACCGCTCCGTCAGCAGGTTGCCTTGGGCGGACGGGTCCGCCGGCGTGACCAACGGAGTGATCAGCGCCACGTAATAGAGCCCGACGATCACGATCAACCCGACCACGGCTGTCCGATTCTTCGAGAAGGCTCGGCACGCTAGACCCCACTGACCCACGCTGACATCTCTGTGACCACCCGGCCCGAGGGTATCGCGCAACGACCACACCCAGCAGGACACGAGTGCCCCTAGGAGCGTCGTAATCGCGAGAGGGCCGTCCCAGCCAGCGGCCCAGACGTCGGCCAACGAATGACGCCGCGCGATGAGCACCCACCAAGAGCCGAGCCAAACCAAAAGCGCGACCGTCCCCGCACCCCAACGGCCGGCCAGAAGCTGCGGGGCGCCCGGCAGGATCGCCGTGAGCGGCGCCCCACCTCGGCGAAGCCCGTGGACCGCGCCATCCTCACTCATACCGAATCCGGGGGTCAACCACGGCGTACAGGACGTCTGCAATCAAGTTGCCGACAATCACCATGAGCGCGAAGAAGAAACTCGCACCCATGACGAGCATGTAGTCGCGGGCCTCAATCGCTTGGATCAGCAACGTGCCCATACCTGGCCAGGCAAAGACCTTCTCGATGATCACCGTGCCGCTAAAGAGGACCGGTATATAGAGCCCAAGCAGTGTGATGACCGGGAGGAGAGCGTTACGGAGTGCGTGCTTAAAGACCACGGCACGTTCCGGGAGTCCCTTCGCCCGAGCCGTGCGGACGAAATCCTGTCGGACGACCTCCAGCATGCTCCCGCGCATGTATCGAGCAATGCCTGCGGTGAGGACCAAAGAGAGAGACAAGGTCGGCAGCACCATGAAGCGCATACGATCCGCAACCCGCGCGACAAAGGACAGGCCCTCGTGGTCAGTGCCGAGCATTCCGGCAGCCGGAAACCACATCGGCCATTCCCACACGTTCCGCGCAAACAGACTGAAGGTGAGAATCAGCATGTACGCGAGCCAAAAGGACGGCATCGAGTAGAAAAACAGCAGCACGACGCTCAAGCCCGAGTCGAGCCATGAGTACTGCCGAATGGCCTGGATGGTGCCGAGGACGATGCCAGAAAAGAAGGCAACCGCCAGCGCTGTGAGCGAGAGAATCAACGTGCGTGGCAAGTGGCTTCTGATGATGTCGAGTACCGGCCGACCGTGCAGTACGCTGTAGCCAAAGTCACCACGCAGCGTATCCACCATCCATCTCACATAACGGACGACGATCGGTTGACCGAGCCCATGATTGGCCCGCAGCTGTTCGGCGACCTCCGCGGTCATTCCCGGTCGGATCATGATATCCACCATGTCCCCCGGGGCCGCACTCATCACAAAAAATATGATCGTGGAGATGCCCAATACCAGCGGAACCGCAGCAACCAAACGGTAGAGGAGGTACTTGACCAAAGGCGTTAGTCAGTCAGAGTGGCCGAGTCCGGGGCGACAGGCTACCGCCTCTCCGGATCCAGGTACCAGTCCTTCAGGTTGGTCCACTCCCCGCGAGCGTCCATGTGCACACCACGAACGCGCTTGTTCACCCCAGTCAGTCGGTCGGGGAAGTAGAAGAACGTGAAGGGGTGCTCTTCATTAAGAACGACTTCATACTCCGCCCACAGACGGGCCGTCTCGTCACGATCAACCGAGAAACTCAATGCCTCAAGCAAGCGATCAATCTCAGGATTGTCGGTCCCAGTCCACGCGTTCGGTTCGTTAGTCCGGGCCGAGTGAAATAGATCCATGTCATCGAGTTTGAACTCTGGCACCCAACCCATGACCACTCCGTCGAAATCACGGGAGTCAGGATCGCTGATCTGACCGAGGAGCGCGCCGAAGTCGACGACCTCCGGAGTTACTCGAATACCCACGCCGCCTAACTGAGCCTGCAGGATCTCGGCAATGTCCTGCCGCTCCTGGTTACCTGTGTTGTATTTGATCGAGACCGCGAGTGGGAGCCCGTCTGCATTCTCCCGCACACCGTCCCCGTCGCGATCTATCCAGCCCGCCTCGTCCAACAGAGCGGCAGCAGAGGCGGCGTTGTACGCCATGTCCTCGGCTCCAAAGCCGCGGTAGGCCCAGTGGAACGGCGGCACGGAGGAGTTGGCCACGACGGCGTATCCCCCCTGGATCGCCTGGACGATCTCCTCGCGGTTTGTGGCCATGGTAATGGCCCGCCTCACGCGCGGGTCAGCGAGCTGAGGACGCCGCGCATTCCAGGCGACCATCACGAAATTCCGGAACCTAAAATTGAGAAAGTCGACGTTCGGGTTGTCGATGATCTGCTGGGCTTGGTTCGGCCTGACAGTGATGTAGGCGTCGATGCTTTCCGTCATCAGCTCGGTAAGGAGCGCGGTCTGGTCAGGAATCACTCTAAAGATGTATCGGTCGTAGAACGGACGACCGCCCAGGCCCTGGGGAAATGCCGGGTTCGCGACGAACACCCAGCGCTCAGACGGGCTGTGCGAATCGAATACGAAGGGACCGTTGCCCACAGGGCACTGCGTCCCGAACGGATGTTCGGCCAGTTCCTGAGCTGGCACGTCACCAAGAAGATGTTCAGGGAGAATCGCCACCGAACGCCACGGATCGAGGAACTCGGCATGCGGGCGCAGCCTCATCCTTACGGTGAAGTCATCAATGACTTCGATTCCCTCGGCGCTCTTGTCGTAGTGGTCCCAGTACGCCGGATTTCCGAACCCAACAGCTGGATTCATGACCGTCCTATAGGTGAAAGCCACGTCGTGGGCGTCCGTTTGCTCGCCGTCGTGCCAAACGACGTCTCGGCGAAGATGGAACGTGATCTCGCTTTGGTCTTCGGAGACATCCCACGACTCGGCTAAGTAGGGACGTGCATCGAAATTTTCATCGTAGTCGATAAGCGTCATCAGGTTCACGAACTGGTGATGCTGAATGGCCGAGTGGTCGATTGGGGCGACCGGGTTCATGCCCCCGCGCAACTCACCGATGCCACCCATCACCACGGTCCCACCGTAGCGTTCATCGTTCGGGACCGGATTGGCCGCCCGCGCCTGACCTAAGAATGCCTCTACCGTGGGCAGGACCCTTTGGCAGAAAGGATCGTTCGACGTCACGCGCGCGTCGCCACCACAAGCCGAGACGAGCACCGCTACCAGAACCGCCAGTTCCTTCTTCATCGAACGCCCTCCGAACGGATCGTTACACACGCCAGGTCCAGTCTTGGTTGTTGTAGCGCTCACCTTCGAGCCAGTCAGCTTCAGCCAGCTCACCAGAGCGGTACTCGCCCTCGTCCCACGTTCCTCCCAAGGCCAACTGCAGCCCCTCGGTCAGAGCATCTGCCACGTCCTCTCCATCGACCTCACCAATCAGGGAAAAGAGCGTCGCCGGTGGGGGGGCGTCTTCCGCTCCGTTGCCCAGCGTACTCAGAAGTGATTGGTCGCCATGTATGATGATCGACCCGTGCTGCAAGATCGCACTGCCTAGCCTCACTTGCGCACTCCCCACGAGCTTCCGGCCAGCAGCCATCACCTCACCCGGGGCCGGCACCTGAAAACATGGCCCCGAGTCTGGGGGGAGCGCCAAGCCTCCTTCGGAAACCGAAACCGCAGCCCCGAGCTGACCGAGGCCGTGCGCTAGCCCTTGGTTAACCTTGAGATAGACGCCCTTGGGGCCGCCAAACATGCGGTCGGGCACCACCACCGCGTAGGTGGCTTCCATATCGTGTAGAACCGCTCGCCCGCCGGTAGGCCTGCGCACGAACTCGACCCCGCACCGAGCCGCCGCAACCGTATCGTAGACATCCTTCGCTGGTTCGTTGCGGCCGAACGAGACGGTAGGCGACTGCCAGGAGTACAGCCGCAAGACGCCCTCTCCCGGGCGCGGCGACATCGCCAAAGCATGATCGAGCGCCATGTTGCGGGTACCCGACAAGGGTTCGTCCCGGATGACGCGCCATTTGAGTCCAACGCCTGCCACGGGTTTTGACATCAGAACGTCAGTTCCTGGCCAGGCACCATCAGTTGAACCCGGGCCCTGTCTCCAACCGCATCCTTAAACGCTTCTCCGTCCTGCGCGATGGGCGGCCATGTGTTGTAATGGCACGGAACCACCACATGCGGCTCAATGAATTCGATGGCCCGCACTGCATCTGCGGGGCCCATCGTATACCGATCGCCGATTGGGAGAATCGCAACGTCGACTTGACCTCTCAGAAGCTGCATATCAGTCAAAAGAGCAGTGTCTCCGGCATGATAGAGACGTTGGCCAGCGGTGAGGTTGATGAGAAGGCCGCCCGGCACTGTGGAGAAGGCCTCGCCCCCCGGAAGTTCAAGCTTCGCGCCGTGGAGCGCCGGGGTCATTTTCACATATCCAAAAAAATAGGTGACCCCACCGCCAATCCCCTGCGGCTTACGGTGAGGCCTTTCTGCTCGAAGAAGGTGGCAAGTTCGTACGACGCGATGATGGTCGCGCCGGTCCTCTCAGCCAGAGGAATCGCGTCGGCCACATGGTCGTAGTGGCCGTGCGTGAGAAGGATGAAGTCGGCCTCTACGTCGGCAACGGGGTGGTCACAGACGGGGTTATCTCCGAAGAACGGATCGATAACCAGTCGGACACCATCGTCAGTCTCTATTCCGAACGTGGCGTGTCCGTAGAACGTAAGTTTTGCCAAATCTGGTGCCCCGCAGGTCGTTGAGCCGCTTGTACGACTGAACATGGACTTCCTGCAGGTCAGCGGTAATTCCGCGCCGCAGACAAAGAACTCAGTCTCCCGATGCCTCCATGTACGCCTCAATCGGCGGGCACGCACAAATCAGGTTGCGGTCGCCGTACGCGTTGTCGACCCGCCTTACGTGCGGCCAAAACTTGAAGTCCCGCGTCCATCCGGCCGGGTAGGCAGCATGGGATCGGGTGTAGGCGTGGTTCCACTCATCGGCGGTTACCATCGCCGCGGTATGCGGGGCATTCTTGAGCGCGTTGTCCGTGGCATCAGACAGGCCCAGCTCAACCTGCTCAATCTCGGCACGAATCGACACCAACGCGTTCACCAAACGATCAAGCTCTGCGCGAGGCTCACTTTCCGTCGGCTCGATCATGAGCGTGCCCGCCACCGGGAACGACACCGTCGGCGCGTGGAAGCCGTAGTCGATCAAGCGCTTGGCGACGTCCTCTTCAGTGATGCCTGTGGCTTTTTTGAGCGGACGTAGGTCTACGATGAACTCATGGGCCACGAGCCCCTTCTCACCGCGGTACAGAATGTCGTAGTAGGCCTCTAGGCGCTTCGCCATGTAGTTCGCGCTCAGAATGGCGATCTCCGACGCACGCCGAACCCCGTCCGGGCCCAGCATCGCGATATACGCCCACGAAATCGGCAGAATGCTCGCGCTGCCCCAGGCCGCCGCGCACACCGGGCCGATCGCCTTCTCGCCTCCGACCTTTTGGAGCGGATGCCCCGGCAGATACGGGGCGAGCTTGTCGTTCACACAGATGGGGCCCATGCCGGGGCCACCGCCGCCGTGTGGAATGGCGAACGTCTTGTGGAGATTGATGTGGCACACATCGGCGCCGTAATCCCCTGGCCTCGCGAGCCCGACCTGGGCGTTGAGGTTGGCTCCATCGAGATAGACCAAGCCACCGTTTTCATGAACGATGCGGCAGACGTCACGGATCTTCTCCTCGAACACCCCATGTGTCGACGGATACGTGACCATAATCGCCGCAAGATTGTCCGCGTTCTCGGTCGCCTTGCCGAGGAGATCTGACAGGTCGATCGTGCCTTCCTCGGTGCTCTTGACCACCACGACCTTCATGCCGGCCATCACCGCGCTCGCAGGATTCGTGCCGTGCGCAGACGCAGGAATCAGACAAACCGTTCGGTGATGGTCACCGCGATCCTCGTGGTAAGCCCGGATCGTCAGCAGTCCCGTGTACTCGCCTTGCGCGCCCGAATTGGGCTGCAGGGACGTCGCCGTAAAGCCACTGATTTCAGCAAGCCAGCTCTCCAACTCAGAGAAGATGGTCGCGTATCCGGCCGCCTGGTCGATCGGGGCGAACGGGTGCATGCGGCCGAACTCAGGCCAGGTGACGCCCTCCATTTGACTGGTGGCGTTCAGCTTCATCGTGCAGGACCCAAGTGGGATCATGCTCGCATTCAACGACAGGTCACGCGACTCCAGTTTATGCAGATACCGAAGCATCTCGGTTTCGGAGTGGTACTTGTTGAACACCTCGTGCGTGAGGTACGCCGAGCTGCGATTCGCCCACTCTGGCAGTTCCGGAGCCCCACCACGCTCAGCAAGTCCGCGCGCAGTGAAGTCGGCCGCCTTCCCATCGCTGAAGACCGTAAAAAGGGCATCGATGTCGTCTGGTGTAGTGACCTCATCCAGAGCGATACCTAGGGTCCCATCACGGAAATCTCGAAGGTTGATGCCATGGGCGAGCGCACGCGCGAGCACGTCGCCCACGTCCATGCTGGGCCGGACTCGGATGGTGTCGAAGAACGTCTGGGTCATGAGTTCATGCCCTAGCAGTCCCAGCCCCCCGGCCAGCACGCCAGCGAGGTTCCGAACGCGGGTCGCAATGGCCCGAATCCCCTCCGGCCCATGATACACGGCATAGGCGCCCGCCATAATCGCCAACAGGACCTGCGCCGTGCAGATATTCGACGTGGCCTTCTCCCGGCGAATGTGTTGCTCGCGAGTCTGGAGAGCCATCCGTAGGGCCGGATTGCCATCCGCATCCACCGAAACTCCAATGATGCGCCCCGGCAACTTCCGCTTGAACGAGTCCGCCGCGGCCATGAACGCAGCGTGGGGACCACCGAAGCCCATCGGCACCCCAAAACGCTGCGAATTACCGACCACTAGATCCGCGCCCCACTCCCCTGGGGGGGTGAGCAATGCGAGGGACATCAGATCGCTAGCAACGGTCACGACCGCACCGAGGACCCTCGCCCGAGACACGAAAGCACGGTAGTCGATGACGCCGCCGTCCGTCGCCGGATACTGGAGAAGCACCCCAAACACCTTGTCGCTGAGTTCGAACTTCATGTGGTCTCCGACCACCACTTCAATGCCGAGAGGCCAGGCCCGGGTCTTCAACACGGCGATGGTCTGGGGATGGCACAGCTCGGACACGAAGAAGACGTTGGCGTCTCCCCGAGTCTCTGCGTGGGAGAGGTGCATCGCCTCCGCCGCGGCCGTCGCTTCATCAAGCAGGGAAGCGTTCGCGATCGGGAGTCCGGTCAGATCGATGACCATGGTCTGGTAGTTCAGCAGCGCTTCCAGCCTCCCCTGGGCGATTTCCGCCTGGTACGGCGAGTACTGCGTGTACCATCCCGGGTTCTCCATGATGTTACGGAGAATCACCCCGGGGACGATCGTGTCGCTGTATCCGAGCCCAAGGTAGGAACGAAACACCTTGTTGCCGGACGAGATCTCGCGCAGCCGCCCCAACAACTGTGCCTCGGTCAGCGCCTCGGGCAGCGCCAACGCACCGCTCATGCGAATCGAAGCCGGCACGGTGTCGTCGACGAGTCCGTCGAGCGAATCGTAACCCAGGACGTCGAGCATATGCTCGACGTCGGCCTTGCGGGGGCCCAGGTGCCGAGCGGCAAAATCTGCAGGAGCGTCAATTCGATTCATGGTTCTCTCACAGGAGAGGGCCGCGACCGCCCGAAGACAGGACGCGGCCCTAGAAGGATGTTGAAGAAGTACAGTGGCCCGCGCGCAGGGGGCTCGCCAGACCAG